>Ga0265798_10007084_pt1 | contig 14605 bp, 15 predicted proteins | sample P3T30metagenome_FD_192430 | JGI IMG/M metagenome (GOLD analysis project Ga0265798, IMG submission 192430) | Plant litter microbial communities from East Loma Ridge, Irvine, California - P3 T30 | ecosystem: Environmental > Terrestrial > Plant litter > Unclassified | place: USA: California... | reverse complement strand
CATGACTGCGCAATACGAAAAAGCGGTTTTTCTGATGCTTGGCCGCCGCGGTACTAGCCGCCCCGCGGCCGGCGAGATGCTTGGACCGGCCAGTATAACGTTAATCAAGCGACAACGCGATGCATAACACCGGAGGCGCCAGCGCCGCTGTCCGGCCCTGAAGCGCTGATCCTGGCGATCGACGACGGCGCCGGAGCGCCGACGGTGTTCAAGGGCGCGTATCGGTTTTCAATACAGGGCCGCGTCCTTCACCGCTTCCCAGGCCTGTCCGATCAGCGCCGTCTCCACCCGGTTGCGCCCGCCCGACTTGGCCGCGTACATGGCGCGGTCGGCGCAGACGAACAGGTGTTCGATGGCGTCGAGCTGGGTGGGCACGATGGTGGCGACGCCGATCGAGGCGGTCAGCCAGGGAGAAGTCGAGGAGCGCGGGTTCGGGATGGCGAGCGCCTCGATCGCGTCGCGGATCGCCTCGGCCTGGCGCGCGGCGGTCTCGAACGGGGTGTCGGCGAACAGCAGCACGAATTCCTCGCCGCCGTAGCGCGCCGCCAGGTCGGTCGGGCGCTGGGCATGGTACTGCAGCGCTTCCGCCACCTTTTGCAGGCAGGCGTCGCCGGCGGCGTGGCCGAGGGTGTCGTTGAACAGCTTGAAGTGGTCGACGTCGAGCACCAGCAGCGACAGCGGCTGGGCGCTGCGCACCGCGCGCTGCCATTCCTTGTCGAGGAAGGCATCGAAGTGGCGCCGGTTGGCGATCTGGGTCAGCGGGTCGAGCATGGCGGCGCGCTGCAGCGCATCCTCGGACTGCTTGTGGTGGGTGATGTCGTGCAGCAGCGCGACGTACAGGCCGTCGGCGGTGTGCATCGGCGTCATGGTCAGGTCCATCGCGCGCAGCTTGCCGTCGCGGTGGCGGATCCGCACTTCGCGCGTGCCGTGCCCCTCCATCGCCTGCATCGATGCGCAGTCGGCCGCCGCGCCTTCCACGTGCGCCAGCAGCTCGGCCAGCATACGTCCGACCAGCGCTTCCGGCGCATAGCCGAGGTAGCGGTCGCAGGCCGGGTTGGCGTACTGGATGCGGCCGCAGCGCTCCAGGATCAGCAGGCCCTGGTCCATGCTGTTGACGATCATGCGCAGGCGGTCGGCCTGCTCGGTCTGGGATTCGCTGTTGCGGCGCAGGCGCAGCTGGGCGCGCACGCGTGCGCACACTTCCTGCATGCGCAGCGGTTTCGAGATGTAGTCGGCGGCGCCGATGTCGAAGCCGGCGACGATGTCGTCGGTGGCGTCGCGCGCGCTGATGAAGATCACGGGAATGCGCGCGGTGGCCGGATGGGATTTCAGCTGGCGGCAGGTTTCCAGTCCGTCGATGCCGGGCATCACCACGTCGAGCAGCACCAGGTCGGGCTTGATGCGCTGGGCGATGTCGAGGGCGCGTTCGCCGGAAGTGGCGACGAAGGTCTGGTAGCCTTCGCGCAGCATGATCGTGCGCAGCGTGCCGAGGTTGTCGGGCGCGTCGTCGACGATCAGGATGGCGGGCTTGTGCACACCGCCTGGCGGCGCGCTTGCGAGGTCGGTCATACGGTGCCTGATGGGCTGCATGGGTGGAAGCGTCCAAAATCATACACCTCAAAAGTATGATTTAGGGCAATAACTTGCGTCGATGACGGGAAATTCTGTGACTTCTATGCAACCAACAAATGTTATGAATTTAAAACATTTGTTGGAGCCGGATGCGGCAGCGGATGGCGCGGGCCGGACGGCCCGCGCGCGGGGAATGCTTAGAGCTGGGCCTTGATCAGCTGGCCGAGGGTGGCGATGCCTTCACGGATGCGTTCCGGCGGTACCGTCACGAAGGACAGGCGCAGGGTATTGGTGACCGGGTTGTTCGCATAGAAGGGCGCGCCGGGCACGAAGGCGACGCGGGCGGCGATCGCCTGGTCGAGCAGGGCGGTGGCGTCGATGTGCTTGGGCAGGTCGACCCAGATGAACATGCCGCCTTCCGGACGGGTCCATTTCACGCTCGACGGGAAGTGCTCGGCCAGCGCGTCCAGCATCACCTGGCACTGGTTGGCGTACAGGCTGCGGATGGTCGGGATGTGGCGGTCCAGGAAGCCGTCCTTGACCACTTCGTGCACGACCATCTGGGTCAGCTGGGCGGTGTGCAGGTCGGCGGCCTGCTTGGCCAGCTCGAGGCGGCGCACCAGCGGCAGCGGGGCGCACACATAGCCCAGGCGGATGCCCGGGGTCAGCACCTTGGAGAAGGAGCCCATGTAGATCACGCCGTCCGGGTTCATCGACAGCATGCGCGGCATCGGCTCGCCCTTGTACGACAGCGCGCCGTAGGGGTCGTCCTCGATCAGCGGCAGGCCCAGGCGGGCGCAGGTCTCGACCAGTTCCTGGCGGCGTTCGAGCGACAGCGAGCGGCCGGTCGGGTTCTGGAAGTTCGGCAGCGAGTACAGCAGGCGGGCGCCGTCGGCAAGCGCCTCGATCGAGGACGGCACCAGGCCGTGTTCGTCCGTCTCGACCGAGCGGAATTCGGGGCGGTAGACCGAGAAGGCCTGCAGCGCGCCGAGGTAGCTCGGGGTCTCGACCAGGGCCGGGCTGCCTTCGTCGATCAGCACCTTGCCCAGCAGGTCCAGGGCCTGCTGCGAGCCCGACACCATCAGGATCTGCTCGGGCAGGATCCGGGTGCCTTCCGATGAGAGGTAATTCGCAATCCATTCGCGCAGGGGCGCGTAGCCGTCGGTCGGGCCGTATTGCAGCGCCTGTTTACCGGCTTCGGTCAGCACCTTGTCGTAGGCGGCCTTCATGACGTCGACCGGGAAGGTGGCCGGCGAAGGCAGGCCGCCGGCGAAGGAAATGATTTCCGGGCGCTGGGTGATCTTCAGGATCTCGCGGATCGCCGAGCTTTGCAGCTGTTGCGCGCGTTCCGAAAACTGCCACTGGATGGGATTGGGATTGTCGATTTTCATACTGATCTCACAGGAAGGACGGCGTTGGTGCGTCGGCCATTATAAAGCACGCTGGATAAGCGGCCTCTGAAAAAGAGGCTTGCCTGGTGGGCAGGCCTCGTTCGGGAACTACCTGGATTTTATGCCACTTCGACGATCATCTCGATCTCGACGCAGGTGCCGCGCGGCAGGGATGCGACGCCGAAGGCCGAGCGTGCGTGCTTGCCGGCGTCGCCGAAGATCTCGCCGATCAGTTCCGAGCAGCCGTTGGTGACCAGGTGCTGTTCGTTGAATTCCGGGGTCGAGGCGACCAGGCTCATGACCTTGACCACCCGTTTCACGCGATTCAGGTCGCCGCCGCAGGCTTCCTGCAGGGTGCCGATCAGGTCGATCGCGACCGAGCGCGCGGCGGCCTGGCCGTCGGCGGTGGTCTTGTCGCGGCCCAGGATGCCGGCGTTGATCGAGCCGTCGGCGTTCTTGGCGATATGGCCGGAGATGAAGACCAGGTTACCGGTCTGCACGTACATGACGTAGGCGGCCGCCGGGGTGGCCGGCGCGGTCAGGGTGATGTTCAGTTCTTTGAGTTTGTCGTAGACGGACATGGGATCCCCATTGCTTGAATGAGCCGGTATTGTACGTCGAGCCGGCGCGCTTGAGACGCCTGGGCAATTTGTTGAGCATGGCGGGCATGGGCGCGGGCGGGGTGGACGCCTACACTGGTTTCACTGATTCGCCACTTGCCAACAAGCTCGCGGATCTCCGATGAACAACACCAAACGAGAGATCATCATGAAAACCATTCGCTCCAACGTCCTGCTCGGTATCGTCCTTTCCACCGCCCTGTTCGGCGCCGCCGCCCAGGCCGCGCCAGGCGCCCACGATACCGCCTGGTACGGCGTGCCCGTCGCGGTCCAGAAGAACGTGCGCACCATCGTGATCACCCCGCAGACCCGTCACGTCAACGTGACCAACGGCGAAGTCGTGACCTTCGCCGTCGGCGAGCAGCGCTTCTCCTTCCAGTTCCAGACCTATCCGCAAACCCAGGTGACCGAGCTGTCGGCGATTGCGCCGGCCGGCATCGACGTCGGCGCCGTGCGCGTCTACATCGCCGACAATCCCGAAGGGCGCGGTTGATCGGGCGGGCGCGGCCTTCTTCATGGATGCGCTGAGCCACTTCCTGGCCCTGTATGTGCCGCGCGGCAGCCTCGACGTGCGCTGCCACCTGAGCGCACCCTGGGAACTCGAGCACCAGCCGGAAGCCGCCGGCATCGTGCCTTACCACGTGATCGTCGAAGGCAATGCGCGCCTCGACATGGCGGGCCGCCCCACCGTGCTGCTGCAGGCGGGCGATATCGTGGTGCTGCCGCGCGGCAGCGCCCACCGCCTGCGCGCCGGCGCCGGCGACGCCTCCGGCACGTCCGGCGCCCCCGTCGTGCAGGACGCCGGCCTGCCGGTGCGCGTGAAGACCAATGCCGGCACGGGCGCGCGCTGCGACATCCTGTGCGGGCGCTTCGAGTTTCCCGACGCCGCCGGCGTGGCGCTGCTGTCCGCCTTTCCCGACCTGCTGCTGGTGCGCAGCGCCGCCAATCCGGCGTTTTCCGGCCTGCAGGCGCTCACCGCGATGCTGCGTTTCGAAACCGACAGCATGCGTCCCGGCGCCGCCGCGCTGGTGTCGCAGCTGTCCGCGGTGCTGTTCGGCCTCCTGATCCGCGCCTGGACCGATGGCGCCGGCGGACTGCGCGGCCTGCTCGGCGCGCTGTCCGAACGGCGCCTGCAGGCCGCCCTGCTGGGCATGTTCGCCGAGCCGGAACGGCCCTGGACGCTGGACGACATGGCGCGCGCCTGCCACATGTCGCGCGCGACCTTCGTGCGCCTGTTCCACCAGGCCACCGGCAGCAGCGCCGCCGCCACCCTGCTGCAGATCCGCATGGCCCAGGCGGCCCGGTGGCTGCAGCGCGGCGGGCGCTCGATCGCGGCGGTGGGGGAGGCGGTCGGCTACCAGTCGGAGGCGGCGTTCAGCCGGGCTTTCAAGAAGTGCTTCGGGGTGGCGCCGGGGCAGTACCGGCGCGCCCTGGAAGCGGCGGTCCCGGTCGTGGAGGCGGTCCGGTCGCCCTAGCGCCGCGAACGGAAGCGTTCGCGCGCCATGTCCACCAGCGCCCTGAGACTCGGCGGGACATGGCGGTGTCCCGGAAAATAAAGGCATAGTCCCTCGACCGTCAGGGCGGCGTCGGCGAGCACCTGCGACAGGCGGCCCTGCGCGAGGTCGTCGGCAACGTGCCACTCCGCCAGGTAGGCCAGGCCAAGGCCGCCGCGCGCGGCTTCCCTGATGAGGGCGGGATTGTCGAGCGTGAGCACGCCGCGCACGTCGATGTCGAGCGCCAGGCCTTCGTGGACGAACTCCCATCGATAGATGGCGCCGCTGGGCATCCGCATCCGGATGCAGGGCTTCGACAACAGATCGGCCGGCGTCGCCGGCGCGCCGATCGCCGCGACCAGGGCGGGAGCGCCCACGACGACATAGCGTAGCGCCGGTTCGATTTGCACGGAAATCATATCCTGTGGAATGCTCTGCGCAAGCCGAATGCCCGCATCGTAGCCGTCGGCGACGATGTCGATGAGCCGGCCGTCGGTGACGATATCGAGATGGATTGCCGGATACCTGGCCACGAAATCCATGAACAGCGGCATGCAGCGCAGGGCGGCGGCGGCGGAGGTATTGATCCGCAAGCTGCCTGAAGGCGTGCCGCCGCTGCTGCCCGCGGTTTCCATTGCGCTGCGGATCTCGAGCAGGGCCGGGGAAATACTGGCGACAAACGCGGCGCCGGCGTCGGTAACCGCCACGCTGCGTGTCGTACGATTGAATAATCGGACGCCCAGGCGTTTTTCGACCCCGGCAATGGTATGGCTGACGGCGGAGGTCGAGACGCCAAGCGCGGTAGCCGCCGCCCGGAAGCTGCGCAGGCGCGCGACGCTCAGTACCGTTTCCAGTTCAGCGAGTGTGGTCATGTGTGCATTTGCTGGCGCGGCAGGCGGCATCCCCGAGTCCGGAACGGCAATTATCCCATGCCGCTCACCAGGACACGGCTGGTGATGCGAAGATCAACATCGTCATGCAGCGCGGCTGGATGCCACCGGGACGCCGGCGCTGCACGGCGACTATCCTGGATTCCTCATCAAGGCATCAAGCAGCGCCGGTCTAGTCGCAGCCGTGTTTGTATCCTATCCTCGGTATCTGCAGCGTCGACAGTACGCTAGGACACAGAGGATCCCGCAATGACATCGACCATCACCACCCCGTTCGGTTTCGAATCCACCGCCGATGAAGTTCTTCAAGGCGTCGACTTGCATGGCAAGCGCGCCATCGTTACCGGCGCATCGTCGGGTATCGGCATCGATACCGCCCGCGTACTGGCGGCAGCCGGCGCCGAGGTGACCATCGCCGTGCGCAATGTGGAGGCGGGCAGCAAGCTTGCTGCCGAGCTGAACGGCGCCGGCGGTCACCAGCGCATACGGGCACGCATGCTCGACCTGGCCGACCACGATTCGGTCGAGGCTTTCGTGCATGCCTGGGAAGGCCCGCTGCACATGCTGGTCAACAATGGCGGCGTCATGGCCATTCCGCAAAGGACGCTGACGGCGGAGGGCTGGGAAATGCAGCTGGCAACCAACTACCTCGGCCACTTCGGCCTGACGCTGGGCCTGCATCGTGCACTGGCCGCCGCGGGACGCGACGGCGGCGCCCGCATCGTGTCCGTGAGCTCCAGCGGTAATCTGATTGCGCCGGTCATCTTCGGTGACATGCACTTCAACTTCCTTGCGTACGACCCGCTCGTCGCCTACGGCCAGTCCAAGACGGCATGTGCCTTGATGGCAGTCGAAGCCACGCGGCGCTGGGCGGCGGACGGCATTGTCGCCAATTCGCTCAATCCGGGCGCCATCGCCACCAATCTCCAGAAACACACGGGCGGTCTCAAGACGCCGCCCGAGCGGCGAAAAAATACCGCGCAGGGCGCGGCCACGTCCGTCCTGTTGGCGGCATCGCCCCTCGTCGAGGGTATTGGCGGCCGCTACTTCGAAGACTGCAACGAAGCGCCGGTCGTGCACCAGCACCCTGCGGATTATCGCGGCGTTGCCGCATACGCGCTCGACCCGGTCCTTGCGGAACGGCTGTGGAACGATACATTGCAGATGATGTCCCGATGAGTACGCCCTGCAAGCCCGGCGCCTCGGCCGTGCGGGCCGGCTTCCCTATGGTGACATCGGCAGCCAGCGTGCCCAGCTCGTAGCCAGGGCCGTGGCGAGCGCAGCCGGCAGCGCCGGCAGCAGGCCGGCGTACGTGCCCGTGCCGATCGCATACGGCCGGCCACCATCCTGCACGCCGGCGTGCCACGCCACCCCATGCTGCGCGAACAGGGCGGCGACATGGCTGCGCTTGAAACCTTCCTGCGCAACCAGCGCGGCAACCGCGCGAAACGCTTCCTCGACGGCGCCCGGCCAGAGTGCTACGCCGACCAGGCTGGGTCCGGGCCCGTCCTGCCGGATGCGATGGGCGCCGTTCGGGGGGATCAGCATGGCTTCTCCGCGATCGAGGCGGGCAAGGATCGCGGATCCTTGCTGCACACGCAGGCTACCGGCAAGGGCCACCACGAGCTTGTGTTCCCTGCTGTGGGTAAGCGGAAAATTGTGGGCATGCGGCGGCAGCAGGAAATGCATTGCCGTGCCCACGCCGCCCACTTCCACCTGTGGCACGTCGATATCGACCGGATAGCCGCCGGGATAGAGCAGCAGCCGGTCGCCGGGGTTCACAGCTTCTCCGGCAGGTAAGGCTGCAGTTGCGGATTGACGTCCGTGCCGGCGAGGCTGTTGGCGAAGTTGCACAAGGTCGCCAGGCTGATCCCGAGGATGACCTCGAGCGCCTGTTGCGGGCCGTAGCCATGGCTGCAAAAAGCCTGGTAGGCGGCGTCGGATACCGCGCCGCGTGTCGCGATGACGGCGCGCGCGAAATCGGCGACGGCGTCCAGCCGCGCTTCGCCCGACTTTGTACCGGCCTGTATCGCCTTGACCACCGGCCGCTCCCGTCCGGCCTTTTTCAGCATGACGGCCGCGTGGCCGGCGAGGCAGAAATCGCAGCCGTGCTGGCGGGCGGCGACCAGTTGCACGACTTCGCGTTCCGCCAGATCGAGGCTGGTGCGCGCATTGATCGCGCCGACCGTCATATAGGTTTCCAGCGCCGCCGGCGCATGCGCCAGCACACCGATCAGGTTGGGGAGGAAGCCGTTGCTGGCCAATGACTGGGACATGAAGGCCTGGCTGGCGGCTGGGGCTTCGTTGGGTTGCAGGACAGTGATTCGGGACATGTTTTACTTTCTACTAAGGGCTAGGGGCGGCATGCTGGGCCGCCCGGGTTCTAGAGCAGGCTTTCCAGCTGGCCATTGCGGTCCAGCTCGGCGAGATCGTCGAAGCCGCCGATGTGACGGTCGCCGACGAAGATCTGCGGCAGGGAACGACGGCCGCTGCGCTCGATCATTTCAGCGCGCAGCGCCGGGCTGTCATCCACCTTGAATTCCTGTGGCACGACGCCGCGCCGGGCCAGCAGTTGCTTCGCCATTCGGCAATACCCGCAGTAGTCGCTGCTATAGATGGTGAATTGGTGCATGCCTTGCTCCTTGCTTGTCGCGATGTGGTCGGCAACCGGAATGCACTTACGAGCAACTTGTATCCGGCATGCAAAACAGTGTAGCCCTCGAACTCGGAATATTTAATGCTCGAAACGTCTTATTCCTTGCTCGTTCGGCTCAAACGCTGTCGCGCGGAGGATGGAATCTGCTCCGGAACTATCCGGGGCTTGCCGTGGATATCCGTGCCTAGACGGCGCGCGGCTCGACCGGAGTGCGCTGCATCGGAACAAAGCCGGGCAGGGCTTCGATACGCTCCAGCCACGCGCGCATGGCAGGGTAGGGTTCGAGATCGATGCCGCCCTCGGGCGCATGGGCAATGTAGGTATAGGCTGCCACATCGGCGACGCTGACATGCTCTCCGAGTGCGAAAGGGCGCAGCGCAAACTGCGGCTCCAGAATCGCGAACAGCTTGTGCGCGATCCCCTTGGCGCGCTCGTGATCGAGGGGCGCACCAAACAGCATCACCAATCGGGCGGCACAGGGGCCGCTGAAAATCGGACCCGCCGCCAGGGAGAACCACTGCTGAATGCGGGCTTGGCCCAGCGGGTCGGCGGGCAGCCAGCGCTCGTCACCGTAGCTGCGCGCCAGGTAGAGCAAAATCGCGTTCGAATCGTAGAGGAACAGGCCGTTATCGTCGATCACCGGCACCTGGCCGAAAGGGTTCATGGCGAGGTAGTCGGGAGTCCTGTTCTGCCCCCCGCGCAGATCGACATCGACCAAGTCGTACTGCAAGGAGAGCAGGGACAGGAACAGCTCGACGCGGTGTGCATGACCGGACTTCGAGGTTCGGTACAGGCGGATGGGATGCTTCGGCAGTGTCGGCGCCATGTCGGCTTCTTTGAAATGAACGGTGGCGGCAATTCCTCATGACCTGGAAATGGCCTGGTTTTAGTGTAGTCAGGCCGTTTGGTATCGACAAGGTAAAACAGCGCCGTCATCCTCATGCTTGCAAGCGCTGAAAATCAGCTCCTTGCTGTTGCCGTTCTTGTCGACTACGCTGAATCGCAGCAAGGGCAGGCATGCCTTATGCGTGCATCATGAAATCAACACGATGCCGATCGGGACCGGAGACAACGATGAGCGAGCATTCGAAATTCCACCGCGGCGAGCGCGTCATTCAAGAACGTACGGGAGAAACGGCAATCGCCGATCGTAATGTTTCGGTGATGACCGATACGGTGATCGGCGGGGCACGGCCGTTCATCGGCAAACAGTCGATGGCGGTCGTCGCCAGCGTCGACACCGACAAGCGCGTATGGGCTTCGGTCTTGTTCGGTCAGCCGGGTTTTGCGCATACGGAGACGGGAAAATCCATCGTCCTGTCGATTCCCGATGAACAGCGGGACGAAACCGATCCATTCTGGACCAATATTGCAGCGAATCCGAGTATCGGGATGCTGTTCATCGAACTCGGTAGCCGCCGCCGCTACCGGGTCAACGGCAGCCTGGCGTCGATCGATGCGGCCGACGTTGCGCTGGACGTGATCGAAGCCTACCCGAACTGTCCGAAATATATTCAGAAACGTAACTTGCGCACGGTCGGCGCCAGCGGCTTGCCAAACGCGGCAAGCCAGGGTTCGCGCATCGAAGGCGATCTGCCGAGTATCCTGGCGCAGGCCGATACCCTGTTCGTAGGCAGTTACCATCCGGAACTTGGCGCCGATGTCTCACATCGGGGCGGGGCACCGGGATTTCTTACCGTCATGGACGAACATACTTTGCGCGTTCCTGATTATCCCGGAAACTGCCTGTACAACACTTTTGGCAACTTCGAAGTCAATCCGCGTGCGGGGCTGTGCATTCCTGATTTTTCCAACAACCGGCTGCTGCAATTAAGTGGCGAGGCCGTGCTGCAGTGGGACATGCCGGACCCGGATGGACACACCGGCGGAACCTTGCGCTTCTGGGATTTTACGGTCGAAAAGTATGTGTTGCGCAACACGCCACAGCGGCTCGAGTGGGAGTTCCTGGATGCCTCCCCCTTCAATTTGCCCGTCGCGGCCGGCTGAACTCGAGCATGCGTCTTCATGGTCCGGCGCGAGGGCATGGCCGGCAGTGATCAAGAACCTTGACGGAGACATCGATAATGGAACAATACAGCGAGTTCGAGTTCAGGACCCAGCCCTGGTTCGATGAAGAAAATTTTCAGGGGTTTAACCAGGCAATTCCCATGAAGTCCCTGGTCATCCATTGCATGGATCCGCGCGCGACTGACATCCCCCAGGCGATTGCCGACCATTTTGGTAATGAAGTCTATCCAGGTGAAAATATTTTGGACGATGCAGGCAATCGTGTCGGCTCGACCCGCACCTTGTTTGTCGATACCAATGTCGGCGGCCGCGCGGCATCGGCCTTGCAATCGATCGCGACGCTCGACTATCTATTCCACTTGCAAAACATCATGGTGGTGCATCATTCTTTTTGCGGGGCCACCGCGGTCAATCCCGACAAGTTCATCGAGCACTTTCATCAACAGCACCAGGTCGACATCGCACCCATGTTCGACCGCGACGATATGGCCATCACGAATTTCGAGCAATCGATCAGGCACGACATCGCGCTGCTCCGCAACAGTCCCGCGGTACCGAAGACAGTCAATCTCTACGGCTTTTTTTACGAGATCAACAGCCGTCAACTCATCGAGATCGTCCGCGACCTGCCAGCCTAGCCGGGCGATGGATCGCGGGGATCGATGGCGCGGCATCGGCGCTGATGGAATACATGGAGATCTTCCATCAGCGCCGGCGCCGCCGTTCGCGTCCCGGGTCGCTATCGCCAGCATGGCATGCCGAGAAGATTGGCATACGGCCGCCGGCTGCCTGAAACGGACGCGTCCACTATTGACGGTACAGCTCAGCGCCTGCCGCGACGCAGCCGCGCCGCGCCCGCCAGTCCCAGCCCACCCAGCACCAGCGCCAGCGAACCCGGTTCCGGCACCTGCGCCGCGTTCTCGAAGCTGAAGTCGTCCATGGCGTAGGAACCCTGGGCGCTGCCGGACACGACGATCATGTCGATGGCGCTGCCCCAGCCGGCGCTCAGGAAGGCCGGCGACTCCGACAGGTTCAGCGCAGCCGAACTGGCGACCAGCTGGCCGCCGAAGTAGAGGTCGAAGCGCACGCTGTTGTCGCCGTCGCCGGAGAACCAGGCGCCGTCGAAGATCGTCGGCGCCAGGAAGCGGATGGTGCTGGCGACCGGTCCGCCGTCGATCCAGTCGGTCGTCACGCGGCCCTGGCCGGAATGGGGAGTGAACGGCGCCTGTTCGGCCGTGAAGGCGAACATGCCGGAGCCCGACCAGTCCAGTCCACCGTAGTTGGCGGGGACGTAGGCGATGTCGTCGGGGGCGGCCAGGTCGTCGAAGCTCAGCACGGTGGCCGAGGCGAAGGGGGCGCACAGCGCGAGGGCTGCGCTGAGCGCGAAGCTGCGGATGATGTGATGCATGCGATTCCTGTCGAAGTAGTGTGGCAAAGTGGCGGCCTGGCGGCCGCCGGGGATCAGGCCTGGCCCAGCGCCGGATCGCTGACGGTGTGCCGGCCGGTCTCGACCCGGCCGGCGAAGCGGCGCAGGTAGTCCGGCTGGCTCGACACCGTGGCGCTCAGGTCGTACCAGTAGCCGTTGCCCGCCACCGGAATGCGCACCAGCAGTTCGGTGCGCGCCGGCAGCGTGTGCATCTGCCGCAGCGGCGCATAGGCGTTGGCGTTCAGGTTGAAGGTGCATGGCGCGGCGCCGGTGTTCACCAGGCGCAGCACCAGTTCGCCGGTGACGGCGTCGCAGCGCACCTGCACGTCGGGGCGCGGCTGGCCGGCCGCGACGGCGCGCAGCGCGCTGCCGGTGAAGTGGCGGTGGTAGCCGTTCGGTCCCAGCACCCACAGATCGTAGGCGCCGCCGACCGCGGGGGCCCAACGGTCCGTCAGCGACTTGCCCGCTTCGACCGTGTAGCGGCGCGGTACCGCCGCCAGGTTCTTGCGGTCGTAGACGTGGAACACGGCGGCCTGGCGGCCGGTGTTGATGAAGCTGAGCGCCACCTGCACGGCGGCCATGGTGGCGCCGGGCTGCACTTCGCAGATGGTCGCCAGTTCGTACGGCAGCGCGCGCGAGGGCCGCGTGCCCACGGCCTGCAGCGGCATTTGCGGCGATGCGGGCGGCGCGATCTGCGACAGGCGCTGCTGCGCGGCGCGCAGGGCGTCGGCCTGGTTCCTGTCCTTGCGGCCCTGCAGTACCGGCAGCGTTTCGGAGTTGGGCGTCGCAAAGTTGAAGGCGCTGGTCAGGTCGCCGCAGACGGCGCGGCGGTAGGGGCTGATGTTCGGCTCGCGCACGCCGAAGCGCGCTTCCAGGAAGCGCAGCACCGAGGTGTGGTCGAACACCTGCGAGTTGACCCAGCCGCCACGGCTCCAGGGCGAGATCACGAACGTCGGCACGCGCGGGCCGGGGCCGTACACGCGGCCGTCCGGCGCCGGCTGCTTGGTGCTGCCGGCAGGGCGGCCGTGGGTGAAGTATTCGGCGCCCAGCTCGGCCTGCGCCAGCGTGGTCTTGCCGGCGTAGCCGCCCTTGCCGTCGGGCGACGGTGCGGAGGGCGAAGGCATGTGGTCGAAGTAGCCGTCGTTCTCGTCGTAGGTGACGATCAGTACGGTCTTGCTCCAGACGTCGGGGTTGGCGGTCAACGCGTCGAGCACCTCCTGCAGGAACCACGCGCCCTGCACGGGGCTGGACGGGCCGGGGTGCTCGCAGTAGATCGACGGTGCGTTCAACCACGAGACCTGCGGCAGCTTGCCCTCGCGGATGTCGCGCTTGAAGGCGTCCAGGTACTGCTCCGGCTGGGTGCCGGGCAGGGTGTTGGCGATGCCTTTGTAGAGCGGGTTGCGGGCGTTGTCGCTGGCCGCATCGTAGGCGTGGTAGGGCAGCGCCTGGCCGGTGTTGGTATACGGCTTGCCGGGCGAGCCGCCGCTGGATACCGGGTAGCCGGAGGCGATGTTGGCGCGCCTGAACTGGCGAAAGGCGCCCAGCATGTTGTCGCCCCATTCGTCGGGCATGTTCTGGTAGCTGATCCAGCTGACGCCGGCGGCTTCGAGGCGTTCGGCGTAGGTGGTCCAGGTATAGCCGGTCTCCACGCCGCTGGCCACGCCGTCGATGGCGTCCCATTCGTTGGTGACGAAGGAGGTGCCGGTGGGCTGGGCGCCGTTGGTGCCGGTCAGGAAGAAGGAACGGTTCGCGTCGGTCCCGGTGTGCATCGCGCAGTGGTAGGCGTCGCACACCGTGAAGGCATTGGCCAGCGCGAACTGGAAGGGGATCTCGTTCGCGTTGAAGTAGCCCATCGAGATCGGGTTCTTGTAGCGCGGCCACTGCTCCATGCGGCCGTTGTCCCAGGCCAGCTGGCTGTCGTTCCAGTCGTGCGGCGTGCCGTTGGCGCGCTGGGCGTTGCCGATGCTGCCGTCGAGGTGGAAGGGCATCATCAGGTTACCGTTCGCCATGCGCTGCTGCCACACGTTGCGGCCTTCCGGCAGCGGGATGGGGAAGCGGTCGCCGAAGCCGCGCACGCCGGCGAGCGTGCCGAAGTAATGGTCGAAGGCGCGGTTCTCCTGCATCAGGATCACGACGTGCTCGACGTCGCGAATGGTGCCGGTGGCGTTATTGGCGGGGATGGCGAGTGCGCGCTGGATGGCGGGCGGGAAGGCTGCGTAGGTGGCGGCAGCCATGCCGGCTTGGGCGCTCCTGCGCAGGAAACTGCGGCGTGAGGTCATAGGTTTTATCGAAGGGCGTTGGGGGACGCGCGTATGCAACGCGTGTTGCCATGGTGTTGTCATGCCGATACGGCTTCAGGACGTCGCCAATGTAAACTGCGTGCATGACCACTCCATGACATACGCGCGCCGGGCGCACCGCCGCGCCCGGCCGCGCCCCGACCCGACCCCCGGCCTAGACCGCGCGCCGCTCGCGCAGCAGGCTCGCCGCGGAATCGGCCATGACCACCACCGCGCCGGCCGACATCAT
>Ga0265798_10007083_pt1 | contig 14606 bp, 14 predicted proteins | sample P3T30metagenome_FD_192430 | JGI IMG/M metagenome (GOLD analysis project Ga0265798, IMG submission 192430) | Plant litter microbial communities from East Loma Ridge, Irvine, California - P3 T30 | ecosystem: Environmental > Terrestrial > Plant litter > Unclassified | place: USA: California... | reverse complement strand
AGGAGTTTTTAGAAAATAAGGTTTACTTCCGTAACCCAAGTAAAGATCAGGCTGATTAATACATTTAGCACTAAAATACTTAAAGCCCTTCTTAAACAAAGAAGGGCTTTTTTATGGATTGTATATTTAAATGATATTTTTGTATCATGCTTGAAGGCAAAAAAATCGTTTTAGGTGTATGCGGAAGCATTGCGGCTTATAAATCGGCCACATTGGTGAGGTTACTGGTTAAAGCCGGTGCCGAAGTGCAGGTTATTATGACGGCCGATGCTGTCAGTTTCATTACCCCGCTTACCCTGTCTACGCTTTCTAAAAAACCCGTTTTAGTTAGGTATTTTGAGCCTGATACCGGTACCTGGAATAATCATGTAGAACTGGGCTTATGGGCCGATCTGTTTATTATTGCTCCGGCAAGCGCCAATACGTTGGCTAAAATGGCTAATGGACAGTGTGATAATTTGTTGACTGCTGTTTACCTTTCGGCTAAATGCCCTGTGTATTTTGCTCCGGCTATGGACCTGGATATGTGGCGGCATCCGGCTACTTTAGCCAATGTGCAAAAGTTACAAAGCTACGGTAACTTGCTTATACAACCCGGCACGGGCGAGTTAGCCAGCGGTTTACATGGAGAAGGTCGTATGGCCGAACCTGAAGAGATAGTTAGCTTTATAACTACTACTTTTACCAGGACTTTGCCTTTGGCTGGTAAACATATAATAGTTACGGCCGGGCCTACTTACGAAGCTATTGATCCGGTCAGGTTTATAGGCAACCATTCATCGGGGAAAATGGGATTTGCCATTGCCGATGAGTTGGCTAAACAGGGTGCTGCGGTTACTCTGGTTACCGGCCCAACCTCGCAAATAATCCATCATCAGTCAGTTAAACGAATTGATGTCGTTACCGCTGCAGAAATGCTGGAAGCTTGTTTACAACACTTTGAACTGGCTGATGCCTGTGTGATGAGTGCGGCCGTTGCAGACTATACCCCCGTTAATATAGCTAACCAGAAGATCAAAAAGAAGGAAGATAGTTTTTGTATTGATTTGAAAAAAACTACCGACGTACTGAGGGTATTAGGCGAACGCAAGCGCGATGGCCAGTTACTGGTGGGTTTTGCACTTGAAACCCAAAACGAGGAGCAGAATGCTATAGAGAAGCTAAACAAAAAGAACCTCGACCTCATTATTCTTAACTCTTTGAACGATGATGGCGCAGGTTTTAAATTAGATACTAATAAAATAACGATGATTGATCGGTACCTTGAAAAAACCGTTTTTAATACTAAAAGCAAAATTGAGGTGGCTGCAGATATTTGCCAAAAACTAGTTTCATTACTGTAATATGAAGTGCCTGGGCTTATTCTTATTGCTATTTCTATTAGCCTTTTGTGTTGATGCACAAGACCTTAATGCCCGTGTGCAGGTTCTGTCTCCCAAAATTGCTACTACAAATAAGCGCATTTTCACCTCGCTGCAAACGGCCATGCGCGAGTTTTTGAATGGCCGTAAATGGAGTGCAGATAACATTCAATCGTCGGAAAAGATAGACTGCAACTTTGTGCTCACTATTACCTCTTGGGACAATGGCACCAGTTTTAGTGGAGAATTACAAGTGCAGAGTACCCGGCCGGTGTACAATGCGGCATACAATACTCCCCTATTCAGCATTAACGACCGCGATTTTGATTTCACTTACACAGAGGGCGAAACCATTGATTTTAATAACCAAAATTTTCAAAGCAATCTGAGTTCGGTGATGGCATTTTATGCCTATATGATAATGGCTTTTGATTATGACAGCTTTTCAAGATATGGTGGAACCCCATATTATGCTAATGCTCAAACAGTTGTAATTAATGCACAAAGTTCATCGTACCGGGGTTGGAAGGCGTTTGATAACAACACTAACCGCTACTGGCTTTCGGAAAATACTATGAACAAAACGTACATCCCGTTACGCGAGTTTCTGTATACCTATCATAGGTTAGGCTTGGATTTAATGGTAGAAAATGCTGCTAACGCCCGTAAAGCCATATTTGATGCCTTACCTGCGTTAACCCAGTTAGATAGGGTACGCGTAGGAGCCACCCTACCTACGCTGTTCTTTTTAGCAAAGCGCAGCGAACTGGTATCAATATTTTCAAAGGCCGATCCTCAGCAGCGTTTGGGAGCAATGAACATTCTATCGCAAGCAGACCCAGCCAACGGTAACCTGTACCAAACCTTGCAGAAATAACAGCAAACCGAGGAAGCATAACATTGATAACTACCTTAATACCAATTTGTTAATTTATCATTTACTATAGCCCTAACGCCTTCGTTTCGCCAGATTAGCCAACTTCTAAAACAGCCTGTGCATAAATACTTTTTACCGGCAGAAAAACAACACTTGTTTGAAAAAAAGCCTCTGTGAACACGCTATATAATACTGTGCCCACATTTTTTGCGAAAATTAATATGTCCCATTGCTTATCACTTTTTACAAAATAAATGGTTCTTCAAACATTAAGATTCCCATGGACTGCATTTGTCATTGACCTTATTGAAAGTCCCAACCTCGATTCAGGTTCATTGCAATGGCGAGACCCCAGCTGCTGCCTTTAACCGGTAATTAGGCTTTTAAGCGTGTTTAACAACTCATATTTCCACATAAAACCTTCTGTAAATTAGATAAAAGTTCATAAAACATCAAAAAAGTACATTTTAAAATGTGCAGGAATACTGATGTAAAATGGCTGATCACATTTTCAATTTTGTGATGTCTGACTATCTTCTCCAAATAATTAAAAAAAGATTCAGCAACACTTGCATATACGAAATCCATCGTAGATATTTGTACGAAGGAATTCGTATATGAACAATAAACCTACTGATAGCGAACTGGAAATTTTGCAGGTACTATGGCACAAGGGAATTTGCACGGTGCGCGATGTACATGAGGAGTTGGCTAAAAGCAAAGATGCCGGTTATACCACCACTTTAAAACTTATGCAGATCATGCATGATAAAGGATTGGTAACACGAGACGCCTCGGCCAAAAGTCATCTATATAAAGCTGTCTTTAGCCAGCAGCAAGCACAAACCACTGCTTTAGACAAAATCATTTCCACCATGTTCAAGGGCTCAGCCGCCGAATTGGTGATGCAGGCCCTGGGTAACCACAAGGCGTCGGCAGAAGAAATATCGGCCATTAAATCTTATCTCGAAAAGTTCGATAAACCATAAACCAGCACTTATGCAAACGGTGATCTACAACTTAGGCGAAGCAGTGGGTACTGCGGTTATATATTCTTTAGGTCAGGGGTTAATCATCTACCTCTTGTTACGCATAGTGTTGCTTGCTTTTGGGCAGATGCAAAGTAATTATAGATACTGGTTATCTATCTCTGCATTATTGGGCATATTTCTCTGTTTTATCAACACTTTATTTACCACCTTATATAATCAGGATTGGAGTTTAAAACCCTTCACTCCTGCTGTCTCGCCAGCGCTGCCATTAAACTTCGACACCCTCAGGGCAGCGCCTCAAGACATTTACCAATATTACAGCATCAGCCTTAAATTGTACTTGCCGTACATCAGCATACTGTATATGCTGGGATTGTTGCTGCAACTTAGCCGCCTGGTTTGGAGCCGGCAGCAAATTAACCGGCTTAAGAAATCATTGGTTCCGCATCAGCAATTTACCGTACAAGTACAGCTGCTTGCACAAAAAATGGGTATTAGAAAGGTGGTACGCGTGGGCACATCGCCTTTTGCTGCTGTACCCTGTGTGGCCGGGTATTTAAAACCTATTATTTTTCTCCCGTTAACTTTGCTTACCCAATTATCTGCTGAAGAGATCGAAGCCATATTATTGCATGAGCTGGCTCACATCAAACGGAATGATTATTTGATCAATTATATGCAACAGGTGTTAGCCACCCTGCTATTTTTCAACCCTTTTGCAACATTTATTAATCACAGCATCAATACAACCCGCGAAAACTGTTGCGACGATATAGTGGTAAGCCTGACCAGTACACCCTTACCTTATGCACATGCCCTGCTTAAATTACAAGAGAATCAACAGCAATACTCACTGGCCATGGCGGCCAAAAGCAGCAATTTTAAATTGTTAAACCGAATTCAACGCATTATGAAAACTGAAAAACCGCACAACAACCTTCGTCATTTGGTATTCGCATTGGTATTGTTAACGGCCAGTGCATTTAGCATTGCCTGGTTTAATCCTGAGTTTAAAAATGGCAAATTAACGGTAAAGGTCAAAAAGCAACCAGAAGCAAAGTTGATTGCGGAAAAAGCGCCAAATAAAGGCCCGAAAAATAGCAGCAAGAAGCCTTTAATAATTAATGCAATAAAAGAAATGTCGCTTTTCACCAGTAAAGACACCAGCCGTTTTCAGGATACCTTGTTAGAGCGATTGGCTAACCGGCTTGATGACCTGGATGAGCAAAGGCAAGCGGTGTTAGACCGTGATGAGTATAAAGGCTTGGTGTTTACCCTCGGTGAAAAGAATAAAATATTAACGGAGTACTATAGCCGCCCCGATATACAGCAAAAAATAAAACAGATACCCACCGATCATTATCAATTGTCAGACAGTTTGGATGCCGCCTCTAACAAAATATGGTCTGCTTATTTGGAAGACAATTTTAGAGAGCAGGAGAAAACATTGCTTCGTAAACATGGCATTTATAAAGGTTATGATAACTACACCAAGCACCAAAACTGGGAAAAGTATAAAGCCGAATGGGAACAATACAAGATGACCAAACTAAAAGCAGAGTCTGACGAGATGCAAAGGATAGGTGACCAAATGAAAAAGTACTACGATAAGGAAGAGTTTAGGAAAGAACGATTGACCGAGGCACAATCAGACAGCTTACATTCGGTTTACGATAGCCCTGCAATTGTTCAAACCAAAAAGGAGATTAAACAACTAAAAGTAAAAATTAGAGCAATTGAAAACGGCGAGGAACGGTATGCTTTAAGTAAACAAATATTCCAAATTACGGACAGCATCAACACCCGCTTAAAATCGCCTGAGTTCAAACAGCGCTTGTACACATTCATGAAAGCACACCCCGAACAGGTAGACATCACCAAATGGGCGCATTAAGAGTGAATATTTGCGCGTATGCGGTATGCTAATTTATTTAGCCAAATATATAATCTGTTAGGCATTAGTTTTGCAATTGAGTATCTTTGTATTCAAGGATAAACTTACATGCTGCATCAGCTTAACATTCATAATTACGCTTTAATTGATAACCTGGAGATCAACTTTGATGCGGGTTTGAACATTATAACCGGCGAAACAGGTGCCGGTAAGTCTATTATTTTAGGCGCTCTGTCGTTGATATTAGGTCAGCGGGCTGAGAGTAAGTACTTTTTTAACCAGCAAAAAAAGTGTGTAATTGAAGGTACCTTTAAGATAGGCGACTTTCACCTGAAGGCTTTTTTTGAGGAAAACGACCTGGATTACGAAGCCGAAACGGTTTTACGCCGTGAAATATCGGCCGACGGCAAATCGCGCGCGTTTGTGAACGATACACCCGTAAACCTGGCTACCCTGAAATTATTGGGTGAACAGCTGATCGATATCCATTCGCAGCAAGCCACCCGCGAAATCAACGATCCGGCATTTCAACTCCTGGTGGTAGATGGTGTAGCTAAACATCAGCCTTTGCTGGCAGAGTATCAAACCAAATACCGGGCATACAAAAAAACTACTACCCGCTTACAGCAGTTAATTGTCGATAGCGACAAGGCTAAAGCCGATTTAGACTACTACCAGTTTCAATTTGATGAATTGGAAAAGGCAGCTTTAGTGGCCGATGAACAGGAAGAACAGGAGCAGGAACTATATACTCTAAACAACGCTGAAGAAATTAAGCGTAATTTAACCGGTGCCTTATACCTGTTGCAGGATGGGGAGACAGCCGTAACGCTGGAATTAAAGGAAGCCAACCAGCAATTATCGGCGTTGGAAAAATTTAATCCCGAAATAGCCGGTTTACATGAACGCCTCAATAGCGCTTTAATAGAGATCAAAGATATTGCGTCGGAAATTGAGCAGTTGGAGCAACGCACACAAACCAATGAGGCGCGTGCCGAGGAGATCAATACCCGTTTAAGTTTAATTTACAACCTGCAAAAAAAGCATCGCCTAAGCAGCAACGCCGAATTGCTGGCTTTGCAGGATGAACTATCGGGTAAAATACAGCAGGCACTTTTTGGCGATGAAGAGATTGAGGCCTTGCAACAACAGATAAAACTGCAAAAAACAGAGTTGGAAGAACTGGCTGCCCAGCTATCAGCCAATCGTACAAAAGCACTGCCCGACATTGAAACCCAAGTAATGAATACCCTGGCCGAAATGGGCATGGGCAATGCACACCTAAAAATTGAGCATACGCCTACCGTTAATAGCGAACTCACCAAAACCGGCGCCGACCAAATTCGCTTTTTGTTTACCGCCAACAAAGGACATAACCTGGCCGAGATGAGTAAGGTAGCCTCAGGTGGTGAGCTTTCGCGTTTAATGTTGAGCATTAAATCTATCATTGCCCGCTACACCGCTTTGCCCACCATTATATTTGATGAGATAGATACAGGCGTATCGGGCGAGGTGGCCAACAAAGTGGGTGTTATTATGGAACGCCTGGCCGGCAACCTGCAGGTAATTACTATCACCCATTTGCCCCAAATTGCCAGCAAGGGCGAAAGCCACTATTTTGTTTACAAAAACAACGAAACCGAAACTACTTACACCCAAATAAAGCAGCTAAACGAGCAAGAACGCGTGGTAGAAATAGCCAAAATGCTGAGTGGCGATAAGCCGGGAGAAAGTGCGCTGCAAAATGCAAGGGAATTGTTAAATGCCTGATCTATATAAAATATTGATCGTATTTGGCTGCTTATGCAATTGTGCATTTGCGCAAAAATCAAAAACGATTATCTACAAAGATACGATCAATATTACCGGTTACGTGTATTACGACAATGGCAAACCGGCGCCCGGTACGACCATAACGTCCAAAGAAAAAGAACTTCGGTACAACAAGTTTGGGTTGGATGCAGTGACTGATGACAAGGGCTTTTTTAAGCTTAACGGTGCTAAACTGAATGATACCCTCGATGTAAAAACACCATTTACGCATAACCAATATCCTAATCGTGGCGCACGCTACTTAATAATTACGGTCCCAACCCCAATGCCGCGCACAGTACCTACAGCTACCCCCTTAACAGTTACAGCGGTTAGAGAAAAAGCACGGACAAAAACTAAGTTTATTATAAAACCTTATCCGACCGAAGAAGTAGAGATTTACGGGGGTTATGAAAGTATGCCCGAATACCTTGGCGGCTCCGATAAATTTTATAAATATCTTCAAAGCAAGCTTAGCTATCCGGTGAACGCTGTAAAGGCTGGTATAGATGGAACGGTTGAAGCCAATTTCACAATTGTAAGAGATGGCTCAATATCATCTGTTAAGATAGTAAAAGGTTTAGGATATGGCTGTGATGAACTTGTACTTTCAATTTTAGAAAAGAGCCCCAAATGGCAACCCGGCAGATTTTACGGACAAGGTATAGAAGTAACTTATGCGGTATCGGTAGAATTCAAATTAACCAATAATTAGTTCTATCTTTAATCTGTAAAAAGATTCGCATATTGTACAGTTGATTATTCAGTAATTAAATTCTTATGAAATATCAAAATGTTCCGTTATTCGTTACAGCAACGGTGGCCATTATACTGGTATTGCTTAAAAGTCATATTGCTATCAATAATCCTGATGAAGCGATGGGTATTTTACTTATGACTTATACAGTAAGCTGGTTGATCGTATCAATGCTGCAGCAGCCGTTAAAACGAAGCTGGTCGGAATTAGTAAATTCATTTAGGTTACTTCTATCTTTTGTTAAAGTTAACTAACAGGTTTCATAGCTGATAATTTCAGCCACATCACCAGTAGCGAGGCGAAAACAACAATTATAGGAAGTGAATCGTCTGAACACTTCTCCGCAGGGCTGCTTCGTAACCCGCGATAGCGTAATCAATTAAATAACATTTTTTAATAATTTAGAAAGCTATCCCGAACTGAAACGCCGCGGTAAAGCTTGTGGGCTTATCATTGCCAAACCTAACCGGTAAGGGCAGTGCTACAAAGAAGCTGGAACCGCTGTTTTTAACCACTACTTTATTTAACACAGGTGTAAAACCGAACCGGCCTGAAGATTCGAAAGCGGCTCGCCCGGCAAAGGTATAGCCTTTATCCAAACCCACCAACACGCCCGGATGGAACAGGAAATTACTCATTTTACTGGTGCCCACCTCGACCCTTACGTAAGGCACAAACTCCATAGAAAAGCCAATTTTACTGCTTTTCTATAAATTGATACCCGTGGGTATACCCACCACATAATGCCCGTCGAAATTATAATCGGTACCGGCACTGCTAAAAGTAACCAGCGGATGAACAATACCTACATAGGCGGTAACCTTTGGATAAGTTTGTGAAGGTTGGGTTTGTGCATGTGCAGATCTGGTTAGTAACAAGCCACACAAAAGCAAAAGTGCAAGAATGATACCCAGATCAATTAATTTCTTTTTTGGAAACGGTTTATTCATAAACATCACAGTAAAGAGTTGGTTAATTTCTCTGCTGCAATGTTACCCCGCAGGCCATTTTATAAATAGAACGAATTTAACTATTGGTATCTATTTTACTTTTTGAGGCATTTTTCCGGAAAACCGATGGGCTACAACCCATGTGCTGCTTAAATATCCGGTTAAAGTGGCTTTGATCTGAAAAGCCGGTGAGGTACGCAATTTCGGTAAGGCTGGTTGATGTTGTGTTAATGAGGCTTACTGCTTTTTCTATACGCAGCTTACGGATGTACTCGCCAAAAGAAAGATTATCAAAATATTTAGAGAATTCCCTGGAAATATAAGACGGATTGATCTCTAATTCTTCAGAGGCCTGTTGCAGGCTCAACGTCATGTTGGTATCAATCTGATCTTGTATTAACTCCTTAAGTTCTTTTGCCCAGGCAGGGGACTTTCCTTTTTGCTGCTTTAAATATTGGTTGTAAACCTGGAGCAGCAAATTTTCGGCTGGTTCATTTTGAGTATGCTTTTGCTTGTACAGGCTTGTAGCCCAGGCATACAAGCCATCATAAATAATTAATCCGAGCGTTAAAAGCTCATTGTCGTTTTTAACGTTATAAGCAAGCCCGGCAAATATGGCCTCCAGTCCGGCTGCCTGCGGTGCAAACTCATGCCGGTCGGTATCGGCACCTCTTATAATCGCTGCCATGCGTTGCAGTGCAGGCTGGCTTAATTTATACTTTTTTAAAAAATAATCAAAAGTGCAACGGTCATCGTAATGGCTGTATTCAACCCCTGGTAAATCAAACGGAATAGCGCCTAATTCCTTAGCCTTGATCAGCACCTCGTCATAAGGCACATATAGTATTTCTGCATCAGCATCAATAAATCGTTTGATAAGCCAAGGGCAGGCTATCCTGTCAATCTTTGGCCGTTCACGGGTTATCCACTTCATAGTAACGATTAGCTAAAATAAAGATTTAATATCAAACGGCAACAAGGCATACCTATAGCTGTGTTTCAGGTTACGCTATGGAATAATGCTTACTGACTGAGCACATAAGAGCTTTGAAAGTGTGTAAAATAAGAAAGACGCAGTTTACAAGGCCTGCGTCTTTCTTGTCATGCGAGCAGGATATTAATGATCCTTAAAATTCCATTTAGAATTATCGCTGTTCATCGTAAACTTTGCGAGCGTAGGAGTACTATCTCCGGAGCATACTAAAGCCAATTGAGCTTTAGAATTCGGAATTATTTTTGGCATGATCCGGTAGGTACCATCGGTGAGTTGCTCAATGCGCCATAATTGCTCGGGCGCACCGGTAAATGCAGGTACCGCTATCACTTCGGCTTCGGCGGTGGCTGCCAATGCGCGGTCGGTTCCGGCTATAGCTATCTTGTAATAGGGTGCTCCTAAATATCCTCCCGCGTTTGGCACCGCGGTTACTGTCCATTTTTGATGCGGGCGAAACATATAATCGCCCATCCTGACTCCGAGGTTTCCAGCGGGCCAGGTTTTAATTACATCGGCTAACTCTTGCGATGGAACAGGTTTTACAGGTTCGTCATTGTCATGGTTAAATCCACGCATGCCACCCGGCATCCGCACAAAATCTACACCCAACTCCAGGGCATATCCTCTCCGCTCCGATTCTATTTCGTAAGTACCTTCTTTAAAATTGTCGCCTGCAACCGGCCAGCCGTTTTTCCACAGCAACGGACGGATGCCCAATACGCTGCGACCGCTTTGATCCAGGTCGGCCTCATAATGGCACGACATCTTTTGAACGCCTTCTTCCAAAACTACCCGCCCAAAATGTCCGGGGCCTATTAGCCTGTTGCCAGCCGCCAATACCATTTTACCGCCGCCTTTTAACATATCCCTGCCCATATTATCTAAATATGGCCCGGTTACTTTCCGGGAACGGCCAACCACTATATTATACGTAGAATTAGTACCATCGCAGCAGGTACCGTGCGTACCCAACAAGTAATACCAACCATCCTGGTACATTAGGTCGGTAGCTTCACAATCGATTGCAATATTGATCGGCTTATTACCTTTAACACGCAGTCCGGTTTTAGGGTCGAGTTCAACTAAACGAATGAACCCGAAATAAGTACCGTATGATAACCACAACCGTCCATCATTCGGGTCCAAAAGCAATCCCGGGTCTATTGCATCGTTATCTTCCGTACCATCAGACGAAGCTACAACTACCGCTTCAGTATATTTAAAATCAGACGATTTAGGATCAAGCGTTTTGTTCCACATGGTGAGTATTCTTCCATCGTGCCCGCCACCCAGGCCACCACCGGTTGCACCATAAGCGATGAGGTACCTGTTGCCAATTTTTACCACATCCGGTGCGGCTCCGCCGCCGGGCCTTTCGCCGCCACCGTTCCAGGTCCAGCCATCTTCAGAGATCAATCCGCCTCCACGAGTTCCAAAGGTGTAAAACTTTCCTCCGCATTCGGTAATGGTTGATGGGTCGTGTATAAATGGTTTTCCTACTTGCGCAATGGCCGAGTGAACGGATAATGCAGAAAGCAAGGCTATAGTACTTATAATTGTATTTTTAAATTTCATAACATTAAATACAGCTAAGTTTATTGATAGGTAATAGTAAGATCTTTTACCGGCTCGCCTTTTTCGTCTACAAAGCGAACGCAAAAATCGCTCATTCCCGGGCCATTGATCACTGCGCCGCGAATAATGTTCTTTCCTTTGTTGAGGGTTAAGCGCGTGGAAACACCATCGTCCATTACCATGCGCCTGTCGCCCGAAAGCAGCAAGGCATCCTTTCCGTTAAGCCACCACATCGAAGCTGAATTCGACCCCACGGCCATTCTAACATTTTTCATTTCGCGCGGACTATTGATAACGGTCACCGCCCAAAACAAAACGCCGTAGAACTGTTTTTTAAGACCGGTAGAAAAGCGGAATAGCTTCACATTAAAATTGGTACTTTCCAAAGCATGCCATTGGAGTTCCTGCTGCCCAACCTTTACTTTATCACCGTTTTTAGGGACAACTGTAAATTGGTTTGGAAAATACTCGGTGGTAAATGCTGTTTTGAGATAGCTGTCGGTAAAAACGGCATTACTGCGGTTGGGTTTGTTAATGGGCTCTAAAAGCAGCCAGCGTTGAATAAATCCCTCCGCATTGGGTGTTTTTTTTAAAGCAGTTGCCGGCGTAAAGTAGGGTGCTAAACTGTTGGTTGTATCGTTCCTTGCAATATCCGGAATATGATACCGGGAAACGACTGAACGCCCCTGCAAACTTAACCCTCCCAAAAGTACAGAGCCCACCACCAGCAAACGTGTTTTGCGTTTAATGCTCATAGTAAATTATTAAGTTATTTAATTGGTTATAAAAGAGATCGACTCCTTTGCGTAAATCTAATAAAAAGAAATCCGGTTTATAACTGTATAATTGATATTTATTTACCGACTGTAACAGCGCATAGATTAGCTCCTGAATTTTAAACGCTATGCACGTTAAAAATAATTTCTACCTTTATCACCCGATAAACAACAAGAAATAACATGGCTTATAATTTATTACAAGGCAAAAAGGGTATCATTTTTGGCGCCCTTGATGAAAAATCAATCGCCTGGAAAACAGCCCAACGCTGCAAAGCCGAAGGTGCCGAACTGGTTTTAACCAACGCCCCCATTGCCCTGCGCATGGGTACCATTAACCAACTGGCCGAAGAAGTGAACGCCCCGGTTATCCCTGCCGATGTAACCGTTACCGCCGATATTGAAAATCTGTTTACTCAGGCGCAAGAGCACTTTGGTGGTAAAATTGATTTTGTGCTACACTCTATAGGTATGAGTATTAACGTGCGCAAGGGCGTTCATTATACTGAAAACAATTACGATTTTACTCATAAGGGTATGGATATATCAGCCCTGAGTTTGCACCGTATTTTGCAGGTGGCCATAAAACAAGATGCCATCAGCGAGTGGGGTTCGGTGGTAGCTTTAACTTATATTGCTGCCCAGCGTGTATTCCCTGACTATAATGACATGGCCGATAATAAAGCGATGCTGGAAAGCATAGCACGCAATTTTGGCTACCAATATGGGATTAAAAAAAATGTGCGTATCAATACCATCTCACAATCGCCTACCCGCACTACAGCAGGTTCGGGCGTAAAGGGTTTTGATGGTTTTGTTGATTTCGCTGAGAAGATGAGTCCGCTGGGTAATGCCAATGCAGACCAGTGTGCCGATTACTGTGTAACTTTATTCTCGGACTTAACGCGCATGGTAACTATGCAAAATCTTTTCCATGATGGCGGTTTCTCCTTTACCGGGGTTACACAAGCTATTATTGACCAAATGGGGAAATAACCCTAAATAATTAACAAAAAAAGCCACGATGAAACTCGTGGCTTTTTTTGTTGCTACTAAACTAAATAATTAGTTAATTTGATTTATGCGTTTCCTATGGGTTATATCTCTTTTGCTAAGTTCGATGACGGGGGTTGCCCAGCATGTAATAACAGGAAAGGTAATTGATTTATACAATAAAAAGCCCATTCCTAAAGCCAGTGTGTTTTTAAGTAATACCACGGTAGGCGGTTCTACCAATGAAGATGGAAGCTATAGTTTAACTAATGTCAAACCCGGACAATATGACATTATTGTTTCGGCCGTTGGCTACGAAACCTCTCAGCGAACCATCTTGGTTAATGGTAAGTTAGATATTCCTTTCACAGAACTTACGCCTAAAACTATTGCGCTAAATGCCGTTGTGGTAAAGCCAGATCCGGAGCGCGAACAAAATTACAACATGTTCAAACGTGAATTTTTTGGCCCGACAGACTTTACCGCCGAATGCAAAATACTTAATCCGGAAGTGTTGGAACTGGCGTACGATAGAAGTGCCCAAACATTAACTGCATCATCAAATGACTACCTGGAAATAGAAAATAAAGCTTTAGGATATAAACTTAAATACAAATTGCTTGATTTTACCCGGGATTTCAATACCGGCAAGTTCTTTTACATGGGTAATGTTTTGTTTGAACGCATGAAGGGTAAACCTTCACAAATGAAAAAATGGTATAAGAACCGCCTTTTTGCTTACCAAGGCTCTTTGGAACATTATCTGCGTTCCATCATTAGCAATCTAAATACCCAAGAAGGGTTTAAAACACTGCAGCTGATACGCAAACCCAATACCAACCGGCCACCTGATAGCCTGATACAGGCTAAGATAAAAAAGTTTAAACCGGTACCTGCCAAAGGGAATATTCTTGTCCTCAGCGATTCATTAGCGTACTGGAATTCTAAAAACCGTTTGCCGCGTTATACAGAATACCTAGTTACAAAGCCGTTACGCATAGATTCTTTAGTAAAGCGTACAGACATGAATGGAGTTTATGCTATCGCCTATCAGGACATATTATATGTGCTTTATACCAAAAAGAGAAGTGACAACAGTTATACAAACACTTTAATGAATGCCCCAGACAATCTTACCAGTTTAATGAATATTACTGCTCCTCATGCTTTCTTCGATAATAATGGTGTTATTTTAAATCCTGCATCAGTTATTGTGGAGGGCAATTGGGGTGCTTCAAGGGTGGCAAACTTACTGCCTGTTGATTATGACCCCGGAGAAAAAGACTTAAAGAAATAATACAAACCAACCTTTCACTAAATAAAAACGGCCACTTTACAGCGGCCGTTTTAATCTATTACTTATTCAAAGAAATTATCCTTGCTGTTCAGCTTCGGGAGTTTTGTTCTCGCCGCTGTTTTTGGCGGTGATCTTTATTTCGTTGGCTTCTTTGTCAAAGTCAACTTCCATAATGTCACCTTCGGCCATTTCACCTTTCAAAATCTCTTCTGCAATAGGGTCTTCCAGGTATTTCTGGATGGCACGTTTTAACGGACGGGCACCAAAGTTTTCATCGTAACCGCGTTCGGCAATCACATCCTTGGCATTTTCGGTCAGTTCAATTTTG
>Ga0265798_10007081_pt1 | contig 14607 bp, 10 predicted proteins | sample P3T30metagenome_FD_192430 | JGI IMG/M metagenome (GOLD analysis project Ga0265798, IMG submission 192430) | Plant litter microbial communities from East Loma Ridge, Irvine, California - P3 T30 | ecosystem: Environmental > Terrestrial > Plant litter > Unclassified | place: USA: California... | reverse complement strand
CCGCTGGGAGGTCGCCGGCGGCGAGGCGACGCTGTGCGGCTTCGCCGTCGAGACGCAGGCGGACGGCCTGGCGACCCGGGTCGCGGCGGTCCGCCTCGGTCCGCATCTCGAGGAGAGCTGGCCTCGTTTCTGGGACTAGCGCCCTCGCAGCCGAAGCGGGTGCCGGCACGCGCCGCCCCAGGAACTTCAGCGGCCCGCACCCGTAGATTGCAGAGATCCTCTGAACCAGGGAGCTCCGCATGCCTCAGATGTTCGACTGGATTTTCTTCGCCATCATGCTTCCGTTTCCGGCCTATCTGGTCTGGGACTGGTACCAGCACCGCTAAAGCCCGCGATCGAGCCGGTTCCGCCATCCCGCGTCCGACCACCCGAGATCGAACCCGCCTAAGTCGAATGGGCCGCTTGTGCAGGGCTGATGCCTACCTCATGCCACGGGTGGATCCGGTCTCGCCCGGTCTGGCGCCACACAAGCGTGTCCGCGGTGAGACTTGATCGCAGGTGGGGCTGCCCCCACAGTGGCCGTGACGGGCCCCGCTTCTTGGCGACCCCATGTTGAGATCAGGTTAGAGCGACCGATGGCCGCCCGCGACAACAGTGAGAATAGCAGTCCACCGCTGGCGCGACCCGGGATTTATCTCGGGCGTATGGTGATATTCCTGATCCTGGTGGGCTTCCTGGCCTTCATCCTGTTCAAGCAGATCACCCCAGCCTTCCTGGCCAATCCCGGGCTCAACGGGCTGATCCTCGGGGTTCTGCTGATCGCGGTGCTGATCGCCTTCGGGCAGGTCGTCCGGCTGTTCCGCGAGGTCGGCTACGTCAACGCGGTGGCGACCGGTGCTCAGGCCCGGAAGCCGCCGGCGCTGCTCGCCCCGATGGTGCCGATGATCGCGGCCCGGAAGACCGGGGCGCTGCTGCCGGGGACCTCCGGCTACCTCGATACGATCGCGGCGCGCCTCGACGAAGGCCGCGAGATGCTGCGCTACATCGCCGGCATCCTGATCCTGTTGGGCCTGCTCGGCACGTTCTGGGGCCTGATCGACACGCTTTCGGCGGTCGGCGGGGTGATCAAGGGCATGCGTGGCGGCGGCGATGCCGGGGTGATGTTCGACGAGCTCAAGTCCGGGCTCGCCGTGCCGCTCTCAGGCATCGGCCTCGCCTTCTCGGCCTCGCTGTTCGGTCTCGCCTCGTCGCTGATCACCGGTTTCCTGGAACTGCAGGCCGGCCAGGCCCATGCCCGTTTCCACAACGAATTGCAGGATTGGCTGCTGTCCGGAACGGCGTCCGAGCCGGCAGTGGCGGGAGCTGTCCGGCCTGTTGCCGCCGCCGCCGGTGCGCAGGATCTCAAGGAGGCGGTCGAGCGTCTGACCACGATCGTATCCGAGGGCGGGGGCGGCCGTGCCGCGACGCTGGCCATGACCAACCTGGCCGAGGGCATCCAGGGCCTCGTCCAGCACATGCGCGCCGAGCAGCAGATGATCCGCGACTGGGTCGAGGCCCAGGCGAGCCGCGAGCGTGAGCTGAAGCAGGTGCTCGACCGGCTCGGCCGGGAGCGGGTGTAGTGGCCTCGACCGCGGCCCGCGCCCGGCGCCCCCTCAACGTCTGGCCCGGCTACGTCGATGCCCTGGCGACGCTGCTGCTGGCGGTAGTGTTCCTGCTCACGGTGTTCGTGGTCGGCCAGTTCTTCCTGTCGCAGGAATTGACCGGGCGAGACGCCACGCTGGTCAAGCTCAACCGCCAGATCGCCGACCTCACCGATCTTTTGGCCTTGGAGCGCTCGAACCGCCGCGGCCAGGAGGACGAGGTCCGCAGCCTTCGCACCACGCTCGCCGGCGTCGAGGCCGAGCGTGATCAGGCCAAGTCGCAGGCCGAGGCCGCGACTGTCAGCCAGGGGGCCGCGGGTGCCCTTGACAAGCAGCTGGAGGCCGAGCGCGGCGCGACAAAGCGGGCGTTGTCCCAGGTCGATCTCCTGAACGAGCAGATCAGCGCCATGCGCCGCCAGCTCGCAGCCCTCGAGGATGCGCTGGCCGCCTCGGAGACCCGCGACCGGGAATCGCAGGTGCGGATCGCCGAACTCGGCAGCCGGCTGAACGTCGCCCTGGCCCAGAAAGTCCAGGAGCTGGCGCGCTACCGCTCGGACTTCTTCGGGCGCCTGCGACAGATTCTCGGCAACCGGCCGGACATCCGGGTGGTCGGCGACCGCTTCGTGCTGCAATCCGAGGTGCTGTTCCCCGGCGGCTCCGCGACGTTGAAGCCGGAGGCAGGCCCGGAGCTCGACCGGATCGCCGCGGCCATCGCCGACCTTGCCCGGCAGATCCCGGCGGACCTGCCGTGGGTCCTGCGGGTCGACGGCCACACCGATGCGCGGCCGATCATCACCGCGCAATTCCCGTCGAACTGGGCGCTCTCGGCTGCCCGGGCGATCGCGGTGGTGCAGTATCTCGCGAGCAAGGGCATCCCGCCGCAGCATCTCCTGGCCGGGGCCTTCGGCGAGTTCCAACCCCTCGACGCCGGCACCACCGAGGATGCCTATGCCAGGAACCGCCGGATCGAGATGAAGCTGACGGAGCGGTAGGCGCTCGCCCGTCCGATAGACCGGACCGAACGACGCGCTTCGAGAGCCCCGCCCGCAATGGCGCACACCGACGGCGATGTCCTCGGGGGCGGACTCATCGCTCGGCGCCGACCAGGTCCAGGGTGGCATGGGACGTCCCCAGCCCCTCGGCCCGAGCGTGGCCGTCTTCGGCGACCATCGTGTGGGAGATCTCGCCAGCATCGGATTGCTGCCCGTGGCGTCGGCCTGCGCGAGCATCTCGGAAGCGGCATTGGCGTAGCCGAGGCAGTCGATCGGGCTCTATCCACCGGACGGGAGACACGTAGGCACGGCGGGGCCTAGACCTTCAAGGCGGCCGCCCGTTGAAGTACGATCACGGTCCTGTTCCGGCTCTCGGCGACGGACACGAGCCTTCCGTCCCCGAACCCTACCCAGCCAAGTCCCAAAACTACTCGGCGGCGGGGATGCGCTCGCCGCGCGTACGAAGCCCCTTGCCGCGGGCGGTCTCGTCCAGGGCGTCGGTGAATTGCAGGCTCGCGAGCTGCGCGTAGAGCGCGCCCTGGGCCAGCAGGCTCTCGTGGGTGCCGGTCTCGACGATGCGACCGTCGTCGAGGACGAGGATCCGGTCCGCGGCGCGGATCGTGGCGAGACGGTGGGCGATCACCAGGGTGGTGCGCCCACGCATCAGCGTGTCGAGGGCGGCCTGGACGGCGCGCTCGGATTCCGCGTCGAGGGCCGAGGTCGCCTCGTCGAGTAGCAGGATCGGCGAATCCTTGAGGATCGCCCGGGCGATGGCGACGCGCTGACGCTGCCCGCCGGAGAGGGTCACGCCGCGCTCGCCGACCTGGGTGTCGTAGCCCTGCGGCAGGGCCGCGATGAAGCCGTGCGCGTTGGCAAGTTCGGCGGCATGCCGCACCTCGGCCTCACCGGCCTCGGGGCGCCCGTAGCGGATGTTCTCGGAGACCGTCCCGGAGAACACCACCGGATCCTGCGGGACCAGGGCGATGCGAGCGCGCAGCGCCTCCGGATCGACCCGCGCGATGTCGATGCCGTCGACCAGCACGCGGCCGCCCTGCGGATCGTAGAAGCGCAGGAGCAGCTGCAGCACCGTCGACTTTCCGGCACCGGACGGTCCCACGATGGCGATGCGCTCGCCGGGGGCCGCCGCGAAGGTCAGCCCGTCCAGGGCAGCGTGACCGGGCCGGGTCGGATAGGCGAAGCGCACGGCCTCGAAATTCACGGCGCCGCCGGCCGGCACGGGAAGGGGCAGGGCCGGGGAGGGCGCACGGATCGCGGGCTCGGACGCGAGGATCTCGGTCAGCCGCTCGGCCGCGCCGGCCGACATCGCGAGGTCGCCGTAGACCTCGGAGAGCTGGCCGAGCGCGCCTGCGCCGAACACAGCGTAGAGCACGAATTGCGACAGCTCACCGCCGGTCATCGTGTGGTTGAGTACGCCCTGGGCGCCGTACCACATCACCCCGACCACCGAGGCCGAGATGAGGAAGATCGCCACACCGGTGAGCAGCGCCCGCGCCCGGATCGAGTCCCGGGCGGCCGTGTAGGCGTCCTCTGAGGCGGCCGCGAACCGGGCCGCAGCCGTGCCGGAGCGCCCGAAGGCTTGCATGGTCCGCACCGCTCCGACCGCCTCGGCGGCGTAGGCCGAGGCGTCCGCCAGCCGGTCCTGCGCGGCCCGGGAGCGCCGCCGCACGCCGCGGCCCGAGACGATCAGCGGGAACACGATCACCGGGATGGCGGCCAGCACCATCACCGACAGGCGCGGGCTGGTGATCACCATCATGGCGGTCGCGCCCACGAACAGGAATAGGTTGCGCAGCAGGATCGAGACGGAAACGCCGAAGGCCGACTTGATCTGCGTCGCGTCCGCGGTGAGGCGGGAGACGATCTCGCCCGATTGCGAGCGGTCGAAAAAGGCGGGGTCGAGGATCGTCAGCCGGGCGAAGACGGCGCTGCGCAGATCCGCAACCACGCGCTCGCCCAGCGTGACCACGGTGTAGACCCGGGCCGCACTGGAGAGCGCGAAAGCCGCGACCACCCCGAGCAGCGCGAGGAAGTAGGCGTCGATCACGTTCGCGCCGTCGGCCGTGAAGCCGTGGTCGATGACGCGCCGCATGGCGATCGGCACCACCAGGGTCGAGGCCGAGGCGCAGACGAGAGCCAGGATGCCGGCAACGATCCGCCCGCGATACCGCAGGGCGAAGGGCAGGAGCGGCCGGAGCGCGCTCAATGGGGCCTTCGGCCGGCCGGAAGCCGCCGCTTTGGTCTTACGGGCCATCACGCCTCACGCGTCTCTTCCCACCCGGTCCACGGCGCTTGTTCCCGGAGAGAGCCTGCGATATACGCCGCCCCTCATCCGATTGCGCGTGTTCAATGGCCGCGGGCCGCCACCACGGTCGGCTTGGACGTGCCGTTGCCACGAACCTACGGTTCGGTGCAACCGCTGACACCTTCCGCATTCCGGGCCGGGCGGCGCCTCCTGCGCTCCCCGCCGGCATGCCAGAACAGGAACGACAGGTCATGGCGAAGGACGCGGCCGCAAAGGCCAAGGGGACCGAGCACCCCGACTACCACTTCATCAAGGTCGTGATGACGGACGGTACCGAGTACCGGACCCGTTCGACCTACGGCAAGGAGGGTGACACCCTCAACCTCGACATCGATCCGCTCACCCACCCGGCCTGGACCGGCGGCGAGCAGAAGATGCTCGATCGCGCTGGCCGTGTCTCGCGCTTCAACTCGCGGTTCGGCAACCTCGGCAAGCGCTGATCCCGGACGGATCGCGCCGAAACGAATCAGAACGGGCGGTCCCTCGCGGGGCCGCCCGTTTTTTCGTGCCTGTTCTGCGCCGTCGCAGAGCGGGGCGAGAATTTTCTGGCGGAATGGTCTGGCGAATTTTCCAGCTCGCCGACGCGTTCGATCTTGTCTGACGCCGCAGAGAGAAAATATTCTTCTGTCTCGGTGCGCACCGGTCGTACCACCCGGCCGGCCCGGTCGGCGCGGCCTCTTTTCCAGCCAAGCCGAGCCGTCGTAATGTCCGGTGCCGTCGACGATCCGCCCGGTCACGATCCTCGGTCGTCACGGTCTCGAACGGACCCGGCGGCGGCTGTTTGTCTCGAGGTCTTCCGCGCGCGGAACCTAAGTAGTTTCAAATTTCAGTCGATGCATCTTCTTACGCGCTTGAGTTTTGCAAGCGGCGACTGTGGGGTTTTTCATGAAGCGCTGGCTGTTTTCCGTCGTCGCCGTTCTGCTGACCTTCGCCGCACCGGCCTTGGCGGGTGAGAAAATCAAGGTCGGCATCATGAGCGATGCCGAGGACGTCTGGGCGAAGGTCAAGATGATCGCCGCCAAGGACGGGCTCGATCTCGATCTCGTCGTGTTCTCGGACTACCTCCTGCCGAACGCCGCCCTGGATGCCGGGGACCTTCAGGCCAACGCCTTCCAGCACAAGCCTTTCCTGGAGAACCAGATCGCCGCGAAGGGTTACAAGATCGCGCCGGTCGGGGCCACGATCGTCTCGCCGATCGGGCTCTATTCCCGGCGCGTGAAGGCGGTCGGCGAACTCAGGAACGGCGCGTCGGTCGGCATCCCGAACGACCCGTCGAATGGCGGGCGCGCCCTGCTGCTGCTTCAGGCGCAGAAGCTGATCAAGCTGAAGGACGGCGTCGGCATCCTGCCCACGGTGCTCGACGTGACCGACAATCCGAAGAAGCTTCAGTTCCGTGAGATCGACGCGGCCCAGTTATCGCGCAGCCTCGACGATCTCGATGCTGCGGTGATCAACACCAATTACGCGGTCGAGGCAGGCCTGAAGCCGGGCAAGGACTCGATCGCGATCGAGTCGTCGGTCGACAATCCCTACAGCAACTTCATCGCGGTTCGGGAGACGGACAAGAACGCTCCGTGGGTACCCAAGCTCGTCCACGCCTATCAGAACGATACGATCCGGGCCTACATCACGGACAAGCGGCCGGGGGAAGTGCCGGCCTTCTGAGGTCTGCGCGCGGTCGGAGCCTTCGGGACCGACCGCGCCGCCCTCCTCAGCCCTCGCCGAGGCGGAACGCCATGCGCAGCAGACCCTGCTGGGCCGCCACCGGACTCTCCACCGGCATCGGCGTCGGGCGGTCGTCGGTGATCAGCGAATCCAGGTGCAGGATGCGGGCATGCAGCCGGCGCGCCCGCAGGATCAGCTGCTGGAGGCGCATCGGCAGCAGGGAGAAGTCCGACTGCTTCGGCGGCTCGGACTTGCCGAGCTTGACCCGATGCTTCTCCTGCAGCGCCTCCGCCGGGGTCATCTCGCCCTCCGACACCGCGCGCTGCACGAGCAGCCACGACGCGATCTGCATCAGCAGCGTCGTGAGGCGCATGCTCTCGGCCGCGTAGCTGAGCGTGGCATCCCGGGAAACCAGGCGCGACTCGTCCCGGCCCTGGCCGTCGAGATAGGCCGCCGTCTCTTCCACGAGCAGCATGCCGTCGCGGAACAGCGTCTTGAACGCCTCGGAATTGACGTAGGTCTTGCCGAAATCGACCCAGTCCCGATCGTCCCGGAACGTGACATCGAAGCCGTTCATGTGCCTCTCCTGTGCCGCCGACGGGCCAAGCCGTCCCGGACCGGGACATTCCGGCCATGGCTCTCGGGCGACGCCGCAATCCTAGCGCCGAACCGCGGCGGCATCAGGGTTAGATCTTCCTTAACCTTAATGAGCCGGCCGATGGTTAAGATATGGCGTACACGGCCAGCTGCAAGCATTCAAAAGGTGACCTGGACACCACCGAATACACGGTGCCTTGGACCGGTCTTGGAATCGGGCTCCCCTCGGGCGCGCAGGCCTTGAACAGGGGCGCGGCGGCGACGCCAGGATCAGTTGCATGACCCATTTCGAGACACCCGGAAGGTGTATCGCCGTCCGGGCTCGGCAGAGCCGGAGGCCCGAGCCGCTCGCAGCCGCGCAATCGTGAACGGGTCCAAGGGCTTGGTTCAGCACGTCGGCTCATGCCGAGCCGGTAGTCACCCCGGCGGTGGCCGTTTTAATGCTGATGCTGGTGACCGCCACCGGGCGCGCTCGCCCCGATCGGTGCAACCGAGAAGGTGACCGGCACGGTGCCGGCACGCTGGAACGTGAGCGTCCCGGACACGCTGTCGCCGGCCTTCGGGGCGCCCGAAAGGCCCTCGAACATCAGGTGATAGCCGCCGGGCTTCAGCTCCACGGTCTCGCCTGGCTTGACCGTCAGGCCTCCGGAGACCGGGGCCATCTTCATCACGCCGCCCTCCATCGACATGGAGTGGATCTCGCCCGAGCGCGCGAACGGCACCGCGGCGCCCGTCAGCGTGTCCGGGGCGGTGCCGGAGTTGCGGATCGTCACGTAGCCGCCAGCGACCTTGGCGCCGTTCGGCGTGGCGCGCAGCCAGGGCGTGTCGATCGTGAGGTCGCCGGCCTTGATCGGGTCGGCCTGGGCCGCCCCCGTGAACACGCTGAGGCCGAGGAGGGCCGCGCAAAAGATCTTCATCGGCATGCTTCCGTCCTGAGGATGATGATCGACCGAGACGACACGTCAGGCCCGCGCGGCCGGTCCTTATGAGGTAGGCGGAATCCTGCGCCGGCCCGCGTTGCGGTGACATCTCTGCCACACTGGTCCACCCAGGACTGTTGTCGCCGTGCCGCATCCAGTCGCCACGTGCGCTGGCGCACGCCGACGCCACAATCCGGCCCCTTCGATAGGGAGTCTTAAGGCCATCCCGACACCGTGGCGACCGAGTACACCCGCTCTCGCCATGAACTGACGAACTCCGGACAAGAGCCAGCGACTGATGCGCATCAAGGCAACAAACCGGTTCACCGCCATGCTGGGCGTCGCCGCGCTCGGCACGCTCGGCCTCGGTGCCGCCGAGGCCCGCGACCAGTGCAACTACGCCCAGGCCGAATGGGCGCAGGACTACGCTTCGCCCGCCGCCATGCAGGTGCAGCGCGAGACCGTGCCGATCCTGTCGCCCCAGACCGTGTCGGCGACCGAGCAGATGGTCGAGCGCTACCGGGACATCGTCAACCGCGGCGGCTGGCGCCCGGTCTCCGGCGCCGACCGCCTGCGCGTCGGCGCCAAGGGCCCGGCCGTGGCCGCGGTGCGCCAGCGCCTGATCGTCACCGGCGACCTCGATCCGGCCGCCGGCGGCTCCGGCGTGTACGATTCCTACGTCTCGGCCGGCGTGAAGCGGTTCCAGGCCCGCCACGGCCTCAGCCAGACCGGCGCCATGAGCCTCGCCACCCAGCAGGCGATGAACGTGCCCGCCGACGTGCGGCTGCATCAGCTCGAGACCAACGTCGTCCGCCTGCGCTCCTATTCGGGCGATCTCGGCCGGCGCTTCGTGATCATGAACATCCCGGCCGCCCTGGTGGAGACCGTGGAGAACGGCCAGGTCGTCACGCTGCACGCCGCCGGCGTCGGCAAGATCGACCGCCAGTCGCCGATCATGAACACCAAGGCGACCCAGATCAACTTCAACCCGACCTGGACGGTCCCGGCTTCCATCGTGAAGAAGGACCTGATCCCGAAGATGCAGAAGGATCCGAACTACCTCACCGACAACAAGATCCACATCCTGTCGGGCAACGGTGAGGTCTCGCCGCGCTCGATCAACTGGAACTCGGACGAGGGCACGCGCTTCACCTACCGGCAGGAATCGGGCGCCGATTTCAACTCGATGGGAATCGTGCGCATCAACATCCCGAACCCCTACGGCGTGTTCATGCACGACACGAACACCAAGGGCGTGTTCGGCGACGATTTCCGCTTCATCTCGTCGGGCTGCGTGCGCGTGCAGAACGTGCGCGAGTACATCACGTGGCTCCTGAAGGACACGCCCGGCTGGGGCCGCGAGCAGGTCGAGCAGGCGATCGAGAGCGGCAAGCGCGTCGACGCCAACATCGCCCAGCCCGTGCCGGTCTACTGGACCTACATCACCGCCTGGGCGACCCCGGACGGCCTCGTGCAGTTCCGTGACGACATTTACAAGCGCGACGGCGTGAACGTGCCCTCGACCATCGGGGCGCCGACCCCGGTCGCCAGCGCCGAACCGCTGCCCCAGACTTTCGAGCCTGGCGACGAGGAGTAAGCGCTCCGCGCTTCGACCCTACGGGTTCATCCGAGGCCCGCACCCCGACCCGGGGTGCGGGCCTCGCGCGTTTGGGGCCGCTCTGTCATCCGGCAGTCAAATGCCTCTGCTTGGCCTTTGCCGCCGAGTAGGAGCCCCCGATGCCACGCGATTCGATCCCAGCGTCCGGACGTCTGACCCGCCGGGAGACCGTCGCCGGCGCCGCCGCCCTCTCGCTCCTGGCCGGCCGTGCCGGCGCGCAGGGATCCGCTGAGGCCACGGGCATCGTCTATGCCGTCGGGGCGGCCGGTTCCACGCGCGCGCCGCTGCCGGGCGTGCTGGTCTCCAACGGCCGGGAGGTGGTGCGGACGGACGGGGACGGCCGCTACCGCCTGCCGATGCCGGGAGACGGGGTGGTGTTCGTGATCAAGCCGCCGGGCTATGCCCTGCCGCGGGACGCCGACAACGTGCCCCGCCACTCCTACATCCACCAGCCCGGCGGGACGCCCGCGGGCCTCGGCCTGCGCTACAGGGGCCTCGCGCCTACCGGTCCGCTCCCGGCCTCGATCGACTTCACCCTGACGAAGGCCGACGAGCCGGCGGATTTCGACGTGATCCTGTTCACCGATCCGCAGCCCGAGAGCCGGTTCGAGCTCGACCACGTGCGCGACACCGCAGTCGCCCGGGCCATGGCGATCCCGGCGGCCTTCGGCCTCACCACCGGCGACGTGCTGTTCGACGACCTCTCGCTCTACGGCCGCTCCAACCGCATCGTCGGGCGGATCGGCCTGCCGTGGTACAGCCTGCCCGGCAACCACGACCTCAACATGCAGGCACCGGACGCCCGCCACAGCCGCGAGACCTGGAAGCGCGTGTTCGGGTCGCCGACCTACGCGTTCCGCCACGGGCGCGCGCTGTTCGTGATGATCGACAACGTCGAGTGGATGGGGCCGCCGGTGCCCGTGGGAGCCAACACCTACCGGGGCCATGTCGGTGAGCGCACGCTCACCTTCCTGAAGAACCTTCTGGCCGAGAGCCCGCCGGACGATTTGATCGTGCTGGCGACCCATATCCCGCTGGTGACCGATACCGGCGACGACCCGCGCAGCGCGACGATCGACCGGGCCGCGCTCCTCGACCTGTTGGCCGGCCGGACGGTGCTGAGCCTCGCCGGCCACACCCACACCACCGAGCACCATTACCTTGCGGAGCGGCACCACCACCACGTGATGACCGCCGTGTCCGGCTCGTGGTGGAGCGGGCCGGATACCCGCACCGGCATCCCGTCCGCCGACAGCCGCGACGGCACGCCGAACGGTTTCCACGTGCTCTCGATCCGCGGCACCGACTACACCACTCGCTTCGTCCCCGCCCAGGGCGAGCCGGACGCGGCGATGCGGATCGCCTTCGAGAGCGAATTGCGCCCGGCCGCCCCCGAGATCGTCCGGGCGAGCCACCCGATGCAGCGGCTGCGCCCGCCGGTCCCGCAGGACGCGCTGTCGGCGACCAACCTCGTGGTCAACGTGTTCGACGGCGGCCCGCGCACGAACCTCGCGATTCGGATCGGCGACCGGGCGCCGGCGCCGATGGCGCGGACGCGCCGGCTCGATCCGTTCGTGACCGAACTCTACGCCCGCTATCCCGAGACCAGGAAGAGCTGGGTGCAGGCGACGCCCTCGACCCACATCTGGACCGCGGGCCTGCCCGACGACCTCGCGCCGGGCGCCCACCGGGTCACGGTCGCGGGCACCGACGAGTACGGCCGGCCGATCCGCGCCTGCGTCGTGCTCGAAGTCACGGGCGACGGCGCGCGCGGTTAGGAGGTCACGTCGGTGCGAGCATGAACGCGGCCTGCGTCGCACGCGTCAACGCCGCGCGGAGGACCGTGATCGCGGCCATCAGGACGATGGTGAGCGCCGCGGCCTCCCACGGGCTTCGAGTGATCGGACCCAAGACGTTTTGGACGGCGAACAGGCTCAAGTTCGACGCGACCAGATAGATCAGGACGTGCCGACCGGGGCTGGTCCAGAGGCGCGGGACCGCGATGCGCCGCACGATCGCCATGCTGGCCGCCCGGTAGAGCAGCAGGAACAGCGCAGGCCCGATCACCCACACGGTCGATGGCGGGAACCGCGAAGGCAGGCTCCCGGTGATCGACGCGACGGTCAGGAGGGCGTAGGTCGCCGACGCGGCGAGGCAGAGATCGATGCCGCCGAAAGGCTCCGTCCTGTCGGCGTAAAAGGCCCCCAGGAACAGCCACATCGCGTACGGGGCGAGTGGGAAATACGTGTTGTCCGGCGCGGGGACGAAGATCGCCAGCCACGGCAGATCGGGACCGTCGAACGGGAGGCATCCGAACGCGGCCGAGGCTGCAACGCACGCCATCAGACAGGCCGGCCTGCGGACGACGTGCCCGAGCCCTCTGCCGAGCCAAACCATCGCGAGGCTCAGGACGAAGAACGAGGCGAGGAATTCGCTGTGGCCCGGCAGGTCCATCAGCGTCACCACGCCGAGGATCCGCGCCGCCGACCACCCGTTGCCGTCGGTCAGGATCACGGCTCCGATCCCGGACAGGTAGAAGGCCAGCAGGATCTTAGCCGGCCCCTGCAGCCGCACCCACACCGGCCTAACCCGGCCGGACCGGGCGGACAGGGCCGTCCCCCAGCCGAATGCGAACAGAAATCCCGAGAAGCTCACGAGGTTGATGACGTTCGACAGGCCCGCCGTGAACCCGTCGATCGGGGCCTGGACGATCTGGACGACGTGGGCGAACACCATGCCCAGTACGAGGAACGTCTTGAAGACATCGAGTTCGACGCACCGATCCGTGCGGACATTCCGGATGGACAAGACGAGGCCTCGGACTGCGGCATCGAAGCGGCGGCGAGGCCACGCGGTGCAGTCCCCATGGTCGCCGGGAAGGGTAAAGATCGCATGCTGTGGGCCCGCCGCGCGATCCCTGGGCAGCTCCGTCGAGGCTGCTGCGCAGCACACGGTCGAAAGATGCGGTCGGATATCCGCCATGACCGGCCTCAGCCGGCCCGGCCGATTGAACCGGAACCCGTCGTAGTCGCGTTGATGCCGACCGTGGCGTTGCGGTCGGGAACGCCGGGACGCCGGGGATCCGACACCGCGGACGCGATGGCGTTCCGCGACGCCGCATACCTGGGACGGCAGCCGACGCAACCCGGCGATCACGCCCGCAACGGCCATCAGCGGGCGACGATCAGATCCTTGATCCGCGCGGCGAGCGCCTCCATCGGGAAGGGCTTGGTCAGCACCTGCATGCCGGGCTCCAGGTGGCCGTGCCCCAGCACCGCGTTCTCGGCGTAGCCGGTGATGAACAGAACCTTGAGGTCGGGGCGCCGCTCGCGGCCGGCATCCGCCATCTGCCGGCCGTTCATCCCCCCGGGCAGGCCGACATCGGTGACGAGCAGGTCGATATGCACGTCCGACTGCAGGACCTTGAGCCCCGCGGTGCTGTCGGCCGCCTCGATCGCGGTATAGCCGAGATCCTCCAGCACCTCGGTGACCAGCATCCGCACGGACGGCTCGTCGTCCACGATCAGCACGGTCTCGTCCTGGCCGGCCCGCGCCACGCTGGAGAGCTGCAGGGCGACATCGCCGCCTTCGGCCTCACCGCAATGACGCGGCATGTACAGGCACACGGTCGTGCCCCGGCCGACCTCGGATTCGATCCGCACCTGGCCTCCCGATTGCTGCGCGAAGCCGTGGATCATCGAGAGCCCGAGGCCGGTGCCCTGGCCGATCGGCTTCGTGGTGAAGAACGGCTCGAACACCCGGGCGATCACCTCCGGGGGCATGCCGGTGCCGGTGTCGGTCACGCTCAGCACGAGATACGGGCCTTCGGGGAGGTCGTGCCGGAGGGCCGCGGCCCGATCCAGGTGGGTGTTGGCGGTCTCGATGGTGATGCGCCCGCCCGCCGGCATGGCGTCGCGGGCGTTGATGCACAAGTTCAGGAGCGCGTTCTCGAGCTGGCCCGGATCGATCAGCGCCGGCCACAGCGCCGGAGCTCCTACGACGTCCAGGCCGATCTCCGGCCCGATGGTGCGCCGGATCAATTCCTCCATGCCCAGGATGAGCTGGTTCACGTTGGTCGGCTTGGGGGTCAGCGTCTGCCGGCGCGAGAAGGCGAGCAGGCGGTGGGTCAAGGCGGCCGCGCGCTTGGCCGCCCCCTGGGCCACCGTCATGTAGCGGTCCAGTTCGGCGAACCGGCCCTGGCCCATCCGGGTCTGCATCAGCTCCAGCGCGCCGGAGATGCCAGCCAGCAGGTTGTTGAAGTCGTGGGCCAGGCCGCCGGTGAGCTGGCCGACCGCCTCCATCTTCTGCGACTGGCGCAGGGCCTCCTCGGTCTGGCGCTGGCTGGTCGTGTCGATGCCGACGCCCGTGCGCCGGAGCGGCCGCCCCTCGGCGTCGTGGTAGGTATGGCCGCGGGACAGGACCCAGTGGACGGTGCCGTCCGGGTGGCACAGGCGGTACTCGAGTTCGAGGTCGCCGGCATTCGCCAATCCGCCCGCCATCGTCGTCTTGAGCGCCGGTCGGTCGTCGGGGTGGACGTTGGCGAGGAAGTCCGGACGCGGGATGCCCTCCGATCCCCGGTCCGGATCGATCGCGTAGAGCTTGGCGATGGCGGCGTCGTAGAAGAATCGGTCGCTGTCCAGCTCGTAGGTCCAGACGCCGACCCCGCCGACCGCCGACAGGGCGAGGCGCGCGAAGTCCTGGGCGTCGCGCAGGAGGGCGTCGCGCTCCTTCTCGGCCGTGACGTCCCGGCCGGTGGCGTAGAGCATGTCTCCCGCCGGGACCGCGACCCAGGAGATCCAGCGCAGCGACCCGTCCTTGTGGCGGTAGCGGTTGACGATCCGCGGCTGGGCGCCCTCAGCCGCCGCGGTATAGGCGTCGATGGTCTCGGCATGGTCGTCAGGGACCACGAACG
>Ga0265798_10007079_pt1 | contig 14612 bp, 12 predicted proteins | sample P3T30metagenome_FD_192430 | JGI IMG/M metagenome (GOLD analysis project Ga0265798, IMG submission 192430) | Plant litter microbial communities from East Loma Ridge, Irvine, California - P3 T30 | ecosystem: Environmental > Terrestrial > Plant litter > Unclassified | place: USA: California... | reverse complement strand
TGCGCCGTGGGCCTATGGATCATGGTGGGCGCGGCAGGGATTGAACCTGCGACCCCACCCGTGTGAAGGGTGTGCTCTACCACTGAGCTACGCGCCCGTTGCCTGTGTCGCGCTGGCGACTGGCTAAACGGATCGGGGCGGCCGGTGGCCGCCCCGTTGGATCAGTCCTTAATCCGGGCGAACTGCGCTTTGCAAGCGCCGTAGCCAGGAAAATCACAGGATCTTAGTTGACCGAATCCTTCAGGCCCTTGCCCGCCTTGAACTTGGGCTGCGACGACGCCTTGATCGTCATCGGTTCGCCGGTCCGCGGGTTGCGACCGGTTGATGCCTTGCGCTTGCTGACCGAGAACGTTCCGAACCCGACCAGACGCACTTCGTCCCCCGCCTTGAGGGCTGCCGAGACCGCATCGAACACGGCCTCGACGGCCTTGCTCGCATCGCCCTTCGTCAGCCCCGACGTGTCAGCGACCGTCGCGATCAGTTCCTGTTTGTTCATCGCCACCAAACCCCCGTTACAATTAGAAAAATGAATCCCCAGCCCGATGGCCGCCGACGCATAAAGGCGGGTACGGGGGGGGCTGTCAAAACAAAAAGCTGCGGCGCACGACCAACGCAGGAGCGATTGCGACGATCAGGGCACACCGCAAGACCTTGCCGAAGACGGCGAGTGCATCAATGATGCACTTCGCCGCCTACGGCCGCCACCCCGGCGGGGGGCTGTGCCGCGAGATCATCCGCTTCACTCCACTCGATCGCCTCGATCGGCCCGGTCAGCGCCAATCGCAGCACTTCATCGACATGCGACACCGGAATAATCTTCAAACCCTTGAGGATATTATCCGGGATCTCTGCCAGGTCTTTCTCATTCTCCTGCGGGATCAATACGGTGGTGATCCCCCCGCGGAGCGCCGCCAGTAGTTTTTCCTTGAGCCCGCCGATCGGCAACACGCGACCGCGCAACGTCACCTCGCCCGTCATCGCGATATCGCGGCGCACCGGCACCCCGGTCAGCGTCGAAATGATCGCGGTGACGATCCCGATCCCTGCCGACGGACCGTCCTTGGGCACGGCACCTTCGGGCAGATGGATGTGCACGTCCTTGCGCGCGAACAGGCTCGGCTTGATCCCGTAGGAAGGCGAGCGCGCCTTGATGAAGCTGAACGCGGTTTCAATCGATTCCTTCATCACGTCGCCGAGCTTGCCCGTGATCTTCGCCTGGCCACGCCCCGGAACGGTGACGCTCTCGATCGTCAGCAACTCGCCGCCGACTTCGGTCCACGCGAGACCGGTCACCGCACCGATCTGATTCTCTTCCTCGCCGATCCCGTGGCGATACTTTTTCACGCCCGCAAAATCGGACAGATTGTCCTCGGTCACGGTGACCGCCGTGTCCTTGCCCTCCAGAATCCGGCGCAGGGCCTTGCGCGCCAGTTTGGCGATCTCGCGCTCAAGCGTACGCACGCCCGCCTCGCGCGTATAATATTGGATCAGCGCGCGAAGCCCCTCGGTCGTCAGCGTGAACTCTCCCGCCTTCAAACCATGGGCCTCGATCTGCTTGGCGATCAAATGCCGCTCGGCGATCTCGACCTTCTCGTCCTCGGTATAGCCCTCGAGCCGAATGATCTCCATCCGGTCGAGCAGCGCTTGCGGGAGGTTGAGCGAGTTCGCGGTCGTTACGAACATGATATCCGACAGGTCGACGTCGATCTCGAGATAGTGATCCTGGAACTTGCCGTTCTGTTCGGGATCGAGCACCTCAAGCAATGCCGACGCCGGATCGCCACGGAAATCCTGGCCGAGCTTGTCGATCTCGTCGAGGAGGAACAGCGGGTTGCTCGTCCCGGCCTTCTTGAGATTGGTGACGATCTTGCCCGGCAGCGAGCCGATATAGGTGCGGCGATGCCCGCGGATCTCGGCTTCGTCGCGCACGCCGCCCAAGGACTGGCGGATGAACTCGCGCCCGGTCGCCTTGGCGATCGACTTGCCGAGCGAGGTCTTGCCCACGCCGGGAGGCCCGACGAGGCACAGGATCGGCCCCTTCAGCTTGTTGGTGCGCGCCTGCACGGCGAGATATTCGATGATCCGGTCCTTGACCTTCTCGAGCGCATAATGGTCCTCGTCGAGCACCGCCTGCGCCGCCGAAATGTCCTTGCGGATCTTAGACTTCTTTCCCCACGGCAGGCCGAGCAGCACGTCGAGGTAATTGCGCACCACCGTGGCTTCCGCCGACATCGGCGCCATCGTCTTGAGCTTCTTGAGCTCCGACGTCGCCTTGGTGCGCGCTTCCTTCGACATCTTGAGCGTCGCGATCTTCTGGGTCAGCTCGGCGATCTCGTCGCCCTCGCCTTCCTCGCCCTCATTGCCGAGCTCGCGCTGGATCGCCTTCAACTGCTCGTTGAGATAATATTCGCGCTGGGTCTTCTCCATCTGGCGCTTGACCCGCGACTTGATCTTCTTCTCGACCTGCAGGACACCAAGCTCGCCTTCCATGAAGGCGAACACCATCTCAAGCCGCTTGGCCGGATCCCGCTCGACCAGCAGTGCCTGCTTGTCGCTGACCTTGACCTGGATGTTCGCGGCGACCGCGTCGGCGAGCTTGCTCGCATCCTCGATCTCGCCGAGCTGGACCGCAGTCTCGGCGGGCAGCTTGCGGTTGAGCTTAGCGTAGTTCTGGAACTGGTCGACGACCGAGCGCATCAGCGCCGACACTTCGGTGTTGGGCGCGGCGACCTCTTCCGTGTCTTCCTCGCCCTCGATCATCTCGACCTGTGCGGACAGATACCCTTCGACTTCGGTCAGTTCGGTCAACGACGCACGGCGCTTGCCCTCGACCAGCACGCGGACCGTCCCGTCGGGAAGCTTGAGCAGCTGCAACACGGTCGCCGTAACGCCGATATCGTAAAGGTCGTCGCGCGCGGGATCATCCTGCGCAGGGTCGAGCTGCGCGACGAGGAAGATCTCCTTGTCGCCAGCCATCGCCGCCTCGAGCGCCGCGACCGACTTGTCGCGCCCGACGAACAGCGGGACGATCATGCTCGGAAACACGACGATGTCGCGCAACGGCAGGACGGGGAAGGAATGCGGGGCAGATGCTTGCGTCATGGGTACTCCGGGGTCGCGCCACTCAAGCGCGTTCTTCCTTTATATGGGGCTAACGCCGCCACCATCAATCGTCACGCGATTTTGACGCTGGAATGCGGCGGCATTTGTGCCGTTCCCGTCGGCAATGATGTCGTTCGGTGTGATGTACGCGACTAACTGCATGACAGGATTGGACTTAGTTTGGACTTGTGAGGCCAACACAAAAAACAGCGGCTTGCTCGCTGACCGGGCTGACGATAGGCTCGCCGATAATACCACAACGATACCGGGGAATTGGCGATGCGACGTACGGACCAGTTCGGACCGCTGACCTTGCTGGCGGCGATGCTGACGACCGCTCCCGCCTTGGCGGCGTCGGACGGGTCCTCGCCGACATTGCCAGCGATCTTTCCTGCCCCGGCGTCGATCACGCTCGGCAAGGGCAGCTTTCCGTTGGGCAAAGCGGTAGTGCTGGTTGCGGCCCCCGGCACCGACGCAGCCACGATCGCGCTCACCCGGGACATCCTCGTGGCCTCGGGCGTCGTGAAGGTCACCACTGCCAAACAGCTGCCGTCCCATCCCGAGGGCACGCATATCCTTATCGGCGCCGGATCGGCACCATTGATTCGCAACGCACTCGCCCGCAGCGCGACGGTGGTCGATGACCATGCCGAGGGCTATACGATCACGAGCGCCACCACCGACGGCGGCGGGGTCATCACGCTAGCGGGTCATGATGCCGACGGCCTGTTCCATGCGGTCCAGACCTTCCGGCAACTCGCGAAGCGCCCGGTGTTCCCAGCGATGGTGATCCAGGATCACCCCGCCATGCCGATCCGCGGCACGATCGAAGGCTTCTACGGCAAGCCCTGGTCTATGGCGGACCGCACCAAACACCTCGATTTCCTCGCCACGGTCAAGGCGAACACCTATGTCTACAGCCCGAAGGACGACCCCTTCGCGCGCGACCGCTGGCGCGAGGCGTATCCTGCTGCAACCCTTGCGTCGCTCGGTGCGCTGGTCGCAACCGCGCGGCGCAACCACGTCGATTTCGTCTATGCGATTTCTCCCGGCCCGACGGTCTGTTTCTCCGATCCCGCCGATGCGCAGGCGCTCGAACGCAAGTTCGCCGCGCTGCGGACGATCGGCGTCCACAGCTTCTACGTCGCGCTCGACGACATCGAATATAAGAAGTGGAACTGTGCCCGCGACGCGACCGTCTTCGGTCCCTCGGGCGCGGAAGCCGCAGGGATTGCGCAGGCGCGTTTGCTCAATACGGTCCAGGCGCAGCTCGTCGCGACCGATCCGGCGTCGCGCCCGCTGATCATGGTCCCGACCGAATATTACGACGCCAAGGAGACGCCGTACAAGGCGGCGCTTCGCAAGGAACTCGACCCGCGCGTCGTCGTGCAATGGACCGGCACCGACGTGGTTCCGCCCGCGATCTCGATCCCCGATGCGCGCGCCGCGACCAAGGCGTTCGGCCGCAAGACGCTGCTGTGGGACAATTACCCGGTCAACGATTATGGGCAGACGACCGGCCGCCTGCTGATGGCCCCCTATGCGCGGCGCGAGGCGGGCCTGTCGGGCGAACTGACCGGCATCCTGTCCAACCCGATGAACCAGGAAGCGCCGAGCCGGGTCGCGGTGACGGGGGTCGCGGCGTTCGGCTGGAACGATCGGGGCTATGACGCCGAGCGGACGTGGCATTTCTCTGCGCGCGAACTGGCGGGCGGCGATGCACGGGCGGAGGCTGCACTGCTCACCTTCTTCGACACGCAACACATGGCACCGACTTTCGGCAGCCAGCCGTGGCAGGAACAGGCACCGCGGTTGAAGGCATCGCTGGATGCCGTCCGGGAGGCGCTTGCCGACGGCGACGCGACGGCGCGCAGTGCCGCGATCAAGGATTTGCGCGCGCAGGCAGACACGCTGGCCAACGCCCCCGACATCATCCGGTCGGGCACGGTCGATCCGGCCTTTGCCGAGCAGGCGCGACCTTGGCTGGATGCACTGCAATTGTGGGGGCGAGCGTTGCAATTGACCGTGGCGGGGCTCGATGCGGCGGATCACGGCAGCGATGCCGCGACGCGGTATTTCACCGACGCCGGGCGGTTGGCTGCGCGGGCGGCTGCGGTGCAGAGCATCCCGGGCGCGACTCGCTTCGACGGCCCGATCAAGGTGGCCGACGGCGTGCTCGACCGGTTCGTGAAGGATGCTCCGTCGCTGATCGCGCATTGAGGGGGTTGGGGGTAAGTCCTTAGCAACCTTCCCCCTTTTTACTGCTTCCCCGGCGAAGGCCGGGGCCCAGTAGGGAAGGTTGAGGTAACTTAGCGCATCGCTCGCATTCTTCTGCTCCGCTACTGGGCCCCGGCCTTCGCCGGGGAAGCGCTACGGGAGGTGCTACGGGAGGTACGGAAGCGCTTCAAAACATCGGGCAGCGCCCGATGAGCGCTTACACGAGACGCCGCGCCCGCCCCTCACCGCTCTCCGGGCGCAATCTCCAGCACATACGCCACCCCGGGTATCGCCAGATCGACGCCAGTCGGCGACAACCGTCCATCCGCATCGATCGCAAGCGTCGTCACCGTCTGCGACTTTTCATGCGCGACCACGATCACCCGCCGATCCTCCAGCAACAGGAAGAACCGCGGATATTCACCCCCCGTGGCGACATGCTCCAGCAACGAGGGCACGCCGCCAGCGTCGAGCGCGAAGACCGCGATGCTGTCATGCCCGCGATTCGAGACGTACAGCCGCGTCCCCGCCGCGTTGATCGCGACATGCGCGACGATGCTTTGCCCCCGCCAACCCTCGGGCAACGTCGAGCGGATCACGGGATTGGTGAACGTCCCATCATCCGCGCGGTCGAGCATCGTCAGCGTGCTCGCCAATTCGCTCACCAGATACACCCGCTTGGCCAGATGCGGATGCAGCACGAGATGCCGCGGCCCCGATCCTGGTGGGGCGGCATAAGCGACGAACTGCGGTTCCAGCCGCCCCGCCGCGTCGATCGTGAACGCGAGAACCTCGTCGGTCCCGAGATCGGTCTGGTACAGCCATCGCCCGTCCGGGCTGAACCCGACCCAGTGCGCGTGCGGCGCCTCCTGCCGTTCTGCATTGGGGCCGGACCCGCTATTGGCATGGGTCTGCGCAGCGTCGACGGGCAGTCCGCTGCCGGGATCGAGCCGGATCACGGATACGCTGCCACTCATGTAATTGGCGACCGCGAGCAGCGTATCGGCGGGGTTGAGTGCGACATGGCATGGCGCGCTCCCGCCCGTCTCGACCGACGCGAGCGTATCCCAGCCGCCCGCCCGGTGGCGGTGAACCCCGACGTGCCCGACCGCATCTTCATCGACGATATAATGCAGCCCATGCCGTGCCGAATAGACGCTGAACGACGCATTGGGCGCAGGCACATACGCGTTCCCCACGTGCCACGCCGCGCCCTCACCGGGCCATAACGGGTGAAGCCCTCGCCCCCCGCCCCCACGATAAGTGCCAGCGGCGATGGGCGGAATGAGGTTTGGGTCGGCCATCATGGTATCCTGTGCACTGATCATCGCGACCGCAACGCTATCCCGCCGGGATCGCTCCTCTTGCGCGAGCGATCCAATATGCGTGACGCCATGGCGAGACCGCAGGTGCGCTTGCCACTGTTTGTGCGTATCACGCGCGCAGATCGCTGCCACGCGGTCGTGACCCTGGAATTTTCGACGGAGTTCGGTTCGGCATGATGGTGTCTCGCGTTGCGGTCGTGCTGGCCTTCCTGTCGCTGACCGCCGCGGCAGCCCCAGCGGACACGCTCCCCGGCAGGGGCGAACCTGCGATTACCGCACAGACGCAGAAATCGGGTGGCGCGATCGATCCCGACCAGCAGAAACTGACCTTCGCCGCCGCCGACCTCGCGTTCGAGGTGCTGCCGGAAACACAGACATTGCGCGGCGTTGCGACGCTCAATTTCACCACGCGTGCGCCGCTCGAACGGCTCGTGCTCGACCTCGACCACAACCTGCCAATCGATTCGATCGCGATCGACGGCACCGCCCTGCCCCGCAACACCTGGACCAACCCCGAGGGTCAACTGCAGATCACCCTGCCGAGGACGGTGCCGGCGGGCCGCCGCGTCGTCGCGCGGATCGTCTATGGCGGGCAACCGCATGTCGCGGTCAATGCGCCGTGGGATTCGGGGATGGTCTGGACGAAGACGCCCGACGGTGCGCCGTGGTTCGCCACCACTGCCGAAGGGATCGGCTGCGACCTGTTCTGGCCGTGCCTCGATTTCCCGTCGGGCAAGCCCGGCGTCGTCACGCTCCACATCACCGTTCCCAAGGGGTTGAAGGCACCGTCCAACGGCATTCTGCTCGGCGTCGACACGTTGCCCGACGGCCGGACTCGCTGGAACTGGCGGATCAAGCGCCCGACGACCTATGGCATCGCGCTCAACGTCGGGCCGTATGAGGAGATTTCGGGCGTCTACAAGAGCCGCTACGGCAACACGATCCCGCTATTCTACTGGTACCTCCCCGGCGAAGAGGCGCAGGCCCGCGCGCTGTTCGCTGAGTTCGCGCCGACGCTTGATTTCTTCGAGAGCGAGATCGGACCCTATCCGTTCGGCAGCGAAAAAGTCGGCGTCGTTGAAACCCCGCACAAGGGGATGGAGCACCAGACGATCAACGCCTACGGCAACGGTTATGCCAAGGCGCCCGAGGGGTTCGACTGGCTGTTCCAGCACGAATTCGCGCACGAATGGTTCGGCAACCAGCTGACCGCCGCCGACTGGGACGATTACTGGCTCCACGAAGGTTACGCGCAGTACATGCAGCCCTTCTACGGACGCTGGCGCGAAGGCGAAGCGCGCTATGCGGTCATGCTCGACGACCAGCGCAACCGGATTGCCAATCTCCGCCCGATCGTCTCCGGCAGCGTCCGCACCGAAGAAGAGGTGTATGAGATCGCCAAGGGCGGCCCCGGACAGGACATCTATTACAAGGGCGCGTGGATGCTTCATACGCTGCGCGACCTGATCGGCGATCGCGCGTTCCGCGACGTGACGCGGCTCGCGGTCTATGGTCGGCTCGATCCGCGTCCGGGTAACTTCGCCCCGCGCTACGGCAGCACCGCCGAATATGAACGCTTCGTGCGGCGGGTGACGGGGAAAGATTATGGCTGGTTCTTCGACGTCTATCTGCGCCAGGCGGCCCTACCGCAATTGGTCAACACACGATCCGGGAGCCGACTGACGCTCCGTTGGGACGCTCCCGGCGGGCGCCCCTTCCCGCTACCGATCGAGGTCCAGATAGGACCCCGCATCATTCGCGTGCCGATGACCGCGGGGGTCGGCAGCGTTGCGATGCCGCCGGGAGCGCATGTCGTCATCGATCCCAACGCGCGCGTGCTGCGCCGCTCGGTCGCAGTCGAACGGTATCAGGCGTGGCGCGACGAACAGGCGCGCAAGAAAGCGCCCGCCCGCAACTGAGGATAATGCTGCACCGATAACGGCGCAGCATTACCGCAGCGCACGATCAGAAGCCGGTCGGTGCGGGCGACACGGTCACGGTCGTCCCACCCCGGATTTCCTGTACTTCCAGCGCGCGCTCGGCGACGCTGTCGCGACCGAAACGGAACGCGCCGTCGATCCCGGAGAAGCCGCCGCGATCGCGCAGCCGGTCCTCGGGGAAAGTCGCGCCCATCGACCAGTCGCGCATGATGCGGATCGTCAACAGCACCGAATCATAGCCGAGGCTCGACAGGCGGAACGGTGCCGCCCCGAAGCGGGCACGGTATTTGGTGGCATATTGGCGGTACAGTCCGTCCGAAACGCTGGCGAACCAAGCGCCTTCGAGCGCAGGCTTGCTCGCGATCGAACTGTCCGAATTCCACAATTCGGTGCCGAGGATGCGCGCGCCCCCCATGCCGTTGCGGCGCAGCACCGGCACACCCGCCGCCGCCGCACTGCCGCCGTCGGCGATCAGAACGGCCTGATAAGGGGCACTCTTGGCCATGCGGGTGATCGCCGCGCCCATCGATCCGCTGACGCGGTCATAGGTCTGGAGCGACCCGACCCGGCCGCCCGCGGCCTCGACCGCGCGGAGGAATGCGGTCGACGCCCGCTCGCCATAGACGCCGTTGGGAACGAGCCCGCCAAAGCTGCTGACGCCATGCGCGGTCGCATAATCGACGACGCGGCCGATCGACTGCGCGGGAACATAGCCCATCAGATAGACGCCGTTGCCGGCCGCCGTCGTATCGTTCGAATAGCTCACCACGGGCACGTGCGCCTGCCGCGCGATCGGCGCGACCGCTCGCACGTCGTCGGCCAGCAATGGCCCCAGGATCAGCTGGTTGCCGTCCGACAGCGCGCGCTGCGCCGCCGCCGCCGCGCCGGGCGCGGTATCATAGGTCGTGATCCGGACCGATTCGTTGCGCGAATCGAGCAGCGCGAGTTGCGTTGCATTGGCGAGGCTCTGCCCGACCCCGGCATTGTTCCCGCTGAGCGGCACAAGCAGCGCGACGCGATGCCGCGCAGTGTCCTTTGGAATGCCTTGTTCGACCACCGGCTGCTGCGGCTGGCTCGGGCGCGTCGTTGCCGGACCGGGGCGTGGCACCGCCCCGCGCGGCACCATCGTCTGGCACCCGCTCAGCAAGACCGCACCCGCCACCAGCGTTGCCTGCGAAAGCCGCCTTATTCCGCTGCGCCGTTGCGCCCCTGTATCCTGCTCTGCCATGACCGCTCCTGATGACCAATGATCTTTCCCCGGGCCTCTACATCGTTGCGACCCCCATCGGCAATCTCGGCGATCTGTCGCCGCGTGCCGCGCATATCCTGAGCCATGCCGCTGTGATTGCAGTGGAAGACAGCCGCGTGACGGCGAAGCTGTTGCATCACATCGGGGTCAAACGCCCGATGGTGCCGTATCACGATCACAATGCCGAGGAGGTCCGCCCCGGGCTGATCGCGCGGATGGGGATGGAGCCGGTTGCGCTGGTATCGGATGCGGGGACGCCGCTGATTTCGGATCCGGGGTACAAACTGGTGCGCGACGCGCGCGCGGCGGGGCATACCGTGTGGACGATCCCGGGGCCGTGCGCGGCGGTGGCGGCGCTGACGCTTGCGGGATTGCCGACCGATCGCTTTCTGTTCGTCGGCTTCCTGCCGTCCAAGGCGCAGGCGCGCGCCGCCGCGATCGCAGAGGTGGGGGCGATCCGCGCTACGCTGGTGCTGTATGAAAGCGGTCCGCGGTTGGGAGCAACGCTTGCCGCGCTCGCAGAGGGGCTTGGCGACCGCGAGGCGGCGGTGACGCGCGAGATCACCAAGCATTTCGAGGAAGCGGTGACGGGAACGCTATCGATGCTTGCCGCGCGCTATGCGGATGCGCCGCCCAAGGGGGAGATCGTCGTGGTGGTCGCGCCACCGGGTGCGCCCGAGGCGGCGAGCGCGGAGGATGCCGACAGCGCGCTGGTGGAAGCGCTGACGCGGCTTTCCACAGGTCAGGCCGCGAGCGAAGTCGCCAAGAAGCTCGGGCTGGACCGCAAGACATTGTACGCAAGGGCGCTGGAATTGAAGGCTTGAGCGACGCCTGCCCCCGCTTACTCCCCTCCCTGGAAGGGAGGGGTTGGGGGTGGGTCGGCCCATTGGTCGCGCTACGGACATTCCTCATACCTACCCACCCCCGGCCCCTCCCTTCCAGGGAGGGGAGGAGACACTGTTCACGCACCGAGCACTTACATTGGTGAGAGACCGCCGCCGTGCTGAAACCGCCGGCCGACGTGGCGAACGGCTCGCCAGTTGGTGGCTACGCCTCCACGGCTGGGAGATCCTCGCGCGCCGCGTCCGCACGCCCGCCGGCGAAGTCGACCTCGTCGCGCGCAAGGACAGGCTCGTCGCGTTTGTAGAAGTAAAGCAGCGCAAGACTGCCGCCGCGCTCGACTTCGCGATCGACGAACGCCGTCTCGCCCGTGTCGCCGCGGCGGCGGAAGTGTTGATGGCGCGCTTCGCCGAACCGGGCGACGACATCCGCGTCGACGTCCTCCTGCTGGCGCCGGGGGTGCGGCCCAGACACATCGAGAATGCGTGGATCGGCTGATCATCTCCCAACCGGCGGGTGACAGGCGGCCCTTCACACCCTATCTGCCGCGCAATTCAGGACGGAGTTACGATCGATGAGCCTTACAGTCGCCGTCCAGATGGACCACATCGCTTCCATCAACATCACGGGCGATTCGACCTTCGCACTGATGCTGTCGGCGCAAAAGCGCGGGCACAAACTGTTTCATTATAACGCCGAAGCGCTCAACTATTCCAACGGCCGGGTCTGGGCGAAAGCCGAACCGGTCACGGTCCAGCGCGTCGAGGGCGACCATTTCACGCTCGGCGAACCGGTCAGCCTCGACCTCGGCGACGAGGCCGACGTCGTACTGATGCGCCAGGATCCTCCGTTCGACCTCGGCTATATCACCGCGACGCATCTGCTCGAGCGGATCGCGCACAAGACCTTGGTGGTCAACGACGCTGCGCAGGTCCGCAACGCGCCTGAGAAAGTGTTCGTACTCGACTACGCACAGTTCATGCCGCCGACGCTCATCACGCGCTCGCTCGACGAGGCGCGCGCGTTCCTGGCGGAGCATAAGGAAATCGTGATCAAGCCGCTCCACGGCAACGGCGGCAAGGCGATCTTCAAGGTCGGCAGCGATGGCGCCAACCTGTCCGCGCTGATCGAGGTCTTCAACACCATGTGGCGCGAGCCGCACATGGTGCAGGCGTTCCTCCCCGACGTCGCCAAGGGCGACAAGCGCATCGTGCTGGTCGACGGCGAGGTCGCGGGCGCGATCAACCGGCTGCCGGGCGAAGGCGAGATCCGCTCCAACCTCGCGGTCGGCGGGTCGGCAGTGAAGACCGAGTTGACCGAGAAGGAGCGCGAGATCTGCGCGGTACTCGGGCCGGAGCTCAAGAAGCGCGGACTGCTGTTCGTCGGGATCGACGTGATCGGCGGCGAGTGGCTGACCGAGATCAACGTCACCTCCCCCACCGGCATCGTCGCGATCGAACGCTTCGATGGCACCGATGTCGCGGGGATGATCTGGGACGCGATCGAACGCAAGGTCGCGGGCTGACCGCCCCCTCGCGATGACCGAACTGATTATCGAACTGACCGCCTGGGGCGGCTATTTCGGCATTTTCCTGCTGATGGTGCTGGAAAATGTGTTCCCGCCGGTCCCGTCCGAAGTCATCATGGGCCTCGGCGGGATCGCGGTCGCGCGTGGGCAGATGAGCCTCGTCCCGCTGATCGTCGCGGGGACCGCGGGGACGGTCGCGGGGAATTACTTCTGGTACGCCATCGGCTACCGGCTCGGCTATCACCGGCTGCGCCCGGTCGTCGATCGCTACGGCCGCTGGCTGACGCTCGACTGGCAGCATGTCGAACAACTCGAAAGCTTCTTCCGCGCCCGCGGACAATGGGTCGTGTTCGTGTTCCGCTTCATGCCCGCGTTCCGCACCATGGTGTCGCTTCCCGCCGGCATGGCGCGAATGCCGCACCTGCGCTTCATCCTGTGGACGGCGGCGGGGTCGGCGATCTGGAACACCGGTCTGGCGTATGCCGGTTACTATCTCGGCGCGAATTTCCGCGAGCTCGATGCGTTCATCGGCCCGGCGGCGGTGGCGCTGACGGTCGCGATCGTGCTCGGCTACGTCTGGCGGCTGCTGACGTGGAAACCCCGCAGCTGAGCGCTGCTTTGCTGCACGGCGGTAGTAATTGCGGGGTACGCCACCCATCTCCCGGCCAGCGCGGGCTGATCGTCCGCTGGAGTAGATAGTATGAATATCCTGATCGTCCTGACCTCGCATGACCAGCTCGGCGACACCGGTGCCAAGACCGGCTTCTGGCTCGAGGAACTCGCCGCGCCTTATTATGTGCTCAAGCAGGCTGGCGCGACGCTGACGCTCGCCTCGCCCAAGGGTGGCCAGCCGCCGCTCGACCCCAAGAGCGCCGACGACAGCGCCAAGACCGACGATACCCGCCGGTTCGAGGCGGATGCCGATGCCAAGGCGCAGCTCGCCAGCACGGTCCGGCTCGACTCGGTCAAGGTCGAGGACTTCGACGCGGTCTTCTATCCGGGCGGACATGGGCCGTTGTGGGATCTTGCCGAGGACACCACCTCGCGCGCCGTGATCGAGCAGACGATCGCCGCGGGCAAGCCGGTCGCTTTGGTCTGCCATGCCCCCGGCGTGCTGCGGCACGTGCAGTCGGCGGACGGCAAGTCGATCGTGTCGGGCAAGAAGGTGACCGGCTTCACCAATACCGAGGAAGCCGCCGTCGGGCTGACCGACGTTGTGCCGTTCCTGGTCGAGGACATGCTGACGCAGAACGGCGGGCTGTATTCGAAGACCGACGACTGGGGCGTCCATGTCGTGCGCGACGGGCTGCTGATCACCGGACAGAACCCGGCATCGTCCGCAGCCGCGGCGGAAGCGTTGGTCGACGCGCTGCGGTAAGCGATTCCCGTCCTCCGGCTTGTACCGGAGGACGGGGTTTACGCGCGCGGGTGCGCGTTGCGGTAGACGTCGAGCAAATGCGCCGCATCGACCTGCGTGTAGATCTGCGTCGAACTCAGGCTCGCATGCCCGAGCAACTCCTGCAACGCGCGCAGATCCGCCCCGCGCCCGAGCAGATGTGTCGCGAACGAATGGCGTAGCGCGTGCGGCGTCGTCCGATCGGGCAACTGAAGCCGCACCCTGGCACGCTGCACGGCACGACGCACCATCCGGGGCGACAGCGGGCCACCCTTGGCTCCGCGAAACAGTTCGGCATTCCGCGCGGTGCCGTAGGGGCATAGCGCGACATACGCCTCGATCGCATCGCGCACTTGCGGCAACAGCGGCACGATCCGCGTCTTGTCGCGCTTGCCGGTGACGACGAGCGTCGGGCCCAGCGGCAGCGCGGCCCCCGTCAGCCCGAGTGCCTCGGCGACGCGCAGACCCGCGCCGTAGAGCAGCATCAGTACCGCGAAGTCGCGCGCACCGATCCAGGGCTCGTCGGGTTCCTCGGACACGTCTTCCGCGAGCGCGATCGCCTCGTCCGGGGAGATCGGCCGGGGCACGCCCTTGGCGACGCGGGGGCCTTTCAGGCGGGGCGACGTGCCCTTGCCGGTAACGAAATCGAGAAACCCGCGCACCGCGGACAGTTCGCGCGCGGCGGAGGCGTTGCCGATCCCATCCTCGCGGCGTGCAGCGAGGAAAGCACGCAGATCCGCGGTCGTGACGCGGGCGAGCGCGGACTGGTCGATCGCTTCGCCCCAATGGTTCTGGAGGAAGCCGCACAGCCGCACCGCGGTCGCCTCATAGGCGCGAACGGTGTGCGGGGAGCGCCTGCGGTCGCGCGCGAGATGCTCGGCATAGGCGCGGGGGAGATCACTCATGGGGCGGGTGTAGCGGATGGCTCAAGAAATAAGAATCTACTTCTTCTTTCTAAGCCCCTCCCCTTCAGGGGAGGGGTTGGGGTGGGGAAGTCCCGCAGAACTCAGCTCTC
>Ga0265798_10007078_pt1 | contig 14613 bp, 13 predicted proteins | sample P3T30metagenome_FD_192430 | JGI IMG/M metagenome (GOLD analysis project Ga0265798, IMG submission 192430) | Plant litter microbial communities from East Loma Ridge, Irvine, California - P3 T30 | ecosystem: Environmental > Terrestrial > Plant litter > Unclassified | place: USA: California... | reverse complement strand
CCGAGGACGACCGAGCGCGTGAGGTGGCGCGGGGTGTCGGGGTCGAGGCCGCGGGACTCGGCGAGCGCGACGGCCAGGCGGTGCGCGTCGGCGAGCTGCACGAGCGGGTCGCGGTCGTCGGCGACGACCGTGGCGCCCACCGCCTCGACGTCGGCGACGAGCGTCGGGTCGGCGGGGCCGAGGATCCACACGAGCGAGCGCTCGCCGGCGACGGCGATCGGGCCGTGCCGGTAGTCGAGGGCCGGGTAGGACTCGCTCCAGGCCTGGGCGGCCTCGCGGACCTTGAGCGCCGCCTCCTGGGCGAGGCCGTGCGTCCAGCCGCTGCCGAGGTACACGAAGTGGTCGTAGCGGGTGACGTCGATGCCGAAGGGCTGGTCGAGCGAGGCGCGCCCGGCCGTGACGAGTCCGCTGACGTCGTCGCCGTAGGCGGCGCGCGCGGCGGCGAGGAGCGTCGTCGGGAAGCGGGTCTGCACGACGCTGCGCTCGTCGGCGTAGTCGAGCACGAGCACGCTGTCGACGAGCTCGGTGACGGGCGAGTCGGCGACGCCGGTGATCGCGACCTTCGTCACGCCGGCGTCCACCTGCCCGAGGGCGGTGAGGATCTCGGAGGTCGTGCCCGAGCGGGTGATCGCGACGACGCGGTCGTAGCGTCGGCCGGGCCGCCACTCGGAGGCGTAGGCGGCGTCGGTCTCGCCGAGGCCCGCCCCCTCGCGGAGGGCGGCGAGCGACTCGGCGACGAACGCCGAGGTGCCGCAGCCCAGGAAGAGCACGCGCTCCCCCGGCAGGCCGAACGAGCTGCTCGTCGCCGAGGCCTCGGCGATCGCACGGGCCCACGTGTCGGGCTGGCTGAGGATCTCGGTGGTGGTGATGCTCATGGCGGGTCCTTTCGGGGTCACCGGCCGGCAGGTGCCGGCGAGAGGGGGGCGTGGTGCGAGGAGAGGTCGGGGGCGTCGGCGGCACCCGTGGGGGCGACGACGGCGCAGAAGGCGGCGACGGCGTCGGCGACGGCCTCGCGACCGGGGCGGCCGTAGCGACGCGGGTCGGTGAGCGTGGCGTCCGCGGCGAGGACGTCGCGGACGGCGCCCGTCCACGCGATGTTGAGCGCCGTGCCGACGTTGACCTTGCGGACGCCCGCGGCGACGGCCGCGCGCAGCAGGTCGTCGGGGACGCCGGAGGAGCCGTGCAGCACGAGCGGGACGGGCACGGCCGCCGCGAGGCGGGCGAGGAGGTCGAGGTCGAGCGACGCGCTGCGGTCGGCCATGGCGTGCGAGCTGCCCACGGCGACGGCGAGCCCGTCCACGTCGGTCGCGGCGACGAACGCGGCCGCCTCGTCGGGGTCGGTGCGGACTCCCGGGGCGTGGGCGCCGTCCTTGCCGCCGATCGCGCCGAGCTCGGCCTCGACCCAGAGGCCGGCCGCCCGCGCGCGGCGCACCGCGTCGGCGGTCACCGCGACGTTCTCGGCCCAGGGCAGGGTCGACGCGTCGACCATGACGGAGCCGATGCCGGACTCCTGCCCGAGGGCGATCGTCTCGTCGATCAGGGTCGGGTCCTCGACGTGGTCGAGGTGCACCGCCACGCCGACGCTCGCGCCGAGGGCGAGCTCGCGGCAGGCGGCGAGCAGGGGGCGGAGGCCGCCGTGGTAGCGGACGGCGTTCTCGCTGAGCTGGAGCAGCACGCCGGTGCCGGCCCGCTCGGCGCCGAGCACGATGCCCTGCGCGTGCTCGAGGCCGATCACGTTGAAGCTCGGCACCGCGGAGCCGGCGCGGACGGCCGCGTCGACGAGCGACCGCGTCGTCACGGCGGTCACGGGGCGACCAGCGTCTCGCGCAGCGGCTCGGGCAGGAGGTCGCCGTGGGCCACGACGAGCTCGTCGCAGAGCTGCCAGATCTGCTCGGGCGTGAGCGTCGACGACGCGTTCGGGTCGACGAGCACCGCCTGGCGGACGAGCAGCGGGTCGCCCGTGCGCATCGCCTCGACGGTGAGCTCGGCCACCGAGACGTAGGGGCGGTTGATCGCCGCGAGCTGCGGGGGCAGCGCGCCCATCGCCTGCGGGGCGATGCCGTCGGGGCCGACCAGGGTCGGCACCTCGACGACGGCGCCCTGCGGCAGGTTGTCGATGAGGCCGTGGTTCGGCACGTTGGCGTGGATCTCGCGCGGCGTGCCGGTGACCAGCGAGTGGATGACCTGCGGGGCGTACTCGGCGGCGCCCTCCTCGAGCTCGAGCGGCGTGCCGGCGGCGAGCGCGGCCTCGGCGGCGTGGAACTCCGCGACGTTGTCGTCGCTGATGCCGAGGTACTCGAGCGGCTGCAGCCGGAACCGCTCGACCTGCTCGGGCGAGCGGAGGAACCACGGCAGGTACTCGGAGGAGTGCTCGCTCGTCTCGGTCGGGTAGCGGCCCAGGCGCCGGTACATCTCGACGCGCACGCGGCGACGCAGCTCCGGGTCGGACGCGATGCGCTCGTCGAGCAGCGGGTAGAGGTCGCGGCCCTCGTGGGTCCACTCGAGCAGCCAGCTCTGGTGGTTGACGCCCGCGGCGCGGTGGACGGTCTCGTCCATCGGCACCCCGACGAGCTCGGCGAGGTCGTGGGCCGTCCAGTAGACGCTGTGGCAGAGGCCGAGGGCGGAGATGTCGGGGGCGGTGACGGAGGCCCACCAGAGGTTCATCGCCATGGGGTTCGTGTAGTTGAGCAGCACGGCGTCCGGGCAGACCTCGCGCATGTCGGCGGTGAGGGCCGTGAGGAACGGGAACGTGCGCAGGGCACGGAACACCCCGCCGACGCCCGTCGTGTCGCCGATGGTCTGCAGCAGGCCGTGGCGCGCGGGGATCTCCAGGTCGGTGCGCGTCGCGGCGACGCCGCCGATCTGCACCATGTCGACGACGAAGTCGGCCCCGGCCAGGGCGGTGCGGCGGTCGAGGGACGCCTGCACCGTGAGCGGTCGGCCGGAGCGCTCCCCCAGCTGACGGGCGGTGCCCTCGGCGACGTCGAGCCGGCGCTGGTCGACGTCGTGCAGGGACAGGTCGAGGGGGCCGAGGTCGTCGAACCGCAGGAGGTCGGCGACCAGCTGGCGGGTGAAGACGACGCTGCCTGCGCCCATGAACGCTACTCGGGTCATGGCACCGATCTTGGGGCGTGCTGAGCGCTCGCGCAACCCTTCGTGAGCGATTGGTGCCGTTCTCGCTCATTTTCGAGCAGTCGAGTGCTCAGCTCGCCCCGGGAGCGCGGGCCGGCCTAGACGTCGGCGGGGAGCCCCGCGCGGTCGGCACTGGCCTCCCAGAGGCCGCGGGCGAGGTCGCGGTCGGCGGCCTGGCGGTTCAGGCGCCCCGGCGCCTTGAGGCGGTCGAAGTAGTTGCCGCTCGGCGCGGGCACGCGGGGGGCGCCGGCGAGGCGGATCAGGGGCTCGGCGCCCTGCTCGGTGGAGATCGCGGCGCGCTTCATGACGCTCATCACCGGTCCGTCCCCGCCGAAGCTCGACGCGACGAAGCCGGGGTGGAACGCGAACGACTCGACGCCGGTGCCCTTCAGGCGCCGGGCCAGCTCGCGCGTGAAGAGCACGTTCTCGAGCTTCGCGGTGCCGTAGGCGCGCATGCCGCCCATCCAGGGTCCGTGCATGACGTCGAGGTCGTCGAGGCGCACGTCGCCGAAGAGGTTGCCGGCGCTCGAGGTCTGCACGATGCGCACGGAACCGGGGCGGGCGTCCTGCGCGGTCTCGACGAGCCGGGGCAGCAGCAGTCGGGTGAGGAGGTACGGCGCGAGGTGGTTCGACTGGAAGGTCAGCTCCGAGCCGTCGCCCGTGACGGTGCGCTCGGCGAGGACGCCACCGGCGTTGTTGGCCAGCACGTGGATGCGCGGGTGGTCGGCGAGCAGGCGGTCGGCGAGCTCGCGCACCTGCGCCAGCTGCGAGAAGTCGGCGACGTAGGGCGTGCCCCCGATCTCGGTGGCGACCTGGCGGGTCCGCTCCTCGTTGCGGCCGACGACGGCGACGGTCGCCCCGAGGCGGGCGAGGGCCGCGGCGGCGGCACGGCCGATCCCGGAGCTGGCTCCGGTGAGGACGACCGTGCGGTCGTCGAGGCGCTGGGCAGGGGGCACGGTGACGGTCATCCGTGGCACGGTACCCGCGCCGCCCGTGCGTGCGCGGCGAGCCGACGGCTCGGCCGGTGGCGCGCCTCCTGGGTCGCAGGAGGCACGCCGCGCGTCAGGAGCGCCCGGCCGGCTCCGTCGCGGCGAGGTCGGCGTCGCGCCCCCGCGCCCGGCCGACGGCGAGGCCGCGCTGGGACGACCAGAAGCCCTCGACCATGGCCTCGAGCTCGGCCGCGCCCACGTTGGCGCCGAAGGCGAGCGAGCCGGGCTCGAGCGCGACGCCGTCGGCGAGGCGCGGGACGACGACCGGGTCGAAGCCGATCGCGTCGACGATGCCGGCCACGACGCCGAGGGCCGCGGCGTCGTCGGCGGCGAGGGCGATCGCACGCCGCTCGGGGTCGCCGGCGGGCAGCGGCCCCTCGTCGAGGTCGTGGTAGCCCATGTGGTTGAAGCCCTTGACGACGACGGAGCCGGGCAGGTGGCGCTGCACCTGCTCGCTCGTGGTGGTGCGGACGTCGGCGAGGTCGTCGCGGAGGCCGTCGGTCTCCCACCAGTAGTTCATGGCGTCGACGACGAGCTTGCCGTCGAGGGCCTCGACGGGGACCGAGGGCAGCTTGCCGAGCGGCAGGGCCAGCACGACGACGTCGGCCTCGCGGGCGGCCTCGGCGGCGGTGACGGCGCGGGCTCCGGGGGCGAGCACCTCGAGGACGAGGCGGATGCGGTCGGGCGACCCGGAGCCGGCGAGCAGCACGCGGTAGCCGGCACGGTGCAGCAGGCGGGCGAGGACGGTGCCGACCTTGCCCGCGCCGAGGATGCCGACGGTGGTGGGCGGGGTGGCGGGGTCGGTCATGGTGCTCCTCGGGGCGTCGGGGACGGCGTGCGGCGTGGCGTCCTCGACAACGAGTGTGCCGCACGCGGCATTCCCCGGGGCCCGGCGGCTGCCGGCCAGGAGGACCGGCGACCGCCTCCGGTCAGTGCGCGCCGAGGTGGCGCAGCACGGCCGTCCGCCAGTCCCGGTGGGCCGGGCGCGTGCCGCCCGCGGCCGCCATCGCGAAGCGCGGCCCGACGACCCGCAGGTGGCCGTGCACGACGTGGGCGCCGCCGATGACCTCGGTGACCGACCAGGTGTCCTCGCGGACCCAGGCGACGAGCACGGGGAAGGGCCGCAGGGCCAGGCGCACGGGGGCGTCGCCGGCGGCGAGGGGCAGCCCGTCGAAGGACGCGGGCCGGGCCTCGGGCGTCGGCGCCTCGGGCTCGGGGCGCGCCTGGACGGGAGGGGCGTAGCTGCTGGGTGCGGGTGCGAGGGTCGTCACGACGTCTCCTTGATCGGTGGGCGGCGAGTGGTGAGGGTCGCCGTCCTGCCAGGTCTTCGGAGGCACGGGCGGTGACGATTGGTCACCTCTTCGGGGGACGAGCCTGTCCCGGGGGGCGAGCCTGAGCGGACCGCCGCGGCCCGGGCGCAGGCTGGGACGACCACCCCGTACCTCGACAGGAAGCAGGAACCACCGTGACGGACCTCGACCTCGGCACCCTCGTCCTCGGCGGCAACGTCTTCGGCTGGACCGCCGACGAGGCGGAGAGCCGCCGCGTGCTCGACGCCTTCGTCGACGCAGGAGGCCGATCGATCGACACCGCGGACGTCTACTCCGCCTGGGTCCCCGGCAACTCCGGCGGCGAGAGCGAGGCGATCCTCGGCCGCTGGCTCGCCGGGCGCAGCGACCGCGACGAGCTCGTCGTCGCGACCAAGGTGTCGATGCTCGACTCGCGCCCCGGGCTCTCGGCGGCGAACGTCGCCGCGGCCGCCGACGACTCGCTCCGCCGGCTCGGCACCGAGCGCATCGACCTCTACTACGCGCACCGCGACGACGAGTCGGTGCCGCAGGAGGAGTACCTCACCGCCCTCGACGCGCTGGTCCGCGCCGGCAAGGTCCGCGAGCTCGGCGCCTCGAACTTCTCGCCCGACCGCCTGCGCTCCGCCGACGCCGTCGCCCGCGAGCACGGCCTCACCCGCTTCACCGTCGCCCAGGACCAGTGGAGCCTCGTCGAGCGCGACGTCGAGCGCGAGCAGGTCGCCGCCCTCCAGGAGCTCGACGTCGTGCAGCTGCCGTACTCGTCGCTCGCGAGCGGCTACCTCACCGGCAAGTACCGCCCCGGCCAGGACGTCGACTCGGTGCGCAGCGGCACCGCGAGGGCGTACCTCGAGCGCCCGGAGAGCACCGACCTGCTCGCGGCGCTCGACGACGTCGCGGGTGCGCACGGCACCAGCGTGACCGCCGTGTCGCTCGCCTGGCTGCGGGCGCAGCCGACGGTCGCGGCCCCCATCGCGAGCGCCCGGACGACGGAGCAGCTGCCCGCGCTCCTCGAGTCGATGACGCTCGAGCTCACGGCCGACGAGGTCTCGCGGCTCTCGGCGATCACCGCCCCCTGAGGCCCGCGGGGCGGGCCGGGTCGTGCTCCTCGCGCGACCCGGCCCGGGTCACCCGCTCGGAGGAGTGCGGCACCCCCGGACGCGTGCCATGATCGTGCTCGACGCACGTCGACGACGACGCGCGTCGAAGGCACTCAACGAGGAGAACCGCCATGCGAGCACCCCTGCACCGCCGCGTCACCGTCCCCATGGCCGTCCTGGCCGCCTCCGGCCTCCTGCTGGTCGGCTGCTCGGGCACGGCCGACCCCAACGACCCCAACGCAGGAGGCGGCGCGGGCGCCGGCTCCGTCGGCTCGGCCGACGGCGTGGTCGACATCTACGGCACCATCAACGGCGACGAGGCGACCCTCCTCGAGGAGTCCTGGGCCGACTGGGAGACCGAGAACGACATCGAGATCCGCTACACGGGCGACAAGGAGTTCGAGAAGCAGATCGGCATCAAGGTCCAGGGCGGCGACACCCCCGACCTCGCGATCTTCCCGCAGCCCGGCCTGCTCGCCGACACCGTCGCCTCCGGCAAGGTGCAGGAGCTCCCCGAGGACGCCCTCGCCGCCGTGCAGGAGGGCTGGTCGGAGGACTGGCAGGCCTACGGCCAGGTGGACGGCACCCAGTACGGCGCACCGCTCATGGCGAGCGTCAAGGGCTACATCTGGTACTCGCCGGCGAAGTTCGCCGAGTGGGGCGTCGAGGTCCCCAAGACCTACGACGAGCTGCTCGCGGTCTCGAAGACCATCCAGGAGAAGACCGGCTCGGCCCCCTGGTGCGCCGGCTTCAACTCCGGCGAGGCGACGGGCTGGCCCGGCACCGACTGGATCGAGGACATGGTCCTCCGCGGCGCGGGCGCCGACGGCTACGACGCCTGGGTCTCGGGCGACACCCCGTTCACGGACCCCGCCGTCGAGGACGCCTTCGACGCGGCCGGGGCGATCCTGCTCGACCCGACCATGGTCAACGCCGGCTACGGCGACGTGAGCAGCATCAACTCCACCGCCTTCGGCGACGTCGCCACGAACGTGGCGAACGGCAGCTGCGCCCTGCACCACCAGGCCTCCTTCTTCGAGGGCTTCGTCACCGAGGCGAACAACGCCGAGGGCCAGCCCGCCACGGTCGCCGAGGACGGCGACGTGTGGGCGTTCCTCACCCCGCCCATGGAGGAGGGCGACCCCGCGGCCGTCACCGGCGGCGGCGAGTTCGTCGCGGCGTTCTCGAACGACGAGGAGACGCAGGCGGTGCAGGCGTACCTGGCCAGCGCCGACTGGGCCAACAGCCGCGTCTCGCTCGGCGGCGTCATCTCCGCCAACAAGGGGCTCGACCCCGAGAACGCCGGCAGCGACCTGCTGAAGAGCGCCGTCGAGATCCTGCAGGGCACCGACACGACCTTCCGCTTCGACGGCTCCGACCTCATGCCGAAGTCGGTCGGCTCGGACAGCTTCTGGAAGGGCATGGTCGACTGGATCGACGGCTCGGACACCGCCACGGTGCTCGACGAGATCCAGGCCGGCTACACCTCCTAGCGGACCGGTCGCCGGAGGGTCGTCGCACGCCGACGAGCCTCCGGCCCCCTGCCCCCGGTCGCTCACGAGAGGACGACGATGTCCGGTTTCTTCCAGTGGTTGGCGGGGATCCCGCCCCTGGCGCAGATCCCCCTGATCCTGCTCGCCTTCGCGGCGCTCGTCGCCGTGGTCCTCGTCTTCGTCGAGGTCGCCCCGCGTCGAGGCCGCGGGTACACGGTCCTCCGGCTCGCCGTGTGCGTGGCCGTGCCGGTGGTCGTGCTGTTCGCCTTCGGGCTGTACCGCTCCGTCATGTGGGTCGCGGTGCTCGCCGCCGTGGTCGGCGGCGCGCTCTTCCTGCTCGACCTGCGCTCGCGGCGCGGGGCCGGCTCGACCCTGCAGCTGATCGGCTTCATGGCCCCGGCGGTGTTCTTCCTCGTCGTCGGCCTCGTCTACCCGACGATCACCACCGCGGGGCAGGCCTTCATGAAGAACGACGGCTCGGGCTTCGCGGGCCTCGACAACTTCATCTGGGTCTTCACGAGCCCCGACGGCGTGACCGCGTTCGTCAACACGCTGGTGTGGGTGCTGCTCGCCCCGGTCACCGCCACCGCGATCGGCCTGGCCTACGCGGTCTTCATCGACCGCAGCCGCGGCGAGAAGGTCTTCAAGCTGCTCGTGTTCATGCCGATGGCGATCTCGTTCGTCGGCGCCTCGATCATCTTCAAGTTCCTCTACGACGTGCGGCAGGGCGAGCAGATCGGCCTCCTCAACGGCGTCCTCGTCGCGGTCGGCGCGCAGCCGGTCGACTGGCTGGGCCTCGAGCCGTGGAACACCCTCCTGCTCGTCGTCGTGCTCATCTGGACCCAGGCCGGCTTCGCCATGACCGTGCTCTCGGCGGCCATCAAGGGCGTCCCGGCCGAGCAGCTCGAGGCGGCGTCGCTCGACGGGACCAACGGCTGGCAGGCCTTCCGGCACATCACGGTGCCGGGCATCCGGCCGACCATCATCGTCGTGCTCACGACCATCTCGATCGCGTCGCTCAAGGTCTACGACATCGTCTCGGCGATGACCGGCGGCCGCAACGACACGACGATCCTGGCCTACGAGATGGTGCGGCAGTTCCAGCTCGGCAGCCGCACCGGGTACAGCTCGGCGCTCGCCGTGATCCTGTTCGTCCTCGTGCTGCCGATCGTCATCTACAACGCGCGGCAGATCCAGAAGCAGAGGGAGATCCGATGAGCGTCACGCCCACCCCGATCCAGGTGCCCGTCGGCTCGGGCACCGAGCGGCAGCTGCAGCGGGGCCAGTCGCGCATCGAGCGCTCCAGCGGCAAGGTCCGCAAGGCCACGACGAGCCGCGTCGCCACCATCGCGGCGCTGGTCATCGCCGTGGTCTGGACGCTGCCGACCGCTGGCCTGTTCATCTCGTCGTTCCGCCCCGCGGCCGACATCAAGACGACCGGCTGGTGGACCGTCCTCAGCAACCCCGGCTTCACGCTCGCCAACTACAGCGACGCGCTGAGCTCGGGCGACAGCCTCACCCTGGGCAAGGCGTTCCTCAACTCGCTCGTCATCACGCTGCCCGCCGCGCTGATCCCCATCACCATCGCGAGCCTCGCGGCCTACGCCTTCGCCTGGATCGAGTTCAAGGGGCGCAACACGCTCTTCGTGCTCGTCTTCGCGCTGCAGATCGTGCCGATCCAGATGGCGCTCGTGCCCCTCCTGCGCCTGTTCTCGGACGGCCTGCAGATCGGCGGGCTGTACATCCTGCCGGGGCTCGGGGTGAACGGGCTCGACGGCTCGTTCGCGAAGGTGTGGATCGCGCACACGATCTTCGCCCTGCCGCTGGCGATCTTCATGCTGCACAACTTCATCAGCGAGATCCCGGCCGAGGTCATCGAGGCGGCCCGCATGGACGGCGCCGGCCACGGGCAGATGTTCTTCCGCATCGTGCTGCCGCTGTCGGTCCCCGCGATCGCGTCGTTCGGCATCTTCCAGTTCCTCTGGGTGTGGAACGACCTGCTCGTGGCGACCGTGTTCACGAGCGGTCAGGGGTTGCCGATCACGAAGGCGCTGCAGGACCTCTCGGGGTCGTACGGCCAGTCGTGGGAGCTGCTCACCGCCGGCGCGTTCATCTCGATCCTCGTGCCGCTGGTCGTGTTCTTCGCCCTGCAGCGCTTCTTCGTGCGCGGCCTGCTGGCCGGCGCCACGAAGGGCTGAGCGCAGGAGTCCCGGGGCCGGGGAGCGAGGCGGGTCACCGCCGCGCTCCCCGGCCCTCGTCGTGCGCGGGGCGAACCGGACCGGATGACGTGCAGGTGTACAGGTCTTGTACATGTACCATCGGTCCATGCCCGTCTCCTCGAAGCGACGCCTCATCGCGGACGCCCTGCGCCACGACATCGCGACCGGTCGCTTCGTCGCGGGCTCCCGCCTGCCCGGCGAGCACGACCTGGCGGAGCGCTTCTCGGTGAGCCGCGGCACGGTCCGTGCCGCCCTCGCCGACCTCGCCGACGAGGAGTACATCGCCACCCACGGCGGCGTCGGCTCGATCGTCACCTTCGACGGCTCGGCCCTCGACCCGCGGTCCGGCTGGGCCCGCTCCCTCGCCGCCACCGGCACCGACGTCGAGACCGTCGTGCTCCGCCTCGAGCACCTCGACGACGCCGACCTGGCCGTCGAGGTCGGTGCCGCGAGCGCGTCCTTCGTCGCCGTCGACCGCCTCCGACGCGTCGCCGGCGGCCCCGCGGTCTCGCTCGAGCGCAGCCGCCTCCCCCGCCTCGGCGCCCTCGACCGCGCCGTCGGGGACGGCCTCGTGGGCGGCTCGCTCACGTCGACGATCGCCGAGTCGGGCCTCGTCCCGGCGCACGCCGAGCAGTGGGTCGACGTGGTCCCGCTCGACGCCGGCGACGCCGACCTGCTCGGCCGCCCGGCCGGCACCCCGTTCCTGCACAGCAGGCGCATCACGCGCACCCGCACCGGCGACTTCGTCGAGTGCGTGGACAGCCTCCTCGCGCCGGACCGGTTCCGGCTCCACATGAGATTCGGGAGCGGATCATGACCGACCACCAGCACGCCACCGTCGACGCGGGCGTCCGCGACCGGGCCCTCGCCGCCTTCCGCGGCCTCGCCCTCGGCGACGCCCTCGGCATGCCGACGCAGTCGATGTCGCTCGCGCAGATCCGGGCCGACCACGGCGTCGTCACCGGCTTCGTCGACGCCGGCCCCTCGCAGCGGATCGCGGCGGGCATGACCGCCGGGCACGTCACCGACGACACCGAGCAGGCCGTGCTCGTCGCCGAGCTGCTCGTCGCGGGCGACGGCCGGGTCGACCCGGTCCGCTTCGCCGAGGCGCTCATCGAGTGGGAGGCGGGGATGCGCGCCAAGGGCTCCCTCGACCTCCTCGGCCCCAGCACCAAGACCGCCGTCGAGCGCATCCTGCAGGGCGTCCCCGCCGACCAGGCCGGCTCGACCGGCACGACCAACGGGGCCGCCATGCGCATCGCGCCCGTCGGCATCAGCACCCCGCTGCGCCCCCTCGACGCCCTCGTCGACGCCGTGCGCGACGCCTCCCGCGTCACCCACGACACGGGCCTCGGCATCGCCGGCGCCAGCGCGATCGCCGCCGCCGTGAGCGCCGGCATCGAGGGCGCCGACCGCGAGCAGGCCGTCGAGGTCGGCATCGCCGCGGCGGCGATCGGCGCGACCCGGGGGCACTGGGTCGCCGGTGCCGACATCGCCGCCAAGGCCGACTGGGCGCGCCGCCACCTGCGCGGGGTGCCCGCGGCCGAGCGCGTCGACGCCGTGTCGCAGCTCATCGGCACGTCCGTGGCCTCGCAGGAGTCCGTGGTCGCCGCCCTCGCGCTGGTCGCGCTCGACGCCGAGCCGTGGGAGATCCTCGGCACGGCCGCGAGCCTGGGCGGCGACACGGACACGATCGCCGCCATGGCCGGAGCCGTGCTCGGAGCCGTCCACGGCTCGGCCGCCTGGCCCGCCGACGCCGTGCGCACCGTCACCGAGGTCAACGACCTCGCGCTCGAGCCGCTCGTCGACTCGCTGCTGGAGCTGCGCCTCCGCTGACCCGCGGCCCACCGCCCACCGGCCCGGCACCCCTCAGCCCGGCGCCGCCCTGCCCACCCCGACCCACCCGACCGCACCCCCTACTTCCGAGGACGCAAGAGGACATGACCGCACCCACCGACGACCTGGCCCGCTCGCAGGGCACCCTGACGACCATCGAGCAGCGGGGCATCGAACCCGTCCCCGACGAGGAGCGCACCGGTCGTGCCGGCGCCCTCTTCTGGGTCTGGTTCGCCGCCAACATCTCGATCCTGGGCCTGCCCCTCGGTGCGACCCTGGTCGCGTTCCAGGGGCTCACCATCTGGCAGGCGCTCATCGTCGCGATCGTGGGCGCCGCGGGCTCCTTCGCCGTCGTCGGCGTCATCTCGATCGCCGGCCGGCGAGGAGGCGCCCCCGGGCTCACCCTGTCGCGTGCCGTGTTCGGCGTGCGCGGCAACATCGGGCCGACCGCGATCTCGCTCCTCTCGCGCCTCGGCTGGGAGACGGTCAACACGACGACCGCGGCCTTCGTGCTGCTCTCGCTCTTCACGATCCTCTTCGGGGCCGACGGCCGGGCCAAGGAGCAGCCCCTCGTCACGCTCGCCGCGATCCTCGTCTTCATCGTCTGCACGGTGCTCGTCTCCGGCCTCGGCCACGCCGCCATCGTCGTGATCCAGCAGTGGGCGACCTGGATCTTCGGCGCGCTCAACGTGTTCGTCGCCGTCTTCCTCGTGGCGCGCGTCGACTGGGACACCGTGTCGGCCATGCCCGCCGGGCCCGTCAGCGCGATGGTCATCGGCATCGGCACGATCGCGGCCGGCACCGGCATCGGCTGGGCCACGGCCGGCGCCGACATCGCGCGCTACTCGAAGACGTCCGTCAAGGCCGGCAAGCTCGTCCTCGCCAGCGCCGTCGGGGCCGGCGTCCCCCTCGTGCTGCTCATCGGGCTCGGGGCACTGCTGTCGGCGGGCGACCCGACCCTCGCCCAGGCGGGCGATCCCGTGGCCGCGATCCGCGACCTCCTGCCGTCGTGGATGGCCGTGCCCTACCTCGTCGCCGCCTTCGGTGGCCTGCTGCTCTCGAACCACCTCTCGGTGTACTCGGCGAGCCTCACGACCCTGACCCTCGGCATCAAGGTGCCCCGCGTGTGGGCGGTCGCCGTCGACGTGGTCATCACCTTCCTCGGCGCGATCTACTTCATGCTCGTCGCCGACGGCTTCTACGCCCCGTTCATCACCTTCATCTCGATCCTCGCCGTGCCGATCACGGCCTGGCTCGGCGTCTTCATCGCCGACATGGTCCGCCGCACCTGGTACGACGCGGACGCCCTGCTCGACCTCCGGCGCGGCAGCCGCTACTGGTACCGCGGCGGAGTCTCGCTGCCCGCGCTCGGCTCCTGGGCCGTCGCGATCGTCGTCGGCGCCCTCTTCACGGTCGTCCAGGTCGGCGACGCCGCGCCCGTGTTCGTCGGTCCCCTCTCGGACACCTGGGTCGGGGCCAACGGCCTCGGCTGGGTCGTGACCTTCGTCGTCGCGGCCGCCGCGTACCTCCTGGCGGGCGGCCCGCGGGGCGTGCTGCACCGTCCCGCAGGAGTCGACGCGGACGAGCGCGCGGACGTCGCCACCGGCGGCTCCCGCTGATGGGTCGCCTCGTCTCGGTCGGCAACGTCATCGTCGACCTCGTGCTGCAGGTCGACGAGCTGCCCGAGCCGGGCGGCGACGTCATCGCAGGCGGCTCCGCGGTCACCGCCGGGGGCGGCCTCAACACGCTCGTCGCCGCGCGGCGCGACGGCGCCGAGGTCGCGTTCGCCGGGCAGTACGGCACGGGCCCCTTCGGCGACGTCGTCCGTGCCGCCCTGGCCGAGGCCGACGTCGACGTGGTCCAGCCCGGCCTCGACGACGTCGACAGCGGCTGGTGCGTCGCCCTCGTCGACGCGTCGACCGAGCGCACCTTCGTGACCACGGTCGGTGCCGAGGGCAGGCTCACCCGCGCCGACCTCGACCGCGTGGTCCTGCAGGCCGACGACGTGGTGCTCGTCTCGGGCTACGGCCTCGCGCACCCCGTCAACGCCGCCGCGATCGTCGACTGGCTCGCCTCTGTCGACGACCGCGTGCGCGTCGTGCTCGACCCCTCGCCCCTGGTCGCCACGCTGCCCGCCCGGGAGCTCGACGCGGTGGTCGCCCGGGCCGACGTCCTCAGCGCCAACGCCCGCGAGGCCCGCCTGCTCGAGCCCGACGCGCCGTCGCTCGCCGAGGCGGCGCGCGCCCTCGGCCGACGGGCGCGGGGGGCGGCGCTCGTCCGCGACGGCGCCGCCGGCTGCTGGGTCGCCGAGGACGACCGCGAGCCGGTCCTCGTGCCGGGCTTCCCGGTCGACGCCGTCGACACGAACGGCGCCGGCGACGCCCACGCCGGGGTGCTCGTGGCCGCGCTGCTCCGAGGCGAGGGCCTCCTGCCCGCCGTGCGCCGGGCCAACGCGGCGGCCGCGATCGCGACGACGCGACGGGGTCCCGCCACGGCCCCGGTGGCGGAGGAGACGGACCGGCTGCTCGGCTGACGCA
>Ga0265798_10007077_pt1 | contig 14614 bp, 11 predicted proteins | sample P3T30metagenome_FD_192430 | JGI IMG/M metagenome (GOLD analysis project Ga0265798, IMG submission 192430) | Plant litter microbial communities from East Loma Ridge, Irvine, California - P3 T30 | ecosystem: Environmental > Terrestrial > Plant litter > Unclassified | place: USA: California... | reverse complement strand
AGCGCAGCGTTGCAGTCCGCCAGCGCGATGTCGAGCTCGCGGTTGAGCTGCGCACGCGCCCAGCAGCGGCCGTTAAGCGCGTTGGCGCGATGCACGTCCTCGGGATGCGCACGTAGCCACGCGTCATAGCTGGTGAGCGCCGCGGCGGGGCGATCGACTCGGTCCCACATGCCGGCCAGCGTCAACTGCATGGCGTGGGAGGGCGCCAGCACCGCGTCGGCTGCCTCCAGGTCGGCGATAGCGCCGGGGCGGTCGCCCCGTCCAGGCGCAGCCTCGCGCGCTGCAGCCGCGCCTCGGCGTCCTGCGGCGCGAGCGCGATCGCGCGGTCCAGGTCGGCAAGCGCGGGCAGCGTCTGCCAGTCATCGAGCCGCACCGCGGCGCGCTGGCGATAGTAGCGCGCCTCCTTGGGGGCGAGCGCCACGGCGCGGTCGAGGTCCGCGAGCGCCTCGGCCAGCTTGTGATTGGCGGCCAGCGTCGCGCCGCGTCGGCTGAAGCCCTCGGCATCGGTCGGCGCGGCAGCATGGTCGGTGAGGTCGATCGCCTCGCCCGTCGCGGTGCGCGCGCCGCGCCGGGTCAGGCCGAACAGCGGACCGCCCTCGTAGGTGACGTACATGGTCCGCGTCGCGTTGCTGACGAACACGCGGTGCGTCAGGAAAAAGTCGGCGCCGATCAGCATGTCTCTCTGATCAAGGTCAACGTCCTCGATGGCGATCTGCGGCCGATTGATCGCCTCGCCGCCGATCTCGATCTTGCCGAAGGTCGCGCGCCACGCCGCCACGCCGCGCTGGCCGAGACCGTAACCCTGCCCGATCGCCTCGACATCGGGTGGTTCGGGCGTGACACCGATCCGCCGCGCCGCGGCGCGTGTCAGCATCGACGTCGCGGCGCCGGTATCGAACACGGCGCGCAGCGACGTGCCGTCGATCGTCACGCGCGCGATCGTGTGCGGCTTGAACGGGCCATCGTCGCGCCGCTCCAGCCTGAGTGTCGTGACGGGCTTGTCGCCGGCCCAATAGGCCAGATTGACCTTGCCGCAGCCGCTGGTGCGCATCAGCCGAACCATGCCGTGGGGAAGGTCATATTCCACGTCCGCCAGCCCGAGGATGTTCTGCCCGAGCAGCCCGGTCGTGCCGGTATCGCTGCCGCCGACGATGAACTCGATCCGCGGCAGCGTCACGCCGCCCAGCGAGAAGTCGCGCACACCGCCGAGGCCGCGCTGGCGAGCCCGCCGATCCCCTTGAGCTTGAACGACGGCGGCTGCGGCTCGACCTTGAGCCCGAGCTCGGTTGCGCTGGCGCGCGACAATGTGCTGTAGAAGGCGCCGCTGTCGAGGATGAAGGCGACGTCGCGCGTGCCGAAGCGGCCCTGCACGATCGGCTGTCGCCCCTTCATCGTCACCGGCAGCTCCAGCATCTTGCTGACCTGGCAGTCGGCATGCGCCGCGGTCGGCGCGAGCATTGCTGCGCCCGCCACCGCCGCGAGCGCCGCAACTCGCCAACGTCCCACTCGACTCACCGGCATTGCCCACCCCAGCCGCACTTCACCGTCCCGCCCATCGGCACGCGAGCGGCCGGCGACGCGCGCGACGCGCGGTTCCACTCCGATCCCGCCTGGACCTCCTCACCGCTTAGCCGCTCTTCGTCGTGTCCGGCGGTGACCGTCGCCGCGCCGGGTCAGAACGCGATCGTTCCGGCCCTGACGCATCCTTTTTGCCGCCCCCTCGTATCCTCCCTGCGGCCGGCATCGCGTCGCGTCGGTGAAGGGGAGGCGTGGGATGGTCGCGGGCAGTGGATGGATCGAGGCGCGTGCGCGCCGTCGCGACGAGCGTCGTGCCTTCTTCCGCAACGCGGCGACCGCGGCGGTGGTGGGAGCGGGCGGGCTCCTACTCTCGCGCGAAGCGAGCGCGCAGACCGCGCCGAGCGATGTCGATATCCTCAACTTCGCGCTCAATCTCGAATATCTCGAGGCGCAATTCTACAGCTACGCGGTCTCCGGCGTCGGGCTGGCGGCGGACCAGCTCACCGGCACCCAGACGCAAGGATCGGTCTCCGGCGCGCGCCGCGCGACGCTGAGCGACCCCGCGGTGATCCAGTACGCACGCGAAATCGCCGCCGACGAGGTTGCGCACGTCGCCGTGCTGCGCCGGGTGCTCGGCAGCGCGGCGGTAGCGCAGCCCGCGATCGACCTCTCGACCACGGTCTTCACCGCCGCGGCCAAGGCCGCCGACATCGACCTCGATGCCAGCGGCGGCGTCTTCGACCCGTACGCCAGCGACGACAATTTCCTGCTCGCCGCCTATTTGTTCGAGGACGTCGGCGTCACCGCCTACAAGGGGGCCGCGCCGCTGCTGAGCGACGTCGCGATCGTCGACGCCGCGGCCGGGCTGCTCGCCGCCGAGGCGTTCCACGCCGGGTTGATCCGCAGCGCGCTCTACCGCCGCGGCGTCGACGTCGACGACCTGCGCGAGAAGGCGGACAAGATCTCCGATGCGCGCGACGACCTCGACGGCGACGATGACTCGGACGGGCCGCCGCGCCGCGTCGGCGACGACGATCAGGGGGTCTCGCCGGTCACCTCGATCTACGGCCGTGCCGCCAATGTCGTCCCCACCGACGGGCGCGGGTTGGTGTTCGGTCGCACGGTCGAGCAGGTCCACAACATCGCCTATCTCACCAAACAGCAGGTCAGCGCGGGCGGTTTCTTCCCCGCTGGGACCAACAATGCCAACGCGGCGCTGCGTCGCTCCGGCGCGAACTGAGGAGCACGGCGATGAACGGTCCGATCGAGTTCCTCGACCTCATGGAGCGCGCCGAGCAGCAGCGCCAGGCGCGCCGTCGGTTCATCCGGCTGTGCGGCGGCGCCGCGGCGATGACGGGCGGGTTGGCGTTGCTGTCGGGCTGTGGCGACGACAATGATGACGGCTCCCCGACGCCCTCGCCCTCGCCGACGCCGAGCGGCGCGATCACCGATGTTGCGGTGCTCAACTTCGCGCTCCAGCTCGAATATCTCGAAGGCGCCTATTACGCCTACGCTGTCTCGGGCAGCGGCGTCGACGGCGCGCTGCTCAGCGGCATGGGCACGCAGGGCGCGGTGGTGACCGGCAGCGGCGCGGGCGCAGCGCGCGCGGTCGACTTCAGCGACGACGTCGTCGCCGAATATGCGCGCGAGATCGCCGCCGACGAGATCGGCCATATCCGCTTCCTGCGCGAGACGCTGGGCAGCGCGCGCGTGGCGCAGCCCGCGATCAACATCTCAGGCAGCGCGAGCGTGGACGTCGCGGGCACCACGACGGTCGGCGCCTTCACCGCCGCGGCGCGCGCCGCCGGGGTGATCGGCGCGGGCGACATCTTCGACCCTTATGCCAGCGACGAGAACTTCCTGATCGGCGCGTACCTGCTCACCGATGTCGGCGTCAGCGCCTATCGGGGCGCCGCCAAGCTGCTCACCAACAAGACCTATCTTGAGGCGAGCGCGGGCATCCTCGCGGCCGAATGCTACCATGACGCCACCATTCGCGCCGAGCTGTGGCGCCGCGGGCTGACAGTGCCGAGCGTCTACACGCGGGTGAGCCAGATCTCGGCGCTGCGCGACTCGCTCGACGGTGCCGGCGACACCGACCAGGACATCGGCAACGCCGCCACCGCCAACCTCGTGCCGACCGACAGCGACGGGCTGGTACTGGGGCGCAGCGCGGCGCAAGTGCTCAACGTCGTCTTCCAGAACGGCGCAGCGGTGACGGGCGGCGGCTTCTTCCCCACCGGGCTCAACGGCACGATCCTGACGAGCGGCGCGGGCGGCTGAGCGCGCGGCGGCGCGCGCGTCTTCAGCCGTGCTCCGGCGAACGCCGGAGCCCAAGGCCGAGGGAATAGCGCTCGTGGCCTTGGGCTCCTGCGTGCGCAGGAGCACGCTCGCCGTTCGAAGGCGGCGGTTCAAACGGCTCGGATCATGCGCTAGTGGCTTAGCCATCGGTCGGTGACCCGGAGATGAGATGGCCAGCGCCCTCAAGATCGCGCCCGGCGACAGCGTCGCCACCCTGCTCGAGGACGCGCGCGCGGGCGAGACCGTCGCGCTCGCCGGGGACACGCTGACGCTCGCGCAGGACGTGGCGCGCGGACACAAGGTCGCGATCGCCGCGCTCGCGCCCGGCGAGGCGGTGATCAAATACGGCTATCCGATCGGCCACGCCACCGCGCCGATCCGCCCGGGCGAGCACGTCCACTCGCATAACCTCGCCACCGCGCTCGACGCCACGCTCGACTATCGCTACGCGCCCGCGCCGCGCGCCATGCTGGAGCGCCCAGCCGCAGCGAGCTTCCTCGGCTATCGCCGGGCGGACGGCCGCGTGGCGACGCGCAACGAGATCTGGGTGCTGCCGACGGTCGGCTGCGTCGCGCGCACCGCCGAGCGGATCGCGGCGCGCGCCGCCGCGCTGGTCGGCGACGCGGTCGACGGCGTCCACGCCTTCACCCACCCGCACGGCTGCTCGCAGCTGGGGCAGGACCTGGTCGGGACGCGCGCGATCCTCGCCGCGCTGGCAGCGCACCCCAATGCGGGCGGCGTGCTGATCGTCGGGCTCGGCTGCGAGGAGAACCAGGTCGCCGCGCTGATCGAGGCGATTCCGCCCGCGGCGCGCGGCCGGGTGCGCGCGCTCACCGCGCAGGCGAGCGCGGACGAGGTTGAGGACGGCGTCGCGATCGTCGCCGCGCTGGCCGAGGCGGCGCGCGCGACGCGTGAGGCCTGCGCGCTCGGCGAGCTGGTGCTCGGCGTGAAATGCGGCGGCTCGGACGGTCTGTCGGGGCTCACCGCCAACCCGCTCGTCGGCCGTATCAGCGACCGCGTCGTCGCGGCGGACGGCAGCGTCGTCTTCACCGAGATCCCCGAGATCTTCGGCGCCGAGCAGGCGCTGATGGACCGTGCCAGCGACGCGCGCGTGTTCGACGGCATCACCGGGCTGGTTAACGGCTTCAAGCGCTATTTCCTCGACCATGGCGAGGCAGTCTCGGAGAACCCCTCGCCCGGCAACGTCGCGGGCGGGATCACCACGCTGGAGGAAAAGTCACTCGGCGCGGTGCAGAAGGCCGGGCGCGGGCCGATCAGCGACGTGATCGGCTATGGCGCGGCGGCGCGCGCGCGCGGGCTGACGCTGCTGGAGGCGCCCGGCAACGACGCGGTGTCCTCGACCGCGCTGGCCGCGGCGGGCGCGACCGTGATCCTCTTCACCACCGGGCGCGGCACGCCGCTCGGCTTCCCCGTGCCGACGGTGAAGATCGCCTCGAACAGCGGATTGGCGACGCGCAAGCCGGGGTGGATCGACTTCGACGCGGGCGCGGTGCTGGAGGGCGGCTTCGACGCCACCGCCGACGCGCTGCTGGCGCGGATCATCGCGATCGCCTCGGGCGAGCCCACCGCCGCCGAACGCAACGGCGAGCGCGAGATCGCGATCTGGAAGCGCGGCGTGACGCTGTAGGGGCGCACTACTCGTCCGACGTCCTTACCAATCCTCCCCTGCAAGGGGAGGTGGCGCGCCGAAGGCGTGACGGAGGGGCGTCGCCGGTGGTGAGTACAGCGACCCTCACCCGCCGGGTCACCCCTCCGTCAGGCCTTCGGCCTGCCACCTCCCCTTGCAGGGGAGGATCAGCTTGGGCCCGTCCCGGACCTACAGGGCGATAGGCTTGCCCGCGACCATCGCACGCTTCCCCCGCCGCGCCGCGCTCGCGCGTGACCGCGTCACCCAGAAGCCGTATACCGCGAGGCTGCCGAGCAGCGCCAGCGCCAGCCCCGAGGCGGTGATCGCCAGCTTCCACGCCAAGCCCCCGACCTTGGCGGCGTGGAGCGGGTAGAGCTTCTCTCGCGCGCGCTCGTGCGCCCCGCCGGTCGCCGGATCGACGACGTCGACGATCGCGAGCGTCGCGGGGTCGGCGTAGATGAAGGTGCGCCCGTTCGGCGTCCACTCGAATGGCTGTCGCAGCCGCAGCGCCAGCGGCGCGCCCGCCCCGCGCGGCCATTGCACCCGCCGCACCTCCGCACCGGGGAAGCGTTGCGTCGCCGCTGCGAGCAGGGAGGCGAAGCGCATCGGCGCCGCGGCCCGCGCCTCGCTTGTCGGCAGCTCGGGCGGCCGGCCCCGGTCGCTCGCGCCGAACGGTGCCAGCAGCAGCCGCTCGACCGTCGGCAGCGCCATCATCGCGCCGGTGAGCAGCGACAGCGCGAGCAGCGGCGCGGTCAGCACGCCGAGGTCGCGGTGATGGTGGACGATCGCGCCCGAGGTCATCCGCGCCGGCCACAGCCGCGGGCGGAAGCGCGCGCGCGTCCGCCACCACAGCACCACGCCGCTCACCACCAGCACCAGCCCGACCAGCGCCGCGATGCCGTTCACCGTCTCACCCGCCTCGCCGAGCAGCAGGCGGTGATGGAGGTCGAACAGCAGCAGCTCGGGTCGCTGCCACGCGCTCGACCAGCGCGCCACCACCTCGCCGCTTTGGCTCAGATAGGCGCCGCCGCCGTCGCGGAACACGACCTGGTGCACGCCCAGCCCCTCGCCCGCCAGCGTCACGCGATCGAGCGGCCGCGCGCCTGCGGCGAGCGCGTCGAGCACGCGCGCGAGCGCCGCCGGGTCGTGCGTCACCGCGTCGCCCGAGTGGGGCACGAACGTCAGCCGGTCACGCCACACCAGCAGGGCACCGGTGACGCCGAGCAGCGCGAGCAGCGCGCCGACGATCGCACCGACCCAGCGGTGCAGCAGCGCCAGCGCGCGCATCAGAAGCTCGCCTGCCAGCTCAGCGTCGCGTTGCGCCCGCGCCCGGTATAGAAGCGCGCATTGTCGGTCGGCCCCTGGGTATCGCTGTAGTAAGTGACGTAGTCGGTGTTGCCGAGGTTCTGCACGCTCAGCATGAGCCGGCCGACCGGCGCGTCATAGGCGAGATAGGCGTCGAACAGGCGGTAGCCGCCGAAGTCGTTCGCGATCGGCTGTCCCTGGAAGCGGCGCGACAGGTAATAGCGCCCTTGCACCCGCGCGCTGAAGCGCCCGGCGCGATAGTCGGCGCTGAGGTTGAGCCGGTCCGGCGAGATGTTGGCGCCGTCGAGATCGGCGTCGAGCCGGCCGTCGCCGTTGGTGTCGGTGCGACCGGTGACATGGCTGTAGCCGAGCGCGACGTTGAGCCCCGGTAGCGGGGTGAGCGTGTCGAGGTTGATCTCCAGTCCCTCGATGTCGATCGGCTGGCGCACCACGTTGAAGATGCCGTCCTCGCCGCGCACCAGCACCGAGCCCGCCTCGCTCGACGACCAATAATAGGTGCTGCTCGCGGTGAGCGGGCCGCGCTTGAGCTCGACGCCGACCTCGCGATTGTTCGAGATCACCGGGGTGAGGTCGAGGAAGTCGTCGATCCGCACGTTCGGCTGGTTCACCGCGCGCAGCACGCGGCCGATATCCGCGATCGTATAGCCCTCGGCGTAGCTGCCATAGGCGCGGATGCCGGCGGCGGGCTCGAGCACGGCGCCGCCGTTCCATAGCGCGCGCTCGAACGCGGGCGAGCCGCCGGTGACGCGGCGTGCGCCCGAGGTCGCCAGCGTGGTGTAATCGGGCACGTCGAGCCGGACGTTCTCGTACCGCACCCCGCCAGCGAGCCGCACGAGCCCGTCCGCCAGCTTGAGGTTGCCCTGCGCGAACGGCGCGAGGCTGCGGAAGTCGGTCCGCGGCACCCACTCGCGCTGCGTCTGGACGAGCGTCTGCGCGGTGCGGTCGACCAGCGCGTCGAAGCCGGCGGTGAGCGTCAGCGCCTCCCATCCGGGCACCGCGCGCTCGTAGCTCACCTTCCCGCCGAGCTTGCGCGAGACGTTGCGCGACTGGTCGAACAGCGTGCCGACCGGCGCGATCGCGGCGTCCTGGAAGGTCGCCAGCACGCCGCCCGCGAAGGTGTCGCTGGTGCGGTTGTAGAAGCCCTGCAGCGTGAAGGCGCCGCCCGCCAGCGCACCGTCGGTGAGCGAAGCCGAGACCATCTGCGCGACGCCGGTCGAGGGCTGCCCCGGCGTCGAGCCGCGCCGCGTCGTCGCGGGCACACCCGTCGCGCGATCGCCCTCGACCGGGACGTAATGGTCACGTCCCTCGAGGTGGAAGCGGCTCGCCACCACCTCCAGCCGCGCGCTGTCGCTCAGCGCCACGCCGGCGCGTGCGAAGAAGGAGAGCGTGTCGGTGTCCTGGATCTCGCTCTGGTTGCCGTCATAGCCGACGCGGCGTCCGCGCCCGTCGAGGAAGGCGCCGCGCCGCTCGAACGCCGCGCCCGCGGTTGCGTCGACGCGGCCGGCGCGATAATTGACCAGCGCGCCGAGCTTGCCGCCGAGCGACTCGCCCGAGAAACTGTCTCCTGCGTTGCCCTGCACCAGCGTGCGCCCGGTCCAGCCGTCACGCTCGGGCGCGCGCACCGTCACCTGATTGACCACGCCCCCAGTTGCACCGATGCCCTGGAGCGCGTTCGAGCCGTAGATCACCTCGACGCGGTCGATGAAGAAGGGGTCGATCGTATAGCCGTCGCGCGCGCCGTCGCGTATCGGCGTGGTCTGCGGGATGCCGTTGATCGCGTAGAGCGGCGAGCGGCCGCGCAGCGTCTCGCCCACCCCGGTGATCTTCTCGCGCGTCGGCGAGAAAGCGGGCAGCAGCGCCGACACCGCGTCGACGACCGAGCCTGACACCGCGACCTGGCGCGACAAGGTCTCGCGATCGATCACGTCGACCGTCAGTGGCAGCGCGCTCGCGGGCAGGACGGTGCGCGCGGCGGTGACGACGACGTCGCCGCGTGCGTCCGCCGTCTGTGCCGCGTCGCCCGGCAGCTGCGCATTCGCACCCGAGGCGCACAGGCCCGCCAATATTCCCCAGCTGATCCGCATCTCGTCCCCTTTGCCGGATCGGCGGCTCGGCCATCCTCCTCTTGTGCTCCCGCGCACGCGGGAGCCCAGCAGCCCAGAGCGCCGTGGTCGTGGCTCTGCTTGGCTCTGGGTTCCTGCATTCGCGGGAAAACAGCTGATGGCTGAGCCCACGATCCTCTGCAGCGCGATAGACGCGGTGCCGCGCTAATGCAAGTCGATCGCATTAGTAGACATCGCAACGATCACGCGCGACGGTCACTGGCGCCGCCGCCTCGCTGTGCTACGCTCGTCGCAAAGGCGGACACGTCGGAGAGGGGAGCCAGACATGGCATCGGGTTCGAAGGGCCTTGGCGCGGTCGTCGCTGCGGCAGCGATGGCGGCGCTGGGACATCCGGTCGGCGCGGCCGCGCAGTCTACCCCCGCGCCGACGAGCGCCCAATCGGCCGCTCCGGCTGCCGCGTCGACCTATACGCCCGCCGCCGCCAATCTCGCCGCGCGGACCTGGTTCCAGGACGCCAAGTTCGGCGTGTTCCTGCACTGGGGGCTGTACAGCGAGCTGGGCGGCAGCGGCTCGCCCGGGCTCGCCGAATGGATCATGCAGGAGAACAAGATCCCCGCGGCCAAATACGAGCGGCTCGCGCATTTCTTCAACCCGACTCGGTTCGACGCCGATGCCTGGGTGCGCTCGTTCAAGGACGCGGGCGCGCGCTACATCGTCATCACCAGCAAGCACCATGACGGCTTTGCGATGTTCGGCAGCAAGGTGTCGCGCTACAATGTCGTAGACGCGACGCCGTTCAAGCGCGACCCGATCGCCGAGCTCGCCGCGGCCTGCCGCCGCCAGGGCGTGAAGCTGTTCTTCTATTACTCGCAGCTCGACTGGCACCATCCCGATTATTTCCCGCGCGGCCGCACCGGCCACACGACCGGCCGGCCCGAAGCGGGCGACTGGGAGCGATATCTCGACTATCAGGACGCACAGCTGCGCGAGCTGCTGACGCAATATGGCCCGATCGGCGGCATCTGGTTCGACGGCTGGTGGGACCAGGAGAAGACCGCGCTGCGTGACCGCTGGCGGCTCGACCGCACCTACGCGCTGATCCATTCGCTCCAGCCCGCCGCGCTGATCGTCAACAACCATCACCACGCGCCCTTCCCGGGTGAGGACTACCAGACCTTCGAGCGCGACCTGCCGGGCGAGAACAAGATGGGCTTCAACGGCGACAAGGCCACGATCGGCCGGCTGCCGCTCGAGATGGCCGAGACGATGAACGGCAGCTGGGGCTTCAACCTCGTCGACGACAACTACAAGTCGCCCGAGACGCTGGTGCGCACGATGGTCGGCGCGGCGGGGCGCAACGCTAATTTCCTGCTCAACACCGGGCCGATGCCCAACGGCGAGATCCAGCCCGAGAACCTCGCCACCTTTCACGCGATCGGCGAATGGATGAAGCGCCACGGCGAGAGCATCTACGGCACGCGCGGCGGCCCGGTCGCGCCCGGCGACTATGGCGTGACGACGCAGCGCGGCGACACCATCTACGTCCACCTGCTGCGCGCGCACGACGGACGCGTGCGGCTGCCGCTGGCGGCGAAGGTGCGCTCGGCGCGGCTGCTCGACGGCGGCGCGGCGGTGACGGTCACCGCGCGGAACGGCGTGGTCGAGCTCGCCGGCCTGCCGCCGCTCGGCGACGCCTGGGACCAGGTGGTGGCGCTCCAGATACGGCGCTGAGCCAGCCGATTGAGGACTCGCCAGCAGCACGGCGGCGGAGCGCGGCGTCGGTGCGGATGGCGCGGTGAACCAGGAAGGGCCGCGCCGCCCCGCCGCCGTGCTGGCAACGCCGAAATTCACCGGATCACCCCGAGCGCCGGCGTATCGGCGCGCCGGTCACCACGCTGAGCCACTCTGTCTGTAATTGCGATTGACACGCATTAGAGAGTCGTGGCGATTGCACCTGGCGCCGCAGGAACGCGGTGGATGGGGAAAGTTCATGCGCACACCCTGGGCGACTGCCCTTGCCATATCGTTGTTCGTGGCGAGCGGCGCCGCGCTCGCCGACGAGCCGGGGGGCGATGACGACGTGGTCGTCACCGGCAAGCGCGATGGCTATGGCGCCGACAACACCACCGCCGCCAAAACCGTGGCACCGTTGCGCGACCTGCCGCAGTCGATCGCGGTCATTCCCGCCGCCGTGCTGCGCGACCAGCGCGCGCTCTCGCTGCAGGACGCGCTCAAGAACGTGCCCGGCGTCGGCTTCTCCTCGGGCGACGGCCAGCGCGATCAGGTCACGATCCGCGGCTTCAGCGCGGTCGCCGATCAATATGTCAACGGCTTCCGAGACGACGCCCTCTACTTCCGTGACCTCTCGAACACCGAGCGGGTCTAGGTGATCAAGGGGCCGGCCGCGGTGCTGTACGGGCGCGGCTCGTCGGGCGGGCTGATCAACCGCGTGCTCAAGCGCCCCGACGTGGACGTCACCTCGGCTACGCTCACCGGGGGCAGCTTCGGCCGCGCGCGCGCGGAATGGGACCTCGGTCGCTACGCCGCGGCGAGCGGCGTCGGCATGCGCGTCACCGGCGCCTATGAGGACAGCGGCAGCTACCGCGACCAGCAGTTCTCGCGCCGCGTCGCGTTGGCGCCTTCGCTGCTGGTGCAGGACGGGTCGACCAGCCTCTACGCAGTCGCCGACTATCTTCACGACCGCCGGCTGATGGACTTCGGCGTCCCCGCGCTCGACGGCCGCCCCGTCGAGGTGCCATCGCGCACCTATTACGGCGCCGCCAACGCGCGCGACGCCGACACCACTGAAAGCCAGGTGTTGTCGCAGACCGTGGTGTTGAATCATGCCATCACCGAGGCGCTGCGCTTCCGCGACGGCTTCCGCCACTATGACTATGCACTCGAACGCCACGGCACCTCGCCCAATTCGGTCGACGCCAAGACGCTCACCGTCACGCTGCGCCACGGACGGCTCGACCGGCGTGAGGAGGGTTGGTCCAATCAGGCCGAGCTGACCCAGACGCTCGCGCTCGCCGGCACGCAGCACCAATTGCTCTACGGCTATGAGGCGGCGCGCCAGCTCAAGGACGCGAGCACCTACGCGCAGCGCGTGGTCGCGCAAACCGCGCTGTTCGACCCGGTGCTGCCGGTAGTGAATAATCGCAGCTTCACCGCGCTGAACGCGCGCACCAGCACCACGCTCGAGACCCAGGCGCTGTACCTCCAGGATCTCGCCGACCTCGGCCACGGGGTGAAGGCGCTGGTCGGCGCGCGGTACGATTGGTTCTCGCAGCGCACGCGCCAGCTGCTGCCCGGCCAACCCAATCTCGCGCGGCTCGACCGCACGTGGAGCCCACGCGCGGGTCTGGTGCTCCAGCCCGATGCGACGCAATCCTATTACGTCGCATGGAGCCGCAGCTACCAGCCCTCTGCCGAGACCTTCGCGCTCGCCGCCAACAACGCCGAGCTCGCGCCCGAACGGACCGTCAACCGGGAGATCGGCGCGAAATACACGCTGTTCGGCGGACGGCTCGCGCTTCAGGCGGCGGGGTTCATATTGCGCCGCACCGGCATCAAGGGCACCGACCCGGCGGAGCCGACCAAGCTCGTGCCGATCGGCACGCAGCGCACGCGCGGGATCGAGCTCTCCGGACAGCTCGACCTCGCCGCAGGGCTCCACGCCATCGCCGGCTATTCCTACCTCGACGCGCGGGTCACCGCCTCAGCCAACCCCGCCTTCGCGGGCAAGCGTGCGACGATCACGCCGCGCGATGCCGCCAACCTCTTCGTCACCCAGAGCGTGGCCGAGCGGTTCGGCGTCGGTGGCGGACTGAACTACGTCGGCGATCGCTGGGCTGACCCGGCCAACACGACCGTGCTCCCGCATTACGTCACCGCCGACGCGATGGCCTGGTGCCGCATCGGCGCGGCGCGCGTGCAGCTGAACGGCTATAATCTCAGCGACAGGCGCTACATCGTCGCTGGGCACGGCACCTCGCCGCTGCTCAACCTGCCCGGCGCGCCGCGGACCATGCTGGTGACATTGCGGGTCGACGGCTGAGGCGACACCGTGCCCCAGTCGCACCGAGGACAGGCTGAACATCAACGGCGAGGCGGCGTGCCTCAGAAGTCGATCGCGATCCCGTCGCGTTCCCAGTCGCCATAGCGCACCGGGTCGCGACCGAGCGGGTCCTGGGCCGGCCGGTCGAGCGGCTCCGGGGCGGGCACCGGCGGGTTGGGGCTGAGGTGCGCCGGCGGCTTCACGTGGTCGGGGCGCTGGCCCATGCGGACGTCCTTCCGATTGATCGCTCGCGTCGACAGGGACATATGCGCGGGCATGACCTGCTTCAACCCGCGCGCGCCGCGCTGATCATGGCGCCCCCCGCCGCCCGGCCCGCCAAGCCCGCCCGCCCCGCCCGCGGCCCCGACCCGCTCGGCACCGCTGCGCGCCGCGCCGCGCTGCGCCTGCTCGACGCGGTGCTTCGCCGCGGCGAGCCGCTCGAGTCCGCGCTCGCGCTCGCCACACGCGCGCTGCCCGGCGGCCCCGACCGCGGCCTTGCGCACGCCATCGCCGCCGAGACGCTGCGCCGCCTGCCCGACCTCGACGCACTGATCGACTCGGCGACGCGCCAGCGCCTGCCCGACGATGCCAAAGCCCGCTTCGTGCTGCGCGTCGCGCTGGTCCAGGCGCTCGCGCTGGGCACGCCGCCGCACGCCGCCATCGCCACGGTGCTACCGCTAATTGACGGCGGCCCGAAGCGACTGGTCCACGGCGTGTTCGGCACGCTGATGCGCGGTGGCGCGACGCTGCCTGGGGTTCCGGCCTTGCTCCCGGCGGTGGCCGAGCGCTGGCGCACACACTGGGGCGAGGACATGATTGCCGCCGCGGCGCGCGCAATCGCCGCACCGCCACCGCTCGACCTCACGCTGCGCGACCCCGCCACGACCGCCGATTGGGTCGAGCGGCTCGGCGGCACCAGCCTCGCCCCCGGCCATGTTCGTCTCCCCGCCGGCGCCGGCGCGGTGAGCGAGCTGCCCGGCTATGCCGAGGGCGCCTGGTGGGTGCAGGACCTCGCCGCCTCGATCCCGGCGCGCCTGCTCGCCACTGGTGCCGCGCCGGGGGCACACGCGCTCGACCTGTGTGCCGCGCCGGGGGGCAAGACGCTCCAGCTCGCCGCCTCGGGCTATGCCGTCACCGCGGTCGACGTGTCGGAGAGTCGCGCGGCGCGACTTCGCGACAATCGCGATCGCACCGGACTCCCCTATGACATCGCGCTCGCGGACGTGCTCGACTGGTCGCCGGACGCGCCCGCGCAGGCGGTGCTGGTCGACGCGCCGTGCAGCGCCACCGGCATCTTCCGGCGCCACCCCGACGTGCTTCACCGCGCCGGCGAGGCTACGATCGCTGAGATGGCCGAGCTGCAGGCGCGCATCCTCGACCGCGCCGCGGGCTGGGTCGCGCCGGGTGGGACCTTGGTCTACGCCACCTGCTCGCTTGAGCCGGCCGAGGGCGAGGCGCAGCTGACACGCTTCCTCGCCGGACGCGGCGACTTCGCGCTGGCACCGCCGACGGAGGCCGAGCTGCCGCAAGGAGTTGTCCCAACGAGCGCGGGCTGGATCCGGACCCTGCCTGGAACGGTCGAGGCGGTAGGCGGGTGCGACGGCTTCTTCGTCGCACGGCTCACGCGGCTTTAACCCGGCGCCGCATCGCGCTACCTCGGCGCGCATGACCAGACCCGTGCGCATCGCCCCGTCGAT
>Ga0265798_10007074_pt1 | contig 14618 bp, 20 predicted proteins | sample P3T30metagenome_FD_192430 | JGI IMG/M metagenome (GOLD analysis project Ga0265798, IMG submission 192430) | Plant litter microbial communities from East Loma Ridge, Irvine, California - P3 T30 | ecosystem: Environmental > Terrestrial > Plant litter > Unclassified | place: USA: California... | reverse complement strand
GGAGGAGACCTCGCTCTTCAACTATAACAGCGGCAACCCCGACTCCCACACGGTGCAGCCCGGTGAGAAGCTCACGCCTCCCAGCGAGAAGCTCGTCGCTGTCTACCCCTCCGAGGGTACCATCTGGTCGGACAACCCCGCCGTTGTCCTCGGTGCTGACTGGGTGACTCCCGAGCAGAAGGAGGCCGGAGAGGCCTTCTTGAAGTTCCTCAAGACGAAGCCCGCTCAGGAGACTCTTCCCAAGTACGGCTTCCGCCCCGTGGATGACACGGTGGATGTGAGCAAGTCGCTCAACGGCTCGGTGGGCATCGACCCCTCGCAGCCTGCTACCACCCTGCCGAAGCCCGAGGCCGATGTGGTCTCTGCGGCTCTGGACCAGTGGTCGCAGATCAGGAAGCCCTCGGCGATCCTTCAGCTCATCGACATCTCGGGCTCGATGGATGAGACCCTACCCGACAGCAACCAGACTCGACTCGAGGCCGCCATCGAGAGCTCGAAGAGCACCCTGGGTGAGATTCGTCCCACCGACGAGATCGGTATCTGGGCCTTCACCACTGGACTGTCCTCGAAGATCGATGGCAAGTCCACGGAGATCGCTGCCGAGATCCGACCCTTCGGAGTTCTCGGAGATGAGAAGGAGCAGCTCAAGAGCAGCATCGATGACCTCCGCTACAGCACGAGGTCGGGTACGCCTCTCTACGATGCTCTGGATCTCAGCTACGACTACATGAAGGACCAGGCAGAGACCGGTAGGATCAACGCCATCGTGGTGATCTCGGACGGCGAGGACACCGACTCGAAGGCCTCCATCGACTCGATCATCCAGCAGATCCGCAAGGATGCTGGCGAGGGTGGCGACCCCAAGCCCGTGAAGATCTTCGCCATCGGCTTCGGTGAGAACGCCGATATGACCGCCCTGGAGAAGCTCGCTTCTGCCTCGGGTGGCCAGGCCTTCGACGCCACTGACCCCGCCCGCATCGGCGAGGTTCTCAAGTCCGTGATGAACAACTTCTGAGCAAGAGCTCAGAGCAAAGGACAGCCACCATGGGAAAGCGATTCAGCTTCGCCATCGCTCTGGGAGCGCTCATCGTAGCACTCTCGGCAGCACCGGCAGCAGCAGTGGGGGAACTCGACAGCTGCCTTCGCGGAAGTGATCTCATCTGTCAGATCGATGGCGCCTCAATTAATGACACCAGTGCGACAAACGCTGTGCTTCAGGAAGCGGGAGTTCGTGTAGTTGTAGTTCCCAACGATGGAGTCCAGACAAACTCCGGACGCTACGCAGATGATCTAGCAGCCAATTACGGCATCAGTGAGCTCATTGTCGTGGTAGACGGCAAGTCTAAGGATACTTTTGCAGTTCATACTGCTGGAGGTAACAAGGATGAGATCAGCAACGCCCTGAACACGACTGGCAAGGCTGATGCTGGAGAAGCAATCGCATCGGTGGATCTGAGCTCATTCTACGATGAGCCCGCGGCTCAGGGCTCCGGTGGGAGCGATGGAGGCGGCGTTATCCTCCCCGTTCTCATCGGCATCGTCCTTGGCTCAGCGGCCATCTATGTGGGCATCTCTGCCATCAAGTCCGCGAGCAGACGGAGAGCTAAGGCGCTCAGTGCTGCTCCGACCTACAAGGCCATCCAGGCTCAGAAGTCGGTGCAGATCTCCGAGGAACTCCGGAGCGAGCTCACCAAGATCTCGAAGACCCTGGAGAGCTACGAGCGATCCTCGAATCAGGACCTCACCGAGGCAGCTGCTCTGCTCCGACCTGTCCACAGCCACATCTTCGAGCTCTTCGCCCGGATCGACAGGAAGAACTCGAAGCAGAATCGAGAGATCGCTCAGGTCCGCTACCTGGACATCCTGCGCAAGCTCAACAGCACTCTGAGCAAGGACTACTTCGAGGACATCGTGCAGAACCCCAACCTCTGGGAGAACAGCGGCGAGAAGGTCGCCACTGTCTTTGCCGCACTGAGGAGCGTGGATCGGCAGATCATCGAGAACATCAAGCAGGTCAACAGCTCGAAGGAGATCGAGGTTCAGGTCGCCATGGAGAGACTCCTCGGCTCCGAGGAAACATCCGTTGACGAGGCCTTCGGCGAGGCTCAGCCCGACACCGAGGGTCCTGAGGACAGGAAGCGGAAGCTCCACTTCCTCCGCTGAGAGCTCCGAGCTCCAACACTCACCCCCAGCCATTTGCTTTCCAGGCTGGGGGTGGTGTACTATGGTCTCATAGCACTTATCCGCCTTCGACCATAGGAAGACCAACCCCATGTGGCTTCAGATGCTCTACATCGTACTGCCGGGCCTCGCCCTGGCACTACCCACCCTGGGCGGCATCGGCCTTGACTCCGTGAAGGACGCCATCGACAGGCGGGACGAAAAGAAGCGCTCAGCGCTCGGCCTCCCCGCGAAGGTCGAAGCACCTGCCGCCAGTGCTCTCAGCTCGGGAAAGTCCAAGCCGGCCGCAATCGAAGGTTCCAACAGCTTCGAAAGCCGCAGGGCTGCCTCCGACGCCGCCAGCAATTCCGGCTTCAGCACGGCAATCGCCACCCTGGAGCAGCGCAGCCTGGAGAACGAGAACCACAAGGTCTACGGCTACCTCTTCAGCCTCATCGAGGAGCTCCGAGTCCTGGACGCTAAGCTCAAGCTCATCGGAGCCGAGCAGCAGACTCGACTCACCTACAGCAAGTACATCCCCCTGATCAGCAAGATCACTGATCTCACCGCCTCGAGCAACTACGGCGACTTCGTCCGGAACCCGGACCACTGGGAGGACCCGAAGCGCAAGCGGATCCAGGTGGAGATGTCGGTGGTCGCTCTTGCCAAGGAGGTTTCGGGAGACATCCGGAAGCTCAACTCCTCACAGGAGCTCGACTTCCAGGTCACCGTGGAGTCCATCATCGGCAAGGCTGCTTCAGAATCGGGACCGCAGGATGAGGACCAGGCCATGCGGGATCTTCTCTCGGAGGAGCTCGGCATCGGCGGTGGGCTCGGAGGCGACCTCGAAAGCCTTCAGCTCGCCATCGCCAGCGAGGCTGAGGCTCTCGCCAGCAAGCGCGCCGAAGATGAGCTCGATGAGGAGCGCAAGGCCAAGGCCGAGCTGGAGGCTAAGAAGTTCCAGGCTGGCTCGAAGGCTGAGCTGGAGATCCACGGCATCGAGGGAAACGCCGTGCGGCCCACCGTGATCTCCCGGGAGCTCTTCAAGCAGACCTACACCATCTTCGGTCCGAGCTCCAGCTCCAACGACCACATGGTCCTCTACAGCAACTCCATCACTGGTGAGAACACCTGGAAGCGCTTCAGTGCTGTCTACAAGGCTGCTGAGTGGATGGACACGGAGATCGCCAAGGAGCGAAAGAAGCACGACCACAAGTGCCAGTGCGTATACTGCCGCGCCGATTGAGTTGCCTTCCGCAGCTCGACCATGTAGCATGAACTCAACAGAACATATCCGCCCACAGGATTGGAACAGCATGACCAGCAACGACCAGCCCGAGATCACCGTCGAGGCCGAAGAAACCGAGGATGCCGCAGTGCAGGGTGGCTTCGGCTTCCTTCTCACCGGCGAGGACATCGACGAGTCGGTGGTTCCTGCTTCACCCCTGGAGAAGTCCCTGGCCAAGGTGGACAAGGCCAAGGAGCAGCTCGCCAGGACTCCCGCGGAGGCGCACTTCCACTTCCGCGACCAGCTCACCTCCAGCCAGCTCGCTGAGCTCCGGGAGAACGCCCCCAAGCTCGCTGAGCGCTTCATCGGCGATGTGAACCAGGTGATGAACTTCGGCGGCGGTGTCATGGACAAACTCAAGGCAACCTCCCGGAGCATGCTCGAGGCTCAGAAGGCCGTCGAGATCCCCGCCGCGGACCAGATCATCAACGACCTGCTCCGCGAGCTCGACGGCTTCGAGAAGAAGTACAGCAACGCTCGACTGGATGAGCTGAGCAAGCGCTTCTTCGGGCTCTTCAAGAATGTCAAGTACGCTGCGACCACCATGAAGCGTGAGATGCAGCCCCTCGAGGACAAGCTCGACATGACCGAGGTCAAGCTCGAGGGCATGGACGGTCAGCTGGCCGACAATGTTGCCCGCGGGCAGCTCCTCCACAAGCAGACCCTGGCTCAGATGAACGATGTGAGCCGCGTCCTCGCCTCCCTGGAGGAGATCATCGAGAACATCCGCGGCAAGTACCGCGCGGTGGACGCACTGCTCACTGAGTCCATGGCCGCCGGCAAGGAACTCGTCGAGTACGAGGGCCGGACCATCTCGATCAGCGAGCTCCAGGAGATCCACGCCAACCTCTCGATGGTGCTCACGGAGACCGAGAAGAGCTGGTACGACTGGCGTCAGCAGTTCTTCCTCGGCTGGGCCAACGCCCCCGCGACCCGGAACCTCGTGGTCAGCACCGTCGCGCTGCGTCGCCGGCTCCGTGTCTTCAAGGACATGGGTATCCAGTCGGGCCGTCAGGCGCTGGTGACCTGGAAGCAGGCCATCGAGGCTCGCCAGGGCGCTGAGCTGGGAGCCAAGGTCCAGAGCGCCACGGACAAGATGGTCCAGAGCGCCTACAAGGAGGTGGCGGACACCACCAAGCTCATCGCCGAGGCCTCGCAGGCTCCGCTGATCAGCGAGGAGACCGTGATCTCGGTCATCGAATCGGTGCGGTCGCAGGCTCGCTCCATCGTCGAGGCTGACCGCAACGGTCGAGTGCTCCGGGCCAAGAACCTCCAGGCCCTGGAGCGTGGCGAGGTCCAGATCAAGGACGAGGTGATCGCCATGCAGATGCAGCTCGCCGACAACGCTCGGAAGGACCGCACCCTGGAGGGCGGCAGCGCCACCGGTGCTCAGAAGGCAGTCAGCGCCGGGGACTCCACGGACGACTTCCTGAACAACCTGAGCAACAGCTAAGCACCACCGGGCTCCAGCCCAACCCGCAGAGGGCCATGTTCCAGCACGGAGCATGGCCCTCTCGCTGTGCGTAGGAGGCTGCCTAAGGCGCTCCGAGCGCAGGTCGCAGTTTCCCATCCGTCTCCCTCCAGCACTGCCTTAGGCTGTCGTCAGCGTTAGATAGCTTCGAGGAAAAGGAGGGCAGATGGCTCGCTATCACTACAACCCCGAGACCGGCAAGGTCGGGGCCTGCAGAGCCGATCCCTCGAAGGCCAACTCCCGGGGCTGTCGCTTCGCCCTTGCCGAGTCCGACCACTTCGGTAGCCCCCAGGAAGCCGCTAAGGCCTTCGAGGCTACCCAGGAGACCCTTCCCGCTCCGGCCTCCAGCAGCCAGGCTCCAGCCGGATCCTCCAGTGGCCGCAGTCTCTCCGCCGAGCAGGCCACATTCTTCCAGAAGTCTGCCGTCAGGGATGATTCGGGAAAGCTCCTCGAGGTCTACCACGGATCCTCCAAGGACTTCGACAGCTTCGACTCCGATCTCGTAGGTAGGGGCAACGATTCCTGGGGCAACGGCTTCTACTTCACCACGCAGGAAGAGACCGCTCGGAGCTACTCCAACGGCAAGGGAGCCAAGGAGTTCTACCTCGCCGTGGAGAATCCCCTCCGAGTGGATGGCCGGGAGCACATGGGCCTCTCCGAGCTGGAGCTCACTCCCGCACAGACCCGGGAGATCGTACTAGCCCACCCCGATCTGCAGATTCAGCCAGATGAGATGGAGGAGCGCTCCAATCCCCTCGCTGACTATTCCCCTGAGTTCTGGGACCGGGACCACCACAGCCCCGCTCAGCTCAAGGCCATGGCTGAAAAGCTCTACCGGGACTACTTCTCCTCCGCGAGCTGGGTCGAGCTCGAGTCCCTCTACGGCCGGGACTACGGACAGCGCTTCCTCCACTCTGTGAGCAAGGCAACTGGCCACGATGGAGTCGAGGTGAACTTCGGTGCCGAGGACGGAAAGTTCTTCGTAGCCTGGTTCCCGGAGCAGATCAAGCTCAGCTCCAACGGAAAGCCCACTGACTCGGCACAGTTCGCCGGCTGACGGTAGCATAGGAGCAAAGCAATGGAACGGAGCAGGATCTTGGAGCAGCGCCTCTACTCTCTCATGGGTCACCTCGCAGTGCGGGAGACTTTCTCCAAGAGCGACGAGGAGCTCCACGCTGCGGGACAGCGGCATATCTCAGTCTTCGGTCCGGAGATAGAGCTCCCCGAGGACTTCGGCGCCAGGCTGAGGCGGCTCATGGAGAGCTACCACTCAGTGGGTCTCCGCTCGAACTGACTCGGAGTTGCCAGATCGAAGCTCGAAGTGTAGCATCGATCCATGGTCACCACCCTGAAGCAGATCCTCGCCAGCACTCAGCAGCTCGACGGAGTTAGCTACTTCGACGGCGAAGGTGCGATCTTCCTCGCAGCTGCAGTCAGTGACTACGGCCGGGACTACATGGTCCCCGGCGTGCCCGACCCAAATGGCCTCAGGTCAGAGATCAACATCGGTGTGGCAATCGACGCTATCTACAGCGGTAGACTCAAGCTCGACGCTGCGGCCAAGAGGCGGCTCACCGAGCTCACGAAGAGCCACCCGGACCTCCCCCTCCGGACCATCGAGGAATTCGGCCACTTCAGCTACAGGGATCCCCGGGAAGAGTTCGAGCGAGCCTTCGATCCCCTGGGTGAGTACACCGATCTTCCCCAGCGCAATCTGAGCCAGCTCGTCAGAGCTCACTTCAAGACTATGAGCAAACTGCTGAAGAGGATGCTCACGGTCCCCGGCTTCCTGGGCGACTCCGGAGACAGGCTCAACGGGCTGGAGCTTCGCTACTTCGACCGGCGCTACATCGCTCCCCGGGGGACCTACTACAACGAGACGGGGAGCTTCATCTACTACTTCTTCGACGAGGAGAACCACCTCGTGAGCTGGAAGACCGGCCTCGAGAAGACCTTCGTCCGGGAGGCTCGCTACACCCTGGCTGGCGGCACCGTCAAGGGCCAGGACAGCTACCCAGGCCAGGTTTCCTCCACCATGCTCACCCGGGCTAAGTTCTTCGACCACGCTGCCGGCGATATCCTCTAGCCCAGGGTAGCATAGCTCCGTAGGAGGAAAGACCATGACTGAAGCAGAAGAGAATAGCAGGATCACAGATTCTGTGACCGCAGCCAAGTACGCCCTCAGGGAGCTCCTCCTCCTGAAGGATCAGCTGGATCTCACCCGGGAACCGATCCGGGGCTTCCGAGTCGCCCACCGGCGCTTCCGGCGAGTCCACAGGGCCATCGAGCGACAGACACTCTCCCTGGTCTCCGATCTGACCTCCATGGGGCTCGATCCCATGGACATCGGAGCGCTGATCCGCTCGGCTCAAGATGAGGCTATCAAGCGCAGGAGTGTTGCGGACTGAGCTCCACCGTGATAGCATCGTGATCGACAGCACCACGAGTACGATTCCCAGGAGATCCCCATGAGCGACACGCTCCTCGAAAGAGACAAGGTCGAAGAGACCACCACGGTCATCAACTCCGAGGGTGACCACGACCGCTTCCGCCACGCCTTCAAGAACGAGGATGTGGCCAACGCTGTCTTCACCGGCAAGCCAGCCAAGGCTCTCTGCGGCAAGGAAGACATCCCCATGCGGGAGGCCTCCAAGTACCCGGTCTGCCCCACCTGCAAGGAGATCTACGATTCTATCCCTGGCTAAGGGTGAGTCGGTAGCCCCTCTGCTCGTCAGGCCGACGGGTGGGGACTCCAACCCCACGACGATCTACGCTGAGCTCCTCAGGCTCGGCCATACCGAAGAGCGCATCCTTGAGCTTGCGCTGGAAACTCGAGATGGCCTTGAGAACACCGGCTTCGGCCTCGCCTTCCATCCCTTGAGCGTGGATAGGGAGCCCGTAGTGGGCATCCGCTATATCCCCGGCAGAGGGACCGGGGGCTACAACATCATGGAGCTCGCTAAGCAGATCAACGCCCAGAAGGATCCGGGCTGGTCCGTGAAGGCCCGGACCGGAACCTCCGCAGTGCGGGGTGTCGACTGCCACACGCTCTTCAGTTCCACTGACTCCAACTCGGCACCCCGGAGCTGGCTTGAGCTCATGGCCAACCAGTACCTCTACCCCCATATCCCCAGCGACGCTCCCGAGCGAGTCGGCATCTCGAACCGCTCCACCGACAGTCTGAGGGCAGAGCTCATGGAGCTGGGGATTGAGAAGAGTGAGCTCCCCGAGAACCACGATCATCTGGGCTCACTCTACTACCAGCTCACTGTGGACAGGGAGCTCAGAAAGCCCCAGGTCGGTCAGATCGACGGCACCTTCAGTTTCTTCGCCGAGGATCCCCTGATCTTGGATCTGCTCTCCATCCTGTTCAGTGGCAAGGAGGCACCCTCCTTCTGGGCAGGAAAGGAAGACGGAGCCTTCATCTACAGCGGCCGAGATCTCTGCGAAGAGCTCATCGAGATGGCTGAGGGGATTCGACTGGGAGTTGCCGAGGATCTCCGAAGGCTCAAGCCCACCATCACCGCCCTGAAGAAGTTCGGCAATCTCAGCAGGCTGGAGGCATTTCCTGCCTACCTCTCCGAGGAGAACGATCACCCCTACGGCTACCGGGTGAGCTACACTCCCTCCGACCAGTCCATGCCCGTGCTCCTCAACAGTCTACTCACCCGGACTGAGCTCTTCGAGCTCGCCGGAGGCGATGAGATCGACGGCTCAGGACAGCGGCTTGAGCTCAAGGGCATCGATTTCTCCCACCGGCTCATATGAGTGCGTGAAATACGCAGCTATCTCCATGCTTTTCGATACGATTCTCTTAGCAGCACAATCGCATTCGGACAGAGGAAACAGCAATGCTCACACGGGACGAAGCCATTACCCGGCTCAACCTATCTCCACGGAGTATCGAGATCCTAGTAGAGGACGGCCTGCTCCTTGAGCTTCGAGCCACCGGAGAGCGGCTCTACCCCGAGGAGCAGTTCTCTGGCTCGGGCATCGACGCCGAACTCGCATCCTTCCTCGGCTTCTTCCGCCGGCTCAAGCTCGACGGCGACCAGCTCTGGGCCTGGCTCAACGGACCCCTGGAGGAGCTCGACGGGCTCACTCCCCTCCGGGCCCTGAGGCTTGCCGACAGCGATGAGCAGATGGAGGAGCTTCGCTTCCTCGCTCAGAGCGTCTGGGAGCTCGAAGCCCTCATCGATCCCGCCCTGGAGCGCACGGACTGGCTCCGCACCGCCACGGACTCAGAGGATGAGAACGGCATCGGGGACTACACTCCGAAGCGCCGCGGAGGTCAGCATGCCTCGTGACCTGGATCCCGACCTCTGCGATGAGTTCGCCTTCACGATCCTATCCTACGAGACCATGGCCGAAGTGATCTCCTCCCGGCAGGAATGCAACGAGATCCACGGCTTCTACTACAGTGGTCCCTTCGAGGACGATCTCGATCTCCTCATCGGCCCAGACTACAGCGTGCTCATCGCAGATTCAGCCCTGAGCAAGGAGACACAGATCGATGCCTACTTCTGCGGGCTCCGAACGGACATCAGCAAGCTAGTTTGACAGCTGCCAGCTCCGGGTGTAGCATTGTTCACAGGCATGACTAAGGAGTTTTCTGTGGCCAAGACCAATGAACAGATCCGCGAAAAGTGGAACAAGCTGAAGGATCGCTACGAGGCGATGGAGGCTGAGTCGATCTCCCTGGAGACGCAGTACGAGAAGCTCGTCGCCAAGATCCGTAGGAGCAAGCCCAAGAACATCCCCTGGGACACCTATAAGGATCTCGCAGCGCTCTGGGAGAGCATCCGGGCCGCCCACATCGTGGAGCGCAACGCTAAGCAGGATGCTGACATCTTCACGGTGAAGGCTCTAAAGAAGGGCGTGATCTCGAAGGATGAGGTCAAGCCCGAGGAGATCTTCAACACTCGAGGCGTCCGCTCGCAGGCCAAGCTCGGCATCGACCGGGGCGCCTTCAACCCGATCTTTGCTCAGGACGAGTCCATGACTCCCTACAACCGGGAGCTCCTCGAGTCCGAGCTCTCGGCCTGGGCTGACATCACTCCCCTGGAGGCTCGTGAGCTCTTCATCCAGGCTGCGCAGCCCTCGGACTCCCACCTGAGCTTCGATGAGCGCTGCGTCGAGATCTTCCAGACCACGGGCAAGAAGTGGAAGAAGAACCGAGTCTTCATCGACCTCGAGACCACCGCCCTGGACCCCTACCTCGGTGAGATCATCGAGATCGGCATCGTCGTGGTCAACCCCCAGGGTGAGATCATCCTGAAGATCAACGAGCGCTTCGACCTCGAGCGCGAGGATGCTCGAGACATCCTCGGCGTGGGAGCTACCCACATCCACCACATCGCTCCCGAGGATGTGGTGGGCAAGCGGAAGTTCTCCGACCCCGAGGTTCAGGCAGAACTCGGAGCCGTGCTCAACGACCCCGAGTCAGTCATCGTCCCCCACCACGCTGCCTTCGAGCACTCCCACCTCTCTCAGCACCTCGACGGCTACCACGCCGCCCATGTGAAGGAGTCGGCGGAGAGCCTGCAGCGCCGGGAGAAGCCCTTCCAGAACGGTGTCCCCTCTGTGGCGACCTCGGACACTCGCGTGATCTGCACCTACCTCATGCGCAGCCCGAAGAACACCCTGGAGGAGTTCGCTACCTCCAACGGCATCGAGCCCGAGGAGTACACCGAGACTGCCCACGGAGCCTACGCGGACGCTGACATGACCTTCCGGGCCCTCTGGCGCTTCAGGAAGCGGATGCAGGATCTCCCCAAGGGTGAGCGACTGAAGAGCCGCAACTTCAAGCCCAGGAGCAACTGATTCCCTCAGAGCGATAGTAGCTAACGGTGGAAGGCCCACCCCAGCCCCGATGGCTACCACCTCGGTTGGGGATAGCTCACCTCCACGAGATGGAAGTTCTGGAGGAACTCTGTTTATAGGATGGTGAGCTAGACTACGGCTCCGGGACTCGTTCCCGGGCCGTAGTTGCATTTGGACTGACTCTGGTGTAGCGTTGCTCCCATGACGAAGCAGATCGAGCAGAACAGGGACGCCCTGGGCACCTGCTCCCGGTGCCGCCGGGAGCGCAGGGTCCGGTTCCTCATCGAGCGCAGGAACTACTCAGGCAAGATCGTCTGGCGCTGCAGGAAGCGCTCCGTGTGCCACTCCATCGCCAAGCGGATCAACCCCGACTACAGGCGAGCCGTCCAGGCCCACGGCAAGCGAGCTCCCAAGGCCTAGAGCCACCAGCCCATGGAGGGAGCCTTTCGATAGCGTAGCGGAAGAACGCTGCTACCGAAAGGCTCCCCATGGGCTCACCCCTCAGATACTCCAGCGAGGATCTATCCTCGAAGTACGACCTCGAACTGCCCACGGTCAAGGAAGCCTTCGACAGCTTCGACCGGGGCCGCTCACTGCTCCTCGCCTTCTCGGGCAAGATCGGAGCGGGCAAGGACTCGGTAGCTCCCCAGACCTTCAAGGAGCTCAATCGCCCCGAGCTCATCGTCCAGGGAGACGCCTTCGGCAACGATGTCAAGGAGGAGCTCAACGCTCTCATCGGCAGCGTGGCTCGAACAGCCTCAGCGCAGGCCGCAGCCGAGGAGATCGTAGGCTACACTGGCGTCACTCAGGCAGAGGCCCTCCACACGGTAGAGCTCCTCCTCCCCGACATCGAGGCCGGCATCCTGAAGTCAGCCTACGAGAAGACTCCCGGAAGCCGAGTCGCGCTCCAGTACTGGGCCACCGATGTCCGCCGGGCGAAGGATCCACTCCACTGGGCTAAGCCGGTGATGCGAAGGACCATCGACCGGGCAGCAGAGGGCTACTCGACTCAGATCACCGATGTGCGCTTCTTCACTGAGGTCTGGGGCGCGCTCGACTGCGGCGGCTGGACTATCCGGCTCGATGTGAGCCCCGAGGAGCAGAGGCGTAGGATCCTCGCCCGGGACGGCATTGAGATCTCGGAGGCTGCGAAGAGCCACAGCTCTGAGACTGAGCTCGACGACTTCCAGCGCTTCGCTATCCGGATCAGCACCGATGACTACAGCTCATCCCAGGGTGCAGCCAGGGCCGTCGCCCGGCTCATCAAGGCCGTCTCTAGGAACTGAGCCTAGCCCGGAGGCAGAGCCGATCCGGAGGAGAGCCCGAAGGTAGTTGACTGGAGGCCGGGAGCGTTGTAGCATCTAACCATGCACAGCGCACCCGACCTCCAGAGCCTCATGGCCGAGGACACCATCTTCATCACTCCCACGGGATCCCGACTCTACGGACTCGACCACCCGGGCAGCGACTACGACTACATCATCGTCAGAGCGGGCGACCGGATCAGCACCTCCGTGGTCACCGAGAGCTTCGACCTCCGCCGCGTAGACTTCCTCACCTACATCGAAGCGCTCACCGCGAAGCCCGGTGGTGTCTTCCTCGAGTCTCTCTACTCAGAGAGGAAGCTCCTCGGCCCGCTGGCTGAGAAGTACATGCCCGAGCTCGACAGCTTCGTGCCCTCGGCAGAGCGGCTCCGGAGGAACCTCCACAAGATCGCTGCGGGGCCCCTCAAGACCGACCTCTACAAGCGAGTGCGCTTCTCTGCCTTCACAGCCTCCCGCTGGAACCAGTGGTACTGGAGCGGCAAGAGGCGCTACGACCCCACGCTCACCGAGCCTGAGAAGATCGCCCTCAACGGCATCGCCGACCGGCTCATGCCCCTGAGCTACGGGGACCGGCTCAAGGTCCTCGACGAGGAGCTCTTCTTCCTCGACCGGAGCGAGGCCGAGAGGACCTTCAGCCTCAAGCTGTAGCATGAGCCGGCCGGCGGCACTCCCCACCCGATATGGAGGAGGCTGCCGGTCGGCAACCCAGATCAGTTCTAGAGCATTGGTGGAACATTGAAGCTCATCAGCTACAACCTCGAAAAGCACAAAGCCGCCGGAGAGCTAGAATCCCTCCTGGGCTCCACCGGCGCTCGGGCGCTCTGCATCCAGGAGGCTCGAGTCTCTGAGCTCCCCAAGACCATCGGCGACCTCTGGCTCGTCGCCTCCACTCCCCAGAACCGCCTCGGCCTCGCCATCTACGCCGACCTCGACCGCTACGATGTGGTGGACAGCTTCAAGAAGTCCTTCCAGAAGAGCCTCCACGACATCATCGCAGCACCCGCAGAGCATCGGCTCCTCGGCGCAGTGCTCCAGGACCTCGATACCGGAGAGCTCGCCACCCTGGCCTCCTTCCACGCCTCCCCGCTGACATCCTCCAACGGCCACCGGCGCCGACAGATCGACCAGAGCCTCCGGGCCATCGAGGAGCTCACTCCCAGCGCCCCGCTGCTCATGGTCGGGGACTACAACTACCCAGTCTTCCGGCAGGGTCTCAGCAGATCGCTGGCCGCCTCCGGCTACGACCTGAGCTTCAGTGACCTGGGAACCTACGAGCGCTCCCTGATCCGGGGTCACTTCGACTTCGTGACCTCCCGGGGCTTCAGCATAGGCTCTGTGCTCACCCTGCCCAAGGGAAACTCTGACCACCGGCCCATCCTCGTGGACTTCGAGCGAAGTGCCAACCCCGCCGAGAGCTCGTTAGAAACACTGCCAGTTGTGGTCTGACCCAGGACGCGCGACAATGGATCCGAGGGAACTTCACTCTGGATCGAGCTACCGCATCGCGGGAGGCTCAGGCGATACCATCACCGTAGGCGAAGCTGAAGGGGCAATCAGATGAGTAGCACACCGAAGAGCTTGAGCTCGATGGACTCCGCAGAGCTCAAGGAGCTCAGGGAGAGCAAGATGGAGCTCCTCAAGGCAGCCGAACAGGAGCACCGGAAGCTCCGGAAGAAGTTCAAGTCCAGCGCCTATGATCGCCAGGTGATCTGCGAGTTCATCATCAGCACGCAGACTCAGATCAAGTCGCTGATAGCGACAATCGAGAGGATCAACGGGATCCTCGAGGGAAAGCTCTCGACCGCTCAGAGCTGAGCCCAGAGGGCTCCAGTAGCAAGAGGACAGACCACCATGAAGACCATCGATCACCGCAGCGTCATCGCTGACACTGAAGACATCTGCATCGAACTCCTGGGAGCAAAGGCGCTCTGCAGGGAGTGCACCATCGACCCCCAGGGCTCAGTTCCCGAGCTCGACTTCCGGGCCTTCAGCTCCACCGACGCTGGAGAGTTCTCCGCCCACCTCCTGAAGCACCGGGCGCTCCAGCACAGCTTCCCCCTAGAGCTCCTCGAGCTGAGCTACTGGCAGGGTGCTCTAGGCACCACTCAGCGGTCCTAGGACGCTGACTGAGACCCTCGCAGCACTCCCGCGCACGATGACTCGCCTTCGAATCCCCGGGGCTTAGCTAGCCCGCACTGAAACCCAGACCCCTAGAAAGGCTCCCCATGAAGATCAAGACCATCGAGCTCAACGGCAAGGAACTCCCCAAGAAGTTCGTTCTCTCTGCCTCCATCGAGGAGCTCAACTTCATCCAGGAGCACAGCGCCCGGGGGCTGCTGAACGATGAGTCCTTCCAGATCGAAGGTGCTCGCGGCGGCCTCAGGCTCGGCATCTCAGCCGCCTCAGCCGCTAAGCTCGCATCCTTCACAGGGCAGCTCACCAGCGCGACGGTTCCCCAGCGGAGCGAGACCTCCAGCGAGATCTACGAGTGCCTTGCCTCGATCTTCAACAGCTTCTACGAAGAGGGCTACGAAGCAGCGCTATGAAGCGC
>Ga0265798_10007072_pt1 | contig 14618 bp, 13 predicted proteins | sample P3T30metagenome_FD_192430 | JGI IMG/M metagenome (GOLD analysis project Ga0265798, IMG submission 192430) | Plant litter microbial communities from East Loma Ridge, Irvine, California - P3 T30 | ecosystem: Environmental > Terrestrial > Plant litter > Unclassified | place: USA: California... | reverse complement strand
AGATCTACTGCTCAACGTATTTTAACGGAAGCAGGTATCGATTTTAGCAAGAAAGTACAAGATTGGTCTGATGAAGAGTTATCAGCGATCCGTACAATCATCAACGACGGAATTAAAGTTGAAGGTGCTTTACGTTCAGAGGTTCAATTGAACATCAAACGTTTAATGGATATCGGTTGCTACCGTGGCTTACGTCATAGAAAAGGTTTGCCGGTTCGTGGACAACGTACAAAGAACAACTCCAGAACCCGTAAAGGCAAGAGAAAAACAGTTGCTAACAAGAAAAAAGCTACTAAATAAAATTAGTATCAAACAATAATTATGGCTAAGAGTAAAAAAGTAACTAAAAAGCGTATTGTTGTAATTGAGCCTGTTGGTCAGGCACACATCAATGCGACTTTTAACAATATCATTGTTACCCTAACAAACAACAACGGTCAAACCATTTCATGGTCGTCTGCAGGTAAAATGGGCTTCAAAGGTTCTAAAAAGAACACTCCATATGCAGCAGGTCAAGCGGCTTCAGACTGTGGTAAGGTAGCATATGATTTAGGTTTACGTAAGGTTGAAGTATTTGTAAAAGGTCCTGGGTCTGGTCGTGAATCAGCAATCAGAACATTACAAGTTGCAGGTATCGAAGTGACTTCGATTAAAGACATCACCCCGCTTCCACACAATGGTTGCCGTCCACCTAAGAAAAGAAGAGTTTAATTTATAATTTTTAAAGCTAAGAGTCTGCAGCTACAGGTTGCACGATACTTTAAAACAAAGCACAATGGCAAGATATACAGGACCAAAGTCCAAAATCGCGCGTAAATTCAGAGAGCCAATTTTCGGCCCTGATAAAGTTCTAGACAGAAAAAACTATCCTCCTGGCCAACATGGCGTTTCTAAAAGAAGAGGAAAACAATCTGAATATGCTGTTCAGTTAATGGAAAAACAGAAAGTGAAATACACTTATGGTGTATTGGAGCGTCAGTTCCGTAACTTGTTTACCAAAGCATCTTCACGTCAGGGTATTACCGGTGACAACTTATTACAATTATTAGAAGCTCGTTTAGATAATACCGTATATAGATTAGGTATTGCAACAACCCGTTCAGCTGCCCGTCAGTTAGTTAGCCATAAACACGTAACAGTGAACGGTGAAGTGGTAAACATTCCTTCTTATCAATTGAAAGCCGGTGATGTAATTGCTGTTCGTGAGAAATCAAAGACATTAGAATCCATCACCAATTCTGTTGCTGGAAGAGTAATCAATAAATTCAATTGGTTAGACTGGAATGCAAGTGAATTGTCTGGAAAGTTTTTAGCTTATCCAAATCGTGATGAGATCCCAGAAAACATCAAAGAAAACCTTATAGTAGAGTTGTACTCTAAGTAATGAATTGATTCTAACTGCCCTTTAACCAAAGGGCGGTTAGTTTTTTTTGCGTTACAATTTTTAACAAACGATCTAAAAACATTATAAATGGCAATTTTAGCATTTCAGAAACCCGATAAGGTAATCATGCAGAAATCTACTGATTTCGATGGCATATTTGAATTTCGTCCTTTAGAGCCCGGTTTCGGTGTAACAATTGGTAATGCCCTTAGAAGAATTTTACTTTCTTCATTGGAAGGTTATGCAATTACAAGTATCCGTTTTTCTGGTGTTTCTCACGAATTTTCTACCATCAAAGGTGTTGTAGAAGACTTGACTGAAATCATCCTGAATTTAAAACAAGTTCGTTTTAAGAAAGTTGGTGACACTGGTGATTCTGAAAAAGTATTCATCATTGTAAATGGTCAGGATCAGTTTCTTGCAGGAGACATTACTAAATTCTCAAACAACTTTGAGGTTTTAAACCCGGATTTTGTGATTTGCAATATGGAAAAAACAGTGACTTTAGAGGTGGAATTGACCATCAATAAAGGCCGCGGTTATGTTCCTGCTGAAGAAAATAAAGTAAGTGATGCTGTTGTTGGTGTGATCGCGATTGACTCGATCTTCACGCCAATGAAAAACGTTAAGTACACGATTGAAAATTATCGTGTTGAACAAAAAACAGATTACGAAAAATTAATTCTTGAGATTTCTACCGACGGATCTATTCATCCTGAAGAAGCATTGAAAGAATCTGCGAAGATTTTAATCCAACACTTTATGTTGTTCTCTGATGAGAACTTGGTATTGGAGTCGCAGGCTAAAGAAGAAACTAAAGAAGTTGACGAGGAAATTCTGCACATGCGTAAGATCCTTAAAACGGAATTGGTTGATCTTGATCTTTCTGTACGTGCATTAAACTGCTTGAAAGCAGCTGATATCCGTACCTTGGCTGATCTAGTGTCTTACGACGTTGCTGATATGTTAAAGTTCAGGAACTTCGGTAAAAAATCCCTGACTGAAATCCAGGAACTGGTTAAATCTAAAAGCTTATCTTTTGGAATGAACCTGTCTAAATTCAAGTTAGACGAAGAATAATAACAAATATAACTATTGTTAATCGTGCATAATTCCCTCGCAAAGAGACGGTATGCACTGAATAAAATCAAAAATGAGACACGGTAAAAAAATCAACCACTTAGGAAGAACAGATTCACATCGTAAGGCGATGTTGGCTAACATGGCTTCATCATTAATCAAGCACAAAAGGATTACCACTACTTTAGCGAAAGCTAAAGCATTGCGTATGTACGTTGAGCCAATGATTACTAAATCTAAAACCGATACTACACACTCTCGTCGTATAGTTTTTAGCTACTTACAAGATAAAGAAACTGTAACTGAATTGTTCCGTGACGTAGCTGCTAAGGTTGCTAACCGTCCGGGTGGTTACACCAGAATTATCAAATTAAACAATCGTTTAGGTGATAATGCTGAGATGGCATTGATTGAATTGGTTGACTACAACGAAGTATACGGTAAAGATACAGACGCTGCAGAAAAGAAAACTACTCGTCGTGGTAGAAGCAGAAGCAAAAAAGCTGATGCACCTGCTGCTGAAGCTGCTCCAGCTACTGAAGCAACCACTGAAGCGCCGGCTGAAGAAGCTGCACCTGCTGAAGGTGAAGCGGCTAAAGAAGCTTAGGTTTTTCATAACACTAAAAAAAGCCCTGTTGATTTTTCAGCAGGGCTTTTTTCATAATTCAATTTTTAACTTTTGCATATGAACGCATCTAATCAGGCTGAAGTTTTCTTAGAACAGGTAAAAGATGCCCTGGTTTCTGGATCCTTCCTGAAGATCACACTTTCGAATTATACTGGTTCGGAGGTCGATCTTAAGAATATCTATCTTCGTTTGGTTGAGATTAAACGCCAGCCCAAACTGTCGTTTACTTATCGATATCAGACCAGGGACATTGTGAAGAATTTTGATCTGCCGGAAGGGGAGCGCCTTTTAGCGAAATATGTTAAAATGGAGTTTCGGGCAGCGACATTATTTAGTACTACTGCAGATTGGTTGTTACAGCGTAAAGACGAGCGCTGGTCACTCAAGCAACTCGCACCATCAATGAACATTACCGTAGCTGCACTTTCTCATGATAAAGCGAAGGCACGTAAGATCGCGAGTATCGGTAAACAATATTTGGTTGATCTGGGACTAACGGATGCCTCTGGAACGATCTTCAAGAACGCCCAGGATAAATACAAACAGATTAATCAATACATTGAGATACTCAGTCCGTTGATCGCTTCGCTTCCGGCAGGAAGTATCAGAAAGGTAGTCGATATGGGATCCGGAAAGGGGTATCTCACCTTTGCACTTTATGATTACCTGCTCAATACCCTTAAACAAGACGTGCAGGTTACCGGTGTGGAATTTAGGGAGGACATGGTGCACTTATGCAACCAGATTGCAGGTAGTAGCGCCTTTAGGGAATTGAACTTTGTAGAGGGCACCATTGAAGCCTACGATACTTCCGGTGTTGACATGCTGATTGCCTTGCATGCTTGTGACACCGCTACGGATGACGCGATCTACAAAGGTATTCAAGCGGGTGCGCAGCTTATTGTAACTGCCCCATGTTGCCACAAACAGATCCGAAAGGAGATTGTTAACGGCAAACAGTCCAATGAACTGGACTTTCTTACCGAGCATGGTATTTTCCTGGAACGGCAAGCAGAGATGGTGACAGATGGTCTTCGTGCATTGATCATGGAGTACTTCGGTTATCAAACCAAGGTCATGCAGTTTATTTCTGACCAGCATACACCCAAGAACGTGTTGATCATAGGCGCTCGGAAATCGATTACGGATGTGCGAAAGGATGCGATTTTAGAACAGATCAGAACCACCAAAACTTTCTTTGGAATAGGCTACCATCATCTGGAAAGACTTACTGGACTAAGCGTGTAATATGTCATTTTGGCATTTTGACAGCAGTCGAAGAAGATCATTATCGGCCGCTATTTACCTCAGTCTTTGCCATTAACTGCCAAATTACAATTGGCACAACCCTTGTTTAAAGGGAAATATCGAATTAGTAAAACATTAAAATAAATAATAAAATGGGAAAAATTATTGGTATAGACTTAGGAACAACAAATTCTTGCGTATCTGTAATGGAGGGTAACGAGCCTGTAGTTATAGCCAACAGTGAGGGAAAGCGTACAACACCGTCGATCGTTGCTTTTGCAGAGAATGGTGAGCGTAAAGTTGGTGAGCCGGCTAAACGTCAGGCGATCACTAACCCTACAAAAACGATCTCTTCTATCAAACGTTTCATGGGTAGCAGCTTTGCTGAAGTGAGCAAGGAAGCTGGTCGTGTACCTTATAGCGTAGTTAAAGGTGACAACAACACACCACGTGTTGAGATTGATGACCGCAAATACACGCCGCAAGAACTTTCTGCGATGATTTTGCAGAAAATGAAAAAGACAGCAGAAGACTTTTTAGGTCAAGAAGTTACAGAAGCAGTTATTACTGTTCCTGCATATTTTAACGATGCACAACGTCAGGCAACTAAAGAAGCTGGCGAGATTGCTGGTTTAACTGTTAAACGTATCATCAACGAGCCTACTGCAGCTGCTTTGGCTTATGGTCTTGATAAAGCACACAAAGACATGAAAATCGTTGTGTTTGACTGTGGTGGTGGTACACATGACGTTTCTGTATTGGAATTAGGTGATGGTGTATTTGAAGTAAAATCTACTGACGGTGATACACACCTAGGTGGTGATGACTTTGACCACATCATTATTGAGTGGTTAGCTGCTGAATTCAAAAACGAATATGGTATGGACCTTCACCAGGATCCAATGGCATTGCAACGTTTGAAAGAAGCTGCTGAAAAAGCTAAAATTGAGCTTTCAAGCACAACTTCAACTGAAATTAATTTGCCATACATCACTGCTGATGCAACTGGTCCAAAACACTTAGTTAGAACACTTAGTCGTGCTAAATTTGAGCAATTGGCTGCTGACCTAATCAATCGTACCATCGAGCCATGTAAATCTGCATTGAGAAATGCTGGTCTTAAGACTACTGATATCGATGAGATTATCTTAGTTGGTGGTTCTACCCGTATTCCTGCAATTCAGGATGCTGTTAAAGCTTTCTTTGGTAAAGAGCCTTCTAAAGGTGTAAACCCTGATGAGGTTGTAGCTATTGGTGCTGCTATCCAAGGTGGTGTATTAACTGGTGAGGTTAAAGATGTATTATTATTAGATGTTACTCCGCTTTCTTTAGGTATTGAAACCATGGGTGGTGTAATGACTAAATTAATTGAAGCTAATACCACTATTCCATCTAAAAAAGCTGAAACCTTCTCTACAGCTGCTGATAACCAACCATCTGTTGAAATCCACATTTTACAAGGTGAGCGTCCTATGGCTGCTCAGAACCGTACAATTGGACGTTTCATTCTAGACGGAATTCCACCAGCACCTCGTGGTGTACCTCAAATCGAAGTTGCTTTTGACATCGATGCAAACGGTATCTTACATGTAAGTGCGAAAGATAAAGCTACTGGTAAAGAGCAAAAAATCCGTATCGAAGCATCTTCTGGCTTAACTGATGAAGAAATCAAAAGAATGAAAGAAGAAGCGGAGAAAAATGCTGATGCAGATAAAGCTGCTAAAGAAGAAGCAGAGAAAATCAATGCTGCTGATGCTTTAATTTTCTCTACAGAGAAACAACTGAAAGAGTTCGGTGATAAAATCTCTGCTGAAAAGAAAGCTCCAATCGAAGAAGGTTTGACAAAATTGAAAGAAGCGCATGCTTCAAGAAACTTTGCTGATATCGATACTGCACAAGCTGCATTACAAGCTGCATGGAACGAAGCATCTGAAGAGATGTACAAAGCTGGTGCTGACGGATCACAGCCACAAGGCGGTCCTCAGGCTGGTGAACAAGCTCCAAGCGGAGATAACGTTACAGATGTAGACTTCGAAGAAGTGAATGACGACAAGAAATAATCTTGTTCTATTATAAAGGAAAAGGCTGCCCAAAAGGCAGCCTTTTTTGTGAATAAGCCTGCTGTTTGCAGTATTCCATAAACGCTCTGGTTGAGAATGTGCCTGAATATTTAACTGTTCGCGTAAATTTTAAATGACAAAGTTTAAGGTCGTCCTAGGCTAAAAACTCGATCTAGTGTGTTGCCTCAGCAGTATATTCACTTCTTTTAGATTCTTCAAATAACAAAGAGGCCGCTCAGCATTGCTGAGCGGCCTCTTTAATGGCAGATTTATTTTACGTATTTAGTTTCTATGCCCAAAGATTTTCAGGGTATGTACCACTTTTTACAAGTTGGTCAATACTTTCCTGTACAATCGGCTTATCTTCTTTATAAGTAACACCAAACCACTGGCTGCTTGTAGGAATTACCTTAACTTCAGCTTTGTTGGTTCTGATTAAGTGATCACCAACCAAAGGAATAAAGAATTCAGCTTTAGGATTATCTTTATTTGCATGAGCGAACTCTTTAAACAATTCTAAGCTTACATTGAAGATTTCTGGTGTAAAGCCCCAGAAGTTCATAGAAACACGAGTGTCGAATTCTAATGGATGCTTGTGATCATTTTCTTCATAAACGATAACATCGAATTCTTTGTAAACGTTTGTACGCTCAACGATCTCCTCCAGGTTACCAGATGCATCAACTTTACATACTCCGCGCGATACAGATCCGTGTTCAGATAAAGTTTTACCAATTTCGTAGCCGATCATCGAGAAAGTGCTGCCGTTTGCTTCTTTTGTCAAGAAATCATTCATTTTCTGAAATGCATCGAAACCATAGAAGTCATCCGCATTGATCACCGCAAATGGTTCTTTAACCACGTGTCTTGCAGCAAGTACGGCATGCGCAGTACCCCAAGGTTTTGCACGTTCAATTTCTAATTCAACACCATATTGTTTGATATCAAAATTTTGAAACACATAGTCAGTTTCGATTTTGCCATTTAACTTAGGTTCAAAAATAGATTTAAAGTTATCTACAAATTCCTCTTTGATGATGAATACAACCTTGCCAAATCCGGCTTTAATTGCATCATGAATAGAGTAGTCAATAATGGTCTCGCCATTCGGGCCGAATCCATCAATTTGTTTCATGCTTCCATAGCGGCTTGCCATCCCGGCAGCTAAAATCAGTAAAGTAGGTTTCATAATAGTTTTATATAAACAAATGGAATATTTTTCTTGTTAAGTTCTTACGGTTTCTACCGTTTGAACAATAATGTAAAATCAGGCTAAATTGTTTGCCTATCTTGAATATTTAAAGTCGTGGTTGTTAGTAATGTTCAATAGTACATGATAGATCAAACTTATCACGTTATCCACATCTTCCTTGTGAATCATTTCAACTGTAGTATGCATGTACCGCAATGGCAGAGAAATTAATGCCGAAGGCACACCGCCATTAGAGTAGGCAAAGGCATCTGTATCTGTTCCTGTAGACCTTGAAGAAGCCTGGCGCTGGAATGGTATGTTATTTTGCTGTGCCGTCTCAATTAAGAGCCTGTTCAAGTTGGTTTGCACTGCAGGCGCATAAGATACAACAGGTCCTTTTCCACTGGCAAGGTCGCCCTGGGTGATTTTGTTGATCATTGGGGTAGATGTATCATGTGTTACATCGGTGATGATGGCGACATTTGGTTTAATGCGATGCGCAATCATTTCAGCACCACGTAAGCCAATCTCTTCCTGTACAGAGTTTACAATATACAATCCAAAAGGAAGTTCTTTCTTATTTTCATGCAGCAAACGCGCAACCTCAGCAATCATGAAACCACCAGCACGGTTATCCAATGCACGACCAACATAATAGCGGTCATTTAGTACCATAAACTCATCTTCGTAGGTGATCACACAACCCACATGGATACCCAATGCCTCAACCTCTTCTTTAGTGGTACAGCCACAATCCAGGAAGATGTTCTTCAAAGCCGGTGCTTCTTCCTTCTCACCATTGCGGGTGTGAATTGCAGGCCAGCCAAATACTGCTTTTACCATACCTTTGTCTGTATGAATATTAACGCGCTTAGAAGGTGCGATCTGGTGATCTGAACCACCATTGCGGATCACGTAAATCAAGCCGTCTGCAGTGATGTAATTAACAAACCAGGAGATTTCATCCGCGTGTGCTTCAATTACGACCTTGAACTCCGCATCTGGGTTGATCACCCCCACAGCAGTACCGTAGTTGTCGATAAAACTTTCGTGAATGTAAGGCTTCAAATAATCCAGCCATAATTTCTGCCCAGCGTATTCGAAACCAGTCGGAGAGGGGTTGTTGATATATGTTTCAAAGAAACGTACAGATTGTTCCGTAACTACTGGAACATGTTTTTTTTCTTCTTCTTGTTCTGACATGATTAAACTTGTTTATAATTATTATATATCGAGGCGGTAGTTATCGCCCTTTTACTTACTTATTTGATGTTCTAAATAACCCTTAAGCCAATTTAGGTTGTTGCCGCTGTTTATAAAAGTAGTAGATCAGAATGTTGATGCCAATCACGAGGGCTGAACCCAGGCAAAACATCGGCCAACGCCCTTTATCCCACAGCCATAAGCCTGCAGCTGACCCTACTGATGCGCCAACGAAGCTCACCGACATAAACACCGTGTTCAGACGGTTACGAGCTTCGGGGATAAGGGCATAAATTCTGGTCTGATTGGTGACATGGATGGCCTGCTGGCCAATATCCAACAGGATAATCCCTGCAACGAAAAGGAACAAATGGCTTTGGGTGAAGTAGAAAGCAACAATGCTCACGAACTGCAATACCAGCCCAATCAACAAATTTCTTCTTGGATCTCGTGAATCGCTTAACTTGCCCACCAACGGAGCTGCAAGTGCACCTGCTGCACCAGCAATGCCGAACAAACCAATCTGCAAAGACTGGAAATTAAAAGGCGGGCTCGCCAAGTACAGCACCATGGTTGTCCAGAATGCACTAAGCGTAGCAAAAGCAAGGAAGTTAATAAGGGAGGTTTCCCTTAAAACGGGCTGCGTTTTGATGTAGCCAAACATCGATCCCATCAGTTGCCCATAGTTGCCTTTAAAGCTTGGCAAACTTGCAGGAAACCGTTTGGCCATCAATAATATCAGCAGTAGACAGATACCTGCAGCAATCAGGAACATGGAACGCCAGCCCCAAAGATATCCAATGGTGCCACTAACCGATCTGGAACCAAGGATTCCAATGAGCAAGCCGCTCATGATAATTCCAATTGTTTGTCCACGGTTTTCATCTGAAGAAAGATTTGCCGCCATTGGCAGGATGAGCTGGGGCACAATCGAACTGGCGCCTATCAGTACACAGGCGATTTGCAACACCCCAAAAGAGTGTGAAAAACCAGCGAGCAGTAAAGATAAAATTGCCAGTCCGGTAATCACTAAAATTTGCTTTTTACGTTCAAACATGTCACCAAGTGGCACCAGCAGTAACAGCCCTATGGCATACCCGGCCTGGGTAAGGTAGGTTGCACGGCCTGCAATACTCTCCGGGATGTTAAAGTCCTTAGCGATCAGAATGATGAGGGGTTGGCAATAGTAAATATTTGCAACAATCAGACCTGTGCAAAAGGCCATCAGCAGTACGTCTGCACGACTTAACTTCATTTATAGTGGTATGTTTCCGTGTTTTTTTCTCGGGTTGTTTACAACTTTATTCTCCAGCATTTTAAATGCTTTGATCAGTTTATTACGGGTCTGCGAAGGTTCAATTACTTCATCTACAAATCCGCGTTCAGCCGCCCGGTATGGGTTGGCGAAGATCTCTGCATACAGCTGCTCCTTTTCCTGCAATTTCTGTTCCGGGTTTTCAGCTGTGTTAATTTCTTTCTTAAAGATGATCTCTGCAGCACCTTTTGCGCCCATGACCGCAATTTCAGCGCTCGGCCAGGCATAATTCATATCGGCTCCAATGTGTTTTGAGTTCATTACATCATAAGCACCGCCATACGCTTTCCGTGTAATTACGGTGATGCGCGGCACAGTAGCTTCGCTGAATGCATACAATAGTTTCGCACCATTGCTGATGATACCATTCCATTCCTGATCGGTGCCAGGTAAGAAGCCTGGAACATCTTCCAGTACCAGCAAAGGAATGTTGAAGCAGTCGCAGAACCGCACAAATCGCGCAGCTTTGATGGAAGCATGATTGTCCAGCACACCTGCAAGGTACGCAGGCTGGTTGCCTACAATCCCGATGCTTCTGCCCGCCAATCGTGCAAAACCAACAACAATGTTTTCCGCAAAATCCTTGTGAACTTCGAGAAAGCTATCTGCATCCGCAATCGCGACAATCACCTCGCGCATGTCGTAAGGTTGGCTTGAACTTTCCGGTAAGAAATTATTCAGCGCTGGTCTGCTTTCATCTTCTGGAGTATATGGCAAAAGTGTTGGGATCTCCTCACAGTTCTGTGGCATATAGCTCAGCAGCTTTTTGATATGACTAATCGCATCCAGTTCATTTACGCAAGAAAAGTGGGTCACACCAGACTTGGTTGCATGTGTAGATGCGCCACCCAGTTCCTCAGATGTCACCTGTTCATGGGTCACCGTTTTCACCACATTAGGACCGGTAACAAACATGTAAGATGTATTTTCAACCATCAGTACAAAATCCGTGATGGCAGGAGAGTAAACTGCACCGCCTGCACAAGGGCCCATAATTGCGGATAGCTGAGGCACTACGCCCGATGCCTGTACGTTTTTGTAGAAGATGTCTGCATAGCCGCCCAATGAAACCACGCCTTCCTGAATTCTGGCACCGCCACTATCATTTAAGCCAATCAAAGGCGCACCATTCTTCATGGCCATGTCCATTACCTTACAGATCTTTTCAGCATGTGTTTCCGAAAGGGAACCACCGAACACCGTGAAATCCTGCGAAAACACATATACCAGTCTGCCGCCGATGGTACCATAGCCAGTTACCACGCCATCGCCATAGTACTTTTCGTTTTCCATGCCAAAATCGGTACTCCTGTGGGTCACCAACATCCCGATTTCCTCGAAGGAGTTTTCGTCTAGAAGGAAATGTAGTCGTTCCCGGGCAGTCAGTTTTCCTTTTTTATGTTGACTTGCAATTCTGGCTTCACCGCCAGCAGCCATTGCCTGTTGTACTTTATCCTTTAATAGCGTTAACCTGTTTTCCATTCGAAAATATACTATTCAGGCTAAATTACATTTTAGCCGCAATTTAACTCTATAGCGGGCAAGTTTTGATTATGATTTTGTGAAGTTTGATTGGTCTTTGACGTTAATTACAATTTTTTTACATGTCTGATGATGTAAATTATCATCAGTGTGTTATTTTTGAAACCAGAATAAAAAAAACACTTTAAATGTCCAAAAGGAAATATCAGTTTTTTGTAGCAATCATCTTTCTTAGCGTTTTCTGCGCGAAGATGCTGATCTCCGCTGCGCCTGTATTTCTGCAACAGATGGACAAAGAATTGGTCAACTCTGTAATCATGCAGGTTGAATTAGAGCATGGATCAGATAATGAAACCGGGAAGACGCTGAAATATGTAGATTGCAAAATCATCAACCATACTTACAGCACTTACATCCCTGTAGTTTATGACTTCATGTTAACTAATAGCTTTCTAAAACATTCCAAGCGATATGTAAATCCATATCATCCTTCGGTACCTACACCGCCACCGAACTTTTCATAACAATAGCTAATCCGCTGTAATCACAGCGCGAACATCTAATTTAATTTTCATTAAAGATCTTGGTTATACCTGTGCATCAGGTGCAATTAATTTCTTTGAATAATATTGTTTATGAAAACTGAGAAATCAGCCCTATCAGGGTTGGACCTAAGAAAGTATTTTCTTAAAAAGAATTTGAAGCACGATTTACCGGCGAGTATCGTTGTCTTCTTAGTAGCGTTACCATTATGTTTAGGTATCGCTATGGCGTCAGGTGCGCCACTTTTCGCCGGATTAATTACTGGTATCGTTGGTGGTATCGTTGTTGGTTGCCTTAGCGGCTCCCAGCTGAGTGTAAGTGGCCCTGCAGCGGGATTAACCGTTATCGTATTGGGCGCAATTGCCACACTCGGAAGTTATCAAACCTTCATTCTGGCAGTTATGCTTGCCGGAGTAATGCAGTTCGTTCTCGGACTTGCAAAAGCTGGTACCATTGGTAACTATTTTCCTTCGAGTGTTATTGAAGGTATGCTCGCCGCCATCGGTATTATCTTGATCTTAAAACAGCTACCACATGCCTTGGGTGTAGATTCAGACTATCAGGGTGACGAAGCGTTCGTTCAAAATGATCAGCAGAATACGTTTTCAGCGCTCGAAAATGCATTGGGGCAGTTTAGTGTTGCAGCAATCATTATCAGTGTACTCTCCATAGGTGTTTTATTAATATGGCCGAAGTTCAAGAAACTGGCTATAGTGCCTGCGCCACTGGTTGTCGTAATCATTGGTATCGTGCTAACTGTGGTATTCAGTAACACTGGTTTTGCACTTAGAGCAGATCAAATGGTATCCATTCCCGTAGTTAGTGGCTGGAATGAGTTTAGCGGCTTGTTTACCACACCCGACTTCTCCCAGATCGGCAATAAAGACGTATGGATCGTTGCAGGTACCATTGCTATTGTAGCAAGTTTAGAAACCCTGTTAAGCATAGAAGCAATCGATAAAATCGACCCAATCAAGCGGGTATCACCAACCAATCGAGAGTTAATGGCTCAGGGTGCAGGTAACATGGTGAGTGGATTTTTAGGCGGATTGCCGATGACTTCTGTTATTGTGCGAAGTTCAGCAAACGTTGGTGCTGGTGGACGGACCAAGATGTCTGCGATTTTCCATGGTACCTGGCTGTTGCTTTCCTTGCTTTTTATACCTTTTGTTATCAACTTAATCCCACTTGCCTGTCTTGCAGCAGTGCTGATCGTAACCGGATATAAATTGGCCAGGGTAGACCTGTTCAAACACATGTACCACAAAGGATGGGACCAGTTTGTGCCATTTGCAGTTACCGTGCTTGCCGTAATCTTCACAGATTTATTAAAAGGTGTTGCATTAGGTATGGTCGTTTCAATCTTCTACCTGCTACGTACCAATATGCGTAACTCCTTCTTCTACAGAATCACCCATGATGATAAAAAGAAAAACATCAGGATCAAACTTGCGGAAGAAGTATCCTTTCTTAATAAAGCCGCAATCCAGGTGATGCTAACCAGCATCCCGAAAGAAACCAACGTAATTATCGACGGTTCCAATGCACGATATATCGATCCAGACGTGTTGGAGATCATCAATAACTTCAAACACAACGCCTATACAAAAGGTATCATTGTACAACTGGAGAACATTCAAAAAAACTATACGGTACCTAAAATAAACACCCGTATAATGGAAGAAATCAATAATTAACTAAATTTAAAACAACCATAAAAATAAAATTATGTGCGCATTACATGAAGAACAACACGCTCAGATTACATACGAAAGCTTATTAGCAGGAAACAAGGAATGGGTAGCTAAAACCCTGGAAGAAAATCCTGATTTTTTCAATAGGCTTGCTACAGGTCAAAAGCCACCAGTGTTATGGATTGGCTGCTCTGATAGTCGTGTTCCGGCAAACCAGATTACCAACACCAATCCTGGCGACATCTTCGTACTAAGAAACATTGCAAACGTGGTGGTACATACCGACATGAGCATGCTTAGTGTGCTGGATTATGCGGTAAACGTACTAGGTGTACAACACGTGATTGTGTGCGGTCATTATGGCTGTGGTGGTGTAGAGGCTGCTTTAGGAAACAAGCAGTTTGGTATCATCGACAACTGGCTACGTGCAATTAAAGATACTTACCGTTTACATCATGAGGAGATGGACAGTATTACCGACCATAAAGAAAGATGCAACAGATTAGTGGAACTTAATGTTGCAGAGAGTGTATATAACCTTTCAAAAACATCTATCGTTCAGAACAAGTGGGCTAACGGTGCAAAGCTTAGCGTACATGGCTGGGTTTATAGCATTGAAACCGGCTTAATTAAGGACCTTGGATTAAGCTCAGCTGGACCGGACAACCTTTCCCCGGTATTTAGGGTGAGTGAAACACCGAAAGTCGCACAGTAAGCTGCGATTTTTAAATCAATACTGTTTTTTAGTTTGAAAATGAAAAACTCCCGGAATCCCGGGAGCTTTTCATT
>Ga0265798_10007071_pt1 | contig 14619 bp, 12 predicted proteins | sample P3T30metagenome_FD_192430 | JGI IMG/M metagenome (GOLD analysis project Ga0265798, IMG submission 192430) | Plant litter microbial communities from East Loma Ridge, Irvine, California - P3 T30 | ecosystem: Environmental > Terrestrial > Plant litter > Unclassified | place: USA: California... | reverse complement strand
CCGAAGGCGGCGAAAGTGTCGTGAAGAGCCTTGTTGTCAATAGCGGCGTCAAGGTTCTTGATGAAGACGTTGCCCTGGCCAGTCTTGCGGAGGGCGGGGTCACGCTGAGACCACATGATGCGGCAGGGCTTGCCCTTGATAAGGGTGTAGTTGAGCTCCTCGAGAGCACGCTCGCCGTCAGCGGCGTTGTTGTAGTTGACGTAGGCGTAGCCGAGCGAGCGGCGGGTGACGGCGTCACGGCAGACACGGATCGAGGCTACTTGGCCAATGGAAGAGAACAGCTCGAAGAGCATGGCCTCGGTGACGGAGAAGTCGAGCTCGCCAACGTAGAGCGAGGCAGAGTTGGGGTGAGCAGACTGGGGAGCGGAGGTAGCCTCGTTGCTGGCCTCGTTCGAGGCGACGGCAGGGGCACCGTTAGTGGTGGCAGCATCGGCCTTGGGGGAGGCAGCCTGGCCGGCGGCCGGGGAGGTGGAGTTCTGGACGTCAGACATGGCTGTCGAGAGATACTGTGCGCGCGTCAGCAGGCTGGTGGTGGTAATGGCGCGGTTGATGGAAGCCTCGCGGTCTCGACGGTGCTTGCTCTTGCGCTTGCTGCAGGCTGAAAGAGACAAAGTGCGCGAAATGAAGGGCGCGATATTCCGGATGTGGTAGGGACAAAGAAAAAGACCAACGTACGTTTGTCTGAGAGATTGACGTGGGGAGTGCGAGTGTGTGGAGAGAACTGCGGTGCGCCAAGTCAGTCGCGTGACCTTGCGATTGCGGCGGGAGTGCGCGCGCGCGTGAAGAGGATGGACTGAAGTGAAGTGAGGTCGGTGGGAGCGTACGAGTGGGTGGTGTGTGTTGCGGTCGGGAGCCTTCAACGAGCGAGTCGATGAAGGGACGGGTTTTTCGGGCTTTTTCAAGTTTTTTTGTGAGCTTTGTCGGAGTGAGCAGAGGCAGACAACGATGAACGCTGGTCTGTAGATAAAGACGAAGCCGGAGGGTTGACGGGTGTGGGTAGATGAGGTAGGAGGGAGAGAGCAGGAGTAAGTAGTAGAAAGAGACTCACCAAAGCAGGAACCAGCTCGGCAGCGCGACTGTGTGCCTGCCGCTGGTGTTCGATAATTTTCAAAGGGAAGTTGCGCTAAGCTGCATTCGGACTTGGCGGGTCGTCGGTCCCTTCCGTGCTGCCGTCTACCGTGGATTGGATGTTCGAAATTAGCGCGCTTCGTTGCCCTGGATTGACACGTGCTGATGTGAGGTCACTCTGCAGCTGTCATGTCATGGTGGTCTACAGTAGCAGTCTAGGTCGTGTGCAAAGGAGTTGTAGTACAGTATAGGTAGCAAGCTGACTGCCTTGACCAACGAGACATACATACTCACCCATCAAAGTACCAGACCATCACGCTTGACTCTTACATGTAACAAGACAACCTTCACCACAAGTCCTCACTTACAATACCACAATCACCCACATCAACATGCCCGACAACAACAAAGGCGTGACCGGCGCCGTCACCTCAGTCACCGGCACTGTAAGCAAAACAGCAGCTCACAAGAAAGCAACAGGGATCAAGAACTGACATTCCCTCCCCAGCTCGGAACAGCAGTCGGCGGCATCTCACGTACTGTAGGCGGCGTAGTCGGCACAGCTGGCCGTGGTGTCGGCCAAACGATCAACAACACCACTGGCACCAAAGCGGTCGGCGACGGCTTGCAAGGCTTGACCGATGGTGTCGAGAATGGCGTGGCAAGCGTAGCCAGAGGTGTTGAGGATGGGAGTAAGGGGAAGAGGGTTTGGTAGATCTTTCTCTCGGAGGATGAAGACACGGGGACCGATGTGAAGGGTTCCTGGAGATATGAGGAGAGGAGATTGCGATGGGCGTCACTTTCTGTTTTCTTTTCTTTCACTTTCCTTGCCTTCTTGACATGATGCATTGACTGGGAAACATATACCCGAGAGATGATACCGGCGGGACTTGGAAGAGTGAGAGACCGTGAAGAAGTGCAAAGGTCCACCACCATCGCTCGTTTAGCAAAGGACCAGAGAGACGACGAGATCCCGGACCGATGACCTTGAACACGGTCGAACGAATATACGAATGAATGAAAAAGTGTCTACGTACCTTATGTATACATCCAGCCACACTCTTCGAGTCTTCTTGCACTTACAGGTTGTCTAGAATATACATACTCACGAAAATATTCCAAAGAGACAAATCGATACCGCCACTTGTCACGGTCCAATAGCGCCAAACGAGACCTTAATCCGAGCAATGGTGCTGTAGTTACGTTACTTCTGACTTCTACCTACCGTGTTGATACCATCGTTGAAATGCTGACAGCCCGTTAGCGCCAGATACGCGGACCAATCAGAGCTCTCGCACAAATTCACGTACTGTATCTATGCCTTGAACTTGATTTTCAATCCTCAAGACCGCCGACATACCGCAGTGTCGTTCTGCAATGTGCTTATAGGCTATACATATCCACTGACATGGCAGGACTCTCTCTGCCTATGGAATTAAACAAAAAGACCTTCCCGGCCTCTATACATCCAAAGATCCCATCGCGAGAGTTCAACACAAATACAATGGCCCACAAAAGCATTACAATCGTCGTGATGCCCACAAGTCCCACGACGACAACACAACACTCACCCCTCCAACCCTTCGACCCAACCCCCATTCTCCACAAGCCAAGCCCTGACCCCCTCCTTGCACCTCTCCAAGCCATCCCCCAAAGCCTCCCTCCACTGTCTCTCCACCTCACCGACCTTCTCCTTCAAGTCCACATCGAGCCTGCGCTCCTGAGCTCCGCCGTCGTCGCCACCAGCACCCTCAATCCTACCCGCCGCTTTGGCCCTAGCACCCCTGACCTCGTGCAACAAGCACAGCAGATTGACCTGGCTTTCGATGAATTGCCTGGCGCTTTTATCCGCGTGCTCCAGTAAGCTGTAGAGGTATTGCAGCGGCCAGCGCGCCAGTTGAGGGTTCTCGTCGTACTCGTGCTGGGGAATCTTGATCTCCAACCGGGCCAACGCGTCCGGGTCGGCGAAGGGTACGGCGTTGACGATTTCCAACAAGCCAGGAGCAATGTCCCAGAAAGCGGAGAGTTGGTCTTCCACGCCGCGCGCGACGTTCCGTTCCACGATGTCTTGCAGTTCCGAAGTGCGGGAGAGCGCTTCACGGGCGTATTTTTCGCGGCGCTCGAGGCGGTCTTTGGCGAAGAAGGATTCGGCTTCGGCGATTTTGTCTGTTTGGTTGGCGAGGCGGTAGGGCGTGAGGACGACCGTGGCGTACTTGTCGCCTCGCTGGGCGTGCAGTTCGGACATTTCCTTGTGGAGGACTTCGCGGGCTTCGAAGAGCCATTTGAGTAGGGTCAGCTGTTCGAGGCGTTCGGGGTGCTCGTCGCCCTCTTCTTGGGCTTGGTTCGGGTTGGATGTCGAGTGCTGCGAGGAAAGATCCGCGAGGAGGGTGGAGATGCAGGTCTCTGCTTCGGCGAGGCGCGAAGTGAGAAGGGTATTGAGTGGGTGGGAGATTGCGAGCTCATAGGCGTCAAAGGTCGCTCGGGCAGCCTGGCGGGTGTGGTCTGCTTCGGAGGATTCGAAATTGGCTTCAGCGCGCGCGGCGTCGGCGAACGTGATGATGCCTGTGTTGAGTTTCTCCTGGATAGAAGTGCGGAGGCGAGTGCGGCGCTGTTTCGCCGCTTCTTGCTGAGAGCGCTGTAGTGCCCAGTCTGAATCAAGATAGGCATCACGGATCTGCTGGATCTCGTCTTGTGAGGCGAGGTGACGATGAGTGTTGCGGAGATCGGACAGCTGAGGGTGGCTGTTGTTGACTGCTGGGTGATGGCGAGGATATGGTGGTGGAAGGGTGACGAGACGGGAGACATCGAGTTGATTAGGGCTTGTGCTCGCCGTCGAAGACTTGCGCTCGCCTCCTGGACGTGCTGGTGTTGGCATGGGGGTGTCGTACTCCGATGGATCGTGCCAGCCTGTCTTTTCGACTGGGTACTCCTCGGACCCGAAAGCGAAGTCTGTCGTGCCAGCAGGAGGAGTCGACCGGACAACATCAGGAGAAGGGTGTGGATCATCCCGCAACGTGGCCGGAGTGACGCCCATGTATTTCGTTTCGCGGTGACTTTTCTCGATCCTATCTGGTCGTCCGACTGAGCCTGAATCACTCTGCTCCCACCATCTGCTAGCAGTTCGACCCCTTGAACTGCTCTCGTCGGGCACTGTGCTGACTGCCATGCTAGGTATAGGTGATAGCGAGGGTTTGAACTGCTCGCCCCACTGCCTTGAGTCTGCTCGGTCGAGGAGATCTGCACTATCCCCGATTGAAGGTGTGTCTGTTGCGGGCGTGAACTCACCCATGGACGACGCAGAGCTGGGCATGGCTCCGTGAGCAGAGGGCAGCCCGCCGTCGGAAGCCCATGATGGAACAGTCGGATCCATGGACGACATAGATGTGCTTGGTGTGATAGCTCGTTTGCTGTCCCTGACGTACGATCGCCACATATCCCTCGTCATATCCATTACATCTCCCGCCATGTTGTTGTAAGCCAGTTGATACCTGTCTCGACGCAGTCTAGATTCGTGTACTAAGAAGTTTGCAAAGATCTCCAGTCTTTCCTGGTCTGAGGTAGCCCCCGCTTCCCGCTCGATCAAAGAGCGATGACGATCAATCGCTTGCTGGTAGAAAGGATCTAAACTTGATGTCGTCTCCTGTGGAGGAGGCCTGGACGAGCTCAGGGGTGCAGGTATTGCTGATGTCTCATTGTTGTGAGTGTGCAACACGTGAGATATTGGCTTGTCACTGGATGCACTCGACGGTCCAGCCAAAGCACGTCTCTGAGAGCTCTCGCCACGCTGACTGGCAACAGCTGGAGTGTATGGTGGCGTCAAGATGTTCGTTGGCTGCGGCATGGGCCGGCTCCCTGCAGCGGACACGGATCTAGTCTGCACGTTCGATGGATCTACGGGCACAGCGGAAACACTGGCATACCCTGAGATTTTCCGCATGTTTTCGCGACGTTGACTGATGGAACCTTCCGCAGTAGAAGAGACGAAGTCGCTTGGCCGGGATTCGTCACTGACGGGTGACATGATATTGCTGCTGCTGGCACCATCTCTCGCAGCACGGCTTTTCGACCTACGTTCCCGCAAGCCGTCTGTGCTTGCATCTCGCCGCGAAGGCCGAGAAGCTGACGAGGCATCGCTGTGAGTGCCAGTGTTGATCCGGAGAGGCTGGTACGAAGGGGCGTTACCGCTGCGTTCCTGCTCGATTGATCGGACGGCAACCTGGACGTCATCATTCTCATTCCAGTCGGCCGGAGTGGGCGGTACTGGGCCAAGTGTAGAAGCCTGCGCGGCAGCCCGTCTTTGTGGTGGGGGTGTGGGCGTGCCATGGTCAGAGTTGACACTGTTCGATCGTGAGGAGCTGGCAGGGTAGCGGTTGAGACTTTGTGACCGCGCGCCAGGCGGAGGAGGCCCAGGAGGTGGTCCTGGCAATGGCATGCCAGGCTGCCAGCTCGAACCTTCTGGTGAAGCCCTACCTGAGCCATTGGCAACGACTGCTCGGTGCGGAGAGGATGAGCTAGAGGCAACTGGGAACATGTGGCCTGTAGATGCCGCTCTCCTCGCAGCAGGAGCCCTGGGTGCTTCCGCGCTGGAAGGGTAGTGTACGCTCTGGCTTGCATTGAAGTCATTGCTAGCAGGTTGTTTGCCTCTACCTGTCAAACTATGGATGGTGTTCAGTAGCCTCTGCCCAGAAGCTGAACGTTCACGGTTCCGTGGAGACTGTCCAGGCGGGGGAGGAAAGGCAGGCGATATGGGTTGCTGTGGCGAGCGACGGGCAGTGGAAGTGGTAGGCATGCTTGCGTTAGAGGGTTCCGCTGCTAATGGAGAAGAGACAAAACCAATTTGTTCCATCATGGGAGATGGCCGTACAGCATGCTGGCTTCCAACCATGTCAGGCGTCTCGGGTGAGTATGGAGGTGGAGGTGAAGGCATTGCAGCTGAAGAATCCTTCGTAAGCATCTGACTTCAAATAATGTCTCACAGCATGGAGTGGTACTCTCAATAACAGGCCCGAGATCTGGTACTGGCACCACAACAAACTCACCTTCCATGCCTGTCACTTCCACGTTTGCTCTACTCAGTGGACTTGGCTGTTGGGAGTACGCCAGGTGAGATCCATGACCACTCCATTGTCGAGGATTGTAAAGCTGTTGGGCCATACTCGGACTTGATGGCGATTGCAGGTGTGCTCTAGAAGGATCCAGCAAGTGACCAGCATCGGGATACGCAGCACTAGGCGTGCGAGGCTGGAGGGCACATGGAGTTGATGTATATGACAGCGCTGAGTGAGGAGCCGAACCGACGGCAGAGGCAGGCGACTGTGACTGTGGACCAACGCCTTGCGTACGGAGGAAGTTGGTTGTAATTGAGGGCGGCTGGGTAGGTCCAGGCCGGGTCCTTTGCTGTTGAGAGAAATAGGGAGCTGTGCCTGCTCTTGGGGAGGCAGAGCCCTGAGGAGGAGGTGGGGGAGGGGGAAAAGGAAGATGTTGGCTCATGTCGGTGACGGGCACAACTGTAGCGCCTCGAGCGAGTACAACGGCGAGTCACAAACAGCAATTGCGCGCCCCTGGTGCCAGACACGAGGGTGAGCGGTGGGAGGAGGAATGGACAACGGCGTGGGTCGACGAGTAAGAGAGCAGAAAGGACGTGAAGAACCAACACGCCGCCGATCAGATCTGGACTTGTTCGCCTCACGCGTGCATGTTCCGCGCGTAGGGAATGTTTAGTAAGTTCAACGACAAGCGACGTCTCCCTGGTGTAACTATTTTGGTCAACAAGGGAGGGCAGGATACTGTGTGCTGCATATTCCCTACGGTTTCACACCCATCGCGGCCAATCAGCAGACCGAGTGTGTGTGAGGTGCGTCTGCATGAGCGGGCCGCGAGTGAGACGAGATGCTGTCGGCGCTTAGCCATCTGCCAAGTAGGATTGGAGGATTCTTTGACACGTGATCGAGCTCATCACATCAGTGGAAGTATCAGGTATTGATGTGATGCCTGAAGGTTCGATAATGTTGATCCTCGAAGAAGAAGATGCTGCACCTGCTCTACACGTGCATGTATCGATCCTTAGCTACAGTAGCCAATGTACACCTCATCAAGCGGCCTTGTCAGCTGATGGCGATGAAGATGTACAAAAGGAGGTGCAGATGGATCACATGTGCGTGCAGTCAGCTACATGATGTGAATGTTGGATACATCACCTCGTCTAAGGTACAGTGGGTAGGTAGGTAGCGATTAAAGGATCGATTATGTGGTGTGATGTGGTGAAGGAAAGATGGAACCGTTTGCTGCTGAGCTGACAAGGTGAGCTGGCCGAATCAACTCACCCCATACCCCACAGTCGGCCATTAACTTTACTGAGGCACCAGCTTACCTAAGTGACCTCAATTGAAACCACCTAGGTACCAATCCAACACCATCAACCGACTCATCACATTCGATGGACACAATCACAACACCCTAAACTCAACAATCATAGCCCTCGCCATGGCCGATCCGTTCGAAGTCCGCATCAAATTCACCTCGCTCCTCCACCACCTAAACGCCAGCACAAACTCAGCACTCAAATGCGCCCACTACGCCCTCAAACACGCCGTCTTCGCCGAGGACCTCCATTCATGTATCATTGAGCAGCTTGAGCGCAACAACCTCAACTCGCGCGCCAACATCATGTACTTCCTGCCAGCTCTCTGCGAAGCCGCTAGCGCTGCCCAAGCGCCAATCTACGTGCGCATGATGGAGCGCGACGTCCTGCGGATCGTGGACCTCGTCGCGCCGCCCGAGGGAGGCGGCGCCGCAAATGTGCGCGTCGTGAAGAGCGTGCTGAAGAACCTGGAGGGCAAGGGTTTCTTGCAGCCGCAGACGGTCGTCGAGCTGGAGAGTTTCATTTCGGGCAGAGAGACTGCTGGTGCACCTGAGTCGCCGCTTTCTGGAAACGGAAACTCTGCTGCTGTTGGCGGAGATGGCACACCTGCCAAGGCGCGCAACACGCCCGCATCCTCGAGGGAGCCCTGGGCAGCGCCAGCCCCGGCGCGGCTGGACAAGAGACAGATTGAGCAGCGGATCGAGGAGGATCGCGAGAGGCACAAGCGGGCACGAGAGGGCATCTGGACCGTCAAGCAAGTCTCGAACGACCTAGGGGATGATGTGGAGTGCAAGAGGCTGTGGGACGAGACGAGCGACATGGAAGACGACGACTACGAGTTAGTCAAGGAGGAAGCAGACCAGAGAAAGGAGTGCTTGCGCTTCGAAACGGTACATGTATGAAACCGGCGGCGAGGGAGATCTGGAATTCATCATTTTTGGGAAAATGGTTGTAAAAATAATGCTGCATTTAGCGAAGGCGTTGGCCCGGATTTTGGGATATACCCAAGTAGCAGTTCTGACTGCGAGGATACATATACTGATTTATGATCATCATAGCCTTCATCCGTCTTTACGGAATCACCAGAATCATCAGAATCACCCCCAGCAAAGACGCCACTGGAACCTGGCGTGGACAGCCGTGCGTCACAGAGTAAGTCTCCCAGTCCTCTTTCTGACTTCCAGAAAGCGTGTCAGAAGGCGAGGGCAGCGGCAGCTGTAGCGGCAGCAAAAAGAGCAAAGCGAATATGAGCTCTCTCTGGCAGAACGGTCACAGCTAAGCGATGTGGGTCCATTGCGGAAGTAATACTGTTGCGATGAGCGTGTGGTAGACATCGAGTCCAGGTAAGGTGCCTGGAGTGCATGAAATCATGGAAAGTGGATGGAATTCGTACACTTTCGACCAGTGTAAGCTCATTGAAAAGCGGAAAAGAACCTTTGATCGTGTCATTTGGACGGCGGATAGCAAGTTGTCTATACTCATCCACAAATACTGTCTCGCCCCTGTTTATCTTCCATTCTCCGAGCTCCACATGGCTCTGCTGCTTGCACCCCCCAATTTCAACCGAGCTCATGCTTGCTGGAACACAAGAGATTCCATTGAGACTCTTCACCGCATGCCTCGAGTAAAGCAGTCTAATATAGCTGCTTCCTTCCTTCTGGGTATGTGACGCGTGCTGATATCGTCATACGACAGCTACCAGACTTGCATGCTTTTTCTTTTTCTTGCCTCTCCAACAATTTTCGTACACATTTTCCATGCAGCTCAACGCACATACCGGTCCATGAACCGCTTGTGGAAATCGCTCCTCAGCAAATCGTTCACAAAGTGCTTCTCCTTCCCTCTGTCCTCCGTGCCTCGCGCCTGGTTTTTGAACACCACATCGTCATCCCACCTCCGCTTCACTCCATAATCTTGACTCTTGTTCAGCAACGGATTCCCCAACGCAATATCCTTCTCTCTCTGATCCTCGTCCTTCTTCGCCTTCTCCGCAGCCTCCCTCGCAGCAGCCTCTGCGCGCTCAGCTTTGATCTTCGCGAGCTCACGCTGCAACTCCGCTTGCTCATCTTCGTCGTCCGAGTCAGACTCCTCTTCTGACGACGATGACCCGGATTCTGAATCTGCGTCTATGTCCTTGGTCTCCTCCAACACCCGCCGCTTCTTCGCCTCGTAGTCTTCCTCTTCCACATCACCATCTCCCTCTGCGCCGCCCTCTTCCGCGCTTCCATTCTCCAATCTCCTCTTCACACCACCCGTAGCAGCTCCTTCCTCTATCGCAAGCGGTTGCGCGACCTCGTCCTCATCCTCGTCGATCGTGCGACCTGCCTTCTCGGCGAAATGCGCCCGTTCTTTGCGCAGAAGCTCCGCGCGGAGATCGCGTCTTGCTTGCTCGGTCGGGGCGCCTTGTGTCGCTTGCCTGTACTTGAGGATCTTGTGCGCTGGCAACAAACGTTGGTGGTATGCTTCGCCGCGTCCAGCTTCTTTGCCGCGCGCCGGGTCGAAGGTCGGCCTGTGGGCGGTGGTCATTGTGGTGGTGTGCTGTGTACGAAGTTGGCAAGTGTTTTTGGTGGTTTCGCGGGTTTCGTGGTTGTTGTTTGACGCGGAGAGATGCGGTGATTCAAGGTGTTGTCAGATGTTTGAGTGGATAGATAGTAGGAGCGATTCCGCTGTAGTGAAGTCGGGCGCTCGGCTAAAGCTGCCGCGAAGAAGCGTGAAAATGCGACTGAAGCCAACGCTGTGGCGGGTTTGTTTGACCGACTTCCATGCAATGATAGAAAAAGAAAAAACCGCAACACCAACACACTACCTAATTGAACATCATGCCGCGTGAAGCAGAACCTTCTAACAACGCCAAGGCATTTTTGCTTCGAGCGCTTCGCGAGAATGTCCGTCTCGATGGCAGAGAATTCGATGAATTCCGACCCATTGATCTGTCTTTTGGCGACGAGTATGGAGTGGCTACGGTGCGCTTAGGCAAAACACGGGTCATGGTGCGGGTGTAATCAGAGGTCGTCAAGGCATCTGCGGATCGCAAGTTCGACGGTGTCTTCACAATTTCTACCGAACTGTCTCCAATTGCATCCCCGGCCTTTGAGGTTGGAAGGTAAATGGAATCCCCAATTTGATGGCTGCCGAGTTATAGGACTGACTATCTCAAAGGCAAGACCAGGCCGAAGTCCTTCTTTCTCGCATTCTGGAGAAGACAATCCGCAGGTCAGGAGCCCTGGATACCGAATCGCTCTGCATCATCGCTGGACAAAAATGCTTTTCCGTACGAGCAGATGTTCACGTGCTGGATCACGACGGAAGTCTCGTCGATGCCAGCTGTCTGGCGCTCGTGGCGGCTTTGATGCATTACAGACGCCCGGACTTTGAGGTCCGTGGCGAGGACGTCGAAGTCTTTGACCCGAGAGAGCGCGAGCCGATCAAGCTCTCGATGCAACACCAGCCGTTCTGCATCACTTTCGGTTACTACGAAGACGGATCGATCATGCTGCTGGACTCGACCGTGCTGGAAGAGCAGTGCCGGGAGGGAGAGGTTATTGTCAGCATGAACCGCTTTGGTGAAGTGTGTCAGATCGCAAAGTACAGCGGCGAGCCCGTCGATGGAATGAGCGTCATGAGCTGCATGAACAAGGCTCTGGAAAAGGTCAAGATGCTTGATAAGCTCGTCAAGACCAAGCTCGAGGAGGACGAGAAGCGTAGAGATGCTGGAGGGCTGATGGCTGAATTGCGTGCTGAAAATGCACGGTAACGAGGTTGGCTTTACCCGACCCTGTTTGCTACAAACCCACGCAAGATCTAACGACGAACGACACCTGCCATCGACAGAACCTCTGGCTGTTCTACCTCTTGACCTGACGAATGATCAGAGACGACATCGACATTAACAAAACATCGTGAATGTCGACAAGCCACGGCACTCAAAGGCAGATGGAGTGTCGCGCTGCGTTGAAGGAGGAACGAACGCGGTGTCCGGCAAACGCAACATTCAGAAAACCTGCGCTCTCTATGCCGTGACACTGTCCGTGGAAAAGAAGACGCAAAACGACAAAAGCTCGAAAAGCAGTTTTAAGTGTCATACGCATCTCGCAACCCGACAAGGCACTTCTATACCTGTCACTGTCTTCTAGTCATAACGCAAATACCTAGGTAGTCAAGAGCGTGATTGTCAGAATGCTCAAAAGGCATCGAAATGCTTCAATCGATCCAAGCTGCCTGGTTTCAGCATTCTCAAATGCTTCATGTCCGCAATAAGTATCATTCAGAAAATGCGATCCTCCGACCAGCAAAGCCGACCGCATCTCATCATTCGCAAAAGCAAGAGCAAAGAACCTTGAAAGCACCGCTCAACCACCAGAAAGGCCACGCGTGGTCTTACTTGCCAACACAGCCATGCATATGAGGCTTACCGAGTACAGCCAATGCAATCGAAGCTTCCATGCCGATATGCTTCGCCCAACACAGCCACGTTCCCCTCTCGTGTGTCCTGCAAGCAAGGAATAACGTGCATGGTCATGATCTACTCTTCCGTCCAGTCAAATGTTACATTCCAAACACGTATCTCGATCGTTTCAGCCACTTTCACAAACATTTGTTGAGATTCAAGTTGGAGACTCAAGCTGGCCAACTTCATCTAAGAGAGTTTTGAAGAGTAACGTCATCTGTGAATGACGTAACTTATGATAGCATGCATGCACATGTGAGTGCTGCTGCCTGCAACCTGTCGTTGCTTTAAAGATATAACAATCGCTCGACGTAACATTAGTCTGGCCGGTACACTACCAAGGTCTCAAGTCAAACTCTCACGAAACAACACAAACAACCTCCTACAAAAGTCACCATGCCTCTCGACTCCAACGACAACAAGGGCGCCGAGGGTGTCGCCAAATCCGGCACCTCAATGGTATGTCCTTATCGCATAACACAACAAAAAACGATAGCACCCATTAATAAACCTCGCAGCTGGGTAACGCTGTCGGCGGCATCACCAAGACTGCAGGCGGTATCGTTGGCACCGCGGGTCGCGGCGTGGGAGACACCATCAACAACACCACCGGAACCAAAGCTGTCGGAGACGGCTTGCAGGGAATCACTGGCGGGATCGAGGACGCTGGTAACTCTGCTGGCAAGGGTGCTGAGAATGCCGGGCAGTGGAAGAAGCCTTAGTGTGAGAGCTCCTCGGGAGTGCGCCGATGTTGATGGTGCGTTGATGTATGTAATGATTTTATGAATTCAACTCTCGCCGAATCATAGGTACCTAGCAATCTTTTTCTCATCATTTTCAGGTGGCATTTTGAGTCAGTGATCACGGGGTTGTGTCGTCTCTTATTAGAGCTGGAACGCATGGACCAATGCCAGGTGGCACGTCCCGCCGATGAGATGAACTTCTTCTCTCCCTGTTCCTGTCGCCTCGCTCTTACAGCTACAATCAACATCCATCGTCCATGATGTCTCTCCCTCCTGGGAACATCCGAGTCCTACCTGACCACACCACATCCTTTGTGCTAGAATACCCAAAGCCAAGCCGTACCTTATACATACATGGAGATCCTCGCACGGTACACGCGATATGACATCTGCCCAGCGCTGCCGGTAACTCACGCCTCATGCCAAGCATACCGCTGGAATCCTTCGTGCTGTCTAGTGTAATGTAGACGAGTCGGTTTCGCAGTGCTAGCATTCGAAGGATGCGTCCGCAGCAGTAGCACTAAGTACTAGGCCTATCGCTTCCGCCAAAGGATCATGTTGGTGCACAGAGTCACAAGGTTGGCAAAGAAGTACGGTATATCTCCACAGTGCTGCCTCTACTCACACAGTATTCTGTTCCACCCTCTCGTCCTACCCTTTTCTTTAATCGTCAACATAGTCCAGCAGCAGACATGAAGTCATTCACCATGCTCCGCAATGTGCTGTTCGGCGCGGCCGTCTTTACCACCCACTCGTTCGCACAAGACTATGAGGAAATCATCGAAGACAACGCCCCTTCAGCCTTCTGCCACAGCTTAGATAACATCCAAAACTACACCGCAGCACCACCCGAATACTACGGCCGCGGCACACCCCCCGAGGACGCGCGAGTCTCCGCCGGCGTCATCTGCTCCCAAAGCAACGCAACCGACGGTACATGCGAGATCCCCTCTGGCGGCTTCCTTGAACTTTCCAGTACATACAACATCTTGAGCGGTAATGGGACCTCCCGCGCCAACGGCACCATCTCTCGCACGATCGATTACACCATCTACAACGTTACAGGCGACTACACGCCCTACTTTACCGGCATTTTATTCGGCGCAGTAGAACGTCGCACCCTTCGCTTCGCGCCCGGTGAGAATGGCAATGACACCGATACCCCCAAGCCCGGCAACAACAGTGACCTGAACCCCATCTCAGCCGCTTACGCGACTTTCGTCCCTCTCTACAGGTGCATTTCTGGAGAGTTTTCCGACTGTCCTGCCGAACTGGGGATTGAGGATGGTACGGTCCTCCAAGTATGCTACCCTCAGACGAATAGAGATGCAGACAAGATCGAGGATGCGTCTGTACTGAGCGGCACAACGATCATTGAGTTCACGAATGTCACATATGCCGCGTCGCTGACAGAAAACCCGCATGAGAACTTGCCTGAGGGGTTGGTGATGAGCGGCGCATGGTCAGGAAAATCGAGTAGCGCTGCGTCGGCTTTGTTGGTAGGAGTAGCTTTGGTCTTTGCTGTGTTGTTGTAATGCAGATGTATCTGTGGGAGTGCGGACACGATGTTGTGATGGAGCCTATACTTTACTGTACTGTTCTCGTTCTGTAAAATTGTACCTTAATCAGCAGGACCGGCAGAATAATACTGGTCTCCCGTATGATGGATTTTATTACTGGTTGTTCGTTGGCCCATATTGATCACACTAGACATGCCCTGGACAACTCATTTGAGTAGATCGTAATTCTTCTAAGGTAACATGAACTGGAGGAAAGGTAAGTTGGAACAGATTTGGGCACCACTGTTAGCACTCTGTCCCAAATGATTTGTCACATGAGAGCCCGGGTCATAAACAGCACGGACCAGCAGGCCTCGGGGATGTCCAACCTCGTGCCGTCGAAGAAGTCCATGGGCTTCACTATTAAAAGACAACTCTCCAAAGACATGTCGCCATCGAGAGGATAAGAACATCCAAAAAAAACGACAATGGCTGCGCCCT
>Ga0265798_10007069_pt1 | contig 14620 bp, 12 predicted proteins | sample P3T30metagenome_FD_192430 | JGI IMG/M metagenome (GOLD analysis project Ga0265798, IMG submission 192430) | Plant litter microbial communities from East Loma Ridge, Irvine, California - P3 T30 | ecosystem: Environmental > Terrestrial > Plant litter > Unclassified | place: USA: California... | reverse complement strand
CTGGCCTGGGCCGACCTGTGCCGGGCAAAAGCCGCCGATGGACGCGCCGGCTGAGAGTTACCAGTCGGGCTTCCACCGCCGCTGGGGCCACCTGCGGCGCGCGCGGGTACGGGCGCTGGCCTGGCTGTTAGATGCGCCCGATCTGCTGGATGCGGACGATCCGCAGTGGGCCGGCCGCATCGCCAGCATCGGCGCAATCGCGCCGGAGACCGTCGCCTGGCTGAACCGGCTCGACCACGATCCCGCGCCGCTCGACGCGGCGCTCGGCGAAAAGGTTCATACCCGGCTCGGCCTGTACGCCGAAAAGCTGATGGCCTTCTACTATGCCCAGCACGGCCGCCTGGTCGCCCACGGCCTGCAGGTGCGCGCCAACCGCAACGACACCGTCGGCGAATTCGATTTTCTTCTGGAGGACGGGGCGGGCGGGCTCGAACATATCGAGTTTGCGACCAAGTTCTACCTGCTGGACGGGGAGGGTGGGCAGCAGTTCGATGCCCTCGTCGGCCCCAATCTCGCCGACAGCCTCGGTCTCAAGATGCGCAAGGTATTCGATCGCCAGCTCACGCTAGGGACGCATCCGGCGGCGCAGCCGCTGCTGCCGCGTCCCGTGTCGAAAGCGCGCGCGCTGGTGAAAGGCTGGCTGTTCTACCCGTCGGGCAGCTGGCCGCACATGCAGGGCATCGCCGCCGGCCATTGCCGAGGTTTCTGGTGCGCGCTTGATGAAATCGATGGCTTGGCAGGGAAGGCATTCGTGATCTTGCCGCGCCTGCAGTGGCTGGCGCCGTACCGGGCGTCGACGGATGCAACCATGAGCGGGGCGCAGTTGCATGCGGAGCTGGAGGCGCAATTCGAGACGTCGTCGACCCCGGTGCTGGTGGCGAGCGTGCGCGTGGCGCCAGGTGCGATCGAGGAAATTGAACGCGGCTTCATCGTGCCCAACGATTGGCGCGAGCGCGCCGCCGCCAGGCGCATGGTCAAGGCCGTCGGCGGACGGTAAACCGTCTTAGTGCTTGTGCTCGCCGATCAGCGCGAGCGAATCGTGCTCGCGCTGGTTGGCCGCGTGGCGGCGCCCGATGAAGTACATCATCCCGGCCACCGACAGGCCGAACATGATGATGATGATGTCGAGGTCCAGGTTCAGGGTGATCATGATCGCGTACAACGCCAGCATGGTCAGGATGGACAGGTTCTCGTTGAAGTTCTGCACCGCGATCGAGTGGCCGGCGCTCATCAGGACGTGGCCGCGGTGCTGCAGCAGCGCGTTCATCGGCACCACGAAGAAGCCCGACAGGAAGCCGATCAGGGTCAGCAGCGGGTAGGCCAGGTTCACCGAGGTCACGAACACCATGCTGCACACCACCAGGCCCATGATGATCCCGAGCGGAATCACGGTCAGCGACTTGCGCAGCGGGATCATGCGCGCCGCCATCGCCGCGCCCAGCGCCACGCCGATCGCGACCACGCCGATCAGGTTGGTGGCTTTATCGAGCGGCATGTGCAGCGAGCGCTCGGCCCATTTCAGCACGATGAACTGCAGGGTCGCGCCGGCGCCCCAGAACAGGGTGGTCACGGCCAGCGAGATCTGGCCCAGCTTGTCGCGCCACAGGGTGGCGGAGCAGTTGGCGAAGTCGGCGATCAGCTTGGCCGGATTGCGTTCCTGGTGCTCGTAGCGCGCGCCGGTGTCCGGGATGCGCAGGTTGAACAGGGCGGCCAGGATATACACCGCGACCACCACCGCCATCGCGGCGCCGGCGGCGCTCTCGATGCCTGGCAGCCCCAGGCCCAGCAGGAACGCGGCGCCGCGCTCGCTCACCAGGGCGCCGCCGGCGACGGTGCCGAAGATGATCGACATCACCGTCAGGCCTTCGATCCAGCCGTTGGCAGGCACCAGTTTTTCAGGCGGAAGCAGTTCGGTCAGGATGCCGTACTTGGCCGGCGAATACACGGCCGCGCCAAAACCCACCACGGCATAGGCGAGCAGCGGGTGCACGCTGAAGAACATCAGCGCGCAGCCGGAAATCTTGATCAGATTGGCGATGAACATCACGCGGCCCTTGGGCAGCGAATCCGCGAAGGCACCCACGAAGGCGGCCAGCAGCACGTAGAAGAGCACGAATGACAGCTTCAGCAGTGGTGTCAGCGAAGCCGGGGCGTTCATCGACGTCAGCAGACTGATGGCTACAAAGAGAAGCGCATTGTCTGCCAGCGACGAGAAGAACTGCGCCGCCATGATGGTATAAAAACCACGGTTCATTCGAAAAGAGTAAAAACTGGGTCGAGTTGCTTTATACCATGAATGCCCCGCGCGCCAAAAGAAAACAAGCCGTGTCAGCAGCAGGCTTCATGCCGCTCCGGTAGAATGGAGGGCTTCCCAGTCACCCATCCCGGCCCCCGCCAAGGCAGCCGGTTTCGACGATGCCACGCCCAATTTCCGCCACCATTCACCTCGATTCCATGCAGCACAACCTGACCCAGGCGCGCACTTACGCGCCGATGTCCCGAGTGTGGGCCGTGGTCAAGGCCAACGGCTATGGCCACGGCCTGGAGCGCGCCATGCGCGGCTTCGCCCTGGCCGACGGCCTGGCCCTGGTCGAGACCGAAGGCGCTCTTCAACTGCGCGAAGCCGGCTGGATCAAGCCGATCCTGTTATTAGAGGGTTTCTTCGAAGCCGCCGACGTGCCGCTGCTGGCCGAACACAATATCAATACCGCGGTCCACAATATCGAGCAGGTCAAGATGCTGGAATATACCCAGCTGTACCGCCCGATCGACGTGCACCTGAAGATGAACACCGGGATGAACCGCCTCGGCTTTCGCCCCGACGAATACGCGGCCGCCTACAAACGCCTGCGCGCCATCCCAGGAATCCGCAACATCACCCACATGACCCACTTCGCCAACGCCGACGAGCTGGAACACCCGCGCCTGACGATCGCCGAGCAGGTGCGCCGCTTCCAGTTCGGGGCCGGCGACTTGAAGGGTGAGCGCAGCCTGTCGAATTCCGGCGGCGTGCTGCACCAGCCGGACCTGGGCGCTGCACTCTCGAACGACTGGGTCCGCCCCGGCATCATGCTGTACGGCGGCACCCCGGGCGGTCGGGCCGCGGCGGACTACGGCCTGCGCCCGACCATGACCCTGCGCTCCGAGATCATCGGCATCCAGGAACTGCAGGCCGGCGACACGGTCGGCTACGGCAGCCGCTTCGTCGCCGATGGCCCGATGACGGTCGGGGTGGTGGCCTGCGGCTATGCCGACGGCTACCCGCGCCATGCGCCGCACGGCACCCCGGTCATCGTCGACGGCGTACGCACGACGCTCGTGGGCCGGGTTTCGATGGACATGATGACGGTCGACCTGACGCCAATCCGCAACGCGCGCATCGGCAGCAAGGTGCTACTTTGGGGCGACGGCCTGCCGATCGACGAGGTCGCGTCCAGCGCCGGCACGATCGGCTATGAATTGATGTGCGCACTCGCGGGACGGGTGCGCGTACTTGAAGGAAGAATGGGAAGCGATGGCTAAATCGAAAACGGCGTTTACTTGCAGCGAGTGCGGCGGGACCTCCCCGCGCTGGTCGGGCCAGTGCCCGGATTGCAAGGCCTGGAACACGATGGTGGAAACCGTCATCGAGCCGCAGGGCGTCAACCGCATGTCGCAGACGGTGCATAAAGCGCTGGCGCAGACCGCACCGGTCTTGTCGCTGAAGGACATCGACGCGCTCGACGTGCCGCGCTTCGGCACCGGCATCGAGGAATTCGACCGGGTGCTGGGCGGCGGCCTGGTGGCCGGCGGCGTGGTGCTGATCGGCGGTGACCCCGGCATCGGCAAGTCGACCCTGCTGCTGCAGGCGCTGGCGAACCTGGCCGCAACGCGCAACACCTTGTATGTCAGCGGCGAAGAATCCGGCGCCCAGATTGCGCTGCGCGCGCGCCGGCTGTCGGTCGATTCGTCCGAACTGAATTTCCAGGCCGAGATCCAGCTGGAAAAAATCCTCGGCACGCTGGCCGACATCAAGCCCGAAGTGGCGGTGATCGACTCGATCCAGACCCTGTATTCGGATGCGCTGACTTCCGCCCCCGGTTCCGTGGCCCAGGTGCGCGAATGCGCGGCCCAGCTCACCCGCGTGGCCAAGCAGACCGGCGTGACCATCATCCTGGTGGGCCACGTGACGAAAGAGGGCGCACTGGCCGGCCCGCGCGTGCTCGAGCACATCGTCGACACCGTGCTGTACTTCGAGGGCGATACGCAGAGCAGCTTCCGCCTGGTGCGGGCTATCAAGAACCGCTTCGGCGCGGTCAACGAGCTGGGTGTGTTCGCGATGACGGAGAAGGGCCTGAAAGGGGTGTCGAATCCTTCCGCCCTGTTCCTGTCGCAGCACGACAGCCAGGTGCCGGGGTCCTGCGTGATGGTGACGCAGGAGGGCACCCGGCCCTTGCTGGTGGAAATTCAAGCGCTGGTCGACGCCAGCCACCTGCCGAATGCGCGCCGCCTGTCGGTCGGCCTGGAACAGAACCGCCTCGCCATGCTGCTCGCGGTGCTGCACCGCCACGCCGGTATCGCGGCGTTTGACCAGGACGTGTTCATTAACGCGGTGGGTGGGGTCAAGATCACCGAGCCGGCGGCCGACCTGGCCGTGCTGCTTGCCATCAACTCGTCGATGCGCAACAAGCCGCTGCCGCGCGGGCTGGTGGTGTTCGGCGAAGTGGGCCTGGCCGGCGAGATCCGGCCGGCGCCGCGCGGCCAGGAGCGCCTGCGCGAGGCGGCCAAGCTCGGCTTCTCGATCGCTGTGATCCCGAAGGGCAATGTGCCGAAGCAGAATATCGAAGGGATGACCATCGTGGCGGTCGAACGCATCGACCAGGCGTTCACCAAGCTGCGCGAACTCGACTGAGCTTCTATAATGCGGCCTGGTTCATCTCTTACTTTTAGCATAGCGTGATCACAGAACAGAGAAAATCGGAGCGCAAGGTATTGCGCACGCGGGCCCGGGTTACCCCGGAAGGCATGGCGGCGCTGCCCGCACGCACCAGCGACCTCGGCGCCAACGGCGTCAGCATCACCCTGGCGGACCCGTTGCCGGTGGGGCAAACCAGCCAGCTCAGCTTCGATCTGCTGGTGGACGGCAAGTCGGTGCCCATCAAGGCCCATGCCCGGACCCTGTATTGCATCTTCAGCAGCGGGGAGTTCAAGGTCGGCTTCCAGTTCCTGAACCTGGAACTGCAGGCGATGACGGCGATCGCGCGCTACCTGCGCTGATCGTCATAATCGGCCGCCGCATGACATGCGACGGGTGACATAAAAGCGGCGAGCGCCCTCTGGGCCTCGCCGCTTTGTCGCTTTATGACATGACCCGAACGATCGGGCCGGCACTATTCGTGATAGTGATCGTGGTATGGCTCGAGGCCGCTGCGAGTTTCCTGGTAGATCTCGTAGGCGACCAAGCCGGCCAAGCCTGTAAGTATGCCAAACACCATAAGACTGAACATATAAATCAACGCTTTTCAGCATCCCCTCCCTATGAAGAACAGGCTTTCAGGTTAGCAGAGGGCGGCGTATTTACAAGGCTGGCGGGCAGGTGTTCCGTGAATATTTATTAACGCTCGAGTTCACCAGCGTCGCGAAGGATGTCAAGACAAGCGTGTGCGCCCGAGCGGCCAAGCGGCGCATGATGGCGGCGCATTCGGGTGGCGCGCCGGTCGATTATTACATCTGTCATGAACTTGTCATATTCGGCCAGTAGACTTCGCAGCGTCAATGAACCGGGCTTAAGGCCCAGCCTCCAAAGGATCCATCATGCGCATGAAGCACCTGTTCGTCTCCATCGCCATCGCCGCCGTCACCATGGGCGCCCAGGCCGCCGACATCACCGGCGCCGGCGCGACCTTCCCGTACCCGGTCTACGCCAAGTGGGCCGAGATGTACAAGAAATCCTCCGGCAACGGCCTGAACTACCAGTCGGTCGGTTCCGGCGCAGGCATCAAGCAGATCAAGGCCAAGACCGTCGACTTCGGCGCCTCCGACATGCCGCTGCCGGCTGACGAGCTGAACGCATCGGGCCTGTTCCAGTTCCCGGCCATCATGGGCGGCGTGGTGCCGGTCGTGAACGTGCCGGGCCTGGCCCCGGGCCAGCTGAAACTGACCGGCGCCGTGCTGGCCGACATCTACCTGGGCAAGATCACCAAGTGGAATGCGCCGCAGATCGCCGCGCTGAACCCGGGCGTGAAGTTACCTAGTGACGACATCACCGTGGTGCGCCGCGCGGATTCCTCGGGCACCTCCTTCCTGTGGACCGACTACCTGTCGCAGATGAGCCCGGAATTCAAGTCGAAGATCGGCGCAGGCACCACCGTCAAGTGGGCGGTTGGCGTGGGCGGCAAGGGCAACGAGGGCGTGGCCGCCAACGTCCAGCGCATCAAGGGCTCGATCGGCTACGTCGAGTGGGCCTACGCCAAGCGCAACAAGATGCAGCACACCCAGCTGCAGAACAAGGACGGCGCCTTCCTGCAGCCGGACGACGAGGCCTTCAAGGCGGCCGCCGCCGGCGCCAACTGGACCGGCACCCCGGGCTACGCCGTGGTGCTGACCAACCAGCCGGGCAAGGCCAGCTGGCCAATCACCGGCGTGTCCTACATCCTGCTGCACAAATCGCAGGCTGACGGTGCGCGCGGCAAAGAAGTGCTGAAGTTCTTCGACTGGGCCTACAAGAACGGCGACGCCGCGGCAGTGGAACTCGACTACGTGCCGATGCCGGACACCGTCACCAAGCTGGTGCAGGACGCCTGGCGCGCCAATGTGAAAGACGCTTCGGGCAAGGCGATCTGGTAATCCACCCATCCAGGGCCGCACGCGGCCCTTCCGTTTGCCAAAAACATTGACAAAACAGCCATGAGCGTACAACCCTCCCTCTCGCTGGACGACCTCGCCGGCCAAGCGATGTCCGAATCCGAAGCGCGCCAGGCCGCTGCCCTGCGCAATACCATGCGCAAGCAGCGCCTGCAGGATTTCTTTTTCCATAAACTCACGCTGCTGTTCGCGGCCTCGGTGCTACTGGTGCTGATCGGCATCATCGTCTCGCTGTTCCTCGGCGCCGCCCCGGCGCTGAAGGCCTTCGGCGCCGCCTTCATCACGCGCGTCGAATGGGACCCGGTGGGCGACGAATTCGGCGCCATGATCGCGATCTGGGGTACGCTCGCCACCTCGATCATCGCGCTCGCGGTGGCCTTTCCGATCAGCTTCGGCATCGCCCTGTTCCTGACCGAGATCTGCCCGGGCTGGCTGCGCCGCCCGCTCGGCACCGCGGTGGAGTTGCTGGCAGGCGTGCCCTCGATCATCTACGGCATGTGGGGCTTCTTCGTGTTCGCGCCGCTGTTCGCCGACCACGTGCAACCGCTGCTGAAGGGCACCCTGGGGCAGATCCCGGTGCTGGGCCAGCTGTTCCAGGGCCCGATCATGGGCATTGGCATCCTGACCGCCGGCCTGATCCTGGCGATCATGATCATTCCCTTCATCGCCTCGGTGATGCGCGATGTGTTCGAGATCGTCCCGACCGTGCTGAAGGAATCGGCGTATGGCCTGGGCTGCACGCGCTGGGAAGTGGTGCGCAAGGTGGTGCTGCCGTACACCCGCAACGGCGTGGTGGGCGGCGTGATGCTGGGCCTGGGCCGCGCGCTGGGCGAAACCATGGCGGTGACTTTCGTGATCGGTAACGCGCATGACCTCTCCTGGTCGCTGTTCTCGGCCGGTAATTCGATCTCGTCGACGCTGGCCAACGAATTCAACGAAGCGACCTCGGAACTGCACCTGTCCTCGCTGTACGCGCTGGGCCTGATCCTGTTCGCCATCACCTTTATCGTGCTCTCGGCCGCCAAGCTGATGTTGATCGGTATGAATCGCAAGGAAGGAACCAAATAATGCAAGCCAGCGCGAAAAACCCCGTCTACCGCAGGCGCCTGCTGGCGCACCGGGTCGGCATCTTCCTGTCGGTGTGCGCCATGGGCCTGGGCCTGGCGGTGCTGCTGTGGATCCTCGGCACCCTGGTCAAGGAAGGCTTCGGCGGCTTGTCGACGATGCTGTTCACCATGGACACGCCGGCCCCGGGCAGCCCGGGCGGCCTGCGCAACGCCATCGTCGGCAGCCTGATGATGGTCGGCCTGTCGACCCTGGTCAGCACCCCGATCGGCATCCTGGCCGGCATCTACCTGGCCGAATACGGCGAGAACAACAAGTTCGCCCAGGTGACGCGCTTCGTTACCGACATCATGCTGTCGGCCCCGTCGATCGTGATCGGCGTGTTCGTCTACGCCCTGTATGTGGCGAAGGTCGGCAACTTCGCCGGCTATGCGGGTTCGATCGCCCTGACCCTGATCTCGGTGCCGGTGGTGGTGCGCACCACCGATAACATGCTGCGCCTGGTGCCCAACAGCCTGCTGGAAGCGGCCTACGCCCTCGGCGCGCCGCACTGGAAGGTGGCGATGACGGTGCGCCTGCGGGCCGTGAAGGCCGGCGTGATCACCGGCGTCCTGCTGGCCGTGGCCCGGGTCTCGGGCGAGACCGCGCCGCTGCTGTTCACCGCGCTGAACAACCAGTTCTTCAGCACCGACATGAGCCAGCCGATGGCCAACCTGCCGGTGGTGATCTACACCTACGCGATGAGCCCTTACGACGACTGGCGTTCGCTGGCCTGGGGCGGGGCACTGCTGGTGACGTTCACCGTGCTGGCCCTGAACATCATCTCGCGCACCGTGTTCACCCAGAAGACCCCGCGCTGATTCGACCGATAACGAACCTGATAATAGTGACCAACGTGATGAACCAAGCCCTGACCAAGGCGGCGCCCGCCGCCGCCAAAGCCAAGACGATCGAGATCTCCGGCCTGAATTTCTTCTACGGGAAGACCCAGAGCCTGAAGAACGTCTCGCTCGACATCCACGACAAGCAGGTGACCGCCTTCATCGGCCCGTCCGGCTGCGGCAAGTCGACCCTGCTGCGCACCCTGAACCGCATGTACGACCTGTACCCGGGCCAGCGCGCCGAAGGGTCGATTCAATACCGCGGCCGTAACATCCTGGAGCCGGGCGTCGACGTCAACATGCTGCGCGCGAAGGTCGGCATGGTGTTCCAGAAGCCGACCCCGTTCCCGATGTCGATCTACGACAACATCGCCTTCGGCGTGCGTCTGTACGAAAACCTGTCGAAGGGCGAGATGGACGAGCGCGTGGAGTGGGCGCTGAAAAAGGCGGCGCTGTGGGAAGAAGCCAAGGACAAGCTCAATAAAAGCGGCCTGTCGCTGTCCGGCGGCCAGCAGCAGCGCCTGTGCATCGCGCGCGGCGTGGCGGTGAAACCGGACGTGCTGCTGCTGGACGAACCGACATCGGCGCTGGACCCGATCTCGACCGCCAAGATCGAGGAACTGATCAGCGAACTGAAACAGGACTACACGATCACCATCGTGACCCACAATATGCAGCAGGCCGCGCGCTGCTCGGACTACACCGCCTATATGTACCTGGGCGAACTGGTTGAATTCGGCGAGACCGACCAGATCTTCATGAATCCGGCGCGCAAGGAAACCCAGGATTACATCACCGGCCGCTTCGGCTGATCTGTAAAATACACAAGAACACGGAGAAGAACATGACGGGCGAGCATTCATCCAAACAGTACGACCACGAGCTGGAAGCGATCCGCTCGAAGGTGCTGCTCATGGGCGGCATGGTGGAAACCGCATTCGACGAAGCGCTGGAAGCGTTTCGCGTGGGCGACGCCGCGCGCGCCGAGCGCGTGATCCTCGATGACCAGGCGGTCAACCAGCTGGAAGTCCAGCTCGACGACGCCTGCAGCCACCTGATCGTGCGCCGCCAGCCGACCGCGAACGACCTGCGCACCGTGATGGCGACCATCAAGGTCATCACCGACCTGGAGCGCATCGGCGACGAAGCCTCGAAGATCGCGCGTACCGCCAAGAACCTGCACGAGCGCGGCGGCGTGTCGTTTGCCCACTACGACATGGTGCGCACCATCGCCAAGGGCACGGTCGACCTGCTGCACGATGCGCTGGACGCCTTCGCGCGCCTGGACGGCAAGCAGGCGCTGGCCCTGATCGCGGCCGACGAAGTCATCGACCACGAATTCCGCACCATCCTGCGCAACCTGATCACCTTCATGATGGAAGACCCGCGCACGATCTCGTCGGCGCTGGACACGCTGTGGGTGGCCAAGGCCATCGAGCGCATCGGCGACCATGCGAAGAACATCGCCGAGTACGTGATCTATGTGGTGGAGGGTCGCGACATCCGTCACAGCAAGCCGGTGGCGATCGAACCGGCAGTGTGACGATGGCGGACAGCACACGCATCCTGGTGGTCGAAGACGAACCCGCAATCGTCGAACTGGTGAAGTATTCGCTGCGCGAAGCCGGCTGGGACATCCGGACCGCCGACACGGTCGCCGGCGCCTGGGACAGCATCACGCACGGCAAGCCCGACCTGGTGCTGCTGGACTGGATGCTGCCCGATTCGAGCGGCCTGCGCCTGCTGTCGCGCCTGCGCAGCGACCGCGACTTCCAGGACATCCCGGTCATCATGCTGACCGCGAAGAGCATGGAAGAGGACAAGATCGCCGGGCTGAACACGGGCGCCGACGACTACGTCACCAAGCCGTTCTCGCCGCGCGAACTGCTGGCCAGGAGCCGCGCGCTGCTGCGCCGCAAAAGCCCGCACCTGGCCGAGGCGCCGCTGCGCGCAGGCGCCGTGGTGCTGGATCCGAACAGCTGCACGGTCAGCGTCGAGAATACGCAGATCGACATCGGCAATGCCGAATACAAGCTGCTCAAGTACCTGATGGCGCATCGCGAGCGCGTGTTCTCGCGCGCCCAGCTGCTCGACAAGGTGTGGGGCGACCACGCCGTGATTGAGGAGCGTACCGTGGACGTGCACGTGCTGCGGCTGCGCAAGGCCTTGAAGAGCGCCGATGGCCTGATCCGCACCGTGCGCAGCGTCGGCTACATGCTGTCCGAGAAGTGATGCGCCCGCGATGAGGTCGATGAGTTCGAAGGTACTGTTCTGGGTGCCGGCGGCGCTGCGCTTGGGCCTGATGTTCGCCGCTGCCGCCGTGGTGTGGTGGATGGGCGGGCTGGTGGCCGGCCTGCTGTTCGCGATCGGCGCGCTGGTGGTGGCGCTGTTCATGCAGCTGCGCTACCTTCACGAGCTGGGCGAGTGGCTGGTCGAGCCGCACTCGAGCCGCCTGCCGGACGGCTGGGGCGCCTGGACCGACGTGTTCGCGCGCCTGTACCGGCTGCGGCGCGAGGACGAACGCCACCAGGCCGAGATGGCCGAATGGCTGGCGCGCTTCCGCGAAGCGATGCAGCTGCTGCCGGAAGGCGTGGCGATCATGGACGACGTGCTGTTCCTGGAGTGGTGCAACGGGGCGGCCGAGCGCCACCTCGGCCTCACCATGGCGCGCGACAAGGGCCTGCGCGTGACGAATCTGGTGCGCCATCCGGAATTCATCGACTATGTGATCCTGGGACGCTACGAGCAGCCCTTGACTCTGTCGTTCCGCGGCAGGAAACTCGAATGCCGCATCATCCCGTTCGAGAACCGGCGCCAGATCCTGGTGACGCACGACGCCACCGACACCGAACGCATCGAAGCGATGCGCCGCGACTTCATCGCCAACGCCTCGCACGAATTGCGCACGCCGCTCACCGTGATTGTCGGCTTCCTCGAGATCGCGATGTCGGACCCGGGGCTCGACGCGGCCACCCGCATCGCCCACCTCGACCTGATGACGGAGCAGGCGCACCGCATGCAGCGCCTGATCGGCGACATGCTGACCCTGTCGCGCCTGGAGTCGGACGAATTCCCGCTCAAGCGCGAGCGGGTCGACATTCGCGCGATGGTCGAATCGGTTGCATCGGAAACGCGCGCGCTGTCCGGTGGCCGCCACCAGGTCGCGGTCGAGATCGACGGGCCGGACGTGATGGGCAGCCTGGAAGAGCTGCGCAGCGCCTTTGCCAACCTGGCCTCGAATGCGGTGCGCTATTCGCCGAACGGCGGCACCATCCGTCTGAAATGGGCGCGCGGGGAAGACAACCTCCAGTTCTCGGTGACGGACTGCGGCATCGGCATCGAACCAATTCACATCTCGCGCCTCACCGAACGCTTCTACCGCGTCGACAAGAGCCGCTCGCGCGAGACCCAGGGCACGGGGCTGGGGCTGGCGATCGTGAAGCACGTCCTGCTCCGGCACGGCGGGCGCTTGATCATCAGTTCGGTGCCGGGGCAGGGGAGTACCTTTACCGCCTGCCTGCCGAATACCACGCTGCCTGGCTAATCCTGGGTTTTGTAGGGTGGGTGGTCCCCGCCCACCCTACAGGAAGCCGGAGACGTTGCTCAACCGTAACTCGCGATTCTGGACATCAGGGTAAGATTGTCGGTCGATAATCGAACCTGACCAGCCGTCGCATGCATTCACCCTTTTACCAACCATCCGGACGGATCCCCGTCGCCACCGGCCCTGTACTGCTTGCTGCCATCGCCTGCGCCGGGCTGGCGGCCTTGCCGTACGCCTGGATGACGCTCGAGTGGCCGTGGTATGTGAACGTCTTCGCGACCTTTGGCTTCGCCTTCGGCCTGGCGGGTGTCGTGCACCTGGCATGCCAGGTGGGGCGGGTGCGTGATCCTGGGCTGATGCGGCAGTTCGGGCTGGCGGTCGGGTTGTCCGGCTGGGCGCTGCAGTGGGTGTTCTGGATCGTGTTTGCCAGTTACGCGAGCGTCGACAGCATGCCAGGGCAGTCGCTCCGGATTCCGATTGCCGACCTGTTTAGTGATCCCGGCGCGTTTGCCAGGGGCCTCGGCATCGCGCTCGATGCGACCGACTGGTTCGAGAAGGATCGCCACGAGCTGCTCAGGTATGTCTCATGGTTCGCGGAATTCCTTCTGCAGACCAGCATGCCGGCCGCGGCGGGGTATGGCGCTGCCGGCAAGCCCTTCTGTGAAGCGGCGGGGCAGTGGGCGACAGTGACCGCGCTGCCGCAGCACTTCGTCGCCGGCCACTTGACAGGTGCGCGCTCGCATTTCATCGCGCACCCTGAGCAATTGCTGCCGGCCCTGACTGTCCTGACCGCGCCCCTGCCGACCCATGCGCGGGTAACCCTCTACCGAGGCAAGGCCGATACCTATATCTCGGTGGACATCGTCAAGGGATGGACGGAAGACGGCGGTCCGGCGCGGCGCAGCACCTTGCTGGAATATCTGCGCGTGCCGGGGAGGGCGGTCGACGCCTTTCTCGAGCGCGTGAACCGATCGGAGAACAAGGCTGCGCCAGCGGCCCGCAAGAAGTCGCGGAGCGCGAACTGAATGCGCTGACACACCGATCATCATTTGGTAACTAACCAACGGATATTCCTGCCAAAGCCAGAGCGCCGCCAAGCATGCGCGGTATCACGAACAAAACAACTTATAGTAGAGTTTTCCTCATATCGCCAACCTGACAGGTCACGAAGCCCATGTCCTACACTACCTATCAGCCCTCGGGCATCGTGCCACCGCGGGCCTACCTGCTGGCTGCAGTGGCGATTGCCATCACGCTCCCGCTCGCCGTCCTGTACGCCTGGCTCATCGTGCCGGCGCCGGCCGTCGTCAATATCATCCTCGCATTCCTCTTTGCCCTGACGATGGCGAGTTTGGTGAAATCGGCGTGTGCCAGGGGTCAGGTGCGCAGCCCAGGCTGGGCCGGAAAGTTCGGCCTGCTGCTCGGCGTTTGCGGCTGGGTTGTCCAGTGGGCGGCATGGGCGGCGTGGCAGCAGGATGCGAACCTGGGCCTGTCGGAAATCGTGCCGCGCGCGCTCGGCTTGGCCGCCCAGCCAGGCGCGTTGCTGGCAAGCGTCGGCGACGCCTGGTCCTCCATGTCGTCGACCTTCATCGGCGTGCCGGTCAAGTACCCGATGGCGCTGGCTTGGATGCTGGAACTCTGGGCGCTGCTGTTCTTCCCGCACTACGCCGGCAAGATGCGAGCGGAAGAATTGTTCGACGAAGCAGGGGCGCAGTGGGCCCACTACGAGACATTGCCGGAACGGTTCACCTTGCCGAGCCAGGCGGACCTGCTCGCGCTGCTGGCCTCGCCTGGACGGCGCCTGGAAGATTTGCTGGCGCCGGAATTCGATCCGTCGCCCGCGAAACATGCCATCCTGCGGGTCTACCGCGTCGGCGAGGGTGATCCGCTGGTTTCGATCGTGAGCGTGGAACAGCGCGAGAAGGGCGACCCGCGCGTCGTCGAATGCTCGCCCGGCCTGTTTCTCTACGTCCCGGAGGCGGAGCTGGAGGCGCTGCGAGCCGGCGCCGAGGACACCGCCGTCGAGCCGGATCCCCCGGAACTGCTGAAAGCCATCGCCCACCTGCAGGCGGGCCGGCTGGAGGCCGCCATCGAGGCCGCCGCGCCATTTACCACCGCCGAAGAAGCACGCTTGTACGCCGACGCCAACCGCATCTGCGCCCTGGCCTGTTCGCAGACCGGGCAATGGGCGCGCGCGAACGGCTACTGGCAAGCCTTGTTCGAGCGAGAAACGACCGCCCACAATGCCTTGCAAGTAGCGACCACCGCAATCATGGCCGACCAGATG
>Ga0265798_10007067_pt1 | contig 14621 bp, 17 predicted proteins | sample P3T30metagenome_FD_192430 | JGI IMG/M metagenome (GOLD analysis project Ga0265798, IMG submission 192430) | Plant litter microbial communities from East Loma Ridge, Irvine, California - P3 T30 | ecosystem: Environmental > Terrestrial > Plant litter > Unclassified | place: USA: California... | reverse complement strand
TCGCGGCGGGCCAGGACTGGAAGGCGTTTCTGCACGCCAAGCCCGAGCCCCTCATGCTTCAGCACCGGCACCTGGGCTTCATCTGCGCCCGCCAGGAAATCACGCTGGCTGATATGGTATTCGCCTACATGAGGCAGGCCGACGCCGCCCCCAGCCGCTTCGCATGATACTGCACTTTTCAGCCTGGCACCTGCTCACGGCGCTGGGGCTGATGCTGCTAGGCCTGGCCTGCAAACTCCTGAAGCCGCGCTCCTGAGCACCGAGCCCCGCCCACCCGGCGGGGCTTTTTCGTGTCCTTTTTTCGGGTGCTTTAGCGAGGGAATTTTGAGCCACTAATCCCTATCAACGTGGCCGATATTCAACTGCTATCCCAAGTCCTGCGCGGCATCTGGCTCATGGAGCTGGGCCATGCGCAGGGCTACCTACCGCTGGTGCACCAGCTGCAAGCCGGCAATTTCGAGGCCGCAGCGGGCTTTTTCAAGAACAAGAAGAAGGAAAACGCCCCCTACGCCGTGGCCCTGAGCCTGGAGCCGGGCGCGAAAGCGCACAAAACGGATAAGTACAGCAGCTTTGACGAGGCTCCAGTGGGCAGCGTGGCCGTGATTCCGGTGATGGGGCCCATGATGCAGCAGGACTTTTGCGGCTCGCTGGGCACGCAAACCCTGGGCCGGCTCACCGAGGAGGCCGACGCCCACCCCAACATTGTAGGGCACGTGTTCGTGTTCGACACGCCGGGCGGCACCGTCGCCGGCACTGAGCGCTTCAGCAACATTATCACGGGCACGCAAAAGCCGGCCGTCGGCTACGTGCAGGGCATGATATGCAGCGCCGGCGTATGGGCGGGCTGCGGGCTCAACCACATCATGATGGGCGGGCAAACCACCCAGATGGGTAGCATCGGCACGATGCTCCAGTACATGGATTCGAGCAAGGCCGACAAGAAACGCGGCTACGTGCAGAAGATGGTGCGGGCCGATGCCAGCTACGATAAAAACGAGGCTTTTGTCCAACTGCTGGCCGGCAACGACCAGCCGATTAAGGACCAGATGCTCAACCCGATGAATGAGGTATTCCTGAACGCCGTGCGCACCAACCGCGCCGGCAAGCTGCCCACGGGCGAGGATGCCGAGAACGTGCTCAGCGGCAAGGTCTACCTGGCTGCCGATGCCGTCAAACATGGCCTGGCTGACTCGATAGGCTCCTTTCAGGAGGCCGTGCAGCTGGTGCAAAAAATGGCTTCAGACCCGAAACCGGGCCCCAGCAATACCCCCAATTCCAACCACAACAACATGAATACTTTTTTCAAAGAAAAGTGGGGCGCACTGCGCGCCCTGGTCGGCATCTCGTCGGCCGCTGCTACCAGCACCGCCGTCACCGAGGCCACGCTGGAGGAACTCAACACCAAGGCCCAGGAGCAAGCCGACCACCTGGCCAGCGCCAACGGCCTGGTGGCGACGCTCACCACCGAGCGCGACGGCGAGCGTGAGAAAATCAAGGCTAAGGAAACTGAGCTGGCCACCGCCACCGAGAACGTGACCAAGCTCACGGCCCAGGTAACGGCTGCCACCGACAACGTGACCAAGCTCACCGCGCACGTGGGCACTCTGGAGGCGCAGGTGAAGACCCTGGGCGCGCAGCCCGGCGCGATGCCCTCCAACCCGCTCAATCCCAACGCTCAGGACGAAACCACGCCCCCGGCTAAGAACCCCATTGTAGACCCCAAGGCTGGCCACAACCTGGCTGCTGCCGCCTACTTCAGCTAGGCCATTATCAGCTAAGTTACCCCATAGTACCGCTTTATTTTATTTTAATAATTAGTTAATTATCAGTTATCTATAATGGCTACTCTAAACCCCAGCGTTACCGAAATTGCCACCGAACTAGGCGCTTATTTTCGGACGAATAACCAGCAAATCCGCGAGGGCATCTACCAGAAATCGGTGACGGCTGCCTACATGCGCACCATCGTGGCCGTGCAGGGTAAGTTCCCGGCCCTCAACAGCATCACCGGCCGGGTGGTGCAGGGCTTCAAAGCCGCCTGGACGCCGATGGGCGTGACCGAGTTCACGGTCAACGAACTGACGGCTTACAAGCAGAAGGTCAACTTCCCCATCCAGCCGGCTACCGTGCTCAACAGCTGGATTTCTTACCTCTACAACGAGGGCAAGAAGCCGGGCGACATGGCCATTTCGCAGTACATCGTGGATAAGGAGCTGATGCCTGCCATCGCCCGCGACCGCGAAGACCTGATTGGTAAGTCGGTGTACGACAAGACCAAGCTCGACCAGTTCGGCCACTCGATGAACGGCATTCAGGAGCTGATTCGTCAGGGCTGCGCCGATGGCTCGATGTTCCAGATTCCGATTGCTACGCCTTCGCGCAGCAACATGGTGGAGCAAATCGAGGAGTTTGAGCTGGGCCTGCCCGAGGTGCTCAAGCCGCTGCTCGACAAAATCTACATGCCCAGCAACCTGGTGGAGGCCTACCGCCTCGACTACCGCAACAAGTACGGCACCATGCCCACCTTCACCAAGGAGGACGGTATGCGCACCTACCTGGGCCAGCGCCAGCTGGTGCCGCTGCCCTCGCTCAATGGCACGCAGGTGATTTTCGCCACCCCCAACGAGAACTTCCTGCGCCTCATCGACATCGTGGACTCGGCCGTGGTAACGGACGTGCAGGTGCTCGACTACGACGTGAAAATCTTCTGCGAATGGTGGGAGGGCGTTGGCTTCTGGAGCAACCAGCTGGTGGTTGTGGCCGTGCCGGCTGGCACGCACACCGGCCTAGGCAAAGGCACTGATGCTGCTGCTGATAAGGCTCTGACTGAAAAGTACTTCGGTAACTCAGACGGCACGCTCTAGGCCTGCCAGTAAGCTACCAAAAAGCCGGCCTCTGCTCACATGGAGGCCGGCTTTGAGGGTGCCAAGCAATTCGTAACTTATTAATTATCATTATCGTGGATACGCAAGATTTAGTGCACCAGTCGGGTAGCGACAACACGCCCGGCATCCAGCAGAAGATTTTCTACACGACGCTGGAGAACGTCGTGACCCTGCCCAAGCCCGTTATCGACGACTCGGCCAGCCCCACCGGCTCTTTTGCTGACCTGGTGACCATCCTGGACGACATCGTGGTGAAAGTGCCCCTGAGCAGCATCTACGTGACGCTGGAGGAAGGCGAGCTCAAGCACGTGGGCCAGGGCGAAACCGATTCGATGAGCTTCAAAAACTCGCTCGAATTCGCTCACCCCGGCAGCAAAGCCGAGGTGCTGGGCTTCGCGCAGTGGGTGAAAAACAACAACATCATCTTCCTGGTGCCCGAAGTGGACGGCCAGGTGCGCCTGCTCGGCAACCGCGCCTACCCGGCCAAGATGGAGTCGGCCCCCGGCTCGACCGATAAAAAGGCCGCTGGGGCGAAGAAAACCACCTTCACGTTCCAAAGCTCGCGCAAAGGCCCCTCGCCAATTTTCAAGGGCAAGGTCATGGTGCAGGGTGTTGGTGGTGCCCCGGCTACTGAGCAGGATTTGGAGTTGGTGTAAGGTAAAAAAAGAGTATTGAGAAGTGGAAATTCAGAAAAGCCCCGGCCCTTGGTCGGGGCCTTTTTTCTGCCCTTACGTGTCCTTTTTCCGGCAATTGTCGGGGAGGAGCTTTGTAGAGAACCTTATCCACTCTCTGATGCCCAAGCTCACCAAAGAACTCAAAAAAGGCCTGACCCTAGTGGCCGGCAAGCTACCCGAAACTACCGAGGCGTTCCGCGAGAAGGTCACCGGCGAGACGATGCTGGCCGAGGGTAAAACCCACCTGCACACCGGCAAGGCAATCCAGAAAGGTTTCCTCTACGGCCGCGAGGCCCAACGCCCGGTCAACCACGCCCGGCGTCTGTGTGCCGCCTATGAGCGGGGCGGGCGCGCCGGCGTGCTGGCTTACTGCACGCCCTACATCGAGTCGGAAAACCTGGCCCTGTTCTCTGCCAAGCTGAGCGAGCTGGTGCCGGCGTAGTGGACGACCTCAGCGATGATTTCTACGACGGCCTACTCGACGGCCTATTCTGGTTTTTCTGGCCCAAAGGGCCCCGGCAGTGGCTGCTCTACATCGTGCTGTTCAGCCTATTCACCTACTTAAAAAGCAGGTAATGAACCTGGTGCTTCAGAAGCCCAACAGCCTGTGCTGCGGCCAGTGCTGCGTGGCGATGGTGGCCGGCATCAATCTCAAGGCCAGCTGCAAGGTATTTGGCACCAGAGGCGTGACCACCACTAAGTCGGTGCGCCGGGCGCTGAAGCTACTAGGCTACGAGGTCAGCGAGCGCATGGTCAGCTTCCGCACCGAGTCGTCCCTGCCCACCACGTGCCTGCTCAGCCTGCGCTACCCCAAGGAGGTGCAGCGCTACAAGCACTGGGTAGTGTACCACGATGGTCTGATTTACTGCCCTTCGTTGGGCATTTACCCCTACGCACAGCTGGGCCTCCACGGCGGGGCCAAGTGCACGTCTTATCTAGGATTTACTGCCAAATGACTATTCAGGAATGGCTCGCTGGGCCGCAAGATTATCCTGCTGGCCTGCTGCTCTACCAGCAGCTGGGTGAAAACAACCATCTCAAGCGCACGCTCGGCCACGGCCCCAGCGCCTACAACACGTCGTGCCTGCGCGAGGAGCTGGAGCGGCTGGCCAAGCAGGGCAAGGGCCAGGCCGTCGTGCAGCTGGTGCCGGTCGCCACTGCTGCGGCCGTCGTGCAGCTGGTGCCCGCTGCTCAGCCGGCCCCAGCCCCCGCGATTGCCGCCGCAGCTGCGCCCACGTCGGCAATCGAGCAGCTGCTGGCCGACCTCGATACGCAGTGGAAACCGCTGTACAAGGAGGCCAGCTTTCTGCAAAGCCAGCTGGAGCACGCCAAGGACAACCAGCAGCGCGGCACCTGGTCGCACCAGGTGCTCGACCAGATGGATAAGGTGCAGGCGCTATGGGAGGCCTGCGACTACGTGCGCGAGCATGGCCAGCTGCCCCCGGTGCCGGTGGTGACACCCCCGGCCGCGCTCGACCTCACCGACCGCGCCGCCGTCGAGCAGCACCGCAACAACCTGCGCAGCCAAATCAGCAAGCAAAAGCGCAATGCCAAGCGCGCCGCTGAGGTCGAGGCCTGGCGGGCTGAAGTGCAGCAGCTATCTGAGCTACTTAGAACTTTATAACTATCACTATGAGCTTATTTTATCTATCGTTAGTGGTGCTGATTAGTTGCTTATTGGGCGGCGTGCTGGCTTATCTGGCCACCCGCCGCGCCTATCGCTACCAGCTGCACGCTGCCCAGGCCGATGCCGGCCGGGCCTGGGCAGTTTATCAGGAAACGCTGCTAGTGGCTGCGCGCTGGAAACGGAATTATTACACCCTACAGGGCCGGGCGTAGTGGAAAATCAATTTAAACCCGGCCAGCGCGCCCTGGTCGTGGGCAAGCACCCGCACGCCGGCCGCTTCGTGACGCTGGTTTCCTACGGCCCCTATGGGCTGGAGGTGCTCAACCTGGTAGGCTGGCTCGCTCGGGCCGACGACAGCCAGGGGTTCTACTGCCAGGTGGAAAACCTCACTGCGCTCGATGAGTCGGCCCCTTTCGAGGTTGGCCTGAAGCCTAAGAAAGCCAAGCAAGCGCCGGCAATAGAGGTAGTGGAGGCGGTCGAGGAGCCCGCCAGCACGGCCCTGGTGCCCACGGTGAGCCCCGGCCGGCGTCAGACTACGCTCGACAAGCTGCAAGCCTATTACAAGGCAGCCGACACGACCAATCCGATAGCGCTCAGCAAGCACCAGCAGGAAGTGCTCACGCGACTGGAGGCAGCCTGGGCGCTGCTGCTCGACAAAAAGCCCGAGGAGAAAACCATCACCAAGCTGATTAAAAAATTCGGGATTAGCCGGGCGCAGGCCTACCGTGACCTGGGCGACAGCAAGCACCTGTTTGGCGACGTGGTGAAGTCGAACCGTGAGGCCGACCGCTACCTGCTCAAGGAGATGGCGATGGAAACCTACGCGCTTTCAAAGAAGGCTGGCGAGTTCAAGGAGATGAACAAGGCAGTCGATAACCTCATCAAAATAACTGGCATTCAGAAAGATGATGCCAACATTCCCGACGCTGAGGCCTTCCTGCCCAGCAACTACGTGCTGGAGCTGAAGAACAACACCGGCAAGGACTTGACCCTAAACCTGGAGGCAATTGCCGCGCTGCCCGCCCACGAATACGAGGAGGTAATGAACCTCATTCAGGAAACGGGCGGCGTGAGTGAATTGGAAATGCTACAAAAAATAATGGAGGCCGCCCGTGGAACAGTCGAATAAGTACCTCGTTAAGCCCCTGACGCTGAACGTGCCGCAGATGCGTTTTGCAGCAATCCAGCCCAAGGAATCGGTGCAGATATGGGGCCGGGCCACCGGCAAGTCCACCATTATCGCCTGGCTCATGCACATGATTGTGCGCACCATGCCCAGGGCCGCGTGGACTATCACGGGCGCGACCTACCAGGCCATCCTGACGCGCACGCTGCCCTCGACGCGCGCGAGTCTGGAGCGGCTGGGCTACTACCACGGCGTGCACTACTTTATCGGTAAGAAGCCCAGTGCGGCCTACGGCTTTGCCGAGCCCTACCAGCCGCCGTTCAAGTACGACAACGCCATCATTTTCCGCAATGGCACGCTGTTCCACCTGGTGAGCCAGGACAAGGGCGGCGGCTCAGCGCGGGGCCTCAACACCGACGGCGCTATCTGTGACGAGTCGCTGCTGCTCGACAAGAATAAGTTTGACCAGGAAGTGAGCACCACCATCCGGGGCAACTACCAGTACTTCGATAAGTGCCGGCTGCACGGCGGCGTGCACCACTTCACCAGTATGCCCTACGGGGCCAGCTGGCTGCTCAACGCCGGCGAGTACTACGAGCGTGACGGCAACGACATCAAGCTGGTGCGGGCCAAGCTCATCGAGATGCAGCTGGCCTTTATTGACGAGAAAGACCCGCGCAAGCGCATGAAGCTGTGGCCCGAAATCGACGCCCTGAACAAGCGAATCCGCTACTACCCCGACAAGAACGGCTTTTTGTATTCGGAGGCCAACGCCTTCGATAACCTCAAGGGCAACATTATCAAGCTCAACTATTTGGAGGCCGAGCGCCGCAAGCTCACCGATTACGTGTACCGCGTGGAAGTGCTCAACCAGCGCACCGACAAGGTGGAGGGCGGCTTTTACGCCAACCTCGACCCAGCCGTGCACACCTACACGTCGTTCGATAACGACTACCTGAAGACGCTGGCCCTCGATACCAACTACCAGGTGAAGCTGGAGGATGCCAACAGCTTGCAGGATTCGGACTGCAAAAGCAATATGCCCCTGCGCATTGCCGTGGACTGGGGGGCGAAAATTACCTGCATGACCGTGGCCCAGCAGGAGCTACTTCAGCTTAACCTACTGAAGGACTTGTATGTAAAGGCTCCGCTCATCCTCGACGACCTGGCCAAGGAGTTTTGCCGCTACTACGCCAACCACCTGTGCAAGGAAGTCTACTTTCACTACGACCACACCGGCAACAGCCGGCAGGCCAACAGCGACCAGACCTATGCCGAGCAGTTCGCCAAGATTCTGCGCAACAACGGTTGGACGGTGTACATGGTATCGAAGGGCGCGGCCCCTGAGCACAAGGACAAATACCTGCTTATTTCGCGCCTGCTGAAGGAGTTAGACCCGCGCCACCCGCGCCTGCGCTTCAATAAGCACAACTGCAAGCACCTGCTGCTCTCGATGTCACTGGCCCCGGTCACCGAGGTGATGGGCGTGGTGAAGAAAAACAAGAACAGCGAGCGCAGCAGCACCGTGCCGGCCGAGCAGGCCACCCACTTGTCGGATACGTTCGACATTCTGGTGTGGGGCCTCTACCAGCACCTGCTCAGCTCGATGCCGGTGTTTACGGATAACCTGTACCGGAAATAATTGCCACGTGCACCTGCACGCCCAAAAGCCCGGCCCCAACCAGCCGGGCTTTTTCGGGCCCAAACTGCTGAAAAAACCGTCTCAAAAATGGGGCGGCGGTGGGCTGGCAAGCGGCCCTATACCAGCAATTTAGCTTGCGCCGGGGTTTTCAAACGTCTCTTTTTTCAACAGAACACCCTGTCACGCGCTGACGACGACCGGCAATCCGACCGGCAATTTTTCGGGATATATGGCAGGGGGGGTAGGCCGACCCGGCCGAGGTCGCGGGGCACGTTGTGAGGCACTGGCAGGGGGGTAGGTAGCAAGCATGGCCAGCCCTTGGCCAGTGTGGCCAGCCCTTGGCCAGGTGCTGGCCAGGGGGCTGTTTCGTGTCCTTTTTTAGGGTGCTTTAGCAAGGGAATTTTGAGCTACTACTACGCTCACCCTTATGCAACTCATTACCCTGGCCGAGGTGCTGCACCTGCTCAACAGCACGGCCGACCCCTGCACCATCGTGTTCTCTACGGCCGACCGCCAGCGCCGCACCGGCGGCGAGCTGGTCACCCTGGAGGGCTGCGTGAAGACGGGCGTGGATAAGGAGCCCAGGGCAGTGGTGCCCACTGGCCAGCAGCCCGCAGCTGAGCAGCGCGGGCCCAAGCGTCGGCCCAACCACCGCGCCCACCAAACCATCAACCTCACCATCCTGAGCAGCGGCAAGGTGCGCACCGTGCACGTGCGGCTCATCACGGAATTCAACGGCCAAAAAGTACGCTGGTAATGTCTGGAATCTTCTTTAATGGGGCCGCCTCGGTGGCCTACCTGCCCCGGTTGGGCGCGGCCGTCCGCTTTGGCAACGGCCTCGATACCAAGCCCAGCGCTGCCCCAGGGGCCACGCCCAGCACGCCCTACGTGCGCGACCTGAGCCTGGGCACCGGGCCCATCGCCCGGTGGGGGGCTGATAACCTCTTTCCCCAGCGCGTGCTGGCCGACCTGCGCGAGAACACCATCCTGAACCCAGGGCTGGAGTGGAAGGCCCGCGCCCTCTACGGCGGCGGGCTCATGTACGGCTCCTTCGTGTACGGCGATGATGGGGCCGAAACCTTCAAGCCCATCAGGCTGCCCCAGGTCGAGGACTTCATTCGCCGCAACCAGCTCCACAAGTGGGCCCTGGCCACGGCCACCGACATCGTGACCTTTTACAACGCCTTTCCCGAGCTGATACTCAGCAAGGACAGGAGCCTGATTACCAACATCACGCGCCAGAAAGTGCCCTTTTGCCGCTGGTCGAGCCAGAACCCGGCCAACGGCTTTGTCGAGTGGTGCTACCTAAACGCCAACTGGAGCAACTGGAGCGGCGAGGGCGACCAGTACACCATCAAGGTGCCGGCCATCGTGCCTGGCTACGACCTACTGGAGTCCCTGCGCAACGACCTGCGCGGCCACAAGTTCATTTACCCGCTTAGCTACCCCACGCTGGCCGAAACCTTCTACTCGCTGGCCACCTGGGACGTGGCCCGGCTTTCGGGCTGGCTGAAGGTGGCCAAATCCATTCCGGCGTTCAAGCAGGCCCTGTTTGACAACCAGATAACGCCTAAATACCTCATCGAAGTGAGCACCTGGTGGTGGGAATGGAAATACGGCGCGGGCTGGACAAGCAAGCCGCTGGAGGAGCGTCAAAAGCTTATGAATGAGGAGCTTACCAAGTTCGAGGACTTCATGGTGGGCACGCAGGCCACCGGCAACTCGCTCATGGTCACTTTCCACTCCGACCCCATCAGCGGCAAGGAATACGCGGGCTGGAAAATCACGGCGGTCGATAACAAGATGAAGGACGGCATTTACATCGAGGACTCGCAAGAGGCCTCGCTGCACCTGTACAGCGCCCTCGACATTGACCCGACCCTGCGCGGCATCACGCCCGGCAAGAGCATGGGCGGCGGCTCAGGCAGCGATAAGCGGGTGGCCTTCAATATGTACATCAGTCTCCAGCAGCCTTTTCAGGACTTGGTGACCGAGGTGCTGCAATTCATCTGTGACTACAACCGCTGGACAGGCCCGGACGGAATGCCCCTGGTTTGGCGCTTCCGCAACGCCCTGATTACCACCCTCGACACGGGCAGCGAAATGAAAAAGCCCACCCAAGCCCCCACCCCCGGCGCATGAGCACCCTAATCACGACTATTCAGGAGTTTGCGGCCGGCGTGCCGGTCAACGTCACCAGCGACATCGAGCTGCTGCTTCCCCCGGTGGCGACGGCCGAGCGCAAGCACCTGCTGCCCATCCTGGGCCGGGCCCAGTACCGCGAATTGCTCGATGCTTACCAGGGCAGCACCCTGAGCCCCGAGCAGGCCGAGCTGCTCAAGCTGGTGCAGGTGGCCACGGCCAACCTGGCCTACGCCTCCTACGTGACCGTGGCCCAGCTGCAACTCAGCAACACCGGCATCACGGTCACCAGCGACCCCAACAACCGCACGGCCTTCCAGTGGCAGATTAACGACCTGCGCGCCCACCTGACCGAAACCGGCTACTCGGCGCTCGATGAGGTGCTCGACTACCTGGACGAGCACAAAAGCGACTTCCCCACGTGGGCCCAATCGGCCGCTTACACCTACAACAAGGGCCTGCTGCTCAACAACGCGGCCGACTTCAGCCGCTACTACAACATCAACGGCTCGCGCCGCACCTTCCTGGCCCTTACGGCCATTATCAGCCGGGAGGAGGTCTTTACGCTGGAGCCGGTGCTGAGCCCCGCGTTCTGCGCGGCCCTGCGCGCCGAAATCCAGACCGGCACCGTGAGCGCGGCCACCGAGGCCGTGCTGCGGCTGCTGCACCCAGCCCTGGCCAACATCACCATCAGCCAAGCAATTGGCGAGCTGAGCTTCAGCCTCAACGGCGGCGCGCTGGAGCTGCAAATCTACCGGGCCGACAACGCCAACGGCAAGGAGAGCGACCCCGGCTTGAGCGAGATGCTGAGCCTGAAGCGCAGCCAGGCCCTGGACAACGGCCGCGAGTACCTGCGCAAGCTGGTCACCTTCCTCAACGCCAAGGCCTCGGCCACGGTCTACCCCGACTACTTCACCAGCGACCGCTACGTGGCCCCCACGCTGGCCCCTGACCCCCACGCCCCGCCCGGCCCCCGGCGTCGGGTTTACAGTGCCTGCTAACCTCCACTATTATGCGTTTACTACTATCCTGGTGTTTATCCTTACTTAATTGGCTTACGCTGAGCACCAAAATGCTGCTTGCACTGAGCGCCAAAACGATACTTTCGTTACGGGTGGCCGTGGTGCTCACGCCGGTGCTCATCTTCATCGAGCGCTACCTCTTTAACGACTGGAATTTCCTCGCTTACCTGGGCGTGCTTATCGCGGTCGATACGATTTTCGGCGTGCAGCACCACTGGGTCAAGCACTCAATTAGTAGCCGCGCCTTCAGCCGTCTTTTCACCAAGTGCGGCATCTACGTGGGCCTGCTGGTGCTCACGCACGTGCTCACTAGTTTTCAGGTGCACGGCAAGCCCCAGGTGCTGTTTGCCTGGTTCGACACCTTCATGTATTCGTGCATGATGGCCCGCGAAGGCCTTAGCATTCTGGAGCATATCGCTTTTATCGAGCCCCGCCTGGTGCCCAAGGCCCTGCTCAAGCGCCTGGCCATTATTTCCGATGAAGGTATCGAGGCCGCGCTGGTGGCCATGCCGGTGGCCCAGCATTCCGCTGCCCCCCTGAACCTGACCCCGGCCCCGGTGGCCGACGTGGCGACCGCTGAGGTGGCCACCGATGAACCTGCTTCACTTACCCCCGCTATTTTATGAGAAAGCTATACTACGGCGTGCTATGCCTGGCCCTGGCCAGCTGCGCCACCACCCGCAACCTACCGACCGCGCCGGCCGAGCCCCCGCCCGCCTCTCAGTTCGTGGCCATGCCCGACTCGCTGCCCTTCGTGCTGGCTACGCCCAAGGCCAGCTTCCTCGACCAGGTGCTGGGCCGCACGCCGGCGACGGTGGCCTATCGGGGCCTGCCAGCCAAGATTAAGAACTCGACCGTGAGCGTGACCTACAACCACGTGGCCGGCAACCAGACCAACACCAGCAGCACCACCAGCACAGCCAAGAACGGCCGCACGGTCGTGGGCGACGGGGCCAGCAACATCGAGGCCGGCAAGAAGTCCGGCCCCATCATCCGGGCCGACACCGGGGCCGACGTGCACGTGGCCACCAGCAAGCAGGGCCCGGCGCTGGCCGGCGACGGCAGCCACCAGGCCGTGACCAAAAAGGGCCCCGCGCAGGCCGGCGACGGCAACCGCAACACCGAGCAGAAGGCCAGCGGCTGGCCCTGGTGGCTGTGGCTGCTCATTGTGGCCGGCGTGCTCACCGGCATCTACAAGGTTTATAAACGCTTTACCCCTATTTAATCACCTATTTATCAAGTATGTTACCCAAGGATTTTTTCGCTAAATACGCCGCCGCTGCTATCGCTACCTGCAAGGGCACCGGCCTGCTAGTATCCGTTACCCTGGCCCAGGCCGCGCTGGAAAGCGGCTGGGGTGAGTCGAAGCTGGCCAAGCTGGGCCTCAACTTCGGCGGCATCAAAGCCGGCAAGTCGTGGAAGGGCAAGCGCCTCAATTTCAAGACTCAGGAGGAGGTAAACAAGCAGCTCATCACCATCACCGACGATTTCCGGGCTTACCCCACGGCCGAGGCCTATTTCGCTGACCGCGTGCTGCTGTTCCGCACCCTGAGCCGCTACAAGGCTCTGTTTGCCCAGGACAGCTATAAGGCCGAATCCATGCTGTTTACGAAAACCGGCTACTGCACCGATACCAGCTACGGCCCCAAGCTCATCTCGATTATCGAGAAGCACGGCCTCACCAAGTACGACGCCTAGCCCGGCGCATTATCAACGCTATTACTACTTATCAGTTATGTATTTATCGTTTCTCTACACCCGTTTGCTGAGCCTGCTGCTGCTGGCGGTCGGCTGCTGCTCGACTGCCCAGGCCAAGCCGACCCTGGGCGAGCTAACTACCCTGGCCGTCGGCCCTTACGTATCGGACGCCAACAGCGCCCTGCGTGGCCCCTACCAGGCCGGCCCGCTGGTGGTCACGCAGACCTACCGCAACACCAGCCCAGTGCTTCAGGACTCGCTGGCCTTCACCGTGCAGGCCTTCGGCCCTGGCTACTCGCAGGGCCTGATTCAATTCTTTGGGGCGCTCAAGGGCCTGGGCCCGAACGGTGGCCAGGACAGCTTCGTGCTGGGCGACATCAGCCTGCCCGGCCCCGGCTCCTACCTAGTGCAAACCGACGTGTTCGTTTACGACCGCGCCCGCAAGGAATGGCTCGCCGGGCCGAGTCACGTCTATTGGCTGCTGGCCACCACGCCCACCCCGTTGCCGGTGGAGCTGGTTAGCTTCACGGCCCAGGCCCAAGCCGACAGCGTGGCCATCAGCTGGCAAACGGCCAGCGAGCGCAATTGCTTCGGGTTCTGGCTGGAGCGTAGTACGGACGGCCTGGCCTTTGCGCCGCTGCATTTTACGGCCGGCGCGGGCACCACCAGCACCCTGCGCGGCTACCAGGTGCGCGATGCCCTACCGCAGCTGCGCACCCACTACTACCGGCTCAGGCAAGTGGACGTGGGCGGGCAGCAGCAGTACAGCCCCGTGGTGGCCGTGGCCCCGGCCAAGCGGGCCGCGCCGGTGGCCACGGTCTACCCCAGCCCGGCTAGTGGCCAGGCCCACGTCACGGGCGCGGCCGGGGGCACGTCGGTGCGCCTCTACGACGCGGCCGGGCGGTTGAGCAGGCAGCAGTGCCTCGACAGCGAAGGGCTGCTCGACCTGTGCGGCTTGCCCGCCAGCACCTACCAGGTCGTAATTGGTGAGGGAGCCAGTGCCCAGCGCCTGCGCCTGGCCACTTATTAGATGTAGGTACACACAACGCCGGAAGCAAAAAGGCCCTCGACCGCCCCGGTCGAGGGCCTTTTTCGTGTCCTTTTTTCGGGTGCCCGCGCAAAGGAGCTTTGGGTATGAATAACGTGCAATTCGCCCACGTGCGCCGGCAATTACCTGCCAACTGGAGCGAGCTAACGCGCCGGCAGCTGCTGGCCATCGTGCCGCTGCTGTTCCAGCCCACTGGCCCGGTGGCCGTGCAGGTGCAGCTGCTGTGCCTGCTGCTCAAGCTGCCGGCGTACCTGTGGTTTAGCCTGACCGATTTTCAGATTGCCGACCACCTGCGCCTGGTGCGCTGGCTTACCGAGCCCAGCCAGCTCATCAAGCAGCTGCTGCCGACCATCGGCCCCTGGTGGGCCCGCCTGGCCGGCCCCGGCGACTGGCTGGCCGGCGTGTCGGTGTGGGAGTTCGCCAATGCCGAGGCCCAGCTCAGCAAGTGGGTGGCCACCCAGGACGAGGCCGTGCTCAACCGCCTGGTGGCCGTGCTCTACCGGCCCCGCCGTTTTGGCTGGTGGCTGCTGCGCCTCAGCCCGGCCTACACCGGCGACAGCCGGCAGGTTTTCAACGAGAAGCGGGTAGCGGCCCGTGCCGAGCGCGTGGCCCGGCTGCCGCTGGCCCATCGGCACGCCGTGCTGGTGTACTACCTGGGCTGCCGGGCCAAGCTGGAGCAGGCCTACCCCCACCTGTTCAGCGGCGACGAGGGCAACGGCAAAGACCCCAACCCCTGGCTCACGCTCATCGGCCGGCT
>Ga0265798_10007065_pt1 | contig 14622 bp, 12 predicted proteins | sample P3T30metagenome_FD_192430 | JGI IMG/M metagenome (GOLD analysis project Ga0265798, IMG submission 192430) | Plant litter microbial communities from East Loma Ridge, Irvine, California - P3 T30 | ecosystem: Environmental > Terrestrial > Plant litter > Unclassified | place: USA: California... | reverse complement strand
GGCGGTCGTACAGGCGCACTTCGGCCTCGAGTGCGCTGGCCGCGCTGACCCAGGTGATGTTGCCCTTGACCTTGTAGTTATCGGCGCCCGGCGTGCCCGACTTCGAATCCTCGAAGTACTTCACGTGCACTGCGGTGACCTTGCCGTCGGCATCCTTGTCGAAACCGGTGCACTCGACCACGAAGCCGTATTTCAGGCGCACACGGCTGCCCGGCTGCTCGCCCACTGGCGGCGTGAAGCGGAAGTAGCCCTTGGTCGGCACTTCCATGAAGTCTTCCTGCTCGATCCACAGTTCGCGCGTGAATGGGAAGGTGCGCTTGCCCATCTCGGGATGGTGCGGGTGGACCGGCGACATGCATTCGACCGACTCACCCTCGGGGAAGTTGTCGACGATGAGTTTCAGCGGACGCAGCACGGCGATCGCGCGCGGCGCCTTCGGATCCAGGTCGTCGCGCAGCGCGCCTTCGAGCGTGCCCATGTCGATCCAGCCATCGGCCTTCGAGACGCCAATGCGCTCGCAGAACAGCTGGATCGATTCCGGCGTGTAGCCGCGGCGGCGCAGACCGACGATGGTCGGCATGCGCGGATCGTCCCAGCCGGTGACGACGCCGTCGTCGACCAGCGCGCGGAGTTTACGCTTGGAGGTGACGACATAGGTCAGGTTCAGGCGCGCAAATTCGTACTGGCGCGGCACCGGCGGCGTAAAGAAACCGCCTTCGGCCAAGGTCGCCACCAGCCAGTCGTAGAACGGACGGTGATCCTGGAATTCCAGCGTGCACAGCGAGTGCGTGATGTTCTCGATCGCATCCGAAATCGGGTGCGTGTAGTCGTACATCGGGTAGATGCACCAGTTGTCGCCCGTGCGGTGGTGGTGCGCGTGGCGGATGCGGTACAGGGCCGGGTCGCGGTTGGTCATGATCGGGGACGACATCGCGTCCTCGCTCATCTTGGCGCGCAGGATGTGTTCGCCGTCCTTGTACTTGCCGGCCTTCATGTCGCGGAAGATCTGCAGCGACTCCTCCACCGGGCGGTCGCGGAAGCGCGAGTTGGTGCCCACGGTGCCAAAGTTGCCGCGGTTCTTCGCCATCTCTTCGGCGCTCTGGCTGTCGACGTAGGCAAATCCCTTCTGAATCAGGTACTCGGCCATCGCGTACAGGCGGTCGAAGTAATCGCTGGCGTAGTACAGGTGCTCCTGGCCGTCGCGCTGCCACGAGAACCCCAGCCACTTGACGCTGTCCATGATGGTGTCGACGTATTCCTGGTCTTCCTTCTCGGGATTGGTGTCGTCGAAGCGCAGATGGCACAGGCCGGCGTAGTCGCGCGCCAGCCCGAAGTTCAGGCAGATCGACTTGGCGTGGCCGATGTGCAGGTAGCCGTTCGGCTCCGGCGGGAAGCGCGTGATCACCGGCGGCAGGCCGTCGCGGGTGTGGGTGCCTGCGGCCAGGTCGGATTCGACGATGGCACGCACAAAGTTCGACGACGGTGCGTTGCCCGGCGCCGGGGAATTCTTGTCGTTGCTCATGAAATAGTTCTAGAAGGGTAAGTAGCGGGCATTTTACCGTAGACGGAGGCGGCCATGGGTTGCGGGCGTCATGACAGGCGCTCGCGCCCCGTCCGACGTTTTCTATAGGATAATCCTGGTTTTACCGATATTGCAGCGCGTCGTGCAGCGTTCCTGGAGAATTTCTGTTGGAAAATTTATATGCCATCCTCGGCGTCGCCCCGAATGCGACCGACGAAGAGATCAAGAAAGTCTACCGTTCGCTGGCCATGCGCTACCATCCGGACCGCAACGATGCGCCCGGCGCGCAGGCGCGCTTCCAGGCCGTCAGCAAGGCCTATGAGATCCTGTCGGATCGCGCCAAGCGGGACGATTACAACCAGAGCCTCAATCACCGCATCGTGCTCGACGCCGACGCCGAAGCGTATGCGCTGTGGCGCTCGCTGTTCGCGCTCAACGGCGTACACGTGCACAACTGAGCTGCCGGCGCCGCCAGGCCGCCGCACCCAATCTACAGGATAGAACATGAAGAACGTACATCCCGAATTCTCCTTCCAGTCGCGTGAGCTGGAGGGCCAGATCGAGGGCACCCTGGGCGACCCGCCCAACCGCAAGAACTACGACATGATGGTCAATGCCCTGGTGTCCGAATACGCCGACGGCGGCGGCATCGACGACGTCAATATGATGGCGTTCGCGCTGGTCGACAAGATCCGCTTCCTGGATCCGAAGGGCCTGATGCGCGAAGCGGCCGATTACGCCGACGGCGATCCGGCGCGCGTGTTTGCCATGGCCGAGTGCACCGGCGACGAGGGCAAGGCCATGTATGAAGGCATGACCGCCAACTACCCGGAACTGGCGCGCCAGGCCATTATTACCGCCTTCTTGTTCAAGAACCAGAACCGCTGGGTCGACGACGACCAGTCGCTCGAGCAGCTGGGCCGCAACGACGATGGCGACGATGTCGATGAAGACGGCGAAGCCACCGACGACTTCACCGGCCTGTTCGACGAAGGAGACCGCGATGAGCGATAACGCATCGAAGCCCGACAATCAGGCAAACCTGCCGGCCCTGGTCAGCCAGGTCGGCGACCTGGTGCTGGCCGGCTCGCTGGACCACGCCGAAGAAGTATTCTCGAAGGCCGCCGACGAGCACGGCGACTATGCCGTGGCCCAGGTGCTGACCGACCTGCCACCGCAAGTGACGGCCCTGCACCTGTCGGGCTTCGACGGCGGCAAGACCTCGCTGGCGACCATGCTGGTGCCGCCGAAAGCCTGGGCCGACAGCCTGGCGTATATCGCCGCGACCTGGCCCGACAATATGATCGAGGACGATCCCGAACGGATCGCCGAGAACCTGTTCAACCACGTGCACGGCGTGGTCTACGCCCAGGACGACGAGGACCGCCGCAACGAGCTGCTCGAGGCCGCGTCGGCCACCGATCACGGCGCGACCGTGTTCGCGATCCTGTGGTCGCTGGCGCCGAGAGAGATCCTGGAAGTGGCGGGCGAGATCCTGTCCAAGGGGCGCTACGTGAGCGGCCAGACCAGCGCCGACAGCGATATCGTGCCGCTGGCGGTCGACCTGGCCAAGGCCACCGAGGATGGCTGGGAGCGTTCGCTGCTCGAGCTGTTCCCCGAGTTCCGCCACAGCGCCGAGATGGCCGAGATCGAGCTGCCCGACGATCCGGACGAGGAATCCGAATTCATGCAGCGCTCGACGCGCGACCTGCTGCTGCGCCTGCGCAAGCAGGTGCCGTCGGTGCGCAGCCGCGCCGCGCGCAGCCCGCGCCGCAGCCTGGGCACGGACATCTTCTCGTGAGCGGAGCGCCACAGAGCATGCTGCCAGCCATCGTCATCGAACAGCCGCCGCGCCTGATTCGCGCGATCCGGCTGCTGCCGGGCGAAGCCACGCCCGACGAAGCGGCAATCCTGGCCGACGAACTGGCCGGCGTCACCGCCATGGTGGCCGAGAAGTTCACCAATGACCGTACTGCCGAAGGGATTCAGCGCGCACTGCTGCTGACTGTCGGCGGCGTGTCGCTGGGCCTGGAAGCGCTGATCCAGACCCAGGAAGAGGGCGACCTCGACGCGGTCGATATCCTGATCGGGGAGGGCGCCGAACACGCCTTCCAGGCGGGTTTCCGCCTGATCCGCGAGCTGGCCGCGCTGCCCGAGGACAGCCTGGTGAGCGAGTACGACAACGATCCGGTGTACGCCCAGCGCCGCCTGCGAGAGCTGTTCGTCGACATCTGCACGGCCGATCCGGGCGAATCGTGGACCGGCTACGAGCGCTACCTGGGCCAGGTCAAGCAGAGAAAGGCGGTGCAGGACATCGTCAAGGCTGCCGAGTGGCTGCGCAAGAACCACTACGAAGGTCCGGTCAAGGATCCCGACCTGAACGCCGAAGGCGTGATCGCGATGGCGATCATCTTTGCGGCCGAGGGTGGCGCGCGCATCACGGCGCGTACCGGCCAGCGCGAGTTCGAGCGTTTCGTGAAAGCGGTGCGCAAGCACCAGCCCGATTTTGAACAGGGCTGGACCGAGCTGCTGAACCGCATTCCTCCGGCCCACCAGGCCGTGGTGGCCGAGCGCATCGACATCTACCGCAAGCACTGCACGGTGCTCGAGCAGATCGGCACCAAGGCCACCATCGGCGAGCTGATGACCGAGCTGGAAAACTACGCGGGCTCGGAACTCGACCCCGAGTACCCATGAAGCCGGCCGCATGAACGCACCTGGCGTACCTGGCGCCCGGATCGCCGCCGGCAGTGCGGCGTTCCGGCGCATCAACCGCGCCATGGCTTTCGGCGGCTTTTCCATCTTCGCCCTGTTGTACTGCGTCCAGCCGCTGATGCCGCTGCTGGGCCACGATTTCCAGCTGTCGCCGGCCCAGAGCAGTCTGGTGCTGTCGGTGTCCACCGCCACCCTGGCGCTGGCACTGCTGGGTTCCTCGAGCGTGGCCGAGCGCTTCGGCCGCAAACCCGTGATGGTCGCCTCGATGATCAGCGGCGCGCTGCTGACGCTGGCCTGCGCGTTTGCTTCCGACTACCAGCACCTGGTGGCGCTACGCGCGCTGATGGGCCTGATGCTGGGCGGCTTGCCGGCCGTGGCCATGGCCTACCTGAGCGACGAGATCGAACCGACCTCGCTCGGCCTGTCGATGGGCATGTACATCAGCGGCAGCGCCTTTGGCGGCATGAGCGGGCGGGTGATCGCGGCCGTCATCAGCGACTTCGCGTCCTGGCGCGTTGCGGTCGGGTTGCTTGGGGCGGCCGGGTTGTACGCAGCCTGGGAATTCGCGCGCAGCCTGCCGCCGTCGCGCCATGGCGGCGCGCGGCCGGCGCGCGGGCCCGGCTTCATCGATGGCCTGCGCATCCACCTGCGCGACCCCGGCCTGCCGTGGCTGTTCGTGCTGCCATTTCTCTTGATGGGGTGTTTCGTGAGCCTGTACAACTACATCGGCTACCGCCTGCTGGCGCCGCCGTTCGGCCTGCGCCAGAGCGCGGTCGGGCTGCTGTCGCTGCTGTATTTGCTGGGAATTTTCAGCTCGATGTGGGCCGGCAAGCTGGGCGACCGGTTGGGACGGCGCAATGTGCTGTGGATGGTGATGGGCCTGATGATCGCCGGGTTGTCGATCACCCTGTTCGATTCGATCGTGGCGGTGGTGCTGGGCGTGGGCGTGACCACGTTCGCCTTCTTCGCGGCGCACTCGCTGGCCAGCAGCTGGGTTGGCCGGCGCGCCCAGCCGCCGCAGGCGCTGGCTTCGGGTATCTATTTATTCTTTTATTACCTGGGCTCGAGCGTGGTGGGCTGGTTCACCGGCTACGTGTACGAGCATTGGGCCTGGCCCGGGGTGGTGGCGATGCTGGGCGCGATCCTGGGGATCGGGCTGGCGATCGCGCTGCGGCTGCGCACGTTGACGCCGGTGCCGCTGAAATAAGAGGGCAGAAGTAAAAACGCCACGCTGGTGCGTGGCGTTTTGTGCGATCAGCGGCGTGCTGCGCGGTTCACTGCAGGGCGCGGAGCGCCGCCGGTCTTGCCGAGGTGGCGGAAGGTGATCCGGCCTTTCGACAGGTCGTACGGCGACAGTTCCAGGCTGACCTGGTCGCCGGCGATGATGCGGATGTGGTTCTTGCGCATCTTGCCGGAGGTGTAGGCGATCAGCTTGTGGCCGTTTTCGCAATCGACGCGGTAGCGCGAGTCGGGCAGCACTTCAGCGACAACGCCGTTCATTTCGATGAGTTCTTCTTTTGCCATGATGGGCTCCTGTTAGTTTGTATTCGGATAATGGGCCCACCTGGCGCGAAGGCGCTCGGGAAGGCAGGTGATGCCGCCCGCGCAAGCGGGCACTGTCAGTGTTGAACGTGTGGCGCGACGCGCGCGCCTGCCGGAGTGACAAAGCCCGCTCACGGCAGGCTTGTGTTCGATGAGGTACTTCGTTCGGTGCCGTGCGGTCCCTGTCATCTGCAAGGATGCCGCGCCATGGAGTCGCGCGTCAAGACTGGCTGAGGCGCATGGTCGGGCGCCTGAACACAATATGGGGACACTATCTTGAATTTCCAGTGGCAATCTTCGTGTACGTCAATTGAAATTGAAAACGATTGGCGCGATGCGCGAACACGCTAGTGTAGCACGATTGGCGCTGTACCGTTCATGCCTCAGTGTAATGAAGATATAATCCAGCCACTATGTTGCGCTAATCGCGACTCACCACCGGTCGTCCCGCATCCTGCAGCCCAGGCCAGCGTGTGAAATGGCCGATCAAATAGGCTGTTTCATGAACGACACTGTTTCCAATCGCATTTCGACCGGCATTTCCGGCCTGGACGACATCCTGGGCGGCGGCCTGACGCCGCAGCGCGTCTACCTGGTCGAAGGTTCGCCCGGCGCCGGCAAGACCACACTCGGCCTGCAATTCCTGCTCGACGGTGTTGCCCGGGGCGAAAGCGGCATGTATGTCACGCTGTCCGAGACCACCGAAGAGCTGATTGCGGTCGGCCATAGCCACGGCTGGGACTTGGGCTGCATCGACATCGTCGAGCTGGCCGGCGATGACGATCTCGATCCGGAGTCGCAGCAGTCGGTATTTCATCCTTCCGAAGTCGAGCTGGGCGAGACCACCCGCAAGGTCATGGACCGGGTCGACGCCACCCGGCCGACGCGGGTGGTGTTCGACAGCCTGTCCGAAGTGCGCCTGCTGGCCCAGAACGCGCTGCGCTACCGGCGCCAGATCCTCGCTCTCAAGCAATTTTTCTCAGCGCGGAATTGCACTGTGTTGCTTTTAGACGACAAAACCAGCTCGTCGGACCAGCATTTGCACAGTATTGCCCATGGCGTGATCAGCCTGGAGCAACTCGCCCGGGAGTACGGCAAGGAGCGCCGCCGCGTGAATATCATCAAGATGCGCGGCATCCAGTTCCGGGGCGGTTTCCACGATTATTCGCTTGAGACCGGCGGCATCGTCATGTATCCGCGCCTGGTCGCGGCCGAGCACGTGCGCGATTTTGTGCCGGACGTCAGCACCAGCGGTTCGGACGGATTCGACGGTCTGCTCGGCGGCGGCCTGGTGCGCGGCACCAATGCCCTGATCGTCGGGCCGTCCGGCGTTGGCAAGACCACCCTGACCACCCGCTGCCTGATGGCCGCGCTCGAGCGCGGTGAGAAGGCCGGCTACTACCTGTTCGACGAGGGCCTGGGCACCTTCTTTGCCCGTAATGCGCAGCTAGGCCTCGATCTGCGTCCCTACCTCGACAGTGGCCAGCTGTCGATCTGCCACTTCGATCCGGCCGAGCTGTCGCCGGGAGAATTTGCCCAGATACTGCGCACCGCGGTCGAGAACGATGGCATCCGCTTCGTGGCGATCGACAGCCTGAATGCCTATTTGCAGGCAATGCCGGGCGAGCAGTTCCTGCTGCTGCAGATGCATGAACTGCTGTCCTACCTGAACCAGCAGGGCGTCACCACGGTGATGATCCTGGGCCAGCACGGCCTGACGGCGGACGCGCGCACCGATGTCGACCTGAGCTACCTGAGCGACACCACCGTGCTGCTGCGCTTCTTCGAGGCGGCGGGCAAGATCCGGCGCGCGATCAGCGTGATCAAGAGCCGCACCACCCAGCACGAGCTGACCATCCACGAACTGCAGCTGGGCCAGGGTGGCGTGATCATCGGCGCGCCGCTGGCTGGCTTCGAGGGTGTGCTGACCGGCATTCCGACTTACCGCGGCGTGACGCCGATGATGGCCCAGGATGGGCATGCCGAGAACTGATCCGCACGACGAACGCATCCTGGTCTTCGCGCCGCGTGGGCGCGATGCCGAGGTCATGGCGTCGGTGCTGCGGCGCGATGGCCTGGAGTGCGAGCTGGTCGGCGATTTCGGCGTGCTGGGCGCTGCCATCGAACACGGCGCGGGTGCAGCCATCCTGGCTGAAGAGGCGCTGCAGGGCGTCGACGCCTCGACCCTGCACGCGTGGCTCGAGCACCAGGAGCCGTGGTCCGACTTCCCGTTCATCGTTTTGCTGGGCAAGACGATCGGTCTGCAGCAGGGGATGGCGCGCGAGCGGCTGGCCGATTACGGCAACGTCATCCTGCTCGAGCGCCCGCTGAACGCCCAGACCCTGCGCAGCGCCACCGTCTCGGCCCTGCGTGCGCGCCGCCGCCAGTATCAGGCGCGCGACGTGCTGCTCGACCGCGAACTCACCGCCGAAAGCCTGCGCGACAGCCGCCAGGAGCTGGTGGCTCTGAACGAAACGCTTGAGTCGCGCATCGACGAGCGCACCCGCGCGCTGGCCCAGGCCAACGACCGCCTGATGAACGAGATCATCGAGCGCGAGCGGGTGCAGCAGGCCATGGCCCAGTACCAGAAGATGGAAGCGGTGGGGCGCCTGACCGGCGGTATCGCGCACGACTTCAACAACCTGCTCAACGTGGTCCAGGGCAGCATGGACCTGATCCTCCTGATGTCGAAGGACGAGGTGGCCAAGAAGCGCGCCGAGATCGCGCGCAAGGCTTGCCAGCGTGGCGGCAAGCTGACCAGCCAGCTGCTGGCGTTTGCCCGCAACCAGAGCCTGGACCTGCGCGAGGCGGCGATCGGCGAACTGTTCGACGGCGTGCGCGAACTGGTCGCTAGCTCGCTGGGCTCGCGCATCGCGCTGCGCTTCGACGTCGACGCCAGCTGCCCGCCGGTGCTGGCCGACGCCAACCAGATGGAAATGGCGCTGCTCAACCTGGCCATCAATGCACGCGACGCGATGCCCGAGGGCGGCGCGCTGGCCTTCGTGGCCTCGTGCGATGTGCCGCCGCCGGGCTTCCTGGAGCCGGGCGACTATGTGCGCATTGCCGTGACCGACACCGGTCAAGGCATGGCGCCGGAACTGGTCGCCAAGGTGTTCGAGCCGTTCTTCACCACCAAGGGCGTCAAGGGGACCGGCCTGGGCCTGAGCCAGGTGTACGGCATGGCCCAGCAATCGGGCGGCGCGGCGCGCATCGTGAGCGCACCTGGCGAGGGCACCACGGTGGAGATCTGGCTGCGCACGGCGCGCGCCGCCCGCGAGCAGCCGGCGCCTGCGCCTCTGCCGGCGCCGACCGCCCCGGCGCGCATCCTGATCGTCGAAGACGACGACTTCGTGCGCGAATCGATGGTGTCTTCGCTCGAGGCGCTCGGCCACACGGTGACCCAGGCGGCCGATGGCGAGGCCGGCCTGGCGGCCCTGCAGAAGGCCCAGCCCGATCTGCTCATCACCGACTACCTGATGCCGGGCATGACCGGCGCCGAACTGATGCAGCGTACGCGCGCCATGTTCCCCGACCTGCCGATGATCATCGCCACCGGCTATGCCGACATGAAGGCGATCGAAGAGGTGATCCGCGACGACATCCTGCTGCGCAAACCCTTCCAGCTGGCCGAGCTGGCGGTCAGCGTCGGCCAGGCGCTGGACGCGGGTCGCCAGGCGTGCACGCCTGAATCGCGCCCGCCTCTATAATTCTCAGCTCATCGGGAGCGGCTCGAGCCCGGACCATCCACTCTCCAAACGGCCCGCCGTGACCACAGCCACCGACGACTTCGACTATGAGGCCCAGATCGCCGCCTGCGCGCGCGGCGACCGCCAGGCCTTGCGCCGCCTGTACGACCGGGAAAGCCCGCGCCTGCTGGGCGTGGCGCTGCGCATCGTGCGCGAACGCCAGGCGGCCGAGGACGTGCTGCACGACGCCTTCGTCAGCATCTGGACCCGTGCCGCGAGTTTCGACGCCACCCGCGGTTCGGGCCGCGGCTGGATGTACACCGTGGTGCGCCACGCGGCGCTGGACGCGGTGCGCGCCGGCGCGCGCGAAGTAAGCGCCGACGAGGACACCATCGAGGCGCTCGACAGCGACGCCTTCGACGGCGGCATCCAGGATGCCTTCGAGCTGCGCCAGGACATGGGCCGGCTGCACGACTGCCTGACCCAACTCGACGCACCCAAGCGCAACAGCATCCTGTACGCCTATGTGGACGGCTTCTCGCACAGCGAAATCGCCGCGCGCCTCAAGTCGCCGCTCGGTACGGTGAAGGCATGGATCAAGCGCGGCATGAGCGCGCTGCGGGAGTGCATGGTATGAACCAGGAATACGATCCCTACGAACTGGCCGGCGAATACGTGATCGGTACCCTGAGCAGCGCGCGGCGGCGCGAGGTCGACGCCATGATCGCGCGCGACGCCACGCTGCGCGCGGCGGTGGCGTATTGGGAAGAACGGCTGCTGCCGCTGGCCACGCTGGTCGAGCCGGTGGCGCCGCCCGCGGCCTTGTGGCAGCGCGTGGAACGCAGCCTGACGCCGGTCGCCTCGCCAGCAGGCGCTGCGGTTCCGGGCTGGTGGCAGCGCCTGGGACTGTGGCGTGGCCTGGCAGCGAGCGGCTTCGCGGCCGCCGCCATCATGGCGGTGGTGGTCGGCGTGCGCGTGGTCGAAGTCCAGCAACCGCGTTACATGGTGGTGCTGGCCGCGCCGCAGAATGCCGCGCCGGGCTGGGTGCTGGAACTGAAGGGTGGGGACACGCTGCATTTGGAGCCGCTGGTGAAAACCGCGGTGCCCGACGATCGCGCCCTGCAACTGTGGACCAAGGCCGACAGCTGGAGTGCCCCAGTGTCGCTGGGCCTGGTGCGGCCGGGTGAGGCGATCGACGTCAAGCTCGACAAGCTGCCGAAGGTCGTGCCGAACCAGCTGTTCGAGATCACCCTCGAACCTGGCGGCGGCTCGCCGATCGGCCGTCCGACCGGGCCAATCCTGTACATCGGCCGCGCGGTCAGGATCTGAACAGCCGGGGTCACATCTGAACAGCCGGGGTCACATCTGAACAGCCGGGGTCGCATCTGACATTCAGACACGGCCTCGACTGAACAGCCGGGGTCGCATCTGACATTCCGGAACAGCCGGGGTCGCATCTGACATTCAGACACGGCCTCGACAGCACGCAGCCCCATAATCCGATTTTACTGAACAGCCGGGGTCGCATCTGAACAGCCGGGGTCGCATCTGACATTCAGACACGGCCTCGACAGCACGCAGCCCCATAATCCGATTTTACAGTTGAGATCGTGTCCGATTGTCAGATGTGACCCCGGCTGTTGCATTGTCAGCGCAAGGGGCGGCAGCCCGCATGCCGCCACCCCTACTGCCGGCGCCTGGGGGCTTACGTCATTAACGCAGCCAGATTGCAATGTCTTTCAGGCCTGGCGTGCCGCCGCCGATGACCGACGTGGCCGGGGTTGCCGCGCCGCCGATCGGCGTTGCCGCGCCGGTGGCGAGGTTCACGCGGTACAGCGAGGTTGCACCGCCTGCCGTCGTGCGCAGCGCCGCCAGCACCAGGCCGTTCGCGCCGCCACCGATATCCATGCCGCCATCGCCCGCGATCGCCATGCCCAGCGGGCCGACATTGACCAGGGTGCCGTCGTTCGGCGGATTTTGCAGGGCCAGCACCGAGCTCGCGCTGTCGATGTCGAACAGCTGGGTCGCTGTCGCGCCCGGAATGCTGTTGGTGTAGGCCGCGGCAGCCACGATCGGCGCCACGCCGGCGCGGTTGATGTTGCCGTCGGTAGTGGTCGCGCCGGTGTCGACGTTGATGCGCAGGCTCTGGCCCGTGTTGCTGATCACGCGCATGCGATCCGCCATCGGGTTGAAGTCGACCGCGAAGGCGGTGCCCTGGACCGCGTTGTATGGCGCGGTGGTGTCGGCCGCGTCGGCTGCCAGGGTGGCCTTGACGGTGGCGGCGCCGGTGGCCGGGTCGATCGTCACCAGGCGCGCGTTCGAGGTCAGGCCGTACAGCAGATTGTCTTTCGGACGCACGTCGAAGCCGAGCAGGGTTTCGCCGCCGGCCAGGCCGGTGATGGCGACATTGGTGTCGATGGTGTTCGGGGTGGTCGGCTTGAAGCCGAGCAGGCGGTTGTCGTCCGACAGGCCAAGCACCACCGGCGCGGAAGCGCCGCGCAGGGCGATGCCGCGGATGTCTTCGGTCACGCCGATCGCGCCGATCAGGGTGGCCGGGGCGGTGGTCGCGGCCAGGTTCACGCCATACAGGTTGCGCGCGCCGCCGACGGTGGCGACCATATAACCCATGTTCGTGCGCGCATCGATGTCGAAGCCGTTGGCGGCGCCGATCGTCACGCCCAGCGCCACGCGCGAGGCCAGGGCGCCGTTGTTCGGCGGGTTCTGCACGTACAGGGCCGAATTGGCGCTGTCGATGCCGTACAGCGTGGTCGAGCCGGTGCCGGCGAACGAATTGGTGTAGGCCGAGGCGGTGATCGCGGTATTCGCCGCGCCGCCGTTGATCGCGCCGTCAGTGGTGGTGGCGCCATTGTCGACGTTGATGCGCAGGTTCTGGCCGGTGTTGCTGACCACGCGCAGACGGTCAGCCATCGGGTTGAAGTCGACGCCGAAGCTGGCGCCGTCAAGGGCCGCGAACGGAGCGCTGGCATCGGCTGCATCTGGCGCCAGGGTCGATTTGACCGTCGCGGCGCCGGTGCTGGCGTCGATCGTGTACAGGCGGCCGCTCGAACCGACGCCATACAGCAGGCCGTCGGCCGGGCGCACATCGATGCCCACCAGGTTCTCGGTCGTCAGCAGGCCGTTCACCGCCACATTGGTGCGGATCGTGCCCGGCGTGGCGCGGTCGAACGACACCAGGCGGTTACTGGCGGTCAGGACCACCACATTGCCGACAGTCGCGGTCGGTGGCGGGTTGGTGGTCGGCGGCGCCACCTCGTTGTAATCGCTGCTGCTGCCGCAGGCAGCCAGGGCCATGGCGATCGAAGAAGCCAGGATCAGTTTGGTGAATTGTGGTGCGCGCATGATGTGTCCTCGGTAGTGAATCGGATGTCTGAATTCGTTATTGGCTGCATCGCCTGCCGGGTCGGCCGCAATGTTGGCAGTAGTACTACGCGCCAGATGCGGCAATGGATGCACCTTGTCGAAAATTGTTTTTCACTGCCTGTTTATGCGGTTAGGGTGTCCTATAGACAACTAATTGCCATGCAGTTAGCCTTGGAGTTTTACTTTGCCGAGGTGGGAATGACGCGTTGGATACTGGCCACGATGGCCTTCGGGTTGTCGTCGGTAGTGCAGGCGGCCGATTTCACGCCTTGCGATGACGCCGCCAGCGCCCCGGCACTCAAGTCCAGCCTGTGCGCAGTTGAACAAGTCCCCGGCGACCCGTCCGGACTGGCCGGGACGCCCGTCACGCCGGTCTCGCTCTTCCTACGTCAATTCCCGGCCGAGGGCGCCGTGCGCGGGCAAGTCTGGCTGGTCGCTGGCGGTCCGGGCGAGTCGGGAGCCTCGTTCTATGGCATCCTGCCGACCTTGCGCCAGGCCTTCCCTGGATTCGACCTGATCATGCCGGACCATCGCGGCACCGGCTTCTCGACCCGCATGTGCCCGGCCGAGGAAGCCGCAGGTTCACCCGGCGGCGCATCCCTTGACGGCGCCGAATGGGGCACCTGCTTCCAACACCTGAACCGGCACCCGTCGCATACACGCCAGTTTTCACAGACGAATGCCGCCCATGACCTGAAGCTGCTGCTCGAGCGCACGCCGAGCAAAGGCAAAACGCACGTCTATGGCGTGTCGTACGGCACCCAGCTGGTGCTGCGCACCGTGGCGCTTGGCGCCAAGGTAGATGGCCTGGTGCTCGATTCGCTGGTATCGCTGCAGGATGACGAGACGGCCGACCTGAGCCGCCGTTCCCTGGTCACGGACCGCGTCGGTCGCGCGTTGCTGTCCGACTGCGAGCGCCGGCCCAGCTGCGGCCGCCGTATCGGCGAGCCGCTCGAGCCCCTGTACCGGCGCCTGCTGGCGCGCGCCGGGCAGGATACTGCGCTGTTATCGAACCTGCCTGGCAAGGATTTGAAACGCTTCTTTGGCGCCCTGCTCGATTTTCCTGAAGCCGCCCACCAGATTCCTGACATGCTCAAGGAACTGAATCAAGGCAAGGACGAGCGCCTGAAGAAAGTGGTTGGGGAGGTGCAGCGAAAAGCGGCAGCGCTGGGCGGCTTCCCGCAGTCGCCGCCGTCGACGCCGCTCGTCATCCTCATCAGTGGTTCGGAAAACGATCTGCAGCGAGGGCGTACGCAAGAGGCGGTCCAGCAGGAAGAGGCCGGCCTGCTGTTCACCAGCAGCATTCCGGGGCACCTGATCGGCAATCCGATTCCGCTGTACGAGCGTGACGACTGGTTCGCGCGCCTGCCCGAACGGCTGCCGCCGACGCTGGTCATTCACGGTACGCGCGACGCGAAGACGCCGTACGATGCCGCCCAGCGCCACATCGCCGCCCTGCGCAAGGCGGGACCGGTGACCTTGTACACGCAAGAAGAGGGCGGTCACTTCGTCCTGTGGGCCGACCAGTCGTGCAGCACCGAGGAGGTCATGCAGTTCGTGCTTGGCGCCGACGCGCCGACCCGCTGCGTGTCGATATGGGCGCGCGATTGATTTACTGCGGCGGCTGTCCGTTGGACGCCATCAGGCCCGCATCGACCGGCAGGTTGACGCCTGTGATGAGGCGGGCATCCTCGCTCGCCAGAAATACCATCGCGGCTGCAACGCCTTCCGGATCCGCCGGCGCACCGAGCGGCATGCGCTCGTTGAACTTGGCCA
>Ga0265798_10007064_pt1 | contig 14622 bp, 14 predicted proteins | sample P3T30metagenome_FD_192430 | JGI IMG/M metagenome (GOLD analysis project Ga0265798, IMG submission 192430) | Plant litter microbial communities from East Loma Ridge, Irvine, California - P3 T30 | ecosystem: Environmental > Terrestrial > Plant litter > Unclassified | place: USA: California... | reverse complement strand
GTGGCGTCACATCGGCTACCGAACTACCTTGGCTGGCACTGGGCACTCGATGGTGGGCGAGTTACTTCTGTCGAGCAATTGCTACGCATTGCATTCGGAGTCATCCACAGATAACGGTGACAGCGCCTTTTTATTTCGATCAAGGCAAGTACGACGATGGCGGTCGTGCGCAGCCAAGCGACGGAACCGAGAAGATGCTGATGTTCGACGGGAATGAGGTGGCCGGTTACCCAGATACCTAGCGACGCGAGACCGACCATCGGCAAGATCACCGCCGTTTCCTTGGCGCGGTAGCACCAGAGATAGAGAAGCGGCAGTAACACGGCCAGGTCGAACAGCACTGCGCCTTCGAACAGGCGCGGATGATCCCCATCCTGGAAATACAGCGCGCCCACGTCACCCAGGACAATAGCGGCCGCCAGCGGGTAAAACCAGTGATGCCCCAGCCATCCATACGCCAGACGTTCGCCTGAAAATAAATGCGTCATGGCTTTTCTCCTTCGCACACCCGCTGCTCTCGATCCCACCGGCCGCCTTGGTCCAGGCAACTATCTATTCGCATCTCATTAAACAACCAAAGTACAAGCGCGGCCAGCAATACAAGCATGAAAGCTGCAATGAGAAGTTCTCTGATTTTCATTGGTATCAGTCGTCTCGTCGCGCTCAGCGCTCAATCCGGCGCCAGCAACTGCTCCAGCCGGCGCGGATAATGATTCAAGAAATCGCGCGTCACCGCATAGTGCTCGGTATCCTCGTACGCCATCTCGGTGATGCCGGTCGCATCAAAACCCAGGATCTTCGCGCCCGGATAAGCCAGCAGGATCGGCGAATGCGTCACGATGATGAATTGCGACTGCTGCTGCACCAGCTGGTCGATTGCGCGCAGCGCCGCCAGTTGGCGATGGGGCGACAGCGCGGCCTCGGGCTCGTCCAGCAGATACAGGCCGTTACCTCTGAACTTGTTGAGCAGCACGCTCATGAAGGCCTCGCCATGCGAGCGCGCATGCAGATTGCCGCCATAGCTGCTCGAGCCGATCTCCTTGTCCATGTAGGTGGCAACGTTGTAGAAGCTTTCGGCACGCATGAAATAACTGTCGCGCGGTCGCCGTACGCTGCGCGACATGCGCAGATGCCTGGCCAGCGCCGAACGTTCGCCCAAGGTGTCGAGCAACTGGACCGCCATGGTCCCGCCTTCGACCCCAAACCCCAGCGCCAGTGCGATCGCCTCCAGGATGGTCGACTTGCCGCTGCCATTCTCGCCGACGAAGAAGGTGACGTCGGCGTGGAACGCGATCTGCTGCAGGTCGCGCACCGCGGGGATGTTGAAGGGGAAGGCGTCGAAATCGACGTCATCGCCGAAGTCGGGCCAGATACGCTGCAAGTAGGGCTTGGCGGCAAACTTGTTCATGGGCTGATGGCGGTGAATGGGTGCCGCCAGTGTGCCATATCATGCAAAAACGGCGACTGGGTCATTGCCTGCGGTGACGCTGAACTACATCGACAACGACGTCCGCTGATGGCGTTTTCTGGTTCAGCCCGAAGACGGTCGAGGGCTTCACAAATCTACCTCATGGATGTCGTCGAGCAGGCGGGGCCACGTTCGCTATCGACGCAAAACGGATGGACCAAGTCCGAATCCCCGCCCTGAGGACAACAGCGCAAGCACTATCCGATACTGAATGACTGAGCAAGCCGCGCGAGGGCGCCCGCGATCACGACAATGCCAAGCAGCGCGAATACTCCAAGAATGAGCGTGCCATCCCATCCAGGATGATCGGCGCGGAACTGCCATAGTCGATTGATCAGATGATCTTCCGCGTCACCATCGGGTTTTCGCAGTACGTATCTGCCAGGCCAGATCACTTCCAGCAGCAGCGGAGACATCAAGGCCACCACCAAGAGTACTGCCATGGCGGCCTTGTAGGCACCCATGATCAGCAGAAAGAGAGAAGTTCCAGCGAATAGGGCGACCGTCACAATCACCAATAATCTAGCCCAAAGACTGATTTTTATCATGGGATGAAGGCTGCGTACAGGTTGAGGATGGACGGGTTTTCCGTCCACCCAGGAGACAATTTAGTTCAGTGCCTTGAACAGCACCTCGAGACGATCACGCGTGCCCGCAATGCGCTCCAGCTTTGGATAGCGCAGCCCATCGCGATAGTCGAGTGTGATCGCGCGCAGGTTGTTCCCCTTGCGCACCAGCAGTTCGATCGGCGCCTTGCCATCCTTGTTCGCGCGCACCGCGGCCTTGAGCACATCGCCTTTGTAGGCGCGGTTGTTGACCGCGACGATGGTGGTGTTGGCCGCCAGGCCGGCGCGGAAGCCCACGCCGTCCCAGATCACACCGGTAACAGTGCCGTCCTGGCGTACCGAGAAGCCGAGCGAATAGGTGAAGTCGGTGCTGCGGCTGCGCTCTTCACCGCCGCGGACCGCGCTGCCGGGCGTGTCGCCATACGCCAGCTTCCAGCCGGCGCGTTTCAAGCCGTCGAGCGGCGCGCCCGGACCGTGGCCATCCAGGCGCGCGCGCAGGAACGGCGCCCAGTCGAATTTCTGCACGTTGTTCAGGGCCGCGACCACGTCGTCGAAACTGTAGAACGACGTCGCGGTGCTGCCGTTGTCGATGCCGAAGAAGGCGCGTGCGAAGTCCTGCAGGCCGCGCTGCTCGCCGGAGAGTTCGCGGATCTTGGTGTCGACGTCGAGCCAGACCAGCATGCCTTCGGTGTAGTAATCCTCGCTGCGCTGCCAGTTGCCCCAGCCGATCGGCTTCCTGCCATTGATGATCGGGTCGTTGACCGTGTCCTGCATGGCGCGCCAGTCGCGGCCCTGGGTGTTGTCGTAGCGCGCCGCGTCCAGCGCCAGCGCGTCGCGCGCATGCTCCTGCGACACCAGGCCCGAACGGGCCGCCAGCACCTTGCCCCAGAACTGGGTCTGGCCTTCGTACACCCACAGCAGTTCGTTCTGTAGCGGGGTGTTGAAGTTGGCCACGTCCTGGCCCGCCGGACGGCGGAACTTGCCGTTCCACGAGTGGACGAATTCATGCGGCAGCAGCTCGCGCCCGCCCTCGTTGCGGTTCCACTCGCTGAAGTAACCGAGCTTGACGCCGTTCTCGCTCGACTGCTGGTGTTCGCGGCCGATGCCGCCGAATTCGTCCGAGATCGCGAATAAAAAGTCGTACTGTCGGTAGTGGTGCGAACCGAACAGCTTCAGCGCCTGGTCGACCATCGCGCGGTGCAGCGCGACCTGTTCCGGCTTGGCGTCCAGGCTCTCGGCATTGTCGGCGACCACATTCAGGAACACCGGCTGCTTGCTGCCCGGCGCCAGGTCGATGCGCTTGAAGTAGCGGCCGGCGAACAGCGGCGAATCGACCAGGGTGTCGAGGTCATGCGGCTTGAAGCGCACTTCGTCGCCAGTGCGGCCTTCGACCGCCAGCGAGCTGGCGAACTGCCAGCCGGCGGGCAGCGTCAAGGTCGGCTGCACCGTGATGCGGCGCGCATGGTAGCCGGCCGGGTACAGCGCTACCGATTGCCACTGCACGCCGAGGATATCGTCGGTCATCGTGATGCGGCCCTGGCTGGTGTCCAGCGGCGACAGGAACTGGTACTCGGCCTCCAGTGTGGTGGCGCCTTCCGGCACGGTCACGTGGAAGGCGTAGACCTGCACCGGATCACGGGTCCATTCGACCGGCTTGCCGTCGGCGCTGAATTTCAGTCCGGCCAGCTGGGTCAGCGGGATATTCGGGCCGTGATTCCCCGGTGCCCACTGCGGGTACAGCAAGGTCATTGGACCCGGACGCGCCGGGATCGACAGGCGCATGCGGAAGATCTGCTGCGCCAGGTTGGTCGCGTCGACATGCAGCGCGATCGTGCCGGGGTATGGGGCATCGCCGACGGCGGGGATCTGGGCGGAAGCAGAAATGGGGAAGGCGAGGGCGCAAGCCAACGCCAGGACACTGGCCGGACGCGCTGCGCGGGCCAGGAAACGACGGGTGACGGTCATGGTGAAACAGGGAAGCGAAAGGGAAGCCGACGAGTGTAGCACCGCATGACAATGCAGATTTCCGCTGATACATCATGCAAACAAAATTCGATAAATAGATTAAAAATCCGTATTTCGTATGCCTTGAAAAGGTGCCAGCATGCCTTTAGATTGGTCCCAACGGATGCTCAACTGAGGTCCGTCACTTATCGCTTAACTTCACACAAGGATATGACATCATGCGTACTTTCGACCTGACTCCCCTGTACCGTTCCGCCATCGGTTTCGATCGCCTGGCCAGCCTGCTCGAGCAACGCGCCGAAGCGCAGCCAAGCTACCCGCCCTACAACATCGAACTGGTGAGCGAAGACCAATACCGCATCGTGATGGCCCTGGCCGGCTTTACCCGCGACGAAGTCGAGATCATCACCGAGCGTGACAGCCTGCACGTTACCGGCCGCAAGCAGAAGGACGATGTCCAGCGCACCTTCCTGCACCGCGGGATCGCCGCCCGTGATTTCGAACAGCGCTTCCAGCTGGCGAACCACGTGAAGGTCACCACCGCTTCGTTCGACAACGGCATGCTCACCATCGAACTGGTGCGCGAAGTGCCCGAAGCCCTGAAGCCGCGCAAGATCACCATCGGTGACGCGACCGGCACCATCAGCGGCGACAACGTCAAAACGCTGGAACAGCGCGAAGCTGCTTAAGCTTCTTCATTCGTTAGCCTGACCAACGTCGTTCCCGCCTTCGCGGGAACGACGTTTTTGCGTCGGCGGAAGAACTGTTTCAACCCATCCTTAAGTGGCGTCTAAGCCGCACCTCTTGCTAAATTAAGTATGGTCTAAGCCGGGTACGAGAAGATACATCCCATCGAACCTCACTAGCTCGATTCAATAAATTTTCTTCAGGAGCACACACCATGTCGAACCCAAGTGCCGTTACTGCCATCACTGCCAAACGCCTCACGCTGGCCCTGTGTGCCGCGGGCGTCATCGGCGGCGCGGTCGGTGCGATCGCAGTCAATCACAATAACGCCGTTGCCAATGCCGCGACCGCGGCGCCTGCCGTTGCAGCCGCCCCAGCTCCGGCGCCAGCGCCAGCACCAGCCGCCGCCGTCGGTGCTCCCGCATCGACCGTGGCCTTGCCTGACTTCACCCGCATCGCCGCCGAGAAGGGCAAGGCGGTGGTCAATATCCGTGTCGTGGGCGGCACCAAGTCGGCCGGCCGCAATGTTGGTGGCGGCGGCATGCCGAGCCTCGACCCAAGTCACCCGCTCTATGAATTCTTCAAGCAGTTTCAGGACCCGCGCTACGGTGGTGGCGAGCGTGGCGGTCGTGAAGCTCCCGTTTTCGGCGCCGGATCGGGCTTCATCGTAAGCCCGGACGGCGTCATCCTCACGAACGCCCACGTCGTGCAAGGCGCCGACGAAGTGACCGTCAAGCTGCAGGATCGCCGCGAATTCCGCGCCAAGGTCCTCGGCTCCGACCCGCGCACCGACGTGGCCGTTCTCAAGATCGACGCCAAGGGCTTGCCCGTCGCGCCGATCGGCAAATCGCAGTCGCTGCTGGTGGGCGAGTGGGTGCTGGCCATCGGCTCGCCGTATGGCCTCGAGAGCACCGTCACCGCCGGCGTGGTCAGCGCCACCGGGCGCTCGATCTCGGACGCCAACGTGCCATTCATCCAGACCGACGTCGCGGTCAACCCCGGCAACTCGGGCGGTCCGCTGTTCAATACCCGCGGTGAAGTCGTCGGCATCAACTCGCAGATCTATAGCCAGACCGGCGGCTACCAAGGGTTGTCGTTCTCGATCCCGATCGACCTCGCGGTGCGCATCAAGGACCAGATCGTCGCCACCGGCAAGGTGCAGCATGCCAAACTGGGCGTGGGAGTACAGGAAGTCGGCCAGGCCTTTGCCGATTCGTTCAAGCTCGAAACGGTCGAAGGCGCGCTGGTCTCCAGCGTCGAGCGCGGCAGTCCGGCGGACAAGGCCGGCCTCAAGTCGGGCGACGTGATCCGCCGCGCCAACGGCAAGACCATCGTCTCGTCGGGCGAGCTGCCGGCCTTGATGACCCTGTCCAAGCCGGGCGACAAGGTGGCGCTCGATGTCTGGCGCGAAGGTAAGCTGGTGCGTATCGACGCCACCCTGGGCGACGCCGCCGAGAAACCGCGCCGCGGCCAGCAGCAAGACCTCGCCGGCGCGGGCGACAACAGCGCCAAGCTGGGCCTGTCGCTGCGCCCGCTGGAGCCGATCGAACGGCGCCAGAGCGGCATCGCTGCGGGACTGGTGATCGAGGACGCGTCCGGCGCGGCCCTGATCGCCGGTGTCGAACCGGGCGACGTGCTCATCTCGGTCAATGGCCGTCCGGTGAGCTCGGTCGAGCAGGTGCGCGACATGGTCTCGAAGGCCAGCAAGTCGGTGGCCTTGCTGATCCAGCGCGGTGATGACAAAATCTTCATTCCGGTGCGGATCGGCTAAAGTAGCATTCTCGACCCGCACGGGCTTCATATTCAAGGAAACACATGCGGCTACTGCTGGTGGAAGACGATACGATGATCGGCGAAGTGGTGCTCGACCTGCTCAGGGCCGAGCACTACGCGGTCGACTGGGTCAAGGACGGCGAGATGGCCGACACGGCCCTGCTGCAGAACCAGAACTACGACCTGGTGCTGCTCGACCTGGGTCTGCCGCGCAAGGACGGCCTCGAAGTGCTGCGCTCGATGCGCACGCGCAAGGACCGCACCCCGGTGCTGGTCGCTACCGCGCGCGACTCGGTGCAGCAGCGCATCGCCGGGCTGGACGCCGGCGCCGACGACTACGTCCTCAAGCCCTACGACCTCGACGAACTGCTGGCGCGCATCCGCGCGCTGCTGCGGCGCGCTGCCGGGCGCGGCGAACCGATTTTCGAGTACCGCAACATCACCATCAATCCCGCCACCCGCGAAGTGCTGGTCGACGGCACGCAAGTGTCGCTGTCGGCGCGCGAATGGGCGGTGCTCGAAGCACTGGTGGCGCGTCCCGGTGCGGTGCTGTCGCGCGCGCAGTTGGAGGAAAAACTGTACAGCTGGCGCGACGAAGTCTCCAGCAACGCGGTCGAAGTGTATATCCACGGCCTGCGCAAGAAACTGGGCAGTGACCTGATCCAGAACGTGCGCGGCGTCGGCTATATGGTGCCCAAGGCATGAGAATGACGCACTCGCTGCGCGGGCGCCTGCTCTGGTTCCTGCTCGCGGCGATTACCCTGGCGGCCATTGCGCAGGCGACCATCGCCTACCGCACCGCGCTGCACGACGCCGACCAGATCTTCGACTACCACATGCAGCAGATGGCGCTCTCGCTGCGCTCCGGCACGCCGCTGTCGAACGACGAGGCGCGCGCCCGGATGGAGGCCGACACCTCCAGCGGCAACGACGATATGGTGGTGCAGATGTGGTCCCCGGACGGGGTCCAGATGTTCCACAGCGTCTCGCGCGCGCGCCTGCCGCAGCGCGCAGTGCTGGGCTTTTCGAATGTGCGCGCCAACGGCACCACCTACCGCGTGTTCTCGATCCAGACCTCGAACCAGACCGTGCAGGTCGCGCAGGACCTGGCCGTGCGCCGCAATATGGCGGGCAATATGGCGCTGCGCACGCTGGGGCCGATTGCGGTAATGATGCCGATCCTGATGCTGGTGGTGTGGTGGGTCGTGAGCGGCTCGCTGCAGCCGGTGGCGCGGGTGCGCTCGCAGGTGGCCTCGCGCCAGGCCGACGACCTGTCGCCGGTGTCCGATACCGGCTTGCCCGACGAAGTGCGCCCGCTGGTGCAGGAACTGAACCTGCTGTTCGGCCGCGTGCAGACCGCCTTCGACGCCCAGCAGCACTTCGTGGCCGACGCCGCGCATGAACTGCGCACGCCGCTGGCGGCGCTGCGCCTGCAGGCGCAAAGCCTGGACCGCGCCGACACGCCGGAGGCGCGCCGCATCGCCGTGGGCCGCCTGACCGCCGGCATCGACCGCGCGACCCGCCTGGTCGAGCAGCTGCTGGTGCTGGCGCGGCAAGAGGCCACGGCCGCCGCCGGCGCCACCACCCGGCCGGTCGACCTGGCCGACCTGGCGCGCCGCACCGTGGCCGACCTGGCCGGCGTGGCCGCCGCCAAGCGCGTCGACCTGGGCGTGCAGCAGGCCGACCCGGCATCGATCGACGGCCAGCCGGATGCGCTGCAGATCCTGCTGCGCAACCTGGTCGACAACGCGATCAAGTACACGCCCGAGGGCGGCACCGTCGATATCTCGGTGCAGGCCGAAGGCGAGCGGGTAACGGTGCAGGTGGAGGACAGCGGGCCGGGCATCCCGGCCGATGAACGCGAGCGCGTGTTCGACCGCTTCTACCGCGTGGCCGGCAGCGAGGCCGCCGGCAGCGGGCTGGGACTGGCGATCATCAAGGCGATCGCCGAGCGCCATGGCGCCACGCTCACGCTCGACGAATCGGCGCGCCTGGGCGGGCTGAAGGCAGTCGTGACATTCAAGGGATCGCGCACAGCCTAGCCATCCGGAGCCGTCTTCACGCAGCGCCTGCGCTCGCGGTAGAATGACCGGTTCCGCAGGCCATGCCTGGCCTGCATTGCAATGAACGAGGAATCGATGAACAAGAAGATGATGATGGCCATGGTGCTGTCGGTGCTGGCCGGCGTGGCTTGCGCACAGGAAGTGGTGAGAATCGCCCACGTGGCGGGATTGACCGGGCCGGTCGCCTATTTTGGCAAGGATACCGAGAATGGCGCGCGCATGGCGATCGACGCGCTCAACGCGCGCGGCGTGACGATCGGCGGCAAGAAGGTCACCTTCCAGCTGGTACCCGAGGACGATGCGGCCGATCCGAAGCAGGCGACCGCCGTGGCACAGAAGCTGGTCGATGCGAAGGTCAATGGCGTGATCGGCCACCAGACCTCGGGCACCACGATCCCGGCCTCCAAGATCTACCATATCGCTGGCATCCCGCAGATCTCGCACTCGAGCACCAGCCCGAAATACACCCAGCAGGGCTTCAATACGGCCTTCCGCGTGATCGCCAATGACGTGCAGCTGGGCCAGGCGCTCGGCCGCTACGCCACCGGCGCCATGAAGGCGAAGCGGGTGGCGGTGGTCGACGACCGCACCGCCTACGGCCAGGGCCTGGCCACCGAATTCGCGCGCAGCCTGCAAAAGCAGGGCGGCACCGTCGTCGCGCGTGAGTTCACTAATGACAAAGCGACCGATTTCAGCGCCATCGTCACCCGCATCCGCGCCACCAAGCCCGACCTCGTGTTCTTCGGCGGCATGAACGCGACCGCCGGCCCGATGCTGCGTCAGATGAAGCAGCTGGGCATGAACGTGCGCATGATGGGCGGCGACGGCATCTGCTCGGACGAGATCTATAAACTGTCGGGCGGCACCATGGCGGACGGCCAGGTGGTGTGCGCGGAAGCGGGCGGCGTGCAGGGCGACGCCAAGGCCGGCATGGACAAGTTCCGCGCCGACTACAAGAAGCGATTCGGCATCGACGTGCAGATCAATGCGCCGTATGCCTACGACGCGACGATGGCGATGGCTGAGGCGATGGTGAAGGCCGGTTCGTCGGCGCCGGCCAGCTACCTGCCGGTGCTGGCCAGGATCCAGTACCAGGGCGTCACCGGACCGATCGCGTTCGACCAGCGTGGCGATATCCGCGACGGCACGATCACGCTGTACACCTTCAAGGGCGGCAAGCGCTCGCTGCTCGCGGTAACGAAATAAGCGCTGGCGACATCAGCGCATCAAGCCCGCCGCATAGCACGGCGGGCTTTTTTTTTGCTTCAGTCCCCGGGCCCTTCGCCAGGCATCGTGTCGGCCATCAGGCGCAGTTCTTCCGGCGTCAGCTCTTCCGGTTTCTTGTCCTTCAGTCCATCGGCTTCGCTTGGCTGGATGGTCGGCGGCTGTGCGGGCTTTTGCTCGTCAGGCGTCATGATGGGCTCCTTTGCATGCGTGATTCGAGACGGCCAGTGTCGCATGCCGGCCGATCGCGCGGCGTTCGCTTCGCCGTGCCGGCTAATTGCGGTGCGGCGGCCCAATCAAATGGCGGAATGTGGGTTCGATATGCATTGCATGCAGATGGCGGACGATGTCTTCCAGCGTCGCATCCTTCAGCAGCAGACCGGGCGAGGGCGCGCGATGCGATGCAGATGAGACGGGCTCGGCAAAGACAGCCGGCGCCGCCAGCGGTACGCTCCGGGACGCCGGTTCGAGCGCATTGAACACCTGCTCGAACTGTTCCTTGCCGATGCTCTCCAGTCGTTCGAGGAAGGCGGCCTGGCCCAGTGGCGGCGGCGCCATGTCGAGCCCTGGCTCGTCGGCGAACGACGCACCCATGCCCGGATGGATGAAGGCGGCCCACTTGCCGGTGCGCGGGTGCAGGCAGGGCGGCAGCGCGACCGGTGCGCGCACCGCGTCCGGCGCGATCTCGACTTCGGGGAAGTGCGCGTCGCGCAGGCGCTCGAGAAAGCTTTGCTCCTGGTCGGCCGGCACCGGTGTCGCCAGCGACAACCACAGGTAATAGGCGTCGCCGCCCGAGATGCTCACCGCCGGCGCAGGCAGGCCGAGATCGGCCTGCAGCGTGTTCGCCACTTCGCACAGGCGGCTCCAGTGCGCCTCACTGTCCGCGCCTTTGGTCTTGCGGAACGGGATCATCATGGCGCGCGTCAGACCATCGCTGCCGGTGAGGCTGACCGGGACGTTCTGCTGGCCGAGCACGTGCAGCGCCAGCACGTCCAGCGGCAGCGCGTCGGCCGGGAGATAGAGGCGCATCAGTTCGGCGATCAGTTTTTGCATGGTGGTCTCGGCGGGAAAGTCGGCATTTTGACACAGGGCATCGCCACGTGCAGAGCTCCTGTGCCAAGATAGACCTTCTCAACACGATTGAAAAGGGCGGGCAAGTGGCGATGACGGAAAAGCAGAAAATGCTGGCGGGCGAGTTTTATCATGCGGGTGACGCCGAGATCCAGGCCGACCAGGCCGCGGCGCGCGACTGGATGGAGCGCTATAACCTGAGCCGCGCCTTGCCATTGACGGCCTACGGCGACTTGCTGCGCGAGCGTCTTGGCGCGGTCGGCGAGGGCTGCGTGGTACGTCCGCCATTTCACTGCGATTACGGCTTCAATATCAGGCTCGGCGCCGGTGTTTTCCTCAACTTCAATTGCGTCGTGCTCGACGTGGTGGAAGTGGAGATTGGCGACATGACGCAAATCGGGCCGGGCGTGCAAATCCTCACCGCCGACCATCCACGCGACCCCGCGTTGCGGGCGCAGGGACTCGAATTCGGCCGCCCCGTCAAGATCGGGAACAATGTGTGGATCGGCGCCGGTGCGCTCATCATGCCGGGTGTGACGATCGGCGACAATGCCCTGATTGGGGCGGGCAGCGTCGTCACGCGCGATGTGCCGGCCGGCGTGACGGTGGTCGGTAACCCGGCGCGCGCCCGACCTGCCTGAGGTTTATCGAACACCATCGCGGCAACAGTGGAGACCACATGCGCAAGCTGCACATCTACCTGATCGGCATCGTCGTGCTGGGTTTCGCATCCGAGTACCTCAAGCGCACGATGATGAACGGCGCACTGTTCTTCGGGTTGTGCGTCGTCTACCTTATTCTGCTGCGCCTGCTGGCCGAACGCTTCGGCAAGCCGTAGAAAAAAAACGGCCCGCGATCAGATCGCGGGCCGCTAGCGCTAAGCCGGATCGCGGCTGGCTATCAGAACTTGTGCGCCAGGCGCGCGAACATCGCCGCGCCATTCAAACCGAACTGCACGCTTTCGTACTTGAAGCCGTTGTCGGTCTCGTTCGCATCCTGCACGGTCGGCTTGACGTCGAAGATATTCGTGCCGCCCACGGTCAAACGGGTCTTCTCGGTGAAGGCCCAGGTGAACGCCAGGTCGGCCGAGGTCTTCGCCTCGTACTTCTGGTTCGGCACCGGTGGGCCCGAGAAGGTCCCCAGGGTCTGCGGTCCGTAGTGGATCACGCGCAGCGAGGTTTCCAGTTTGCCTTGGGTGTAGTCGAAGCCCAACGTGGCCTTGCGGCGCGGCGCGCCTTCTTCGATGAACAGGCGCTCGCGCTCGGACAGCAGCACGTCCTCGAAACCGCTAAGTGCTTCCGGCGCCTTCACGCGCTGCACTTCGGTCTTGCTGAAGTTCATGGCCAGGAAGGTGTTCAGGTTGCCGGCGCCGAGCTTGGCGCGGTTCGATACGGTCAGGTCGAGGCCTTGCGTCTTGGTGTCGACCGAGTTGACGAAGAACTGCGCCTGGCCCACGCCCAGCTGCTGCAGGGTGGCGCCCAGCGCCGGGTAGTTGTCGGCGTCGAAGCGGCCCGACAGCACGATGCGGTCGTCGATGTCGATGCGGTACAGGTCGGCCGTGACCGAGGTCGACGCGGTCGGCGACCAGGTCAGGCCCAGCGTGTAGCTCTTCGATTCTTCATCCTTCAACTGCGGGATGCCGGCGGCATTGGCCACTGCGCCGCCATTTGGCGCCAGGACCACGTCGAGCGGCTGGCCGCTGACGAAGTCGGTGAAGGTCGACGAGAAGTAAATCTGCTGCAGCGACGGCGCACGGAAGCCCGTGCTGGCCGAACCGCGCAGCAGCACGTTCGGCGCGACACGGTAGGCGGCGGCCAGCTTGCCGGTAGTGGTCGAGCCGAAGTCCGAGTAGCGCTCATGGCGTACCGCGGTCTGCACCTTGAAGCGGTCGGTGGCCTCTAGTTCGATATCCAGGTAGGCCGCATTGCTGTGACGGTCGCTGTCGGTCTGGTCGCCCGGCTGGAAGCCCGGGAAGCCCTGGCTGCCGGCGTTGCCGCCTTCGCCCACACCGTCGGCGTCGATCCACGAGCCGGTTTCACCGGCGAAGATCTTGTAGTTCTCGCGGCGGTGTTCGAGGCCGAAGGCGACGTTCATGCCTTTGAGGATGTCGCCGTAGAAGCGGCTGATATCGAGGTTGGTGGTCGACTGCTGGAACGAGAAGCCGCCCGCGTAATAGCGGTTGGCGCTGACGCCCTGGCCGCCGTTGATCAGATCGAGATTGGCGATCGAGGCGTTGAGGGTGTTGGCGATGTCGTACTTGAGGCGGTTGTAGCCATAGGTCTGCGACACGTCAGCATTCCATTCGCCCACCGCCCAGCGGTAGCCAACGGTGCCCCAGCGGTCGTCGACGTCGCCGTTGATGAAGGGGACGAAGCCGTTCGGGTACATCGCGGCCGAGTTACGCGACGGGATGTCTTCCGAGCCCAGGCCTTCGCGGCCAAAGGCGGCCGAGGAGGCGTCGCGCTTTTGCGCGCCGGCCGTGAAATACAGCTTGCCTGGACCGGTCGGGAATTCGCCGTTCAGGTACACGGTTTGATTTTCGGACTTGGTGTCGCCGATGATGCGCAGGCTGTCGGCGTCGGCGCGGTTCGAGCGGCCGCGGTCGTAGTACTCGCCGGTGATGCCCAGCACGCCGCCGCCCAGCGCGACGCCGCAGTAGGCCGAGGCCAGCCAGTTCTCGCCGTCGCCTTCGGTGTACTTGCCGTAGCCGACCACCGATTCGCAGCCCAGGCTCTTTTTGAGGTCGATATTGATCACGCCGGCGATGGCGTCCGAGCCGTATTGGGCGGCGGCGCCGTCGCGCAGCACCTGCACTTCGCGGATCGCCATCACGGGAATCGCGTTCATGTCGGTGCCGGTGTTGCCGCGGTTGCGCGCGCCGAACAGGTTCACCAGTGCGACGGTGTGGCGGCGCTTGCCGTTGACCAGCACCAGGGTCTGGTCCGAGCCCAGGCCGCGCAGGGCGGCCGAGTCGATCAGGTCGGCGCCATCGGCGCCGGTCTGGCGGGTCGAGTTGAACGATGGGGACAGGGTGCTCAGCACCTGCGCGAGGTCGAACTGGCCGCTCTTCTCGGCCGCATCCGTCATCGGGATGAAGTCGATGGCGACCGGGGTGTCGATGCTCGAGGCGGCGCCGACGCGGCGCGAACCGACCACGCTGACGCTGGGGATGACGTCGCCGGACATTGCGGCTGGCGCGGTTTGCGCGTGGGCGGTGACAGGGGCGAGGGCGGATAGGGCGATGAGGGTGGCGCTACCGTATAAGGCGGACAGCACAGAACCAGACATTATTTTCAGTTTAAACACGATTTTCTCCGAAGGAAATTCGGATATTAATCAAATGTGACTTCGATAACCATCGTAGTGTATCAATAACACAACGGTCTAACGCTATAGCTAGAGCTTATTTGGCCAAGTGGCGACAAATTGTGACAAAAAAGGGTGTCAGACCGGTTCGGCCCGGCCGCCGACCAGGATTGTGCTGGCGTCGATTCGGGTGTGGATCAGGCAGTCGCGGCCGGTTGCATGGCCCTGGCGCAGGCTCACACCATGGCCCAGCAAGACCGTCAGGGCGCCAGCTGCGACGCCGGTGGCGCTGTCTTCGAGGCGCGGGTCGAGATGGTTGAAGTTGCGACCTTCGTAGTGCGTGTCGTCGTCGCCGTCGATGAGGCAATAGACGTACAGGCCGTTCACCTTGTTTGCCTTGCCCCACGCGGTGATCGCTTCGAGGTCGGGTGTCATGGCGTGCAGGGTGGGCACATCGCGGACCTGGACCAGCAGCTTGGGGCTGCCGATTGAAGCGACT
>Ga0265798_10007063_pt1 | contig 14623 bp, 12 predicted proteins | sample P3T30metagenome_FD_192430 | JGI IMG/M metagenome (GOLD analysis project Ga0265798, IMG submission 192430) | Plant litter microbial communities from East Loma Ridge, Irvine, California - P3 T30 | ecosystem: Environmental > Terrestrial > Plant litter > Unclassified | place: USA: California... | reverse complement strand
CCCCCCCCCAAGAAGATCGTGAGGCGCAGATCACGCCCACCGTCGACTAGCGCGGCGTCTCGCAACTCGGGGGCGGCGATGCCGGGGGGGTGGGGCCGGCAAGACGCGTGGTTCCAAGCAGTGACTGGGCGCCGTCCTCCCAGGCACGCGTCCCTTCTGGCGGGGCGCCTGAATATTGCCCGACGCTGTTTCCCATCCCGAAGACAGCGGCTTGGGTCCGATTGCTGACGTTCAATTTACGTAGAATCGCCTTCACGTGAACCTTCACGGTTGCTTCGGTGATCGACAATTGTCGCGCGATGACCTTATTCGGGGCGCCTGCCGCCAGGTATTTCAATATCTCTCGTTCACGCGCTGATAGATCGGAGATACTGGCAATTGTCATATCTTGAGGCGCAGTATCCCGATGTATTAAAGCATCCATGACATGCGGGGGCATAAACTTTTGCCCGAAAGCCACAAGTTGAAGAAGACTGACAAGCATAGCTGGGGGCAAATTATTGACGAGATAACTATCGACCCCAAACGAGAAAGCTGCGATCACGGTTCGAGGGCTGGCACAATCGGCCAATATCACGACTTTCGCCGAGGGGAAAAGGGCTCGTAGTCTATCTACGTACGACCAGTCGTTTCGATGTCTATTCTCGTGAACAATAATTATCAGATCTTCGCCGAAATTTCCTAATAACGCATTTGGATGTTCAACTAACTGGGTAATTGAGAATATTGGGGCGGTTAGAGTGAGTCGAAGACCCTCGCGGATGAGCGAGTTTCTTCCTAGCAGCGCGACGCATATGAGATCTGCCATACCCCTCCCCCCGTTATCCGAAAGTCGACATGGACGTTAATCCAAAGTTCGGACCATTCGTGATATCTCGCACGCACGACAATAACTTATTACCATTGCGGTATATATTAGCGGAACGTCAATGCGCGGATATGGATTCTATGGGCTTACCTCTAAAGGGTAGCGCATGAATTTGGTGATATCATTTGCGCTAGCTACTTGCCACATGTTCCAAATTGGGACTCTAGGAAGAGTTTATTCGTTATACCCCGGATACGGCGCATCTCCGCAGGCGTAAGTTTCCGCTGCCACGTCAAACAAGCCGATGTTCCTCCTGTGACACTTGCCCAGTCGGCTCGCCAAGCTCCTGTTCTTTAACCGAAAGCGCCCCGACCTGCGGACACACCGCTAGCCAGCCCGATCACAGCGCATTGCCCCGGTTCTCTGCCCCGTCCTGTGCAGCGGGCGTGCCATCACGCGCGCGCGTTTGATGGGGTACAGGGAGGGGGATTGAGCCGCGAATGTCCGGTTATGGCTCATCTAACGTCCGCTGAGCTCCGGCAGCAGTCTAGCTCCGGACCAGCCAGAATCCCGGTATCTGCGCCGCAAGGCGAGTTCTCTGTTCGGCAGATGCACCCAGTGTCAGAATCATCAACGAGAACGGCGTATGCTGGCCCTTGCCTCTAGGATCGACAAATCGGACGCGTCCTCGAAGGAGATAGATATCGGCGTGTGGGCTGAGCGTATCGTGAAACCATGGCGAGTCCGTCCGGACGGGTACGAGGCAGATGACGGTCTCCACGTTGCCGGCCTGCCATTGGAGATAGGCTCGCCGTAGCCACTTCAGCAGTTCCGAGAATGGCGGGTTGAGGAAGACGGTCTTACCCGACCAGTCATCGACAAGACCATCGCCACCTTCGTCCAGAACGATACGACGGTTCGCGACCACAGGACTGAGGTTGTGACCACAAGGATCAAGGTCAATCTCGCCAAACGCCGCGTAGATGTTCGCCAGGAAGTCCGGCGGCGTGAAACGACTGTCCCGGTCATTCTTGTCACCTTGGCCCCAATAGGAGCGCTCCAGCGCACGGCGGCGCGCGCCGGGCGCAATCACTGCCAGAAGACGCAAGAAGCTGGTAACCGTCCCGCCGCCATGCTCCAGGCTGGAAACCGTGGCTCGTGACAGGCCTGCTCGCAAAGCTGCATCGTTCAATGACATGGATCGGTTGCGTCTGCGGCCACGAAGTTGTTCGGCGAGCGTCTTGCCGGGACCAAGCCCAGTCAGACGAAAATCGAGCACGGTCATTACGGCGATCAAGGTCGGCATCGATCCAACGCCGTTCTCCAGGCGTTTGATGGTCTGCGCATCGACCCCGATCCGCTCTGCCAAAGTCCGTCGCGACCAGCCCGCCGATCGTCGGGCGGATCTGAGTTCTCCGATCAAAATCCAACCCCGTCTAGGATCATATTTTGATCGACTATGACGCGATTCGGAACCCCATTGCAACATCACTTGCAGCTGGGAGGGGGCTGCCGTCAGATTGATTGACGATCTGTCAAACCATCCCATAACCGAGGGGGCAGCGGCTAGCGCGACCGAGTTGTGTGAAGGCGATCGACGGCTCGTGGAGCACCCGCATTCAGCCATCTGAGATCCGAAGGTAAAGCACGCTAGAGCAGGGGGGGGTAATGGGGTGTCCTTCGAATTGAAGCTTCCGTTCGCAAGCTTGGTTGAGACCGTCGCCGCGTGCGACCGGGTGCGCGAGTGGCTGAAGAGGAGGCGAAAACGTGGGCGAGTGGGAACCGCTTGCGGATGTCGTTCCGGTATCAAGGACGCGAGGTGGCCGACGCGCGTGTCGATCGCGCGTTGGCCGTGCAGCGTTAGTGCTGAGTGCGAAGGGCTGTCGGGTGACGCCGCGCCGGTCTCTGCTCCTGCAATAAGCCACGAATGGGCTCTGACGCACAGTTGCCCGGTTACTGGCAACTTTGCGATCCGCTGAGTCGCGGCATGGTTGCAAAACTTATGCAGCAGTGACCATCTTCTCTTCGTCGCCTCCCGCGCATGACTCTCGTGAGATGTAACCATGTCCGACAGTAACCCTGCCCCTGCCAGCATCGAGACGACTCCGGACATCATCACGTTGTTAGAAGCAGAGATCGTCAGCTACAACAGTCGCCGGGCCAAATTGCTTGAGGCGGTGGTCGGATTGACAGCCAACCGGCGAACGGAGGTGTTTAGGCGACATCTCGAAGGGTTGACGCTGAAAACTACCTATAACGCGCATCGGATCAAGACCGGCAAAGCTCTAGTTGCCAAACTGCGAGAGGAATTAAAACCATTGATCGAGCAGATGCTCGTCAAGGAACTGGCGATCCAACTCGCCGAGACAGAGGTGGCACTCTACGAAGAGGCGGAACAGGATATCCTGCGGGAGCGCGCGGTCAAAAAAGAGACCGGTCTTTACGCTGATACGGCACGATTTATCGATCTTTTGTACGATAAGCATGAGGTAAGCCGCGACGATTTTGCTGCGCTGACGGCAGAGGACGTTGCGGCCGTCGCAGCCCTGATCATTGAGCGCGCAAGCGCTCGACTGAGCAGAGAGTTATGCGCTAAAAGTCTGGATTTTGCCAAGAAGTTCTGACCCCGCTCAAACGAGAATGGTTTAGAGGAGATTAAAATCGATTGGCCAAGATTGTTTCTCAAGCGGACTTTTTGGTAAAAGGCAGCGTGAGGCCGATCAATCCGTGGGATGTGAAACTATAAGAGCCAAGTATAATCCAGCGGATCGAAGTTGCTCAGGCCTCCCGTCCGGTTCCCGGGGAGTGCTGCGGCCATCGCGAGGAGTTCTTTAAATCTTTTAGTGTCTGACTCGTGCAGCGCGAAATGAGCGGCTTCCCACTTGTCGCGCGCGGTCCAATCCGGGGCAAGGCTTAGATAGCAAGCGGACGCTTGGAATAGGGTAAGATGATCGAGCGGCACGGTGGGTGGCGGTGGGCCAATATCCCGTGCATACCGGAAGACGGCACGGCCAAGCTCAAGCAACGTTTCATCGACCAGACCGATTCCCGTCGTAGCCAAATCGAGGTCTTCGCAGGCGTAGGGGACGGCGGGGAGGGCGGCGGCCATCACCTGCTCGTGGCTACTCTGCTTGGCCGCGATCGGCATTAGGTAGGTCAGGCGACGATGGTGAACTTCGGCTATTTCGCTGGATAGCGGCACTGGATCGCTGGCTAGATAGACCGCAGAAGGGAGGGGGGCGTGGGTCAACGCCGCGCGCCAATCCGCATAGGCCGGCTCCTCCTTTGCCAGACGATCAAGCACGTGCCCGTCTTCTCCGTCGACGGACGAGCCGAGCATCAGCTTTCCGAACGCCACGAGTTCGTTTTCACGGCGTATCTTCCGGCTTTCGACAGTGGCGAAGTGTGCGGTGGGATCGACACCGTCTGGAAGGCTGGATGCGACCTGAGCGTTGGTCGAGCGTGATTTTTTGCGGCCAACCTGCTCTGCCCATTCGCGCGTTGAATCGGCGATGCTGCCGCGGATGTGGCTCAGGAAAGCTTTGTCCGCGCCGAAGTCGAAAAGGTATCGTCGCAGTTTTGCATCCTTCGGTTGGGATACTGCTTGCATCAACGGCCGGGCCGAGCCGAGTGCTACCCTGGAACCGACAGCCTCTCGCAATTCGCGCACCAGCGTGGCTGCGATGAGCAAACCCAGTGCAGTCCGCTGCGTGCGCGCTATCTTTGCCTGCCCTGGGCCAGGCTTATTACTCGCCCGCTCATATCGTGTCAGGAGCCGCGGTAGATAGGTGCCGGGGGAGCCTCTCGTGTTCCCCGGTTTTCGAACAGGAATGTGAGCGGCGACATTGAGATTTCCGCGAGCGATCGCTTCAATCCAGGCGCCGACATCAGGCTCCGAGCCGACCAGGGCTTCGATCAGCAGCGGCAGCATCGTTTCGCGGCCGATGTGAACGCCACCCGTCTTGTTGCTGTGGCCACGCTCCGTGACGAGCATGTGGAGCATTCGTTTCGTCATCTCCGCGGCGGTGACGATGATCCGGCCGTCGCCATCTCTAATTTCCATATGCCGCCGATAGCTCTCCCGCTCCTGTGGAGTCAGGAGCTGGTCGAAGTCGGGGACGGTCTCCACGGCTACGCCGCCGGGTTCAACATCTCTGCTGGTCATGGCAGAAAAAATTATCACGCAGAGCCCGAAAAGTCGTGAACCGAGCCTCACAATTTTTCGTTCGCCCCCTCACAAAGTTGTCGGGGAAGGCCTTACAGAAGGGTTAGGGCGCCCTAACAGGAAGAAGCGACGAGGGCCTTGCAGACCCTCACAAATAGTTGTGGCGCAATACCGCAAAACTGGAGCAACCACTTTTGCTTTGCTGGCGCGTGCGCGCGAGGCGACCTGCGGTCGCTGTGGCGGCGGCGGCGCCAGGTCCTCCGATACCGCTACGACGGCATCTCCGGAAGGCGGACTGGACAGCCCCAAGTTCTAGGCGACGGGAGGGGCGATCGCATTCATCGTCGCTTTTAGAAATTACGGTAAGCATAGGCGCTGCGGATTTGACCGAATTGGGCCTGGGTGACTGATACGGTTATGCGGTCCGGAAAAGCCTACATCAGTGTCTGATTTTGAACGGTTGAGTTCGCGGTTCCTGGTTGCGGCATCCCGCCGACGCTGAGTTGCTGCCGCCGATTGCCTGCGAGGCGATTGGTCATATCGCAGTGGTGCGGCTCGGGCTGCTCACGTCGGGGTGGCGACCATTGGTGGCTCAGACGAGGGAGGTCAACGCACCAAGAAGATCGCCATGCAGGGGCGGATTTACCGCACGGGGTCGGACGGCGAAGGACGAACGAAGAGAGGGGAAAAGCCTTTTGGCTGAACCGGAAGGTGAAATGATCCCTGACGGGCGAAGCGAACAGCCCGCACGCCTCGTTCCTCGAGAGTCGAAGAAGATGAAGCAATATTCCAACGAGGCTGTCGCGATTGCCGCGGCGCCGATGATCGTGCGTCTGGAGAAGTTGCGTTTAAGGCGTGATTTCGAAGCACCGATGCCAATGCACGTGTTCGGCAGTTATGTTCGAGGGCGCGCTTTGGTGGTGCCTTTCCCGATGTTTAACGGCGGCGAGGTTGTGGCGGCGGGCGATGGAACTGCGACGTTCGGTTGTGAGGCGATGATGGGGCGAGCCGACGGCGTGAATGTAGAGAGCGCCTACTTCCCTGCTGGTATGAATGGATGTCGCCCGCCTCGGCCGGTGCCTGTCCGGCTGTGGCCCGAAGTAGAGCGCGACGATCGACTGGCGCTCAGCGCAAATGCTTTCTCGGCCGTGATGGAGGAAACTGCATGAGCCAGTTCCCTATCTGGGCGAGCCCCGGCGAGGCGTCCGACATGATGTTCGATGTGCGACAACCTGGCGTGACCGGGCTTGGTTACATGCTGCTGCGTCCCCGTTCGAAAGGCCAAGAGCGCAGCATGTCGCGTCTTGCCTTTGCTAAAATGAACCCGATCAAGCCCGGACCGACCAGCGCGCGGACCCGCTGCGGGATGCAGACCACCGCTCGCGATTATCGACTTCTGCTCGCGCCAGGTGTCGCCGACCCGATGTCGCTCAATAAGCTGCTTGCCGATTATGACGAGGCGGTGCCGGAGCATCAGCGGCTGCTTGCCGCCGTCCTGACGCTGCCGTTCAAGCGCGACGAGCCACTCCACGATCAATTTGACAAGGCCATAACCTGGGCCATGCTGCATCTTGCTCGGGCGAGGCAGCTCACCAGCCTCGCTGTGCTGCACGCGCCTGGTGACCAACTTGGTCTGGCAAGTCCGCACGCCCACCTCGTTGTATTCGCTCGAATCCATCAGGTGTGCGGATGGGGCGCGGTACATCCAGACCTCACTGAAAGCGCCCATGGTGCCTGGGCCGAACGATGGCTCGACTTCTGCGAGGCATGGTGCCGCAAACCGGAGGTGTGAAGGTGGTGGTGGCGATCGTCGTCGATCCCGGCCGCTGTCGCCGACCGTTTAGTGGTGGGAAGTTGGACGATTTCGATGGGGCAACAAGCCCGATGGAGAAAAGACGATGATCTTGCACAAACGACCCATAGTGTTCCGCTGCGCCGGCATGCTGCTGCTCATCTCTGCCGTGCTCGGGCAGTGGTGGCAGCGGCAGCCGCTTGGTGCCGACGGACATGCCCTCGTGGCCATGATGACCTTCTATTGTCCTCGTGTCGGCAGCGACGCCAACCAACTCACCGTGGCGGACAGTGCCCATCTGCTCGACCGCTGGGTGTCCGTCATTCTCGGCGATCTGATTGGGGGGGGTGGTCGAGATCGCTGCACACTGCCGCGATCGCACGCAGAGACAGGAGTGGGGGCGACAGGACGGGCAAGCGAAGCCCGGAAAGCGAGATGAAAAGCGAGCGGGCCTGATCCGAACCAGTGGGTTCGGGGAACACGCAAAAAAGAAGGCCTAACCTCCATGCCCCGCATATTGCACGATCCGCTGCCGTCCACATCGATCGCGATCCTCGACTACCTCCTCGCTGCGCTCGGCGGTGAGACCTATTACCCGCTTGGTGGCAATACCGGCCTGCCGGCGGGTGCTCTCGAAAGTCTCGATCACAATGTCGTACTGGCCGCTACCCCGGTCAACGTCCGCGTTTTCGATCAAGCTTTGCTGCGCTCGGCTGCGCACCGCGACACGATCCTGGTGCGTCACGGTTTCCATCCCGAGACGCTCGACCCGGTGTGGGTGGACGTTGCGCTAAGGTCGACGACCGGGCCGATCCTCATGCCCGATCTTGCTTTCTTCCGAGACACGGACGGGCAGCTTCACCTCGTCCCGCAACACGATAGGCTGTTTCTCACGGTCGGCCCGGACGGAATGTGGGTGTCGCTCGTTGCGCCGTTCAACCACTGGACGGACCGTTCCGTCGGACTGGAGAAAGCCGCTGCGGAAATTATCCGCGCCTGCGCGCATGCGCGCACCGGTATGTAGGATATAGAAGCGGCGAGGCGGCCAGCGGAAGCTTTTCGCTGATGGTAGAGGCAGGGCGATGGGCGTATCTGCCGCCGTCGCCAATCCACTTTGCCAAGGGATGGATACGGTTTTCGCTGGCATTTGTTTCGAGCCACGAACTGACCGTTTACCTCACCGTCAGCCACCCGTCACATATCTGGTCCTGTCTGGGGATACAGCGTGCGCATCCGGCCCGTTACGGACGACTGCGATATCGCAGCGTTCCTTGAACCGTTTAATCCTGAGACGCGCTCAGCCGCGCTGCTTCGGTCAGGCGTGGCCAGTCAATGAACCCGAGATCCAGATTCTTGAGATGACGATATTGGAGCTGGATCGATACAAGGCCGTATTTATCGCCTTCGGTAAGGTTCGCATGTCCCTTGATGCTGTTCGCAACTCGGGTAGGCATCAGGCTAAGATCGGCGCGATCAGTAAACTCGTGCCGGGTCGAGTGGAAAACGTAGCGCGGATCATCAGTCACTACTCTATCGAGATAACGATTGAGACGTTGGCTCAAGCCTTTGGTGAGCGACGCATTTTTCGTGGCTTTGAGGTCAAACAGTTGCTGTTTCCCTGCATCGCGACGCCGTTGCACGTAATTGAGGAAACCGAGGTCGATCAGCTTTTCGTGAAGCACGACATAGCGCTCGGACGCGTCGTTCTTGGTATTTTGACCCAAGCCGGTTCCTGTGATGTGAAGGAAGGTGCAATGTCCATCCAGCTCACCATTAAACGTGCGGTTTAGGTCGCAATCGTGAATGTCTTTGAGAGCTATCTGGCCAATTTCGCCGAGGCGCGGCCCACCGACGACGCCGAATAGCAGGCACCAGTAGAGCTCGTCCTGAAATACGTGTGGTCCGGGCCGCGTTCGATCCATGTCGCGGATCCCAGCGCACCCTGTAAACAAGGGGCTGTCGAACAACCGCTGCATCATCATTGGCGTGAAAGGAAGGTGCGGCCGCTGCTGTCCCTGCCGGGTCCTGGAGTAACCGGCGATCTGGATGCCGGCTGCGACGTTCGTCCCTTCACCAAGGTCTGACTGGATGGCGCCAAGGATCTGGCTGATCGAACCAACATCCTTTTTAACCGATCCCGGTGCCAGCCGGCGCGGCTCTGGCATCTGTCGGTCGCTTTCCTCCCAGATCTGCCGCTCTTCGCGTGCCTGGTTAATGACCGAACGAAGCGTTCGGCCTGTCGCGGCGAGTTTAGCGAGTTCGGTTTGAGGCGGAATGTCAGCGATGAGATTGCGGAACGCGATCACCTGCGCGCGGGTGATGTCGCCGACGAGGACATCCCCGAACAGCGCGATGTAACGCGCTACGCCACGGTTCGCTTCAGTAACTGCCGACGGGCGTGGGCGACGCTGATCGATCCAGTATCTCAGACCCTCCGATAATCGCATTGCCGACAGTCCGTGATGGGCGCCTGCGACCGACATAGGCTGAGGCATGTGGGGCGGGGGCATCGTCGCCGCCCGACCAAGAGGCATTAGCGCCTCGACAACCCCTTCAGGCCAACTTTCAAACCGGTGTGCTGCTAATCGACGTAGGAAGGCTTCGGCTACGAGGGGATAGATCGATTCAGAATCGAGCGGCAGCCGTCGCTCGAGCGACCCCATGTAGCTGACGACTGGCCATATCGGCTGAAACACTCGGCGCTCAAGGAGAATGGCGGCGAGCTCTTGGTGCACGAGGCCATCGGCGATCCCGCGTCCTTCCACCAGGTCGGCTCGCAACCGATACATTGCACGTGCCCGTTCATTATCGAAGGACGGAACGGGCTCGTTGGAACCTACGGGTTCGCACACGAGGAAGTCGCCCCACCATTGCTCGCCCATCTCCTTTCCCTCGCTGGCCCATGAATCGAGAACGAGGTTCGCCAGCAGCTGTAGCTGTAACTGGACTGCGCGGTCCATCGAGCCCCGCGCTTGGGCCAGCCGATCAAATGCTCGGTCGAGAAGAGCGATAGCGTCGGCTTTGGCCCTGTCGGCAATCCCCTCCCGCGCTGCCCTGATCTCGGCAGTGCATCGGATGATCAGCGCCGCGCGCTTCTCACGCGCCAGGAAGGGGTCGGTGGTTCGAAGAGACTCTGCCCACGCCGTCTTACCGATGACGCCTCGGACATCCTCCGGAACAATCATTCGAAACTGCTCGAAACGCGATCTGCCGCGCTTGACGGAATGCGACATGCGACGCCCCATTTGTAGCACCCTTTTGTAGCACCGGGCGCCTCACGAAGCATTGATTTACTGTATTTCCGCCGATCTCCGCTGCTTAGCGATGAGATGGTGACCCCTACGGGAATCGAACCCGTGCTTCAGCCGTGAAAGGGCCGCGTCCTAACCGCTAGACGAAGGGGCCTGCGTGGTGGGAGGCGCCTAAAAGGAAGGCGGCGAGGCGTCAACCCCTCAATCGGCCCAGGCTGCATCTTCGACGTGTAATTCCGCCGATGGACGCGAGGACCAGTCGTCGATCTTCGCGCGACCGGCGAGCCAGAGCTTGCGGTGCGGTGCGGCGCCGAGCAGTGCCTGGCCCAGAGCGCTGTCGGCGGCGCGGAACGCCATTGCCTTGATACTGCGACCATCGTCGCCCGCGACGACGGTCCGGACATGGCCATTGCCGACGACGTCCGCCCTGATGACCCGGACGGGACCCATCGCCACGCGGGGCGCGGGCCAGCCCATGCCGTACGGTCCGCCGACCTCGAGCGAGTCGACAAGCCCCGGATTGACGCCGCCGGGCGCAAGCACCGCGTCGAGGAGAAGCGCACGGTCGCCATTGGATCGCTCGACGGCGGCCGCGAGCCGCTCCTCGAGGAAGTCGGTGAAGGCGGGGATTGCGGACGCGGTGATTGTCAGTCCTGCGGCCATCGCATGCCCGCCGCCCGCGCTCAGCAGGCCGTGCTCGCGTGCCGCCATGATCGCTGCACCAAGATCGACGCCGGGAATCGAGCGTCCCGATCCCTTGCCGACGCCATGCTCGTCGACAGCGATCACGATCGCGGGCCGGCCGAGCTTTTCCTTGAGCCGCCCGGCGACGATGCCGATGACGCCGGGATGCCAGCCATGCCCCGCGACGACGGCAACCGCGCGATCGCGGCTGGCGAGCAGGTCGGCCGCCTCCTGCACGCCCGTCTCGATCGCCCGGCGTTCCTCGTTGAGCCGATCGAGTTCAGCCGCGATCGTCCGCGCCTCGTCGGGGTCTTGCGTCGTGAGCAGGCGGACGCCGAGGTCGGCACGCCCGACACGGCCGCCCGCGTTGATCCGCGGGCCGAGCGCAAAGCCGAGATCGGTACAGGTCGGGTTACGCGTCAGCCGCGATGCCTCGATGAGCGCGGCGACGCCGATGTTGCGCCGCGCACCCATCACCTTCAGCCCCTGCGCGACGAACGCACGGTTCAGCCCGCGCAGCTGCGCGACATCGGCGACCGTCCCGAGGGCGACGATGTCGAGCAGATCGATCAGCTTCGGCTCGGCCCGATCGGCGAAGAAGCCGCGCGTGCGCAAGGTGCGGATGAGCGCGGCGGCGGTGAGAAAGCACATCCCGACCGCGGCGAGGTGGCCGTGCGCGGCGCCTTCGTCCTCGTCGAGCCGGTTCGGGTTCACGACCGCCAGCGCGTGCGGCAAGGTCGTCGAGCATTTGTGATGATCGATGACGATGACGTCGACCGGCGCATCGCGCGCGGCGTCCAGCGCGTCGAACGCCTGCGCGCCGCAATCGACGGTCACGATCAGCGACGCGCCTTCGCCCGCGAGCCGGACCATGGCTTCGCCCGATGGGCCATAGCCTTCGAGCAGCCGGTCGGGGATATAGGTCCGCGCCTCGATGCCGAGGTCGCGCAGCACGAGTACCATCAGCGCGGCGGACGTCGCGCCATCGACGTCATAGTCGCCAAAGATCGCGACCTGTTCGCCCGCCTGAACCGCATCGGCGAGCCGGTCGGCGGCGCGGTCCATGTCGCGGAAGATCGACGGGTCGGGCATGAACGCGCGGATCGACGGCGAACGGTGCGCGTCGAGCCCCTCGCGCGGACAGCCGCGCGCGAGGAGCAGCTGGGTGACGAGATCGTCGCCCGTGAAGCCGTCGCGGCCGTCTGCGGCAAGCGCGCGCCAGCGCCAGGGCTGGCCAAGGATGGACGAGGTTACGCCGAGAACTGTCATGCGTCGGACGTAGTGGCTGCCGGGCGATTGTCGAGCGGCGTGCGTGCGCCGCATGCGACCGGGGCACGACGCATTCGCCCTCTGCCGTCGGCACGCCGACAGCAGCCCTCAGGTCTACGCGGACGGGGTGTCCGGCAAAGCGGGTCGGACAAAGGCGTTGCCGTGGCGCGCCTAGGTCACTTGATCCACGGCCGTTCGCGAAACCATTTGGTGACGATATATTTGACGCCGTCGACGACGGGCATGCCTTCGTGCAGCGTCAGCGCGTTCGGGCTGCCGTCGGCGCTCATGTTGTTCCAGGCGAGCAGCAGCCCGCGTTTCGGCGCGACCTTGATACCGGCGTGCGGGAACCACGTCGCGCCGCCTTCGGCCACGTCGTTGAGGTAGAGCATCGCGGTCCAGGTCCGCTGACCGCCCTGTTGCTGCATACGCTCCCAATAGCTTTCGCTAGCGTGGAAATAATCGTGGTGCGCGCGGAATTGCTGGCCGGGGGCATAGCGCTGTCCCTGCATCGTCTCGCCATGCGGCAGATCGATGCCGAGCAGTTGCGCGATCGCCTCATCGGTCGGTTGCACGTCGGCGGACCAGCGATCCATGTCGCAGCTCTCGGAGGTTCGGAAGCTGCTGTTGGGGCGATCGGACAGGAGCGTCGAGGGGCGGCGCTTCGAATCGATCAGCGCGACGAGCTTCCTGCACGTCGCCGCATCGGCGAAATTGGCGTGGTGGTAGAATTGCACGCCGTCGATCGCGACGCGCTCGACCTTCGGGTTGGCGTCGAGCCGTGCGGCCACGCTCGCGCCAGCGGCCTGACGCACCGTCGCCATCGGATCCTGTGGTTTTGCTTTGGAGAAGAAGCCCATGCGTCTGAATCTGCGCAGTGGTGCGGTGAAACGCAAGAGGGACGGGGACTGGGATCGGCGCGGGATCGTCTCACGCCCGATAACGACGGCGCATTGCTGGCCTGGCGGAGCGTGACCAAGGCTGAAAGCCCGGCCACGCTCCGTCTCGGTCACCAGAAGATGTCGTACACCGTGTCCACGACGCGTCCGCTGTCGAGGTCGACGAGCAGCGCGTCATTGTAATAGCGGACCCAACGATAGGGCCCATATGCCTCGGGAAGACGATAGGTATAGGGATCCTGGATCCAGTAATTCTGGTTGTACAGGATGCTGTTGAGCGAAAAGCCGATGTTGAAGCGGCGATAGCCATAGCCCCAGCCGCTTGGCGCATAATAGCGCGGCAGGCGGTAGGCGCCCCGGTTGGCTGCGCGGTAATTGCTCCAGCCATAGCGGTTGTCGCTGCGCCAGCCCCGGTTCCACGTTCCGCGCTGGTCGAGCCGGCGGGTGTCGTAGCCGCCACGTCCATAGCCGGGCGCATTCGCGAAGCCGCCGAACTGCTGCCGATTCTGATAGCCCCGTCCGCGCTGATCATCGCGCGCAAAGCGACCGTCGCGTCCGAACTGGTCGTTGCGATCGAACCGATCGTTGCGGTCACCACGCCCATCGCGACCAAAACCGGGGCCGCGATCAAACGCGGGACCGCGATCTGAGCCGGGGCCGCGGTCGAAGCCGGGGCCGCGATCGTTCCGGAAACCACCGCGCTCGGAACCCCGACCATCGCCGCGCCGATCCGCCGAATTCCGGATCCAGGCGTCGCGGACCTGATCCGCCTGACGATCCGATTCGGGGCGCGCGGATTGCTGGCGGTCGATCTGCGCACGATCGACCGGCTGGCGATCAGCCCGGGGCCGGCCATTCCAGTCGGGACGCGCGCCGTCACGCTCGAACGCCGGACGTTGTGGGCGGTCACCGCCGGGATCGCGGTCGAAGGCGGGACGCTCCCTGCGAAACGACTGTGCAGGATCAGCCCCGGCAGCAGGATCGGCCCGCTGGAAGCGCTGGCCGCGATCAGGCCTTTCGCCGCGATCGCCGCGTGTCTCGCCGCTGACCTGAGCGTCGGCACCGAACCGCTGCGCCTGCGCGGCGACCGGTACGAGCACGGATGCAACGAGCAACATTTTCAGAAACCTACGCGTCATCGCGGTCGTCCTCGACTGCCGGCGCACGAGCCGGCTCCTATGGTGACTCCGGTCTACCCGTGCCTCCGTGAGGCCAAGCTGAATTGGTTCGTCAGCGATCCGACAGGAATCGATGCCCGAAGCATGCTATCGGGCCGGCGGCGGCACCAGCGCGGGGACGAGCCGGGCCGAATCGGCGGGGTCGATTCCGGGGCGCGGGCCCGCGGGCAGCACCTCCTCGCCGCGCATCGCCCGACCGGCGCGCTGGACCGCCTCGATGACGCGGGGATACACGCCGCAGCGGCACAGATTGGTGATGTGCGTGCGAATGTCCGCCTCGCTCGGATCCGCATTGGCGTGAAGCAACGCGGCGGCGGCCATGATCATGCCGGGAATGCAGAAGCCGCACTGCGGGACGGCCTCGGCGATGAAGGCGAGCTGCACCGGATGATTGCGCTCGTGCGACAGTCCCTCGATCGTCGTCACATAGCTGCCCTCGATCGACCCGATCGGGACCTGGCAACTGCGCCGGGCACGGCCATCGATGTCCACGGTGCAGGCGCCGCATTGCCCCGTGCCGCAGCCATATTTGGTACCCGTCAGGTTCGACGCGTCACGCAGCGCCCAGAGCAGCGGC
>Ga0265798_10007062_pt1 | contig 14624 bp, 13 predicted proteins | sample P3T30metagenome_FD_192430 | JGI IMG/M metagenome (GOLD analysis project Ga0265798, IMG submission 192430) | Plant litter microbial communities from East Loma Ridge, Irvine, California - P3 T30 | ecosystem: Environmental > Terrestrial > Plant litter > Unclassified | place: USA: California... | reverse complement strand
TCTTATGAGGTCCGCGCGGTCACCGGCACGGTCGACCAATCCGGCTACATCCTGCTCGCCGCAGCCGACGTCGCCGTCATGCTGCAGATCGGTGCGCGTCACGAAGGCCGCGAGGTTTCCTACCGGGCGGTGTCTGGCAATCACACCCAGCCCAACCGCTTCGCCTCGATCCGCAGCTGCTGAAGCCCGACCGCTTTGCCGACCGGCTGTGCCGCGATCTTGGCCTAAGCCGTCCCGGCCGGCCGAATGACCTCCCCACCCAGCTTGCCGCCTGAAGGAGGGTTTCGATGGACATCCAACACGCGCTCGGCGTCGCACGGGCCGACGCCGCCCACCTCTCGCGCTACATAGAGCGGCGCGAACGCTTCCTCGACATGCTCGACTGGTCGTTGCTGACCGAGAGCCAGGCGCGGCAGGCGTCGATGCTGGATGAGCTGCTTGAAGGCGACTTGGCCGCGGCCGGTCGCTACATCGACTGGCTGATCGACCGCCAGACCCGCGATGATGCACCGCTGCCGGGAGTGATGCGCTTTGCGCCGCACCCGCGCCGGTGGCACGCTGAATGGATCACGCTCGCAGCCTGACCGATTGGGGGATCAAACGATGAGCCGTCATACTTTCGCCGGCAAGGCTGGCACTACCGTTGCGATCGGCTGGGATAGGCCGCTTCGAACGTTCTTCGTGCAAGTGAGCAAGCCGCATCCGACCAAGGCCGGAGAGAACAAGATGCTGCGGTGGGCCGGCACCTCAGTCATCCAGCAGCCGGAACAGCTCCGGGCGGGCAAGGCGAGTGCCACTCTCATGTTCGACATAGCGGGCCGCGATACGGAACCCTTGTGCAGCGGCGAACGCGTCTAACGCCGCCCGGGCACGGGAAGCGTCCTGTTCAGCGGTCGATGCGCGTAGATAGCCACGAACAAACATGCCGCAGTCCTTTATGGCCGGTCCTCTTATGTCTAGTCTTTTTTGACATTCCGTTTCACGGAAAAAGGACCGGACTATGCTCGGTCTTTCAAAGGTATACCTAAAAACACCGGCTCTAAATCGATCAATGTCTCAATCTGTAGCGGAACGGGCAGGGGGCTGCCCAGCGTGGGTGTCCAGACGTGGACCTATCGCAACCACTTTGGCTTTCCTAAAACTCCATCTCCGCCAGGCCCTTTCGGGAAAACGATTTCGGGAACAGATTTCGAGAAAAGCGCCGTAGATGAGGGCGGGGCCGACTGAAGGACGCCAGCTATCCCAATGGCCCTTCCCGATCGAGAAAACTGGTGCTCGCGTCGGCAAACAATCGGGGATTGATCGTGCCCTCGTCGCCGCCATCCGCGCGGGTCTGGCCGACGCGCTCTCCCACGCTTTATCGGCATCTTCCCGCCCCGGCCAAAGAGGCGATCAGCGCGGAGAGCGAAGCCGGCGCATAGCAGACGGGCGTGCCATGCGGCACACCATGGATGTTATAGCCCCAGCGGGCGCAGCTCGCGGATGAGATCGATCAGAAGTTTGAGCCCGGTCGGCACTTGGCGCCGGCTTGAATAATAGATGTGGTAACCTGGGCCAGTGGTCGCCCAATCCTCCAGCACATAGCGTAGCTCGCCGCGTTCAACGTATGGCTGGAACGAGGGCTGGAGGCCGTAGGTCAGGCCGGCTCCCGCCCGTGCCATCGATAGCATGGCCCGACCATCGTCGAGAACGATCCTGTCTGGCACGGTGATAGCGAACTCGCCGTCCGGCCCCTCAAACTCCCACCGGTAAATACGGTCGTCGCCCAACCGCACGCCGAGACACATGTGATGCTCGAGGTCCTCGGGGCGTTCCGGCGTCCCCGCTTGATCGAGGTAGGACGGCGCACCGGCAACACTCCAGCGTAGATCGGCCGAGAGCCGCTGCGTGATCATATCTTCGGGAACGGTGCCGCCATAGCGGATGCCCGCATCGAAGCCGCCATCGGTTATGTCCGTCATCTGATCGCGAGCGGCGATGTGCAGCTCGATATCTGGATATCGCTCGATGAAGACGGGCAAGACTGGTGCCAACAGCAGCGAGGCAGCTTCCGCGACAACGTTCAGCCGGATGCGGCCGGTGGGCGCGGCACGATAGCGGTTTAGCCCTTCTAGCGCCTGAGCGATCTGACCAAACGGATCGGTCACGGCATCTCGCAATCCTTCTCCCGCTGCCGTAAGTGTGACGCTTCGATTGGTGCGGTTCAGCAATCGAACACCCAAGCGGGTCTCAAGACCTTTAAGCGCGTGGCTGAGCCCCGATGCACTAACCCCGAGCTCCAGCCCGGCAAGGCGGAAATTGCGATGCCGGGCGATGGCGAGAAAGTAGGTCAGATCGGCGAGATCAGATCGATTAGTCGGCATGATAAATCCTTCTTGCCACCAACGATTGCCGGGCGAGACGCTGGATCATCGTTCCGAACGTGCTGATCCGGCAAACTTGTTGACAAGAAAAGGTATCACGGACGGATCATGACCTTCAACGCTTCACGGTCGTTCATCGCACGATAGCCATGACGTACGCCGTCGAGGTCAACGGTGCGATCGAAGACCAGACCGGGTTGGATCCGGCCTTCCATGACATCTGGAAGCAGCTCGTCGATATAGGCGCGCACCGGAGCGGGACCCCCAGCCACCGTCACGTTGCCGTAGAACATCGGCTGCGCACCTGAGATCACCTCATAATGCGGCACACCGACCCGGCCGACTGCACCGCCCTTGCGAACGATCCCCATCGACGTTTCGGCCGACTGGCCGGTGCCGACGCATTCCAGCACTGACTGGACACCGAGACCTTGGGTCAGCTCACGCACGCGCTCGATCGCTTCTTCGCCGCGCTCAGACACGACGTCGGTCGCGCCGAAATGTCGGGCCAGGTCGATCCGCGCCGGGTGGCGACCCATGATGATGATCTGCTCGGCGCCGAGCCGCTTGGCGGCGATCACGCCGCACAGGCCGACCGCGCCGTCACCGACGACAGCGACACTGCCGCCACGGCGCACACGCGCGGCGACGGCCGCATGATGGCCCGTGCCCATGACGTCGGACAGAGACAGGAGCGAGGCCATCAGCGCATCGTCCTCTCCCACGGGAAGCGGGTACAGCGTTCCGTCGGCCTGGGGAATACGCAGCGCCTCTGCCTGAGCACCACCGGGGTCGTCGCTCTGGCCGAAAAAGCCGCCATGCACGCAGGCCGTTTGTAGACCTTCCTCGCAGAAGAGGCAGCTTCCGTCCGACCAGGCGAAAGGCATTACGACGAGCTGGCCGGGCTTGACCGTGCGCACCTCGCTGCCGATCGCCTCCACAATGCCGATCGCCTCATGACCCATTGGCTGGCGGCCATCGTTGGGGCCGCCATTGTAGGGCCACAGGTCGCTGCCGCAGATGCACGCCCGCGTCACGCGGATCACCGCGTCGGTGGGTTGCCTGATGGTCGCGTCGGGTACGTTCTCGATCCGGACATCTTGATTTGGATAAAGGATGGTTGCGCGCATGATGTGGTCCTTCAATTTGGCATTCGAGCGTGGAAGATCGTCGCGTTGCCGCCGGGGCGGCCATCGCTGGTGACGATCGCGATGTCGGAAGAGCCGGATCGCAGAGCGAGGCTCGTGAGGTTGAGGTTCCGCCCCGCATCCCGGCCGGGCAGGACGATCTGGGCGAGCGGCAAGCCGGTCGGCGTGAACACGAGGATCCGGCCTTGACCGTACAGCGAGACATAGACGCGACCGGCTGCGTCGGCTCGCATCGAGTCCGGGGCAGAGCCGGTGAAATGATAGGCCGTCGTCGCGCCGAATGGCGCCGTCGTCGTCGCATTCGTCAGGTTGAGGCGGTGTAGCTGTCCAAGCGCAAACCCGCCGACCCACAAGGTTCTATCGTCCGGGCTGAGGGCGATACCGTTGGCGACGGGGAGGTGCTGCAGGACCGGCAGTGGCTTGGCATCGCCCTTCACGTACCAGACGCCGCCCTCCGGCGCTCCGATACCGCCACGCGCATCGGTGAAGTAGAAGCCGCCTGCGTGATCGAATACGAGGTCATTGGGCGAAAACCCTGCCGCCACGGGCACGATGACCCGCTGATCGGACCCATCGAGCGCCATCGACACGACGGCGCCACCACCGGACGAGTTGGCTGCCGCGATGTAAAGGCGCCGATCAGGTCCCAGCGCCATCCCACCCGGCATCAGGCCGGCAAGTTTGACGAGGGACGCGATCCGCCCCGAACGATCGAGCCGCATCACCCGTCCGCCTTGGACGTCGGAGAGGAGCAGTGTGCCATCCGGAAGGAAGACCGGTCCCTCCAGATCCTTGGTCGCGCCCTGCACGACGATCGGTTGATCGGCCATGATCATAGGCAAGGCACGTTCGCCCGGCGGAATGGGGACCGCGCTGGAGGAAAGGGCTTGTGGCACCTGTGCCACCACGCTCGCGGAGGCGAGCGTGAGCGACAGCAGCGACACGATCCGAAGCGTCAGCATCACGCGACTGCCGGCAGGCTTGCGAGGTGCTTGTCGAGTGTCAACGGATAGGAACGCACCCGTACACCCGTCGCGTTGTAGACCGCGTTGGCGATCGCTGGCGCGACACCGGTCAGGCCTAGCTCGCCGACGCCCTTGGCCTTCAATGGCGACATTGTCGGATCGACTTCGTCGATGAAGTGCGCCTCCAGATGCGGCACGTCGGCGTGGACGGGCACCTCGTAGCCGGCAAGATCGTGATTGACGAAAAAGCCGAAGCGGGTGTCCACCGCCATTTCCTCCATCAGTGCAGCACCGATCCCCATCGTCATGCCGCCGATGACCTGGCTGCGGGCAGTAGTCGGATTGAGGATGCGCCCGGCACCGCACACCGCCAGCATCCGACGGACGCGTACCGCGCCGGTATAGGCGTCCACCGCGACCTCGGCGAAATGGGCGCCGACGGTCTGCTGGGCGAAACGGTCCTTCAGGTCGCCATATTCCATCGAGTCCTCGGCGACGAGATCTCCGTCTCCGATCACGTCGGCGAGCGCCACCGATCGGCCCGCCGATGACACCATGCCATCGGCGAAGGTGACGTCGGTCGTGTTGAAGCCCATCCGCTGCGCGATCAGATCGCGCAACTTCGCGCACGCGGCATAAACCCCTGCGGTCACCGATGCCGCGCCGGCCTGACCGCCCGAGCCCGGCGTTTCGGGGAAAGCGGAATCGCCCAGCTTCGCGGTCACGCGCTCCAGGGGCACACCCATCATCTCGGCTGCGGTCTGCGCGACGATCGTGTAGCTGCCGGTGCCGATATCGGTCATGTCCGTCTCAACCGTGACGTGCCCATTCTTGTCCAGGCGCACGCGGGCACCCGCCTTCGAGATCGGCGCGCCGCGGATCGCACTCGCCATGCCCATGCCGATCAGCCACTTTCCTTCGCGTCGGCTGGCGGGCTTCGCAGCGCGGGCATCCCAGCCGAACCGGGCCGCGCCCTCTTTGAGGCACTGCACGAACGGGCGGGTCGAGAAGCGACGGTCTGGCTTTTCCGGATCCACCTGCGTGTCGTTGGCAATCCGCAGCGCCACGGGATCCATGCCGAGCTTTTCGGCCAGCTCGTCCATGGCGACTTCCAGCGCCATCATGCCAGGTGCTTCGCCCGGCGCGCGCATGGCGTTGCCCTCCGCCAGATCGAGAGGAGCCAGATAGCGACGCAGCAGGCGGTTCTCGCCCGCGTACATCAGCCGAGTGGGCAGGGTCGATGGCTCGGTTCGGCCGCCGGGCAGGTTGCCCGACCAGCTGTCATGGCCGATGGCGAGCAACCGGCCGTCTCTGGCTGCCCCTAGCCGGACCCGCTGGATGGTCTTGGGCCGGTGGATGGTGTTGTTGAACATGAGCGAGCGCTGCAGCACCAGCTTGACCGGACGACCCGATACCCGCGCAGCGAGAGCCGCGAGCGCCAGATCGCTCTGCGTCGTGCCCTTGCCGCCGAAACCACCGCCGATGAAGGCGGAATGGAGACGGATGTTTTCCTTGGGCGTGCCGATGATGAGCCCGAGGTCGCGGCAGCCCCAGTTCATCGCCTGGATCGAGGTCCAGCAGGTCAGCTGGTCACCGTCCCAGCGCGCGATCGTCGCATGCGGCTCCATCATCGCGTGCGCGTGATCGGGAACGGTGTAGGTCTCGTCAATCTGAACCGGCGCGCCCGCGAACGCCGTTGCGAACGCACCAACCGACACCGCGGTCGGGCCCCCGAACGCCTCCTTCGGGGCGATCGGGGTCGATGGTTTTTGCGCGGCGAGGTCGAAGCGACCGTTCCCACGGGTATAGGTGATGTTGATCAGGGATGCCGCAGCGCGCGCCTGTTCGAACGTATCGGCGACGACGACGGCGACCGCCTGATGATAATGGTCGACCATCGGACCGGCGAGCACGCGCTGGACGTAGAATTCGCCCTTGCCGATCGGGCCGACATTCTCATGCGTGACGATCGCGCGCACGCCAGGTGCAGCGCGGGCCACAGCGGTATCGATGCGATCGATACGCCCCTTGCCGATCGCAGCGCCAAGAATGTAGCCGTAAGCGGCACCCGGGGCGACGTCGTGATGCTCGGCCGCATAACGCGCCAGTCCGGTCGTCTTGAGCTTACCCTCGACGCGGGGGTGGGCGCGTCCGACTACCGCTAGTCGGTCGATCGGCGTTGTACCCGCAGGCGTGTCGAACTTCATGGCTTCTTTCTCCGTGACGCCGCCTGGCTAGCAAGCGGGGCATCGTCGGCCCCGCGCCTGGCAGCGCGAAGCACGGGGGGCGGCTCGATCAGAGATCAGGGCCCTTGAGATAATCTTCGTCGGAGACCTTCTCCATCCACGTCACAGGCGACCCGTTCTCGCTTTCCTGAACGGCGATATGGGTCATTCCCTCAGTCGGTGTGGCGCCGTGCCAATGCTTTTCCTTGGCTGGGCAGAGCAGGACGTCGCCGGCATGGAACTCGAGAACGGGGCCACCCTCCACCTGCGTCCAGCCAACGCCTTCGGTGACGATCAGCGTCTGGCCAAGCGGATGCGTGTGCCAGGCGGTGCGGGCACCTGGCTCGAAATGGACACGGGCACCCGAGACGCGCGAGGGCTCGTCACGCTGGAAGAGCATCGTCACCGTGGTCTTGCCCGTGAAGTTATCGGCGGGTCCGTCGACCGTCTTCTGGTCGGCCTTTCGGTTGATGTCGGTCATGATGGATTCCTTTTGGTTTTTGGCCGCAGCAAGCCCGCTTCAGGCAGGCGGATCGGCAATCGTGACGGGGTGGAAGCGACCGGCCTTTGTCGGCGTCGCACCGCCAGCGCGTCGACGTTCATGCGGAGCCCTCCAGCGCGGCAAGGAAGGCGTCGTGCGTCATTGGCCGCGAGAACATTGGGAAGTTCTTCGTGACCGCCGCCTGCTGCTCGGCAGCGCTAAGGGTCGCGGTGCAGTCGGTTAGCGTCACGACGCCGAACCCGCGCTCGTAGGCCGAGCGCATGGTCGACTCGACGCAGCAGTTGGTCAGGAAGCCCGCAATAGCGAGATCGGTGATGCCGCGCTGACGCAGGATGAAATCGATATTGGTGCTGGCGAAACAATCGAGGCCGCGTTTGCCCTCGATCACGATATCGCCCGCGGCCGGCGCCATGGCATCAGCGATCGCCGCCCCCCAGCTGCCGTTCTGAAACGCCTGCGCCTGCTTGATGCCGGCGAGGATGCCGTAGGGATCGGCCGGCATCTCGGGATAGCCATCGGCAAAGCTGATCGGCGCGTGCATCACCGTGACGCCGCGCGCACGGGACTGCTCCACGACGGCGTGGCTGTGCGCCAGCATATCGGTGTCGGCCATCACAGCCTTGACCGCATCATGCTGCGCGCCGCCTTCGCTGACGAAGTCGTTCTGGTACTCGATCAACAACAGGGCGGTGGTGTCAGGTCTCATCGTCATTCTCCATTCGCCCCTAAGTGCGGCGTGGCTCACGCCACTGCCGGCAGCCGGTCGAGATGCTTGTCGAGGGTGATCGGGTAATCGCGGATGCGAACACCGGTCGCGTTGTAGATGGCGTTTGCCACCGCCGCGCCGACGCCGCACAGGCCGAGTTCACCAACACCCTTGGCCTTTAGCGGGTTGGCAGTCGCGTCCGTCTCATCGAGGAACACGACCTCTTGGTGCGGAATGTCGGCATGGACCGGCACCTCGTACAGCGCGAGGTCATGGTTGATGAACAGGCCGAAGCGCTTGTCGACCGCCAGCTCCTCCATGAGCGCGCCGCCCACGCCCATGGTCATAGCGCCGATCACCTGGCTGCGCGCCGCCTTGGGATTGAGGATGCGGCCGGCCGCGCAGACCGCAAGCATCCGGCGCACGCGGGTCGCGCCGGTGTAGGCGTCAACTCCCACCTCGACGAAGTGCGCGCCAAAGGTCGACTGTTGCTGCTGCTCGCCGAGCTTGCCGAACGTGATCGTGTCTTCGCCCACCAGGTTGCCGCCCCGGGCCGCATCGAGCAGGCTCGCCGAGCGGTTGCCGCTGGTCACTCGGCCATCGGCGAAGACGATATCGGCCGGGTTGTAGCCGACCCGCTGCGCCACCGCCTCGCGCAGCTTGACGCAAGCGGCGTAGGTGCCTGCGGTCGAGCTCGGCGCGCCGAACTGGCCGCCCGAACCCGCTGAAACCGGAAAGTCGGAGTCGCCTAACTTCACGACGACCCGGTCAAGGGGAACCCCCATCATTTCGGCCGCCGTCTGTGCGATGATGGTGTAGCTGCCGGTGCCGATGTCGGTCATGTCGGTCTCGACCGTGACCCTGCCGTCGGTGCCCAAGCGCACCCTCGCACCCGAGGGCATGTTCATATGATTGCGGAAGGAGGCCGCCATGCCCATGCCGACCAGCCAGCGGCCATCGCGGACCTGAGCAGGCTTCGCGTTGCGGCGATCCCAGCCAAAACGCTCCGCGCCTTCGGTCATGCAGCGCACGAGCTGTCGTGTAGAGAAGCGCCGCTCCGGCTTGGCGGGATCGACCTGCGTGTCGTTCTTCACGCGAAACGCGACCGGATCCATGCCGAGCCTTTCGGCCATCTCGTCCATCGCGATCTCGAGCGCCATCATGCCCGGTGCCTCGCCCGGCGCCCGCATGGCGTTGCCTTCAGGTAGATCGAGTACGGCGAGCCGCATCGAGGTCATCCTATTGGCACCCGCGTAAAGCAGTTCGGTCTGGTTGGTCGCCGTCTCGGGCTGGCCGTTTGGCAGGTCGCCCGATCCGCTCTCGTGTGCGATCGCGGTGATGGTCCCATCGGGCGTTGCCCCGATCCGGATACGCTGGCGCGTTGCTGGACGATGGGTGGTGTTGTTGGCCATCAGCGGACGCTGAAGCGCAAGCTTCACCGGCCGTTTGGCCGCTCGGGCGCCCAACGCCGCAAGGACCGCATCAGTGCGAAGGAACAGCTTGCCGCCGAACCCCCCGCCCACGTACGGCGAGACAAAGCGGATCTTCTCCTTGGGCATATTAAGCGTCGTGGCTAGGTCGGTTCGCCCCCAGTCGATCATCTGGTTGGACGTGAGCACCGTCAACTCGTCGCCTTCCCACGAAGCGATGGAGGCGAACGGCTCCATCATAGCGTGGCTCTGGTCTGGCGTCGCATAGCTTTGGTCGAGCTTTACCGACGCGGCTGCGAAGGCCGGCTCGAACTTGCCGACGCGGTGCACTGGGGGGGCGTCGCTGCCCTCACCGCTGCTACCCCCGGTCAGCGGGGCGGTCTTAAGCTCTTCGTCCAGGTCGAACCGACCGGATATGCGCTGATAATCGATGTGGATCAGGCCTGCGGCAGCGCGCGCTTGCTCAAAGGTCTCGGCGATCACGACCGCCACCGCCTGATGGTAGTGATCGACTTCCGGGCCGGCGAACAGCTTGGCGGTGTTGAACTTGCCCTTCCCGAGCTTGCCGACATCGGCTGCGGTAACGATCGCCAGCACGCCTGGCGCTGCGCGCGCCTCATCAAGCTTCATCGAACGAATGCGGCCCTTGGCCACCGCCGAACCGAGGACATATCCGTAAGAAGGGTTGGCGATCTCGCGGTGCTCATAGGCGTAGGGCGCAAGTCCCGTCGTCTTGAGCGGGCCGTCGATGCGGTCGGTCGCCTTGCCGACGACCGTCATGCGGTCGATGGGGTTGGTACCAGCGGGCGTTTCGAACTTCATGGGTTTATGCCTTCGCTTCGGCGAGGACGGAGGCGAGCGCGCGCGTGGCGAGCGGTAGCTTGAACGCATTGTCCTTAGTCGGCGTCGCGCCCTGGAACGCGCGCGCCGTCACCGCAGCGGCGCCGCGTGGTAGCAGAGCGTCTGCCGCCTCGACGCGCCACGGGCGGGGGGCAACCCCACCGAAGGCGACTCGCCCGGTGCCGTCCGGCTGGATCACCGCGGCGACTGAGACGAGGGCGTAAGCGTAGGAGGCGCGATCACGCACCTTCTCGTAGAAATGCTTGCCGCCGAGTGGCTTCGGCAATGTGACCGCGGTAATGAGTTCGCCCTGCTTCAGCACGGTGTCCTGCTCGGGCTTGTCACCCCACAGCCGATGGAAATTGGCGATCGGGATCGAGCGGCGCTGGCCAGTCGCATCGACGGTTTCGACGACCGCATCCAGCACGCGCATGGCAACCGCCATGTCGCCCGGGAAGGTTGCGATGCAGCTGTCGCTGACGCCGATGACGCCTAGCTGGCGTGAATAGCCGCCGATGGCGGCGCAACCCGACCCCGGCTTGCGCTTGTTGCACGCCATGTTGGTGTCGTAGAAATACGGACAGCGCGTCCGCTGGAGCAGATTGCCGGCCGTCGACGCCTTGTTGCGCAACTGGCCCGACGCGCCCGCGACGATCGCGCGGGTCAGCACGCCATAATCGCGGCGGACGCGCTCGTCGGCTGCCAGATTGGTGTTGGTGACCAGCGCACCAATGCGCAGGCCGCCGTCCCGCGTCGCCTCGATCTTGTCGAAGCCAAGGTCTTGGACATCGACCAGATGCGTCGGCGTCTCCACCTCGATCTTCATGAGATCGAGTAGGTTGGTGCCACCCGCGATGAACTTGGCGGCCGAATTAGCCGCTACTGCGCGGGCGGCCGCGCCGGCGTCCCTGGCGCGCTCGTACGTAAAAGCTCTCATGCCTTTGCTCCCGCGACTTCGGCCATTGCTTCAGCGATGTTGGAATAGGCACCACAGCGGCAGATATTGCCGCTCATGCGCTCGCGCATCTCGACGTTCGTCGCGGTCGGTTTGGTCATCAGGTCGCCCTGAACGTGGCTTGGGACGCCACGCTTGATCTCGTCGAGAACGGCAACCGCCGAGCAAATCTGCCCCGGCGTGCAATAGCCGCACTGATATCCGTCATGCTTCACGAACGCCGCCTGCATCGGATGCAGCTTGTCCGGCGTGCCCAGGCCCTCGATCGTCGTAATCTCGTCGCCCTCGTGCATCACGGCGAGGCTAAGGCACGAATTGATGCGAACCCCGTCCACCATGACCGTGCACGCGCCGCACTGGCCGTGATCGCACCCCTTCTTGGTGCCGGTGAGGTGCAGATGCTCGCGCAGCGCATCCAGGAGTGTCGTGCGCGGATCCAGCGACAGTTCGCGCCGCTCTCCATTCACCTTGAAACGCACCGGCATTGCGGGCGCGGGCGCGGAAGGAGCCACGGGCATTGGCGCAGCGGAAATAGGGGTGGCGACAAGCGCTGCGGTGGCCGCACCGGCGGTCAGCACGCCGCGTCGCGATAGCTCCAGTTCGGAGGTCTCCGGCATGGGTAAGGGTCCTTCCTGCCCGGCGCATTTCCGGACTATTGTTCGATCAGCAGCTATTGGTCAGCCAACGGCAGAGCCGCTCAATTGTTATAACGCACCTGGCCCGCAATCGCGCGCTGACTGGCGCTCAATGAAGCGGTGCACTCCACTCACCGACCACCCGACTTGCCGGGTTGTAGCGGCCTGCTCATAGGCCTGAACAATTTGCGCCATGACCGAAAGGGCGAGGGTGCGGGGATCGCGCGACGCCGCAAGAAGACCTACCGGGCCAACGATACGCTCAACGGCTGTTCGCTCTCCACCAGCTGCCAGAAGACGTCGTTGGCGCTCCTCATGGGTTTTCCGGCTTCCCATTGCGCCAATAAAGAAGGGTTCGCCGGCGATGGCCTGGAGGAGCAACGCTGTTTCCCAGTCATGGTCGTGAAACAGTGTCACCATTGCTGTCCATCGATCGATCGCTAGATGCTGGGACGGGCCGAGAGTGCGCAGAAGGTGCGCTTCGATCCCACGGCTCTTCGCCTCGTCGACGAGACTGGCCTGCGGCGTCAAAATGACGGTTTGCGCGCCATAGGCCACCGCGGCGTCGTGGAGCGCCATCGGCTCGGCACCGTGCCCGAGGATAGCCACGCGCAGGTCCGGATCGTGCCGCACACGAAACTCGCCACCGATCCACCCGGCCTTATCCATCCGGGCGGCCGGCGTGGCGACGAACGCGCCGCTCTCAGTCAATCGAAGCGTCACGGGCCGGCGCGCTTCCAACATCGCGATGGCCTGCGTCAGTTGGTCGATGGCGGGCTGTGGCGTGAACAGAAGATCGATGCCGCCCCCGCAGGGCAGGCGGATGTCGATGTAGCGCGAACCGGCGCCGAAGCGTACGAGCCGCCCCTGCCGAGCGGCGAGCACATCAAGCGCCTCGGCGATGACCGCTGCCTCGACGCACCCGCCCGAAAAGGAGCCGACTGCGGTGCCGTCTGCCGCAACCGCCATATGCTCGCCTGGTGCCCGCGCAGCGCTGCCGGTGACGTCGGTCAACGTCACCAGCACGGTGCCTTCGCCGCGGTCGGCGCGATCCGCCAGGAAGCTGAGGATGGGCAGCGCCTGCTTCACAAGCTCAGATAACCCCCATCCGTTTGTCGAGCCGCGCAACCGCCAAGGCTGACAGAGTGGCCAGAACGAGGAGCCCAGCACTCGCCAGGAACTCAGGCGCCGGCCCGGCGGCATCGAACACGATGCCGCCCCCCGTCGCGCCAAGCGTAATCGCGAGTTGGACGATAGCGACCATCAGTCCGCCCCCTGCTTCCGCGTCACCCGGGACGGTGCGAGCGAGCCAGGTCCACCAGGCGACGGGCGCCGCAGTACCCACGAAGCCCCAGACGCCGAGCAACAGGGCAACCGCAGCAGTCGAGCCGCCGAAGAGTGCCAAGGCGACGGCGACAGCCGCCATGATCGCAGGGATAGCGACCAGCGTACGGTTGAGCCCGGTTTCGATGACGCGACCGATCACCAGGGTGCCGATGAAGCCGGCAACGCCGATGACGAGCAACAACGCGGAAAGTACCGATACGCTGACATGCGTCACCTGCTCGAGGAAGGGGCGCAGATAGGTGAAGAGCGCGAACTGGCCGACGAAGAGCAGTGCGACGGTGATGAGACCGAGGAGGACCGCAGGGCGCTTCAGCAGCGCGAACATGCCGCGTGCGCTACCCTTCGTCGTCACCACAAGGGCGGGCAGGGTGATCGCCTGCCACACGATCGCAGCAACGGCGACAGGCACGACGCAGAAAAAGGCGCCGCGCCACCCGATCAGGCCGCCCATAAAACTGCCCAGCGGCGCCGCGATCACCGTAGCGAGGGCATTTCCGCCGTTCACGATCGCAAGCGCCTTGGCGACCGACCGCTCCGGCACCAACCGCATGACGACCGACGTCGACATCGACCAGAATCCGCCGATTGCCACACCGAGCAGCGCACGACCGGCCATCAAGATCAAATACGTCGGAGCAAAGGCGACGATCACACCGGAAACGACCAGCAACACGGTCAACCCGAGGAGAGCCAAACGTCGATCCAGGGTGCCAAGGACGGTAGTGAGCGACAGGCTGGTGACGACTGCGAAGATACCAGAGATAGCAATCGCCTGGCCGGCTTGGCCTTCGGTAAGCGCAAGGGTCTGCGCGATCGGACTCAGCAGACTGACTGGCATGAATTCGGATGCGATCAGCACGAACGTACACAGGGCCATCGCGTAGACAGCACCCCAACGCGCGGGTTTGTCGTCCTGATCAACCGAACTCGTTGAAGCCGTGGCGGCGAGGCTCACCATGATTACTCTTTCTGTTATTTTGGGGGCGCCCGAACCTGAAGGGTGAGGGGAACACACATTTCAGGTCCGGGCGCGCGCGGCCCCGTGTCGGGGAGGGGTGGGCCGCGTACACGGTGAAATTAGGTGGCTGGCGCGGAGGCGACAATCCAGCCGCAGGTACATGCTGCAGTGAGAGTTCCTCAACACTGCCGCATGACGTCATTGCTCGGTAGAATGCACCTGGTAGCGCAGCCACACGATCCCACCGTTTAGGATTTCCTGTTCCTCAAGCGTCAGCCGAGTGAGCGGGAGGAGGTCTGCGTTAAGCTGCTCGGGACCGTCGAAGACCGCCGGCGCGCCGGCGGTGCCGTCAACGGCAGGAACGATCATCAAGCTGATCGCATCGATTAGCCCCGCGCGTAAGAACGACCCGTTGATATGTCCGCCGCCCTCAAGAAGAAGATGATCGATACTAAGCTGATCGCCGAGCGCCGTGACCGCCCGCTCGAAGTCCAGCTCGTCGGTCCCGGCGAATAGATAGCCGACGCCGTCGCCCCGAAGACCCGCCAGG
>Ga0265798_10007061_pt1 | contig 14625 bp, 13 predicted proteins | sample P3T30metagenome_FD_192430 | JGI IMG/M metagenome (GOLD analysis project Ga0265798, IMG submission 192430) | Plant litter microbial communities from East Loma Ridge, Irvine, California - P3 T30 | ecosystem: Environmental > Terrestrial > Plant litter > Unclassified | place: USA: California... | reverse complement strand
AAATATATGAGCAAGTCGCAACGAGCATGCGATAGTTGTAGGGCGCGGAAAAGCGCATGTCGCATCGACACTGTGCCACCATGCCGACTATGTCATCTTTCGCGGCGCGAATGCACCTTCAATGCAGCATCCAGAAATACACGCGCGCCTGCTGCATCCGTGGCGCATGTGTCGCCAGATAGTTCGGTACAGGAGCCAGCCAACCCAGACGTCTCCAACCAGCGAAACGACAATCTCAGTTCCAACAATGCCTTCTTCGACCAGCACGGCTATCTTCTGCCAGGTGAATTGCCAGACCCATCAGCCGACTTTTGGCTAGACCAAGCCATGGTTGATATTGACATGCAGGCATTCAACCACATCAACACATCTCCTAACGATACGACTGTGGATCATATTGGCCTTCCATCCCCCTCCACACAGGGACACGAGACGACGAGCATAGTCTGTGGCCTCACGGGGGACATGGACCCTTACCTGATGCAAAGATACAACTTTGGGCCGGACAGCAGCCTTGTCTTCAAACGACTGGCCATTCGTTCAATGACGCAACATGTCCATCCAGTACAGCTGCTAGTCTCAAATAGCGTGGATACAGGGAGCGAGAGTATCCATGATACCCACTCGTCTCGCAAACAGCTGCAGGAGCTGGTGAGTCCTGACGTTGGTGTCAGGCTGATCTCGTTGTATGGCGCGTCAAGACCGACGACGACTCCATTACAGTTGAGCTAACCTTTGTAGATTCTTTCAATTCGTATACCCGCATTTCCCAGTAATATCTCCGGCGGATCCAGCGGAGCCTGAGCGATCGAATCCTTCCCTTCTTGCTGCACTATATCTTGTTACCCTGCCGTTCGCTGGCTTTGACGACTATCTGTCTGTTCAAATAGCATACGATCTTCCTGACGCAGTACGGCTATGGGACCTTGCCTCGAATGCGGTGCACCATGAGATGAATAAGCCCGACTTTTCTACGCTGCAAACGTTGATCTTGCTGCTTGTTGCACCACCACACAAGCCGCTCATGCCAGATTATGCGACCAAATGGTCGCTTGTCGGCGCAATGGTGACTGTTTCGCAGACACTAGGGCTGCATTTCGATCCCACCAATTGGAACATATTGCCAGCAGAAATCGAATTACGAAAGCGGCTGTCATGGGCTGTCAGGATGGTGGACGTTTGGCACGCTGCCGTCTTGGGTAGGAGCTGCCTCATACATGACGATAATTGGCTCGTCCCGGAACCATGTCTGAGCGATTTTTCGCATCGGGAAAGTCAAACAATCTCTTTAGCGCATTTTATTCACATGTACAGGCTTACCAACATTTTACATACGGCTCTGACGACACTTTTGTAACTCTTTCCACATTGTCTGTCTGGTCGCACATGAAAGGCTGACATGTATAGCTCACTAAAAGCAGTGCAAGTCCTTGCAAGAGACTACAATGGCACACTGCGCAAGGCACAATCTCTAGTGGAAGAGTTGAATCGTTGGTCTAGTGCCGCCACTGATATCCAGTCCGAGACACAAAACGAAGACGTCGACTTGTCAGGGCCATTGCTTCTTGGCGGCCATGTCGTCAAGATTCTTCTCTTCCGAGCCATCCTCCGGCCCTTCAACGCTTTGAGGAGTAGCACAGAAACTACCACTTCTACCGACAAGTGCCGTGAGCTTGAAGCGTATCGACTGTCGCGAACCGGAGCAAAAGCATGCGTCGCAAGTTTTGTGGCATTTACGTCCAATCTGAAAAGCAGCTGGATTCATGGGTTTTGGCCTTTTTGTATGTAACACGTTGTGGGTGGGCGGTTCTTATTGCTGATTGCACGCTCTAGGGTGCACGCTGGGATGGTCTACACTATGCAATCTCGCGCTCTTGCTTCACGTGACAGCGGAGAGTCCCGAAGAGGCACAAGAATGCCGGATTCTTCTCGACCGTGCCCGGCGTGCTGTTAGATTACAATCGAAATCACTCGATATCCTACGATTCTCGTTGTTGCGCATCGACGCAATCTTCTGGAAAGGTCTAGACAATGTGTTAACCACGAAATTACAAGAGACATGAGACTCGGGTAGGAATGGATATGCAAGTTGGCTATGACTATTCTTGAGGAAAAATGAGCTGCTTTGAATTCAAAGGTTCGACAGAAGCTGCGATGACAAGTCGAACTATTTGCGCCACCTGTCTTCCTCGTCGACTGCAAGCTTCCCCGCGTGCTCGGTGACCTTACTCACGCCAACCTCGTTGCCCACTTCGGTGCCCACAATAATCGGCACGTCTCCAAACGAGTTTCGGAAGCAAATATACAAGGCACACCCTGCAACAAAGCCGACAATGGCAAGCGAGCCGTACATCCACACAAGGTATGGATCCTGTGATACGGGTGCTAGGGCAATACAAATTGCGGCCGCGATACCAATGGTCAGCCAGAACAAGGCAGAAACGAGGGAGCGAAGACTGTAATACGTCAGCATGATAGAGACATTTGATCGTGGCCGGCACAACATACCTTGTGGGTGCCTTTGTGTACGCCAACTCCAAACCGGTAATGATGACAAAAGCTTCGGAAAATGCCACGAGGATGTAAGCCGGTGCTTGGATCCAGACGTGAATGCTATTGGCCGGCGACTTGTAGATGTAATGCTGGAGCACACTTGCATACGCCATGGCGACGGAGGCCATGATGAAACCAGCTGTCATCCTCAGGACGGGGCTGAAGTTGATCTTGTATTTGCGGAGCAAGGGATAGATTACAACTTTGGCTCTTGTCAGTATATCAACATCTGGGCCTTGCCGTCCGGTGGGACTCACAGTCTAGTAGCGGGATGAAGATGATCAAGGCGATTGGATCAAGGTTCTGCAAGAGATCGTTTGGCGTGCCGTGTAGTGCCATGTCTCCAGCCTGGGAGATGAGATTGTTCCAAATCTGGATCCAGCAGACAAAGTATAGGGGGAGGAAGAGGAAGAACTGGATATCGATTAGCTGGCTATGGTCAGTACCTGACTTGGAACATACCTTGCACGCAGTGATGCCAGACTGTACTTCGTTTACGGATTTGTCGGTGTAGTTGGGCGACTGCGCAAAGCGATGGCGCGACAATATTCCTTGGGCCTCCAAAGCACTTGGCTTGGCCTTGTCGAAGCCGCCTTCTTTGATGGCAATTGTCACGATGCGAACTGCGTCAATGACGGCGGAGCCATGAGGCGGTGTCTGGATGAAGAGTCGGCTGCTAAGGATAAAGACAGTTGCAGCAATGACGATGACCCTATGATTGTCAGTGGCTTCAACTGAGTACCAAACGCCAGGCAAAACTTACACCAAGGGAATCAGATACGCAACCCAAAACCCGACATGAGCTTCCACATTCACTGTAATCAGCGGTGAGAGTGCCCCGACGTTAACCGCCCAGTAAAACCAGTTGAACATGCGCTCAACAGTCAACTCGGGGTCCACAACTACCCACTCCCCTGTCGCCAACTTCTTTGTAAATGCGGCATCAGGCCGGTACTGCTCAGCACACATGGGCGTGACATTCGCCTTGATACTGCCGGTGCCCAGCCCAATCACCGTCATCGCGGCAATCAGGCCGCCAAAGCCGGCACCAGACGAAACGCCTGCAGGAGTGGATGTGGCAACTAGGATGACGAGACCGACAATGTAAACACCGCATGCCAGCGCGATTGTTTTGAACCGGCCGAGATACTGGTCTGCGATGATGGCGCCAATGACGGTGGAGGCGTAGGCCCAAAATTTGAAAAAGTTGCCCAGGGCAGTGGCAACGGCTTGGCCGCGACCAAGTGCACCAGGGAGGTCTGAGTGCGGCGGGTTTCTAAGCAGTGGTTGTTAGTTTCTGGTTCCTCCATGTTGTCGTATTGGTCATGCAGGTGAGCGTGTATGATGGAAGGGGAGTAACAGGTAGGACGAGACGTACTTGATGTAATTCTGAATCGGCGCGCTCAATCCAAAATACGTAAAGCGTTCTCCCAGCTCGACAATCAAGATGATAAGTACGACCCAGGGAATGCGATCTGGCACGCGACGTAATGTGCTGTGGTCGACACCGGGGGGAGGACTATCAACATCATTCACGTCATGCTCGTGCACTTTTACGGCAGCAGCAGCAGCAGCATCAGTAGTGTCTGTCATTGTTGCGGTAGCGTTGCCAACGAGACACGAGAATAGGTGAATTGAGTTGTTGTGGAACAAAAAGCAACTTCAACCTTGAAAACTAGATATGCCCATGCGCACATCTGCCCTTCTTGTGGCTTGCCTCTCTGTGATAGAGTACATGCCGTTATCGCCGACCCCGCGATATCTACTGCGCGCTGCCCGGCCCTACTTCGTGTCTTGGTGGCCCACTCCGATCGGGAGCCAATGGCGCTAGTGGCGGATGCCGCCAATTAGAGGGCAGCAAGGTTCCCCTGCGCCAATGTGGGTGTAGTTGGTGCATGCGTTTGGGAGAGGTAAAGGATTTGGTAGTGGGGTGTGGAGGCAAGGGGTTTCACTGGGAGGATGTGAAGGTGAGTTCTTGGTTGTAGGCGTGCCGGGTCACGTTACCAAATCGGGTTGAGAAGTGACATCTATCTTCTTGGAGCACGTCTTGTATTACCAAGCCCTCCCATTGCTTTCCCACCTTATACCTTCGGACCTATCTTCGCCTCGTCGTCCACCACGACCAAGTTCTTCCTTAACCTCTCCAATATGTCGTCATCCAATCCACACCGCACCTTCATATAGTTCCTCGCCCCTCCAAACTCAGTGTTCAACATTTCCAGACTGCCCATCATACTCTCCCTTCTCGCACTAATCATGCGTAGCGCAGCCTGCCGCCCCTTCTCCTGTACCTCGGGGCTGAAATTGATGGTTTCCGCTCCTTCCATAGACTCAGGGTCGTCGACAGCCATCTGCGCCTTCATGTATGTTTGAAAGGCCAGAGTGTTGAGTAACCGGTCGGCAGTCTCGTCTCGTATCGGTTGCAGCCCGAGTTCCGTCAGGTTGTACTCTGTGGCAATCTGATCAAAGGGTACATCGAGGAAGGCGAACAAGACTGCGAAAAAGAGTCCTGTGCGGTCCTTTCCGGCAGTGCAGTGAATGAGGGCGCCCAACTTGTGCCCTTCTTTTCCTTGTACCCTCCCTTCCTGCTCCGGAGCTGGCAGATCGGCCAAATACCTGAAGATGCTTGCAAAGGCAGGCCCCGCCTCGTCCAAAATACCCCTATACGCCGTTACAAAGCCCTGGACGTCCTCATCCATGTATTTCGCAAATCGCACCGCAATCTTCTCGGGCGAATAGTCCGTCTCTTGAAATACGGGAACCCAGCTTCTCTTCACGCCTGCCTGCCCCATCTTCCCCATCCACGTCTTGCTTTCATCCGCATGCTCGTTACCAGCGGCAAGAGTTTTGTCAACCTCAGGCTTGGACCGCAAGTCAAAGACGTGTGCTACCCCTAGCGCGTACAGAGCTCTCCAATTCTCTACTTCAAGTTTTGATACGTCGGCACTGCGGAAGAGAGTGTTGGGGCGGAGTTTGCTACCAGAAGATGTGGTGACAGAGAGGGCCGCGTCGCGGAGGTTGCAGATGTTCGGAATAGTATAGAAGGGGGGTGTGGGTAGAGGTGGGTTTGTGTTGGTCGCCATGGCGAATCTCCTCTTGTATGGGCCCTTGTGGTTGGTCGTGGTAAAGTTCTTTTGCAAGGATTCGTTGGGATCTTTATAGGGAGTGCGAACGGTTTTGAGTAATTACTGAACCTTTTGGGCCAGAGATTTCTCGTGAATTTACTGCACATGAGCTACAATCACTAACAAACCGCTGTGGTGAAGTCTGGACTGTTACGATTTGTTTGTAAAGGGGATCATTCACCGAGCCGACGTGAATTAAGCAGCTCCTACCTCGGGACTTTGCCAGCACCAGTGCCCCGCCATTGCACTAGGAAATGCCGAGGGTCCCCCGAGCAAGACCCAGAATGGAAAATCGATTTCCAATTAGATTCGCCATGTGAAGCGTAACAAGCTCCCTACGACGTCGTAGCACACTCTGCTTGGCGCGACACACGTTTGGGGCATAAAGAATGTAGAAACGGCGAAGAGAAGCTTCGCTTTCTATGGGGTATACGTTTCCAATAACACCAACAAAACAATATAGCCGAGGCACCGATGTCTCCCACATCCACCTGACTATACGATATATACGCTCCACTACAATGCCTACCGGAACGCCAGGGAGCTTTTCAAGAAAATCAACAGCCACGTCCTACGAAGGCTTGTCGCACCCAATGCGGCCTAATAACTCCTTGCGATCACCGTGTCCGGGAATACTAATCCCACTCGCCCTGGAACTTTCTCTCCTCGCTTGCCGTCGCTGACTAGCGCCGTTGATGCGGGCGAATGTCAGTGCATCGACACCGACCTCCTCTTCCTTTGGCGTCATGGTGCTCATACCGCTCTCGGTGCACGTCGTAGCCATGTTCAAGATGGTATTGGTCTTGTCTTGTTCAACCTCTTCCTCGTCGCACTCGTCATCTGAGCGCAAGTCGTCTGCACCAGTTCCGTTGAGTACTTTGTAAACGACCTTGGCGATGGTACCGAACCATATGCAGCAAAACACCTGCAGCGTGAGGAGGAGCGCAAGGAAATAGTATCGGATTTGCGGGTTCCAGCAAATGGGCCCATTGCGGTCGTCGTAAGCCTTGAGGAGATTGCCCCAGTGATTGTTTCCGCCGTATGCTTCGAACTGTGAGGTGTTGGACGCAGGGACGAATCCGGAGAATTTCGAGGTCGAGTCAGCAAGGTAGCACCCGGGAGCCATGTCGACTGGTGCGTAGGCGTAGATGGACCAGCAGACCATCATGTATAGGACATGGCGAGTGCCTATCCATGAGAGGACAAAGACGCCGAACGCGTAGTCGCACGCATTCGAGTATCCAGTGTATTTGAGGAGCTTTGCGGTCTGTTGCTGTCAGCGTTTGCTCGCCACCATGTCCAAACGGTACTTACAGGCAAGATGATGTCGACAAAGTCCATGATGGTGAGGATGACGATGCCGACGCGCATGTGATAGTATCCGTAAGACAGACACATTAGCGCAGTTGTGAAGACGTGGTGGGTAAACATTTGCACGTAATCCTTGCGCTTCTCCTCAATGTTGACGACAAGAATCTGCTGGACCCAAAAGGCCCATTGGACGAGGTAGTACCACTTGAAGAGACCGTCGGCCTCGCGAAAGGGCCAGCCCTCCCAAATGCCGTGGAGGCTGAGCCAGAAGTCCGAGTGGTACATGATGTACTATGATCCGTTAGCATGACCGATACCTCCCGGCGCTCCCATGGGGAGGGTGAAACATACCATGCCTAGCGACCACGACCCAATGTAGTAGACAACGAGCCAGGCCTGCTCCTTGAATCTATCAAGTCCCTTCTTTGACCTGATCCCGCCGAGTCTGGCCAGCGGATCCAGTAGGTATTCCATGACTGCTACCCGCAGGCCAGTGAATATGACGGTCCATAGCAGGACAAAGGATAAATCGTCAGTGCCACAGCCGTACATGTTGGTGTCAGGGTTGTAGTACGACATGTGGAAGAATTTGGTGGTCCGACTTCGGGCGCGGGGAAAGAAAGTGTGGGTTAACGTGAGGAGGGTGAGCAGGTTGAGCGAGATGCCTGCGGTAGTCAGTCTTTTGTTTTTTTATATATATCCAGAGTCGAGCTCGTTCCATAGCATACCTATTTGGTGCTCACAGATGAGCGTGCACAGAGAGGCGACAAGGCCCTCGTCGTCGACCTTCTTCGCCCTCGCTCTCGGCTTGCGCCTCTTCGGCACCGTGGCCATGCTCACGTCTGGACTTTCCGCTGTGCGCATCTCTCGCAGCACGCCATTGCCAGCTGGTAGCGTCGGCTTGGCGGCCATGATTGGCTACCTCGTCTGGGCTGTAGGCTTTGGTGTTGGTGGTGGTGGTGGTGGTGATGGTCGAGGTAGTGGGGAGGAGCGTGCGATGAAGCGACGGTATCACTGCCTTTGCCGGGGACTCGCCGACAGCCACGGACAGGGTGGTAGAGATGGCGGCGTCAAGACGGCTGCAGGCCTGGGTGCCGTTGGGCGGCTTCGTCAGTCGTGCTGGCCGTCTGAGCTTCCTGAATCCTCGGTCAACGAGCTGCTTGGTAGCGAGCGTATACAGTCGGAATTTCAGCAACAAACAGCCATTGAGGTGCGCAATGGCGCGAAGAAGGATGTTTTCGCACGGCGGCCGGGTGTGCAATAGGAGCACAAAGGTCTGCGGGGGAAGCAAGGCGGCAGAGGGTGGAAGAGGGAGCGGTGTGGTCCCTCCAAGCAAAGATGATCAGGGTTTAGACGTGAATGGGGCAAGCGCGGATCAACAATCTCCTGAGCGGGCGGCGCAACCAGCCAATGTTTTCCCTCATCAAGTCCCGCTCCACTTGTGAAGGCGTGCAACAGGTATACAATTGCTTTTGACGCTTCGGGACAGGTGTCGCTGGACTGCTGGCAATTGCTGGTCCGAGTTGGTAGCTGTCTTGTGCAGCGCGCTAAGCAGTGACGAATACAGATCTCGCGTAACCTTACTCGGTACCACGTTCGCTACCACGATTACAGTAGCTGGTGCAGCAAAGTGTTCTTCTTTCTTTCTCTTCTCGTTCTCTTCTTGCCCAGGTTTCCACTGCTCCACGGGCCTCGGCTGCTTCAATCGCCTTCACTTCTCCTATTCCCGTTATCGTCGGGCGGGTGCAAATATCAACATTGCCAAGGCGTCCGGGTGCGAAGCTTTGCGCCTCGCGATTCAGGGTTCACGGCCGTTTCACGCTCCCAGCCAATCATGGACCCCACGCATCCTCCAACCCCCCCATACATGCCCATACATCGCTACCCATACCCAGGTAGTGCTCCGGTCCTACCTACCCCGCCGTCGCCTGATATGGCCCCATAGGAATCACAGCAGCTGTCATTGGAAGGATGGACATTGAACACACAAAGTACCGGGTAGGACGCTAGGCCATGAACATGTATTATTCCTACTAGTTATTGTGCATGGAGACATGGACGGGAAAGAAAAGGAGCACGAGTCCCGAAGCTAGCTTACGCATGACGGCAGCTCCAGCCCCACCGCTCACACAGTGTGATGACAAGAGTTTATCCCCCACAACCCCAAACCCATGTCCGGACCACCCTAGTTCTGGTTCTGCGAGTTCAGGATGCGGAGGATGGCGAGGAAGAGGTTGATGATGTCGAGGTAGAGCGAAATGGCCGCGGCAATCTCCTCCTCGACATGGTAATGGCGCATAATCATCTGCGTGTCCACCAGAATGTATGCCGAGAAGATGAGTGCGCAGATGACACCGTAGCCCAGCTCCACCGTGCTGTTGTACGGGAAGAACGACGACATGAAGCCAAAGAGCACCACCACCCAGAGCGACCCGAACAGATACGGCACCCAGCTTGTGAAGTCGTACTTTGACTGGCAGGCGAACAGGCTCAACGCGACAAATATGCCCAGCGTGAAGAACAGAGCTTGCAGCACAATCTTGGACTCGGTAAAGGACACGATGACGGAGATGGAGTATGCTTCCATGGCAGTGAAACCGGCCAGGAACAGGAGGTTGGTGGGATACGACTTGCGCTTCCAAAACGTCAGACCAAGAAAGGCAAACGAGCCCAAGAGCGACACCCAGAGCGGCCACTGGTGTGTCTGGATCCAGTGCTTGTATGTCGCCGATGTCATCGAGACGAAGCTCACGGCGGCCGTCGCAAGGAGTTGGACAGTTCTGCAGGTAGTCAGCACATGCGACATTTCATGCATATGGATGCCTGGGACGCCTCACAAGATGGCGTACACCTTTCGCACAAACGCCATCCGGATATCCAGCGTGGCCTCTGCCACCACACCGCCAAACTTGAAGTCATCCGGTAGGTTGTCGTTCTCCTCGCGAGCGACGCCGCTCAAGAGAGCTTCTTCGGGGTTGGCCGCCTGGTAGCTGGGAGGCGGTTGCGAGTACGAGGGAGCAGGCGCAGCCTCGTCGAACGAGTCGCGTTGGGGCACATTCTGGTATTTGGGTCCCGACATTGTGTATTGCTTATCGCTGAGGTCAACCCGGTGCGGTGCGATGTGATGCAATGTGCAAGGCTGGCGTGCGGCGTCGTGGTAGGTAAAAGGATGAGTTGAAGGGTGCGAGGCGGCAGGGCTTATGTTGCGCATTGATGAGGTCACAGCCCCCCAACCGCATTTCATGTGCTAGCGGAACCCAGCACGTGCTTCGAGCTCCTTCCACCACCCTCGCCCGGAACACCAGGAACTCATCAGCCCACCTCTCGTCATCATCATCACCACCACCACCACCACACATAGCCTGATGCTCGACAGGATATGCAACAGCAGCAATAAACTTTCATCCGATCAATTGCGCACTCGTCATCAATTTCTCCTGTCTAATCTACGCGAAAAAAGAGTGTTTACTGCCGTACACATCTTCCGATGAGGCCCTCCCACGGTCTGAGATGAAGCGTGCGCCCGGCCTTCTCGTTGTGCACATCGAGATCATGATTCCCAATCACCCACTCTTCTACTGTGTATTCTCCCAGACCAGACCACTCCAAGTATTTGCCCGTGAAATTGGTAACAGTCACCCAGCTCTCATCTTTGGAGAAGCGCCGAAAAGCTACCACATCCTTGTTCTGTGGGTCCAGGATCTCAAATCCACCATAGACGAAGACGTCTTTGTGCTCCTTGCGAAACTCTAGGCAACGCTTCCAATACGAGAATACAGACTGCGGATTATCCAGCTGCGCCATAACATTGACACGTGGATAATCATCGTTGACCCTCATCCATGGCTTGACGCTCTCCTTGCAGAATCCAGCATTCGGAGTGCTGTCCCATTGCATCGGGGTGCGTGTATGATCACGCGCTTTGAGCTGAATCATCTTGCGCGCATACTCGAGCTTTCGCCAGTTGTTGGCGTACTGCTTAGTGGCACTAATTGATGCACGTTAGCTAATGTCGAAACAGCGTCCCATGTCAGTAAACCCACGCTCGCCAGTAGTTCTGAGTCTCAATATCCTTGTACTCTGTAATGGGCCAGTCCGGAGGGATGTTTCGCATGCCCAGCTCCTCGCCTTGATAGATGTACTCTGTGCCCCCGAGTGTGGTGTGCTTGGTACAAAGCATCTTGGCCGCATAATCGCGCCACTCCTCGCTATCGTCTGCGAAGCGTGACACTGATCTCGGTGTGTCGTGATTTTCGCAAAAGATTGCGTTCCACCCGTCCCGTTCAATCATCATCCGTTGCGTTCGCTCGTGGATCCGCGCCATATCAGTAGCATCCCACTCCTGATACGACCATTTCGAGCGGCCAGGCTGATTGTCTATGTTCAACAGCTTGAAGAGGAACAACATGTTTAGAGACCCCTGCATTCCGACAGTGCGAATGATTTCGTCTTCATCGTTGATGAACGGCATCTCGCCAACCGTAATGGTGTCGTACTCGTTGAGCACCTGGCGTATCTCGTGCAGGTATTCGTTCAGCCGTGGCCCGTTAGCATAAAACACGTTACCGGGCTGAAGTTTCTGGCCTGGAATCGTGTCTTCAGCATCCGGAAAGTCTTGAACTTTGGAGATGTGGTCAATGACATCCATCCGGAAGCCCCGGACACCCCGCTCCAGCCAAAATCGAATAATGTCATGGACGGCTGCTCGAACATCTGTGCTCTCCCAGTTGAGATCTGGCTGCTCGGGGGAAAACAGAGACAAATAGTACTCTTGTGTCTTCTCATCCCAATTCCAGGCTGATTCAGTCGTGTCCAAGATGCGGCACCAGTTGTTGGGAGGACCAGGCTTGCCATCTTTGTCGACTTTGCCTTTTCTCCAGATGTACCAGTCTCGCTTTGGATTGTTGGTAGAAGTCTTGGACTCCAAAAACCAAGGATGCTGCCAGGAAGTCAGATTTGGGAAAGCATTTCATCGCCCTCTTGGCAGATTTACCTGGTTCGACGTATGGTTTACCACAAGGTCCATCATCAGCTTCATATCACGCTGCTGAAGCCCCTCAATGAGCTCATCAACGTCCGCCAACGTGCCATACTTCGGATCAATGTCCTTGTAATCAGAGATGTCGTAACCCATGTCAACCTGTGGGCTTTTGTATACTGGAGGGAGATTAGAGAAAATCTGTGTTACAATGAGAAAGTATCCTTACTTGGAGAGATCCAAATTACGTCGACTGATTCATTCGCCTGTTAGCACTTTCTCCGATGTAATGATGAAATGGTATAAATGCTCACCGCCCAGTCTTTTCAAGTAGTCCAGCGACTCTATGATACCACGGACATCGCCATGGCCATCTCCGTTTGTGTCTCGAAACGATGCTGGATAGATCTACAACTTCTCAGTCGTTGATCACATCAGACTCCCTTACGAGCACCTACTTGATATACCACGCTCTCCTTCCACCAGAGCCTTTTGGTTTTGATGACATCAAGTTCTGGCATCTTGCTGACAAGGGTGCTGCTGTAGCGAACTTGACGGCTTCGGGTGATTTCGTTCAGAGTTTGTGTTTGGAACAGAAGAGGTCGTGGAAAACAAGGCTTTTGCGCAGTAAGGAGTCTGCGAAAAGCTTTCATGAAATCCGTTGTTGGAGTAAGACTAATTCAGCGAGCTCTTGACCTCGAAGATGCTTTTATGTATACCGGTTCATTCAAACTCCTTGTGACATATGAATGATTGCAATAGATATTTTGACAGTGAATTGACGTCAGTAAAGTATGAATATCAAATGATGTGATTATGATTGACACAAGTTTCATTCATGACATCGGTTTTGACGTCGAAACTGACAAAATGTATCGTCACGCGCATGGGTGGGAGTGTGCAGTACGTTGCAGAGCAGTTCAGAATGGTTCATACGACATCATCGCACTCATTCAGATTCCCTTTGAGGATTCAATACATGCATCTCCATAGTAGGGAAAGCCCTATCAAAGAACTAAAGCCTACATAGCCCCGTAGTTTCAAGTTGCATTCATGACTAACCTATAAAACCATGCCAGGTTCGTTGTGACGTATCGCCAAGTCAATCAACCAATTCTCCAGGGCAGTCTCGTCCATATTCTTCAGCCACTTCTCCGTTGTGCTGCGCACCTTATCCGAAAGCTTATCGTACTCGGCTTTGTCACTCATAAGCCTGTCCACGACCTTCACCCAAGGTGCAAGATTCTGCTCAGGAACAATGTATGCTCCTCCTTCGTCGCGATCACCCTTGATCGGATTCACCGGAAGAATGTAATCCAGTCCGAGCATGGCCTCGGGCAGCGCACCTACATCCGAGGAAATGACGGGGATACCACGAAGATGAGCTTCGATTGTCACAATTCCCCAAGCTTCGTACCAGAGCGAGGGTACGAGGAGAATCTTAATATCGCACCAGGCCTCTTCCATGGCTTTACATGCGGGACGGATGCTACAAGCTGTCAATTAGGCTCATGCTTCCCTATATCGAGCTGCAATGCTAAACTTACGTGATGTTCTGCAGGTCTTCCATTTGCTTGCCAACCTTGCTGTCGAAGCCCCAGCTCTTGTACACTAGGAAATCGTGTTGTGGGCACAACTTGGCAAGTCCAACAAGTATCTGAGCGCCCTTGACAGGGCAAGGGTTGATCATACCAATGAACCTCTTGTCCCAGTTGTGTAGATGAATCGGCATCTCGTGCTTTCGCTCTTCGAGATAGGTCCAGGGATGGTGTACAAAAAAGTTGGTCTGGAGCTGCCCATACTCAAGAGCGTACCGTTTGATGGCCTCAGAGACGCTCCAAATACCATCAAGCCCTTGGAGGAGTTTAGACTCGCACGGTGAGCTTACGTGGCCGGGCATGCCGCCAGCAAAAGGTCCAAAGGGGAGTTGCTCAGCAGTATGTATGACTGCGATGCGACAGGCATTCAAGCCGGGCATCTCCAGGGCTGAGGTCGCTTGCATGGATAAGCCGTCGTTGAAGATGATATGTGTGGGTGAGAAACGCGTGATCTCTTCTTGCAGGAACGAGACGAAATCTTGCAGCCGCGATGATAGGATTCCCCTCTAGTGAAAATAAAAGTCAGAAAATTGCATGTTGGCGCTCAATATTGAGAATAGTATTCGCTCAGTTACCTCAATGTAGTTTGCCGTCTCTCTAGGCATAGCCTCGAGTATATTCTCCTTGCCACCGAATGCTTCATCGAACGCCTCCTTCTCTAATGCCAAAACCTGAACACCGTCATCCATGACGAGCTCTTCAACTTTGATATCGACTCCAGGCTCGCCATAACCACTTCTGAGATGCAGCTGCCTCTTGCTATGTTGCGGATCACGTCCACTCCTGGCCATGGTCCGAACATATGCATCTATCTCACCTGGATGCGAGTAACAGAGCTGGCGGACTGAATGATGTCGTGAGGCAAGATAACGCAACAAGCAGAGATTGGCCTTGTATCCACCAGAGGAAGACAAAAGACCCTTTGCAGTCTGGACGAGAAATACTCGCATGTGGGTGAGGCCCGAATGGGTAGACGAGGAACTGGAGGCTCTTCGAGAGGACTGGGAACAGAGGGATTGCGTGTCTGAGTGGCGGAACATGTTGATTGAGTATACCGAAG
>Ga0265798_10007059_pt1 | contig 14626 bp, 11 predicted proteins | sample P3T30metagenome_FD_192430 | JGI IMG/M metagenome (GOLD analysis project Ga0265798, IMG submission 192430) | Plant litter microbial communities from East Loma Ridge, Irvine, California - P3 T30 | ecosystem: Environmental > Terrestrial > Plant litter > Unclassified | place: USA: California... | reverse complement strand
GCCCGTCCACGCGTTCAACGCACCTGAATTTTGTGGCGGCTCTTGCTGTTGTTGGACTACGTAGGGTTGGCGGCTTTGCCGCCGACGCAGTGATGGTTGGCAGCCAGATCATCCGGCACGATATCGGAGGCGACGACGATCGCCGCGTCGGCGGCGTAGCCGCCAACCCTACTCAGCGCATCAAGCACTTCCACCGGTCCCGCCATCCCCACCAGACCGCCTGCAGCATCGACCACCGGCACCCGCGCCAGCCCATGACGTGCGGCCAGCGCCGCCACCTCGCTCGCCGCTTGCACAGCCTGCACCGCAATCCCCGTCGTCATCAGGTCAACCACCCGTTCCGCCTCACGCCTCCCGCCAAACACGCCCAGCGCGCGCACCGTGAAGCTGCGCGCCTCGCCTTCCGCCACTGCCTGCAATAAGCGCTTTAACGTCAGCACCCCGGCCAGCCGCCCTCCCCCATCGACCACCGGCAACGATGGCAGGCCATGCTCGAGCAGAATCGCGCGCGCTGCCGCCAGCGGCATCTCGGGCGCCAGACAGGCCAGCGGCGGCACCGCCACGTCGCCGGCGTGCAGGCCGCTGGCGCGGCGCGCGGCCGCATGGTGTTCTGCATCGTTGACGATCGCCGCCAGGTCGGCGCGCGAGACATCCAGCGCTTCGCCAAAATGCGCCAGCGCGGCGTCGATGTCCTCCGGGGCCACCGCCGCCGAAGCCGGCGCCGGCTGGTGCACGTGATGCGCGCCCGTCACCCGGTTATATAACAGCGCCGCCAGCACCAGCAGCACCGTGTTCAGGCCGACCGGCGCCAGCGCGAACCCGAGCCCGGCCTCGAGCACCGCCGGCCCGCCCAGCACTGCCGTCATGGCCACCGCCCCACCCGGCGGATGCAGGCAACGCAGCAGGAACATCACGGCGATCGACAGGCCGCCGGCCAGCGGCGCGGCGACCATGGGCTCCGGCACCAGCTGCGCGCAGCTGACGCCTACCAGGGCCGACACCACATTGCCGCCGATGACCGGCCAGGGCTGGGCCAGCGGACTGGCGGGCACGCAGAACAGCAGCACGGCCGAGGCGGCCATCGGCGCGACCAGCCAGGCCACGTGGGCGCCGGGCGCGCTCCAGGCCAGCACGACCTGGCTCAGGACGCCGGACAGCGCCAGGCCGAACAACGCCCCGAAAGCGGCGCGCGCCTGGCCGATCGGGGCCAGGGCGACCGGGTGTGGACGCCGCAACAGAGAAAGAAGAAAGGATGGCATTGCACCAATGCTGTGCGCAAAGAGTGTCATTACAGCACATTTGCACGAAACAAGTGCAGAGCAGGGTAAAAACGGTGCAGATCATGCCGGCCGGGTGACGCTCAGGCGCTGGCAGACTCCATGGCCGCGCCACGCTTGACGCCGTCGAGCAGCTGCAACAGCACATCGACATTCACCGGCTTGACCAGGTGATGGTGGAAGCCGGCCGCCAGCGCCGCCTCGCGATCCCCCTGCTGCCCGTAGCCGGTGACCGCGATCAGGACCGCGCCGCTCGTCAATGGATCGGCGCGCAAGCGGCGCGCCAGCTCGCGCCCATCCATCTCGGGCAGACCGATATCGAGCAGGCAGACATCCGGCCGCCTGCTGCGCGCCCGCTCGAGCGCCGCCAGCGAACCATGTTCGATCACCACCTCATGGCCCTGGGACGCCAGCAGCAAGCCCATGGTTTCGGCGGCGTCGGCGTTGTCGTCCACCACGAGCACCGTCAGCGGCGCGGTGTTTGCCATGGCCGGCGCGTCCGGCTCGGCGGCCTGCGGCGATTCTTCCTGCAGCAGCGGCAGCGTGATCACGAAGGTGCTGCCCTTACCCAGGCCCGGGCTGGAACAGCCGACCGTGCCGCCATGCAGCTCGACCAGGTGCTTGACCAGCGCCAGCCCCAGCCCAAGCCCGCCCTGGGAGCGGTCGGACGAACGCTCGGCCTGGGTGAACAGGTCGAACACGCGGCCGGTGAGTTCGCGGTCCATGCCGATGCCTTCGTCGCGCACGCTCAGCACCAGGCGCGAGCCCAGCACCTCGGCGCGCAGGTCGATCCCGCGCCCGGCCGGCGTGTACTTGGCAGCATTGCCCAGCACATTAGCCACTACCTGCACCAGGCGCGCCTTGTCGCCGCGCACCGCCGCGCCGTCGGGCGGCAGGCGCACGCCCAGCCGCTGCGCGCGCATATCGATGTTCGGGCGCACCTGTTCCAGCGCTTCCTCGATGACCGCGCGCGCTGGCACCCGCGCCTGCCCCAGCGTGATCAGGCCGCGCGTCACGCGCGACACGTCCAGCAAATCGTCCACCAGGCGCGTCATGTGGCGCACCTGGCGCCCGATGATGGTGCTGCTCTGGTGTACGCGGCGCTCGTCCATATTACCGAGGCGCAGCAGCTCGGCGGCGGCGCTGATCGGCGCCAGCGGATTGCGTAATTCATGCGCCAGCATCGCCAGGAACTCGTCCTTGCGGCGGTCGGCTTCCATCAGTTTTTCTTCGGCCAGCTTGCGGTCGGTGATATCGCGGAAGAAGCTGGCGATGCCGCCATCCTGGGTCGGATAGGCGCGGATATCGGTCCAGATGCTGCGTCCGTCCGGAAACACGTGGCATTGCTCGGCGGCGCCGGCGCGGCGGGTGTCCATCACGCTGTGGTACATGCGCCCGGCCTCGCTGTCCGCCATCTGGGTGAACACTTCCCAGTGATTGCGGCCGATGACTTCTTCGCGGGTAACAGCGCAGATGCGCAGGCCCTCGGCATTCATGCGCTGCATGATCCAGTTGCGGTCGAACAGGGCAAAGCCTTCGGAGATATTGTCGAAGATGTCGCGCGAACGGTCGCGCTCTTCACGCAACAGCGCCTGCGCACGTGCGGTCTCGGCCGCGGCCCAGGTGCGTTCGGCCACGTCGCGCGCGAGCTGCACGTCGTGCGCGGCCCAGGAGGGCGGCACCGGCGAATCCAGGCCCAGGCAGGCAATCAGGCGCCCGGATTTGACCAGCGGCACCACCAGCAAGGCGCCGACCCGCTCATCGCGCCAGGCGGCGCGCACGTCTTGCGCGCGCGGATCGTTGGCAGCGTCGTGGATCTGCACCACCGCGCCGCTGCGCAGTTCGGCCACCACCGCCGGACTGAAGTCGTGCAGGGGCGCGCGCAGCAGGGCGGAATCGGCGCCGTCGCGGCTCCACAGGCGCGGCACGTCGAGGCGGCCGCTGAGCGGATCGATCTCGGCATACAGCACGCGCGCGGCGCCCAGCTCGACGCCCAGCAAGGCGCTGGCGGTGGCGATCACCTCGCCCGAATCCTCGAGGGGCGCAAGCGCATCGGAGACCTTGAGCTGGAAGGCGGCACGCCGCTCGGCCAGCATGCGGCCCGTCGTTTCCATGCAGGTGCAGAACATGCCGCCGACCTGGCCGGCGGCGTCGTACAGCGGCGCATACGAGAAGGTGAACCAGGTGCGCTCAGGGTAGCCGTTGCGCAGCACGGTGAATTCGACATCCTCGAAGAACACGGCCTCGCCCGCCAGGGTGCGCTCGATCAGCGGTTGCAGCACGGGCCAGGTCTCTGGCCACAGTTCGGCAAACGGCACGCCGGGGTCGCACGGGTAGCGCTGGCCCAGGACCGGGATATAGGCGTCGTTGTTCAGGAAGGCGAGCTGCGGTCCCCACAGGATGAACATGGGGAACGAGGAGTGCAGCATCATGTCGACTGCGGTGCGCAGCGACGGCGGCCAGCCCTCGGGGGCGCCGAGACTGGAGGTGCGCCAGTCATGGCTGCGCATGCGCGCGGCCATCTGGCTGTCACCTGCAAAAGCGGTATGCGTGAACGGAACCATACCGCCGATTGTCGCATACCTGCTTGTCAATACAATGCAGTTTTTTCCTGCACGTTGAGAACCTATCGCGGTAGGTCCTTAGCACTATTTTTGGATAAAGTGCTCGCGGTAGTGGCGCAGTTCTTCGATCGACTCGACGATGTCGGCCAGCGCCGTATGCTTCTGGTGCTTCTTGAAGCTGCTTGCGACCTCTGGCTTCCAGCGGCGGCACAGTTCCTTCAGGGTCGACACGTCCAGGTTACGGTAGTGGAAGAACGCCTCGAGCTTGGGCATGCCGCGCGCCATGAAGCGACGGTCCTGGCAGATCGAATTGCCGCACATCGGCGATTTGTTGTTTGGAACATACTGCTTCAGGAAGGCGATCAGCTCCTGTTCGGCCTGCGCCTCGGTGACGGTCGACGCCTTCACGCGATCGATCAGGCCCGATTTGCCGTGGGTGCCCTTGTTCCAGTTGTCCATCTTGTCGAGGGTCTCGTCCGACTGGTGGATGGCGAATACCGGGCCTTCGGCGATGATGTTCAGCTCGGCGTCGGTGACGACGACGGCGACTTCGATGATGCGGTCGTTGTCCGGGTCCAGGCCGGTCATTTCCATGTCGACCCAGACCAGGTTCATGTCGTTGGGACGCTGCGCTGCGGCGGACTCGGTGGATGGTGTAGCTTGTGACATAATTCTCTCTTTGCCTTGTCGTGTTTTACTTAATCCTGCATTTTCTCACAGGCACAGAATGTCTTCATTCGGGTTTTCGGTTTTGTTCGTCGTTTTCTTCGTGCTCACGCTCACGCTGCGCACCTGGCTGGCTGCGCGCCATATCAGGCACATCGGCCGTCATCGTGGCGCCGTGCCGGCCGAGTTTGCACCAAAGGTGCCGCTGGCGGCGCACCAGAAAGCGGCCGACTATACCGTTGCCAAGACCCGGCTCGGCCTGATGGGCATGCTGTGGGGCGGCGTGGTCCTGATCGGTTTCACCTTACTCGGCGGCCTGCAGCTGCTGTCGCTGGCGCTGCTGCCGCTGACCGGACCCGGCCTGTGGCATCAGCTGGCGCTGGTGGTGGCCTTCGCGGTAGTGTCTAGCCTGCTCGACCTGCCGCTCGACTGGTACCGCCAGTTTGTGCTGGAGCAGCGTTTCGGCTTCAACAAGATGACGCCCGGCCTGTGGTTCAGCGACCTGATCAAGAGCACGCTCGTCGGCGCGGTGATCGGCCTGCCGCTGCTGTGGGTGGTGCTCACGCTGATGGAAAAGTCGGGCGCGCTGTGGTGGTTGTATACCTGGCTGGTGTGGAGCGGCTTCCAGCTGCTGATGATCGCGTTTTATCCAAGCGTGATCGCGCCGCTGTTCAACAAGTTCAGCCCGCTCGAAGACGCGAGCCTCAAGCAGCGTATCGAAGCCCTGATGGCGCGCGTCGGCTTCGCCTCACGCGGCCTGTTCGTCATGGACGGCAGCAAGCGCAGCGCCCACGGCAACGCGTATTTTTCGGGCTTCGGCCGCGCCAAGCGCATCGTGTTCTTCGACACCCTGCTCTCGCGCCTGGAGCCGCAAGAGATCGAGGCGGTGCTGGCGCACGAGCTCGGCCACTTCAAACTGCGCCATATCGTCAAGCGCGTGATCGTGATGTTCGCGATGTCGCTCGCCTTCCTGGCCCTGCTCGGCTACCTGAAGGAGCAAGCCTGGTTCTATACCGGCCTGGGCGTGCTGCCGTTCATGAACGCCTCGAACGATGGCATGGCCCTGATCCTGTTCATGCTGGTGCTGCCAATCTTCACCTTCCCGCTGGCGCCACTGTCCTCGATCACGTCGCGCAAGCACGAATTCGAGGCCGACGCGTTTGCCGCGCAACATACCGATCACCGTGACCTGGTCTCGGCCCTGGTCAAGATGTACGAGGACAACGCGTCGACGCTCACGCCCGACCCGCTGCACTCGGCCTTTTACGATTCGCATCCACCCGCCTCGGTGCGCGTGAAGCACCTGACGATGGCGGCCGCATGAAGCTCGCCGACCGCCATTGCCTGAACAATGCCAGGTCGCTCGACCCGTGGGCGATCGACGCCCTGCTCAAAGATGTTCCAGGCTGGAGCGCGATCGACGGCATCCTGTCGCGTCAATTGCGCTTTCCCGACTACCGCGCCACGATCGCCTTCGTGAACGCAGTCGCCGCAATCGCGGAACAAGAAAACCATCACCCGGAAATGACGGTCGGCTATGCAACCTGCCGCGTTACCTGGAGTACCCATTCGGCCGGCGGTGCGCTGACCGAGAACGATTTTATTTGCGCGGCGAAGGTCAGTGCAGTGGAAACCAACGCATGAGCAAACCTGATCATCAAGAACTGACTGGCACCATTATCGCGGCCCATGGCCGCCACTACCTGGCCGACGCCGATGGCGAAAAACTGCAATGCGTCACGCGCGGCAAGAAGACCAATGTGGCCGTGGGCGACGTGGTGCACCTCAAGCGCACCTCGAACGACCAGGCCGTGATCGAGAAGATCGCCGAGCGCACGACCCTGCTGTACCGCTCGGACCAGTACAAATCGAAACTGCTAGCGGCAAATATCTCGCGCCTGTTCATCGTGATCGCCACCGAACCGGGCTTCGCCGACGATCTGGTGTCGCGCTCGCTGGTAGCGTGCGAGGCGGCCGGCATCGAAGCCCACCTGATCCTCAACAAGACCGACGTGACCGACCTGCTGCCGCGCGCGCGCGAACGCGCCGCCCACTATGCGGCGCTCGGCTATCCAGTGCACGAGGTCTCGGCCCAGGCCCGGCCCGAAGAAACCGTCGCCCTGCTGCAGCCATTGCTGGCCGGCCAGTCGTCGATCTTCATCGGCCAGTCAGGCATGGGCAAGTCCTCGCTGATCAACCTGCTGGTGCCGGACGCCGACATCGCGGTGCGCGAGATCTCGGCCGCACTCGATACCGGCAAGCACACCACGACCTTTACCCGCCTGTACTGGCTGCCAGAAACCGATGGCAAGGTTTCGGCGATCATCGATTCGCCCGGCTTCCAGGAATTCGGTCTGTACCACCTGACCGAAGGCATGCTGGAGCGCGCCTTCGTCGAGTTCAAGCCGTATCTTGGCGGCTGCAAGTACTACAACTGCCGCCACCTGGCCGAGCCGCAGTGCGCCATCCTGGACGCGGTCGCGGATGGCAAGATCGCCCGCATGCGCCACGAACTGTACGGACAACTGCTGCACGAATCGGCGCAAACCCTGTACTAATGCGTACCGGCTTCCCTAACGGAAAGAAAAAGCCCTTATAATTCAAGGGACAACAAACGAGTAGAACCACTATGCCAGGCACCACTCCGATCAAGCACTTCCTGCAATTCTCCGACTTCACGCGCGACGAGTTCGAATACGTCATCAAGCGCGCGGCGATCATCAAGCGCAAGTTCAAGGCCTATGAGGTCTACCATCCGCTGGTCGACCGCACCCTGGTGATGGTGTTCGAGAAAAGCTCGACCCGCACGCGCCTGAGTTTTGAAGCCGGCATGCATCAGCTGGGCGGTGCCGCCATCTACCTGAACACCCGCGACAGCCAGTTGGGCCGCGGCGAGCCGGTCGAAGATGCCGGCCAGGTCATGAGTCGCATGTGCGACATCATCATGGTGCGCACCTTTGGCCAGGACATCATCGAGCGTTTCGCCGCCAATTCGCGCGTGCCGGTGATTAACGGGCTGACCAACGAACATCATCCCTGCCAGGTGCTGGCCGATGTGTTCACCTTCTGGGAACACCGCGGCTCGATCGCCGGCAAGACCGTCGCCTGGATCGGCGACGCCAACAATATGCTGTATTCGTGGCTGCAGGCCGCCGAGGTGTTCGGCTTCCACCTGAATGTCTCGACGCCAACAGGCTATGAGCTCGACCCGAGCCTGGTCGCGACCACCCGCTACACCCTGTTCGACAACCCGTCCGACGCCTGCGAAGGCGCGCACCTGGTCACGACCGACGTCTGGACCAGCATGGGTTACGAGAAGGAAAACGCAGAGCGTTTGAAAGCGTTTGACGGCTTCATCGTCGACGAGGCCAAGATGGGCCGCGCCACCGACGACGCCCTGTTCATGCATTGCCTGCCTGCGCACCGTGGCGAAGAAGTCTCGGCCGGCGTCATCGACGGCCCGCAATCGGTGGTCTGGGATGAAGCCGAGAACCGCCTGCACGTGCAGAAAGCCCTGATCGAGTACCTGCTGCTCGGTCGTATTGAAGACTGATTTTTTTTACCCCTGAAGCTTGATCGTTGGCCGTCCATCCTGTTCAATACAGGGTGGACTTGCGCGCCAGCTGACCATTACTCCTCTACCATCCCTCCATCACTGGAACTCCCATGAGCGACATCAAGAAAGTAGTACTTGCCTACTCCGGCGGCCTCGACACCTCGGTCATCCTGAAATGGCTGCAAGACAATTACGGCTGCGAAATCGTCACCTTTACCGCCGACCTCGGCCAAGGTGAAGAGCTGGAACCGGCGCGCGCCAAGGCGCTGAAATTCGGCATCAAGCCAGAGAACATCTATATCGACGATGTACGCGAGGAGTTCGTGCGCGACTTCGTGTTCCCGATGTTCCGCGCCAACACCGTGTATGAAGGCGAATACCTGCTGGGCACGTCGATCGCGCGTCCGCTGATCGCCAAGCGCCTGATCGAGATCGCCAACGAGACCGGCGCCGACGCCGTCTCGCACGGTGCGACCGGCAAGGGCAACGACCAGGTGCGTTTCGAACTGGGCGCCTACGCGCTCAAGCCAGACGTCAAGATCATCGCTCCATGGCGTGAATGGGATCTGCTGTCGCGCGAAAAACTGCTGAAGTACGCGGAAGACGCCGGCATCGCGGTCGACATGAAGCACAAGAACGGCGGCGCGCCGTACTCGATGGACGCCAATCTGCTGCACATCAGTTTTGAGGGCCGTCACCTCGAGAACCCGAGCGCCGAAGCCGAAGAATCAATGTGGCGCTGGACCGTGTCGCCTGAGGCGGCGCCGGACGAAGCCGAGTACCTGGACGTCGAATTCGAGCGCGGCGACATCGTCGGCCTGAATGGCAAGCGCCTGTCGCCAGCCGCGGTGCTGACCGAGCTGAACCGCCTGGGCGGCAAGCACGGCATCGGCCGCCTGGACCTGGTGGAGAACCGCTACGTCGGCATGAAGTCGCGCGGCTGCTACGAAACCCCGGGCGGCACCATCATGCTGCGCGCCCACCGCGCGATCGAATCGATCACGCTGGACCGCGAAGTGGCGCACCTGAAGGACGACCTGATGCCACGCTATGCGTCGTTGATCTATAACGGCTACTGGTGGGCGCCGGAACGCGTCGCGCTGCAGACGCTGATCGATCATACCCAGGCGACTGTCAACGGCTGGGTGCGCATCAAGCTGTACAAGGGCAATGTGATCGTCGTGTCGCGCGATTCGAAGACCGATTCGCTGTTCGACATGAACATTGCGACCTTCGATGAAGATGGCGGCGCCTACAACCAGGCGGATGCGGGTGGGTTCATCAAGCTGAACGCGCTGCGCATGCGCATTGCTGCCAAGGCACGCGCCAAGCGCGGCCAGTAATTCGGGCCCCGCTCCAGCATCGTCAGGCGTAAAGGAAAGCCGTCCCGCGTAAGCAGGACGGCTTTTTTACTTGTACTGATCTACGTGCCGCTTGGCCAACTCCAACTGACTGGCTCTGCAAATGAATAAACGAATCGTGATAGCTCTGGTAGTGGCGAGCGTCTTCGCCTTGGCCATCGGTATAAAAGGTGGGTGGGCGCTGGGGCAGACCTGTTTCGCAATGAAGGAATCGCGCACGACCGCCCCTTGAACGTGGTTTCTGCTGTGCCTGATGCTCGCCTGTTTCCATGGCGTGCAACAGACTGAGCGGTAAAGCGCCTAGAACAGGTGACGCAAACCCAGCGCGATACTGTCTCCCGCATCGAACCCCGTCTGCTTGTCGCGCATATAGATCGCATACACGTCGGTGCGTTTTGACAGGAAGTGGTCGTAGCCAAGCGAGAACGTGCGGCGCACATTGTCTGCCGCCGTCACGCGTTCGCGCGTCGTGCGGGCGAACTCGGCCAGCACCGCACCTTGAACCGTGACCGGAACCTTGATACCGACGTCGTGGGTCATCGTCTCGCTGAAAGTGCCGCCTTCCGACTTCACCATCGCGCCATGCACCTTGACGGTCTTGAAGTCGTAGGCTGCGCCAAGCAGGTAACCCTTCTGCCGCGTCACTGGCGCCGTGAGCGGCACCCGGAAACGCTGGGCCGACGCCACCGCCGTGAACGCCCCTTTCACATAACTGCCATGCAGGCCCAGGTTGGCAGTGCCGCTGCTGCCGGCCACCTCACCCACTCCATAGATGACATTCCCGGCCAGGCCGTTGGTGCGCGGCGTGGCGTACTGGATCGCATTGTTCCAGACCGTGTCGCCGATCAGCGCGCCGTTGTAGCTGGCGACGAAGGAATGCAGCACCAGCGGCGAGAACGCCACCGAGATGCCAAACGGGCTGACCATGCCCATATTGATGTAGGTCGGATTGGTCTGGCGGCCGACCGTTACCTTGCCAAAGCCGCCCTCAATGCCGACATAGGCATTGCGCGAAAACATCGGGTCGCTCGTGTTGCGACCCTGGGCTCCGGTATCGGTCTGGAAGAAGCTCTCCAGCGCAAAAATCACCTTGTAGCCACTGCCCAGGCTTTCCGAGCCGCGCAGGCCCCAGTAAGAGGTAGTCAATCCGCCGTGGCCAACCTGGTTCACCGCCTGGGGATCGCCACTGCGTTCGATCCTTGCGCCGTAGGCGCCGATCAAGCCATACAGTTGCAGCGAGGTAGCGTCCTGGGCCGCCGCGCCGAGGCAGGCGCCGGCCGTGATCAGGCCTGCGCCGTAGCGCATGAATGTGGAATGTCTCATTGTTATAGGTAGTGGAGTGAGAGAGGCGGCATGACGTCGCCATGCCGCAGCCGGACGCCCTGATGGGCGCCGCTGATGCCGGATACCGCTGGATGCTTACTGCTTTTCGATACCGGCCTTGGCGATCACCGCGCCCCACTTGGCAATGTCGGTGGCCAGCAACTTGGTGGTCGAGGCCGGGGTGCCGCCCTGGGCCACGATGCCCAGCGTCAGCAGGCGCGCCTTGACGTCGGGATCGCTGACGGCGGCATTGATTTCGCGCGTCAGGCGGTCGATGATGGCTTGCGGGGTCTTGGCCGGCGCCGCCAGCGCGTTCCAGCTGGTCGCCTCGTAGCCGGGCAAACCGCTTTCGGCGACCGTCGGCACATTCGGCAAGCCGACAAAGCGCTTGCCCGAGGTGACGGCGATGGCATTGAAGTTGCCCGCCCTGATCTGCGGCAGTGCCGGGCTCAGGATCTCGAAAGCGACATTCAGTTCGCCGGTGCCGGTGGCGGTCAGCACTTCCGGCGACCCTTTATACGGCACGATCAGGGCGTCGATGCCGGCCGTCGACGTGAACAGCTCGGCCGCCAGGTTCTGCGTGCTGCCGCGGTTGATGGTGCCGATATTGAGCTTGCCCGGATTGGCCTTGGCATAGGCGATCAGGTCGGCGACCGATTTGACCGGCACCTTCTTGTTGACCAGTACCGCCAGGTCGAAGTAGCCGAGCGTGGAGATCGGCGCGAAATCCTTCTGGGTGTCGAACGGCAGTTTCTTGAACAGATTCGCGCTGACCGCCGTGCCGTTGCTCATCAAGAACAGGGTATAGCCGTCGGGCCGGGCCTTGGCGACCGCATTCGCGGCGACGATGCCGCCGGCGCTTGGACGGTTCTCGATGATGATGGGCTGGCCCATCGACTTGGCCATCTTCTGCGCCACCAGGCGCACGGTCAGGTCGGCCACGCCGCCCGGTCCGAACGGCACCATGATGGTGATCAGCTTCTTTGGATAGTCCTCGGCCTGGGCGCCCAGCGACACGGTCAGCGACAGCGCGGCCAGGCCGGCGGCCAGCCACTTCTTCTTTGGAAAAATCATAGATTGTCTCGGTTGTCGGAATCAGCGCTTTTGGCAGCGCCTGTTGTGAATGGAATGTACGTGAAGTCATTATTGAATTCCGTCCACACCCCAACAACCCTGTATGGCCGCTAGCAGCTATCGCATTATGTTATAGCTCATGCCCGGTGCAAGGCACTGCGCGCCACGCGCTCCAGGATGTCGAGCGTCGCTTCCTGGGTACTGGTGGCCGGCCGGTCGGCGCCGGTCGCGATCGACAGCAACGGGAACAGGCCCGGATTGGCAATCCGGCGCAAGGTGAAGCGTTCCGGCTGGGCGGCGGTCAGCACGGCATGGCGCGACAGCACCGCGCAGCCCACGCCATCGGCGACCAGATCGAGGATGGTGGCCACGCTATTGACCTCCATCGCGATGCGCGGCTGGGCGCTGATGTTCAGCAGCGCGGTCTCCACATGCATGCGCAGCGCGTTTGGCCGCGCCGGAATGATCAGGGGATAGCGCGCGAGGTCGGCCAGGTCGACCGGCACGTGCGCCGGCCCATCGCCCGCCCCGCCTTGCACCAGCAGCAGCTCGTCCTGCAGCAAAGGACGCAGCTCGATGCCGGGCGTCGGCAAGGCGTTGTAGACCAGGGCAATGTCGAGCTGGCCAGTCAGCAGCGCTTCCTGCATGGTCTTCGACAAGCCATCGACGATCGACAATGTAGCGTCCGGCATCGACGCCTTGAATTCGCGCGTCAGCGGCACTGCCAGGATCCGGCCGAGCGTCGGCGGCAGGCCCACGGCCACGCGCCCCGCCAGCGAACCGCGCACCCGCGACAACTCTTCGCGCAGGCGCTCCATCTGGTGCAGCACGCCCCTGGCATGTTCGAGCAATACCTTGCCAGCTTCGGTAAGGGTGATGCCGCGGCCATTGCGCACCAGCAGATTCTGGCGCAGCTCTACTTCCAGCAGGCGCACCTGGCGGCTCAGCGCCGGTTGCGCGATATCCAGCACAATCGAGGCGCGCGTGAAACTGCCCATCTCGGCGACCCGGACGAAATATGTCAGCTGCTTGAGGTCCATGCAGCGTCTCCATTTATAAGTGTGTAATGACCCCATGATATAGCAATCCGGCATAGCTGCTAGTCTCCGTCTCCCCTGTCTGCACCGCCATGGGCAATCCACAATCGTGCCCATGCAAACTCCGATTCCCACCCTGTTCATGCGCGGCGGCACGTCACGCGGTCCGTTCTTCCTCGAAGCGGATCTGCCGGCGGACCACGCCACCCGCGACCGCGTGCTGCTCAAGGTGCTCGGCTCACCCGACCGGCGCCAGATCGACGGTGTGGGTGGCGCGCATCCGCTTACGTCCAAGGCCGGCATCGTTCGCAGGAGCACGACACCCGGTGTCGACCTCGATTTCCTGTTCGTCCAGCTGCAGCCTGACAGCGAACGCGTCGACACCACCGCCAACTGCGGCAATATGCTGGCCGCCGTGGGGCCGTTCGCGCTCGAGACCGGGCTGGCGGCGCCGCAGGGCGAGACCACTACCCTGCGCGTGCTGACCCTTAACACCGGCATGCAATGCGATATGACCGTGCAGACGCCAAACGGCCAGGTCGAATACGAAGGCGAGGCCCGCATCGACGGCGTGCCGGGCAGCGCCGCCCCCGTCGACATCAACTTTCTCGACACCGCCGGCTCGGTCTGCGCCAGCCTGCTCCCGACTGGCCAGGTCAGAAACCATATCGAGGGCGTGGACGTCACCTGCATCGACAACGGCATGCCGCTGGTGCTGGTGCGCGCCGAGGCGCTGGACCGGACCGGCTACGAGAGCGTGGCCGAATTGAATGCCGATGCTGAACTGAAGGCGCGGCTCGAGACGCTGCGCATCGCCTGCGGCCACGCCATGGGGCTGGGCGACGTCAGCGACAAGAACTACCCGAAAATGACGCTCATCGCGGCGCCGCGTGCGGGCGGCAGTATCGCCACGCGCAGCTTCATCCCCCACGTCTGCCACGACGCGATCGGCGTGCTGGCCGCCGTCACCGTTGCCACCGCCTGCATGCTCCAGGGCGCGGTAACCGACGGCGTGGCAGTAGCGCCCACAGGCGGCGGCAGGATCTCGGTCGAGCACCCAAGCGGCGAATTCTCGGTCGACCTCGAGACCGATCCCGCGAATCCACAGAACATTACGCGGGCCGCGCTACTGCGCACCGCACGCCTCATCATGCGCGGAGAAGTCATGGTGCCCCATTCGGTATGGAAGAAAGGAAGTACAGCTTGATCATCGATATCCACGGCCACTACACCACCGCCCCGCCGGCGCTCGAAGCATGGCGCAAGCGGCAGATTGCCGCCCATGCCGACGGCGCAACGGCGCCGCTGGCATCCGAACTGCACATCGGCGACGACGAACTGCGCGAGAGCATCGCCAGCAACCAGTTGGGCAAGATGCGCGAACGCGGCATCGACCTGACGATCTTCTCGCCGCGCGCCAGCTTCATGGCCCACCACGTCGGCGACTTTCAGGCCAGCGCCACCTGGGCTGCGATCAACAATGAATTGTGCCATCGTGTCAGCCAACTCTTTCCGGACCAGTTCATCGGCGCAGCCATGTTGCCGCAGTCGCCGGGTGTCGATCCCGCCAGCTGCATCCCGGAGCTCGAACGCTGCGTGAAGGACTATGGTTTTGTGGCCATCAACCTCAATCCCGATCCGTCGGGCGGCCACTGGACCAGTCCACCGCTGACCGACCGCCACTGGTATCCGGTCTACGAAAAGATGGTGGAGTACGACATCCCGGCGATGATCCATGTCTCAACGTCGTGCAATGCCTGCTTCCACA
>Ga0265798_10007057_pt1 | contig 14629 bp, 8 predicted proteins | sample P3T30metagenome_FD_192430 | JGI IMG/M metagenome (GOLD analysis project Ga0265798, IMG submission 192430) | Plant litter microbial communities from East Loma Ridge, Irvine, California - P3 T30 | ecosystem: Environmental > Terrestrial > Plant litter > Unclassified | place: USA: California... | reverse complement strand
GTCCGATGCGCGTGCTGGCCTCGCCCACCGGCTGGCCGCCTTGCAGCAGCCGCGCCTTAAACGAGTAGAGTGGCTGCCCACCGTAGCCAGCCGGAAACCAGCGCTGCGGGTTGTCGAGGCGCAGGTCGGCCGTTACCTCGTGGTGGTTGGGCTGCAAGGTCACGGCCTGTTCCAGGCGCGGGCCGGCCTGGCCGGTGGGGCCGGTAGTTTCAAATACCAGCGTGGCCGGGCCGCTGGCCGTGGCCGCGCCGTCGTAGGCTACTACCAGGCTTAGTTGTGCGGTCTGCGCATTCAGCTGGCGCTGTACTACGTGAAAATCAGTGATTTTGGCTGCGTCCCAGCCCTCAAGCTGCACCGGCTGCCAAATGCCCAGGCCCACGAAGCGCGGGCCCCAGTCCCAGCCGTAGTGGTAGGGTGCCTTGCGGGTGTAGGGGCTCAGCACCGGGCCTTTGTCGCCCACGTAGCCCATCGCCTGCTCATCGTTGATGGCAAACAGGTTGTAGCCGTACTTCTTGGGCAAATCCGCCACCTCATTCAGCGGTGAGCGGAAGTGGATGAGTAGCCGGTTGCCGCTAGCTTTGAGCAGCGGCTTTACCTCGGCGCGCCACTCCCGAAACATGTTGTCGGTGTGCAGGATAGCCTGGCCGTTGAGCGTCACATCGGCGTAGGTATCGAGGCCCTTAAATACCAGCTCCAGGTGCTGGCGCTGCAAGGTGGCGGGCGTTACCTCAAACGTCGTCTCGTAGTCCCAGTCAGTTTTGCCAATCCACTGCTGCTTCAGCTCGTTGTCGCGGTACAGTGGGTCTTCTATCTGCTTGCTAGCCAGTAGGTCAGTATGCACGCAGCCGGGCACCGTAGCGGGCGCCCAGTTTTCCTTGCCAGCCTGGTGAAAGCGCCAGCCAGTAAGAATGGGCTGGGTGATTTTGCCGGCGTCGGTGCGGGCGGCGGCTGGCTGGGCAAGTGTGGGTGCGGGCTGCACTAGCGCAAACAACCCGGCTAGGCCAAGCAATACAAAGGAAAGTCGGTGCATGGGTGGGAGAAAGAACGACAAGTAAGTAGTAATATAGCTAAAAGCTTTTAGCAAAACGAATAATCTACCAACTCGCTAATGGGCTAGGTCTGCCAATAGGAGCAGGGAGAACGGGGTGGTAACAATTGCCCGTAAGGAGGATAGCTGCTGAAAATCAGTAGCTAGGCAACTTAGTTTAATTGCGCTGCAAAAAGGCTGGTCACGCACGAGCAATAGCCGGCAAAGGTGGTTATTTACAAACCTACGCAACGTTAGCGCATTGTTGGCACCCCACCTAGCAGGGCGCCTACTGGGTAAAAAAGGAGGCCTGCTAAGTTGATATTTTTTTAACATGAAACTTGTACTAAACAACCTAGTGCAAGCAATCCGTCTTATCCTGCAAGACAAGAATTAGTTGGTCGCCTCACGTAAAATATCCTCGGGCAGCACAGGCTTTCAGCTATTGGAAGAGTAGCACCGCATAAGTGGTGACTGTGGCTAAGTGCATAGTTAAAAGCTAGTTGTAATTGTATCGCAATCGTGTCACTGCGTAGCCACGCGAAGTAGTGCGGGCTCTGTAAGCGACTGACCCAGCCAAAAAGGTGGCAGAATTCGAGCGAAAGCGGAAAAAAAGATGATATTTGTAAGCTAATAGCTTTTAGCAATTCGCAAAGATTACGGGTGTTGAGCAGCTAGCCTTTGGCAGATTGATGCAGCAAACGAAAAACAGGTGGCATCCTTAGCCAAGCGTGGCAGTCAAAAGCCGTTGGCTAACGCCTAAGAGGGCGAGCGATGCAGGGGGCTGATTAAAACGCTACCTGAGCCTGCCCACCATCAGACTACTATTTTTTCAATCGAACTACAGGGTATGAATAGCCGGATAATAGCGTGGGTAGTGGCCGGAATGGGTAGCAGCCTCGCGGCGCAGGCCACCGTGCGGCTGCCAGCCCTGGTGGGCGACCACATGGTGGTGCAGCGCGATGCCCCGGTGCCCGTGTGGGGCTGGGCCGCGCCGGGTGAAGTAGTGACGGTCACGTTCCGGGGCAAAACCTACGCGGCCACGCCCGCCGCCTCGGGCCGGTGGCAGGTGGCGCTGCCCGCCACGCCGGCTGGCGGCCCTTATACCCTGACCATCAAAGGCCAAAATACCCTTACCATTCAGGATATACTGGCCGGCGACGTGTGGCTAGCCTCGGGGCAGTCGAATATGGAACTACCGCTACGCGACAAAAACGCGCCTGCCCCTGGGGCTTACCCTATGATAGTGAATGCCGAGCAGGAGGTGGCCGCCGCTAACTTCCCGCAGATTCGGCAATTTACAGTCAAGAAAAACGTGGCTTACCAGCCGCAGACCGAGAACGAGGGCTACAGCTGGCAGGTGTGTAGCCCGGCCACGGCGGGCAGCTTTTCGGCGGTGAGCTACTTCTTTGCCCGCGACCTTTACCAGCGCTACCAGGTGCCCATCGGCATTCTTAGCGGCCCCTGGGGCGGCACGCCCGCCGAAGCCTGGGTAAGCCCGGAGGCGCTAAAGCAACTGCCTGACTTTCAAGAAAAAGTAGCTAGCCTGGCTGCTCCGGCCACACCTGGCAAAGACCCGCAAAATACCGCCACTGTGCTCTACAATGGCATGATTGCACCGTTGCTGCCATACGCACTAAAGGGCATCATCTGGTATCAGGGCGAGAGCAACGTGGGCCGGGCGGCGCAGTACTGCACCTTGTTTCCGGCGCTCATCCGCGACTGGCGCGCCCGCTGGGGTGCCGAGCTGCCGTTCTTGTTTGTGCAGCTTGCCAATTACACCAAAGCCCTGCAAGAGCCCGCCGAATCGGCCTGGGCTGAGCTGCGCGAGGCGCAGGCCCAGGCGCTGGCCCTGCCGCGTACGGGCATGGCCGTGGCCATTGATATCGGCGAAGGCGCTGACATTCATCCTAGTAATAAGCAGGATGTGGGCCACCGCCTGGCGCTGGTGGCGCAGCGGGTAGCCTACGGCGACCAAAAAGTGGTGGCCGCTGGCCCCACCTTCCAAAGCATGCGGGTAAGCGGCGGCCAGGTACGCGTAAAATTTGCTAATACTGGTGCGGGCCTGCTGCTCAGAACCGGTACTACCACGCTCGGCGGCTTTGCCGTGGCAGGGGCCGACCACAAGTTTCACTGGGCGGCGGCCACGCTGGCGGGCGCTGAGGTGGTGTTGACCTGCGCCGCCGTGCCCGCCCCCCTAGCCGTGCGCTACGACTGGGCCGACAACCCTATCGGCAACCTCTACAACCGGGAGGGGCTGCCCGCCGCGCCCTTCCGCACCGACCAGTGGGTAGCCGCAGCCGGCAAGCCGTAGGCCCGCGAGTAGTTACCCTGGCGGCCAAAAGCCATTCGCAAGGCGCTTGGGCTGGGCGTAAGCCGGTCCGTTTTTCCTTTTCATTCAACCGAAGTTGGCTGCCTCCTGCTACTTATGTTGGGGCTAGCTGTCAAAGCAGTAAGTAGTTATCTAGTGGAAAATTTCAACCCACAACAAAACCTTTGGGGCATCGACCTGGGCGGCACCAAGATGGAAGGCGTGATTTTGCGCTCGGCCCAAAACCCGGAAGTACTGTTTCGCCACCGGGTGCCCACCGGGGCCGACCAGGGCTACGACCACATTCTGGGGCAGTTGGCGCTGCTGGTGCAGCACCTGGAAGCCGCTGCTGGCTACCGCGCCGCCAAGGTGGGTATCGGCACGCCCGGCACCACCATCCCCAAAACCGGGCTGATGAAAAACTGTAACGCTACCGTGCTCAACGGCAAGCCCTTGCGGGCCGACCTGGCGCGGCTGCTGGGTATGGAAGTGGCGATGGCCAACGACGCCAACTGCTTTGCCCTGGCCGAAACCCGGCTAGGTGTGGTCAAGCAGCAGTTTCCCGAGGCCAAGGTGGTGTTTGGCATTATCCTGGGCACCGGGGTAGGCGGGGGGCTGGTCGTGAACGGCCACATCATCGAGGGCTTTCACGGCATTGCCGGCGAGTGGGGCCACAATTACCTGAGCGAAGCCGAAGGCTACCCCTGCTTTTGCGGCAAGAAGGGCTGCAACGAAAGCATCCTGGCCGGCCCGGCCCTGGAGCGCTACTACGCCGAGCAAAGCGGCCAAGCCCTTGGCCTAAAAGAGATTGTGGAGCGGGCCGCCAGCGGCCACGATGCGGTGGCCACCCAAACTATGCGGCGGCTCACCAATTTCTTCGGGCTGGCCCTGAGCGTGGTGGTCAACGTGCTCGACCCCGACGTGATTGTTATTGGCGGCGGCGTGGGTAATATTGACACTATTTACCAGGCAGGCGTGGCCAGCGTCAACAAATACGTGTTTGACCACCAGTTCGACGCCCCGGTCGTGAAGCCGCTCCTCGGCGATAGCGCCGGGGTGTACGGCGCAGCCTACCTGGTGGCATAGCCTTCCCCAGCCTAGTTGATTTGAAAAAGCGGACCCTTATCCACGACATTGCCAAGCATTTAGAAGTTTCTATTGCCACGGTTTCGCTCGTCCTCAATGGCAAGGCCAAGGAGCACCGCATCAGCGATGCCCTGGCCGAGCGCGTGCTGAAATACGTGGACGAGGTGGGCTATAAGCCCAACCAACTCGCTAAGAGCCTGCGTACTGGCAAAACGCACGTCATCGGCCTGATAATCGAAGATATCTCCAACCCGTTTTTTGCTACCGTGGCCTGGCTCATCGAGCGGCACGCATTTGCCCGGGGCTACCGCATCCTGTATTGCAGCACCGACAACGACACCGCCAAGGCCAAGGACCTGCTCAACATGTTCCAGGAGCGGCACATCGATGGCTACATCATTGCCCCGCCCGCCGGCGTCGAAAAGGAGATTGAGCAGCTGCTGAAAAGCAACATCCCGACCGTGCTGTTCGACCGCTACCTGCCCGGCCTGCCCACCGACTACATCGTGGTCGATGGCGAAGCCGGCGTGTACCAGGCCACCCGCCACCTGCTCGACCAGGGCATTGCCCGCGTGGCCTTCCTCACCACCGAGTCGGAGCAAACGCAGATGGCCGCCCGCTTCGCTGGCTACTCCCGCGCCATGCACGAGCAGGGCCAGCCGCTCAGTGTGCAGCACATTCCGCTTGATTTTGAGGGTAATAAGGAAACCTGCATCGCCGCCATCTACCGGTTTCTGCAAGAAAACCCGGCTTGCGAGGCGGTCATTTTCGCCAATAACTCGCTGACCATCTACGGCCTGGAGGCCATTGCCCGGCTCGGCCGGCGCATCCCCGAGGAGCTAGCCGTCATCTCCTTCGATGATAACGACCTGTTCCGGCTGCACTCGCCCACCATCACGGCCATCGCCCAGCCCGTCGAAGTGCTCGCCGAAACCCTGATAAACGTGCTGCTGGAAAAGCTCACCAACGACCAGGCCGAGCCCGCCCCCGTGCAGCAAGTGCTGCCGCTGTCGCTGGTGGTGCGCGGCTCCTCCGTGCGCGCGGCTGGCTAGCCATTGCCTGCGTTCGGGATTTATTTGGAAAGCAAAAAGCCCGTCATGCTCAGCATGGCGGGCTTTTTGAACTCTAAAAACGCGCCTAGATAAAGATGCGGTTGCCCGAAAAATTGCTGCGGAACTCCTTGGGTGTGCAGCCTTTACGCTTTTTAAACGTGCGATTAAAGTTGGAGATATTATTGAAGCCGCACTTGTAGGCCACCTCCGTCACGTTGTGGGTGGTGTCGATGAGCATGCGGGTGGCGTGGCCCAGCCGAATCTCATTAAGGCTGTCGATGAAGGTGTTGCCGATGCGCTTCTTGATAAAGCGGCTAAACGACGTTTCGGGCATATTGGCCACCTTGGCTACCTCGGCCAGGCTAATGGCCCGGTGGTAATTGTCGTTCATGTACTCGAATACCTTTTCGATGCGGCGGCTGTTGTGGTTAAACTGCTCGTTGTCAGAAGATTTATCGGAAAGCACGCGCATGTTGCGCGAGGTCGATAGGTCGTGCAGAATGGAAAACAGCTCCAGCACCGAGTCGAAGCCGTGTTTCTGCTCCAGCTGCAAGAGCCGGGGGCTCAGCCGCTCCACCGTTTCGGGCGCAAACAGGATGCCCCGCTGCGCCATGTCAAACATCGTTTTGATGAAGCTCAGCTGATTGCGCCGCAGCAGCCGGTCCTCGAATAAGTCCTTGTGAAACTGGATAGTTATCTCCCGAATCTGCTTGCCCTGGCACTTGTGCGTAAACCAGGCGTGGTAGAGATTGGGGCCCACCAGCACCAGCTCAATATCGGTAATTTCCTCCACATGGTCGCCCACAATTCGTTTGGCCCCGCCCGCATTGAGAATAAGATTAAGCTCAAACTCTTCGTGGTAGTGCAGCGGAAAATCAAACTTGTCCTTCACCCGCGACAGCAGCGTAAAGCAGTCGCTCTGGGTAAGCGGCGTGATTTCACGCATTATCTCCTGTTTCATGACAGCAAGTAAGTGAAGAAACGGTAATAAAGGCGCGTTTTAGTAGCAAAAAGATACCAGCTAACAAGTGTGTGCTTTGCTTGGTATTTAAGAATTAGTTACTGAAATACAATAAATTATACTCAATTACTACTTGGTGGTGCGGCCGGTGTCGTTATTTGAGTACAACGAAAGGCCATAATAGTATTATTCAGCGACGATTTATTGCCGGACCTTTGCAGCCCATTCTTTCCCGCCCTGCTCACCGGTATGCTGCTAGTAATAAGTCTGCTGGCTAGCCCAGCGGGCGGTTGTGCCACTGCGGGCCGATGCGCCTGCTTACTTCGTGCATGAAGCTCCACCTGCTTGATTTTCTTATCATCGCGGCCTACTTGCTGGCCACGGTTTTTATTGGCCTCTATTACCGCAAAAAGGCGCGGGCCAACAAGGACAGCTACATGCTGGGCGGGCGCACGCTGCCCTGGTACAAGCTGGGCCTGAGCGACGCCTCCGATATGTTCGACATCAGCGGTACCATGTGGATGGTGAGCCTCTGCTTCGTCTACGGCCTCAAAAGCATCTGGATTCCCTGGCTCTGGCCGGTCTTCAACCAGGTATTTCTGATGATGTACCTCTCGCGCTGGCTGCGCCGCTCCAACGCCGCCACCGGGGCCGAGTGGCTAGCCACCCGCTTTGGCCAGAAGGGGCCGGGCGTAGCGGCCTCGCACCAGGTCGTCATCGCGTTTGCGCTGCTCAGCTGCCTGGGTTTTCTGGCCTACGGCTTCGTGGGGCTGGGCAAGTTCATCGAGATTTTCGTGCCCTGGGAATTGGTGCGCGGCTACGTGCCGTTTGCGGTGGCGCCGCAGTATGTGCCTCACCTCTACGGGATTGTATTTACGCTCTTCGCCATGTTTTACTCCATCGTGGGGGGCATGCACAGCATTGTGCTGGGCGATATCATCAAGTACGTCATTATGACGGTGGCGTGCGTGGCCATTGCGGGCACCGCCTTTGTGCACCTGCGCGGCCACGAGCTGGCGGTGCCAGCGGGGTGGTTCAACCCGTTTTTTGGCTGGCGGCTGGGGCTCGACTGGGGCAAGCTCATCCCTGAAGTCAACAGTAAAATTGCCAGCGACGGCTACTCGCTGTTCGGCATTTTCTTCATGATGATGGCCTTCAAGGGCGTGTTTGCCTCGCTGGCCGGCCCCGCGCCCAACTACGACATGCAGAAAATCCTCTCTACCCGCTCGCCCGAGGAAGCCAGCAAAATGAGCGGGTTCGTGTCGATTATCCTGCTGCCCATCCGCTACGCGCTCATCGTGGGCCTCACCATCCTGGGCTTGCTCTACTACCATCAGCTCAACCTGAAAGCGCCCGATGGCAGCATTGATTTTGAGCGCATTCTGCCTCTCACCATCAATAATTTCTTGCCCACTGGCCTGGTCGGGCTGGTGCTCACCGGCTTGCTGGGCGCGTTCATGGGCACCTTCAGTGGCACCGTGAACGCGGCGCAGGCCTACGTCGTCAACGACATCTACCTCAAGTACTTCAACCCCCAGGCCAGCACGAGCCGCATCATTTCGATGAACTACCTGGTGGGTGTGGTGGTGGTGGCCGTGGGCGTGGTGCTGGGCTTTCTGGCCAAGGATGTGAATACGGTGTTGCAGTTCATTGTGTCGGCGCTTTATGGCGGCTACATCGCCGCCAATGTGCTCAAGTGGCACTGGTGGCGCTTCAACGCCACGGGCTTTTTTGTGGGAATGCTGGCGGGTATCGTGGCGGCCATGATTTTCGGGGTGCTGCTGCCGGCCAGCAGCCTGCTCTACTGGTTTCCGCTGCTGTTTGCCATCTCGCTGGCCGGCTCAATAGGCGGGACCTACCTGGCGCCGCCCACCGAGGCGGCCGTGCTCCAGTCGTTTTACAAAACCGTGCGGCCCTGGGGCTTCTGGGGGCCGGTGCTGGCCCAGGTGCTGGCCCAGGACCCCGGCTTTCAGCCCAACCGCAACTTCGGGCGCAACATGGGCAACGTGGCCTTGGGCATCGTGGCGCAGCTGGGCCTCACCATCCTGCCGATGTACTTGCTGCTGAGCCAGCCGGGGCCGCTGGCCATCACGGTGGCGGTGCTGGCGGTAGTAGGCTTTATCCTGAAAAAAACCTGGTGGGACCGCCTGCACGAAGATTAGCTCTTCCTAAGGCAGTAGCCGGTGGGCATCAGGTTTTTACACAGCGCCACCCTTTCCCTTGACTTTACTATTTATTCCTGCTCAGCCAGTAGCTAATAGCTGGTAGCCAACCGCTAAGTCTCCTATGTCCACTCTATTTACTGACCGCCTCCACTCGCTGCAAGCCCGGCACCATGCGCTGCTGCACCTGCCCAACCCGCCCGAGCCCCTCGGCAACGGCATCTACACGCGCCACCAGCACCCGGTGCTCACGGCCGCGCACGACCCGCTAGCCTGGCGCTACGACCTCAACCCCACCACCAATCCTTTCTTGATGGAGCGTATCGGCATCAATGCGGCTTTCAACGCGGGTGCCATTAAGTGGCAGGGCCGGTACTTGGTGGCGGCGCGGGTGGAGGGCACCGACCGCAAGTCGTTTTTTGCCATTGCCGAAAGCCCCAACGGCATCGACCAGTTTAGCTTCTGGGAGCGCCCCATCACGCTGCCCGAAACCGCCGAGCCCGACACCAACGTGTACGATATGCGCCTCGTGGCCCACGCCGATGGCTGGGTCTACGGCCTGTTTTGCACCGAGCGCCGCGACCCCAGCGCCCCCGACGCCGACCAGTCGGCCGCGCTGGCCAAGTGCGGCATCGCCCGCACCAAAGACCTTGTGGCCTGGGAGCGCCTGCCCGACCTCACCACCACCTCGGCCCAGCAGCGCAACGTGGTGCTGCACCCCGAACTGGTAGACGGCCAATACGCCTTCTACACCCGCCCGCAGGACGGCTTTATCGACGCCGGCACGGGCGGCGGCATCGGCTTCGGTCTGTCAGAAACCATGAACCCGGCGCGGGTAATGCAGGAAGTTATTATCGACAAAAAGCAGTACCACACCATCTCGGAGCTGAAAAACGGCCTCGGCCCGGCGCCGCTCAAAACCGAGCTGGGCTGGCTGCACCTGGCTCACGGCGTGCGCAACACCGCCGCCGGCCTGCGCTACGTGCTCTACCTGTTTATGACGGCGCTCGATGATTTGACGCGCATCATTCACAAGCCGGCCGGCTATTTCCTGGCGCCGGAAGGGGAGGAGCGCGTGGGCGACGTATCGAACGTAGCCTTCGGCAACGGCTGGATTCTGGACGACGACGGCCGCGTCTTCATCTACTACGCTTCCTCCGATACGCGCCTGCACGTCGCCACTTCCACCCTGGCCCAACTGCTCGATTACGTGGTGAACACGCCCGAAGACGGCCTGCGCTCGGCCTCATCGGTTCAGAGTATCAACGAGCTGATTGACAAAAACCAGGCTTTGCCCGCGCCCACGGTGGCGCAGCGCGTAGCCAGTGCCGCGCCCAGGCCCTAGCCAAGGAGTAGCCGCCGGCCTCGGCTGGCTGCGCTAATCCATTACGTTACCTCTCACCCACTAGCCGGGCGCTGGCAGCGCGCTGCCGCCGGCGCTCGGCTTAAAAACAACCGCCGTGCAAGCTGCTGAATTTCAACAGGAATTAGCCAATATCTTGGCCTACTGGGCTAGCCACGCGCCCGACCCCACGCACGGCGGCTTCTACGGCCAGCTTGATAACGACAACCAGCCCAACCCGCTGGCTCCCAAGGGCTCGGTGCTGAATGCGCGCATCCTGTGGACGTTTTCGGCGGCGTACGGCCACACCCGCGACGCGGCACATCTGGCCGTGGCCCGCTGCGCCTACGACTACCTCACCACCCATTTCCTCGACCCGGATTTTGGGGGCGTGTACTGGACGGTGGATTACCGGGGCCAACCGCTCGATACCAAAAAACAGCTGTATGCGCTGGCCTTCAGCCTCTACGGGCTAGCCGAGTACTACCGGGCCAGCGGCGAGCCGGCGGCCCTCGCCCACGCGCAGGCCCTGTTTCATACCATCGAGGCGCGCAGCTTCGACCCGCGGCCCGGCGGCTACTTCGAGGCCTTTACGCGCGATTGGCAGCCGCTCGCCGACCTGCGCCTGAGCGCCAAGGATGCCAACGAGCAAAAAACCACCAACACCCACCTGCACATCCTGGAGGCCTACGCCACGCTCTACCAGGTGTGGCCCGATGCCATGCTGCGGCAGCAGTTGCGGGCCTTGCTAGGGCATTTTGCCGAGCGCATTATCGACCCGCGCACCCACCACCTCACGCTGTTTTTCGATGAGCACTGGCGGCCGAAGCCCGATGTCATTTCCTTCGGCCACGACGTGGAAGCGGCCTGGCTGCTGCTCGACGCCGCCGGGGTACTGGGCGAGCCCGAGCTGATAAGCCGCTTCCGCGGGCTGGCCGTGCGGCTAGCCAGTGCCGCCGCCGAAGGCCTCGCCCCCGATGGCAGCCTGCGTTATGAACTGGAGCCCAGCGGCCACTGGGCCGCCGACCGCCACTGGTGGGTGCAGGCCGAGGCCGTGGTGGGCTTCTACAACGCCTACCAGGTGAGCGGCGATGCGCAGTTTCGGGCCTACAGCGCGGGCGCGTGGGGCTTTATTAAGCAGCATTTGCTGGACCGCGCGCGGGGCGAATGGTACTGGGGCGTGCGCCCCGACTACTCGCTCATACCCGGCGAAGACAAGGCCGGCCTCTGGAAATGCCCTTACCACAACGGCCGCGCCTGCCTCGAAATGCTGCGCCGGCTAGCTGGCTAGCCGCTACCGGCGCCCACCCGCCCGGGGCGCAGCCGAGCTGGTGGGTAAGTGCTAGCAGGGGGGTAAAAAAAGAGTATTCATAATTGGTAAATTACCTGGGCTTGCTAAATAGTTTAAGCAACTGTTTCTGACCTAAATATTCAAGGTGTTTAAGAAAAATTAAACAGTTTTAATACAAGTAAAGGATAAAATTTCATTATAAAAGCGGGGCAAAAAGCCACCAACTTTGGGTACTTAATTCTCACCTAATACTCGCTTAACTTAATGAGAGCTTTTCTACAGACTGCGGGAGTGCTGCTGTGCAGTACTTCCCTGGCGTTTGCGCAGCAACGCGCCGTGCAGGGCGTGGTAACCGATAGCAAAGGCGAACCGCTGCCTGGCGCAACGGTACTCGTGAAGGGCACGACCATAGGCGCCACCACGGGCCCCGATGGTAACTTTCAGATTGCCCTGCCGGCCGGCTCCACTACGCTGATTGTCAGCTTTGTGGGCTCTAAAAGCCAGGAAGTCGTGGTGGGTAGCCAAAGTACGGTGCGCGTGGCGCTGGAGTCGGCGGCGCAGAGCCTCAACGATGTAGTGGTAGTGGGCTACGGCACGGCTCGCAAAAGCGACCTGACGGGCGCGGTAGCCAGCGTGACCAGCGCCCAGCTTACCCAGGTAGCCACCGCCGACCCCGTGCAGGCCCTGCAAGGCCGCGTGGCTGGCGTCGATATCACCGCCAACAGCGGCCAGCCGGGCGCGGGCACCCGCATTCGGGTGCGGGGCGTGGGCACTATCAACAACAGCGACCCGCTCTACGTGGTGGACGGCGTGCAGATAGCGGACATTAGCTTTTTGCTGCCGACGGATATCGAGTCGACGGAAATCCTGAAGGACGCCTCGGCCACGGCCATTTACGGCTCGCGCGGGGCCAACGGCGTGGTTATCATCACCACTAAGCACGGCAAGGCGGGCAAAACGCAGTTCAACCTGTTTGGCTACACCGGCTTCCAGCAGATTCGGCGCACGCTGCCCCTCACCAATGCCCAGCAGTACGCCACACTCGTGACGGAGGCCTACGCCAACGAGGGTGCCCCGGTGCCCGCCGACTACCGGGATTTGCTGGCCGGCGCGCTCCAAGACGGCGCTACGGGCACCGACTACCAGAAGCTGGTCTTGCAGAAAGGGCTGATTACCAACTACAGCCTGTCGGCTTCGGGCGGCACCGAGCAAAACCGCTACCTCATCAGCGGCAACTACTTCCAGCAGAACGGCATCGTGCAGCAGTCGGGCCTGAAGAAGTACGTGCTGCGCCTCAACGACGACGCCACGCTCACCAAGTTTCTGAAAGCGGGCGTGTCGGCTACGTTCACCAACTCGAACCAGACCGGCGCGGGCGACGGCACCGGCAACCCCACCTACAGCACGGTGCTGCAAAACGCCATCCAGGCCAACCCCATCAGCTCGCCTTACAATGCCGATGGCAGCTACTCGTACAATAACATCACGAGCTTCACGCCCAACCTGGCGCGCTACCTCACCGAGCAGGAGTTCAACAAAACGGCCAATACCACGCTCTTCACCAGCGCCTACCTCGACGTGACGCTGCACAAGAACCTGACCTTCCGCTCCACTTTCGGCATAAATTATAACAACGTGCACCCCAAGGTGTACCTGCCCGAGTACTTCCTCGGGGCCAATGACCGGCGCCCGGTAAGCTCCCTTATCGAGTCGCGCATTGAGAACGTGAGCTGGGTGTGGTCGAACTACTTCAACTACAACAAGACCTTCGCCGACAACAGCAACCTCTCCTTTACCCTGGGCCAGGAAGCGCAACGCGGCTACGGCAACGGCATCTCGGTGACCGCCTTCGACGTGCCCGCCGATGCGAGCCTGCAATACCTGTCGGCCGCCCGCGCCACTACGGCCAACATCCGCAGCACGCAGTACGATGGCTCGCTGCTCTCGTACTTCGGCCGCGCCAACTTCAATTTCCGCGACCGGTTTTTGGTGACCGGCACTCTGCGCTTCGACCAGACGTCGCGCTTCCTGGGCACCAACCGCACGGGCGTGTTCCCGTCGGTAGGCGCCGCCTGGAACGTTTCTAATGAGCGTTTCCTCAAGGACGTGGCCGCCGTATCGCAGCTCAAGCTGCGCGCCAGCTTCGGCTCGGTGGGCAACCAGAACGCCGCGCCCAACTACGGCTACGCCTCCACGGCCATTAACAACCAGAACTACGTGTTTGGCGTGGACCAGTCGCGTGCGCCGGGCCTGGCCATCGCCATGCTCAGCAACCCCGCCCTGAAGTGGGAAACGGCCGTGACCGGCGACATCGGCCTCGATGCCTCGTTCTTGGATAACAAGCTGACCTTCACGGGTGATTACTTCGAGCGCCGCACCCAGGACATGATTGCCCTGCTGCCCGTGCCCGACTATTTGGGCCAGGCGCCCGCCAGCGCCAACGTGGGTACGCTCCGCAACCGTGGCCTGGAGCTGGCCCTGAACTACCGCAATGAAATCGGCAAGCTTCAGTACAACGTGGGGGTGAATTTCACCAAAATCAACAACGTCATCACCAGCCTCGGCGGGGCTAACCCCATCGCCAGCGGCAACACCCAAATCGGCTTCACCACCCGCACCGACGTGGGCCGCGAAATCGCCTACTTCTACGGCTTGCAGGCGCTGGGCATCTTCCGCTCGCAGGACGAGGCCAGCGCCTACGTGAACGCCGCGGGCACGGCCATTCAGCCCACCGCCAAGGCCGGCGACGTGAAATACCAGGACACCAACGGCGACGGCAAAATCGACGCCACCGACAACACCTACCTCGGTAGCGCCACGCCCAGCTTCACCTACGGCGCGTCGCTGAACCTGAGCTACAGCAACTTCGACTTCAAAGTGTTGCTCTACGGGGTGCAGGGCGCCGAGGCCGTCAACGCCGCCGCCATCAACCTGGATAAGTCGAGCGCCGTGGCCAACATCTGGACCAACTTCTACGCCGACCGCATGGACCGCTGGACGCCCAGCAACCCCACCAGCAACCAGCCCCGCATGACGTCGAGCGCCACCACCAACGACAACTTCAGCAGCCGCTACGTGGAAAACTCCAGCTTCCTGCGCGCCCGCAATATGGAGCTGGGCTACTCGCTATCGAAAGTAGTCCTCGACAAGTTCGGCATCAACGGCTTCCGGGTTTTTGCCTCGGTCGATAACGTATTCACCATCACCAAGTATCGCGGCCTCGACCCCGAGATTTCTACCACTGGCTACTTCGGCAACCCGCTGGCCTACGGGGTAGACTACGGCAACTACCCCCAGCCCCGCACTTACCGCCTGGGCTTCAACGTACAGTTTTAAAGGCTATTCCCACCCGTTCTAGCAGATGAAAACCTCTTCTACCGCCCGCATGCTGGCCTTT
>Ga0265798_10007053_pt1 | contig 14631 bp, 16 predicted proteins | sample P3T30metagenome_FD_192430 | JGI IMG/M metagenome (GOLD analysis project Ga0265798, IMG submission 192430) | Plant litter microbial communities from East Loma Ridge, Irvine, California - P3 T30 | ecosystem: Environmental > Terrestrial > Plant litter > Unclassified | place: USA: California... | reverse complement strand
ATCTGGGAAAAGAAGAAGAGCGACCGTAACGAGGCGGGCGACCTGATGGTGTACGGCCTGGCCTGTGCCCAGTATCTGGGCCTGCACAAGAAGACGCCGGCGCAGTGGAAGGCTCTGCGCGATTTCGTCGACCCCGACACCCCCGACTTGTTTGAACAGCCGCAAGCGTCCAGCGGCGAACCCATACCGGCGCCGGCGCCGACCGCAACAGCAGCACCCATCCCAGCAGAACAATCGAGAGCAGAACCATGGACGCCACCCACCAAACCCACGTCGACCCAGAGCATGCCGCGCCGGCCGGTAGGCAGGCAGTGGTAGCGGACGAGGTCTTCGGTAATCCCGACCTGGTCGACGCCATCTTCGCTTTCATTCAAGCGGAGTTCCCTGACTTCGCGGGGCGGGCCGCCGAGCTGAAGGCGGAGGTGCGGCGCGAATTCAGCGGGATCGAGATCTACATTCCCCGACGTTCCCAGGCGGCGCGTGAGCAGCTGGCGAAGGAAGTGCTCAGTGCATTCAACGGACGTAATGCCACCGAAGTTGCTCGCCGCCTAAACATTGGTCGAGCCACCGTCTATCGAATAATTAAACAAGGGGCGAATAAATAGAATCCTTGAAATATTAAGCTAGTTATGAAATATTAATAACGCGATAACTACAAAGGATTTTTTATGAATCAAGAGTTGCCCTATCCGGATAGCGGCGAAGTTGGTGCTGTGCTTCAGCAAGCTAGGAATTTGCAGGATCGGTTGGAAGAATGGCACGAGCGTGCAGATGCAGTGGATGAAGCGTTTATCAACAGCAATAGCGACCAAGATTTACACCCCGATCAAGTGCCATATGGTGAGGAACGCGCTCAAGTTCGTAACGAGATTAGGCCTGGCTTGCGGCAAGCTGTCAGTATTCTAATGCGTGTGGTCGATGGCAAAGGCGGTGAGAATGGACTGAGCCCAGTTGATGCTCAGACCAAATTTGAAGAAGCAGAAGCCCTTGTTGAGCAAGCAGAAGATGACGTCGCTGGGCTGCCCGAGGTGCGCGACCAATCACTTGAATAACAGTCTCACTTTTCCGAGAACTGAGACGGCCATGTCGCTACCCTTGGCGGCATGGCCCTTACTCAATCTGACCTCGACGCGCTCGACACCGCAATCGCTTCCGGCGCGCTGTCGGTGGAATTCGGCGGGCGCAAAATCACCTATCAATCCACCGCGGCCCTGATCGAAGCGCGCAAGCACGTCGCTACGGTGGTCAACGCCACCGGCCGCAACCGCGGGCCGAGCGTCTTCCGCTTCGGCTTCACTACATCGAGGGGCGATTGATGGCGAACCTGATCGACCGGGTTATCGGCTGGGTCAACCCGCACGCCGGCATTGCCCGGCACTTCGCCCGCAAGCAGCTGCGCGCCTACGAGGCAGCAAGCCCGCGTGATACCTGGCGCCCGCGCCGTGCCGGTGCCAGTGCGAATGCAGACCATCAGGCCGATGCCAAGACCCTGCGTATCAAGGCGCGCGCCCTGGTGCAGAACGTTCCATACTGCCGTGCCGCACTCGAAGGCCTGTGCTCGGCCACCATCGGCACTGGCATCGTGCCGCGCGCCACTGGCCAGGACAAGGACATCATCAACAAGCTGTTCGCGCTTTGGAGCAAGGTCTGCGACGCTGATGGGCGCTACGATTATTTCGGCATGGTGAAGGCGGCCTATGCCGCGATGGAGCAGGACGGTGAAGTGCTGGTGCGCCTGCGCCCACGCCGCGCTGCCGACAACCTGCCAGTTCCCCTGCAGCTGCAGCTGCTGGAAATCGACTGGCTGGACGACTCGCGTAACGGGACTGCCGGCGGAAACCAGATCATCAACGGTATCGAATACGACGCTCTCGGCGCCGTGGCGGCCTACTACTTGTGGGATCAGCATCCCGGTGACGTGGGTACGCTCCGTGGCCGCAAGACGCAAAGCACGCGCGTCGCAGCGCAGTTCATCATTCATCTGTACAACCCCGAGCGCCCCGGGCAGGGCCGCGGTTTCACCCGCTTTGCGCCCGTGATCGCGCGCGTGCGCGACCTTCAGGTGTACGAGGATGCGGAGCTGGCGCGCAAGAACCTGGAGACGCGCTTGAGCGTGCTGGCCAGCGGCGACACTACCGGCATGGAAAATCCGGCATCGCTCGGGGGCGCTGCGCCGGAGCAGGGTGGCGGCGTGCGCGATCTCGGCGAACTCGGCGGTGGTGCCATCTTCGGCATGCCTTCGGGAATGAACTTCACCGTCGTAGAGCCGAAGGCGGCGCCAGGCTACGTCGATTATGTGAAGTACCAGATGCACATCATTGCCACCGGCCTGGGTGTCCCATATGAGATGGTGACCGGCGACATGAGCGGAGTGAACTTCAGTAGCGCGCGCGTGCGCGGCCTGGACTTCCGCCGAGCGGTGCAGCAGATGCAATGGCTGGTGCTCAAGCCAAAGCTGCTGGAAAAAATTCACGAAGCGTTTGTCGAGGCCGCTTACCTCGCGGGCAAGATCCACGGGCGCGACATGGCCGTCGACTTCAGCCCACCGAAGTGGGACTACGTCAATCCAGAGCAGGACGTGAAAGCGGACCAGGCCGAGATCGCGGCCGGCCTGTCGACCCTAAGCGAAAAGCTCCGGCAGCGTGGCTACGAACCGGACGTCGTGTTCGCCGAATGGAAGTCCGACTACGACAAGCTGAAGTCGCTGGGCATCCTCGACACGATGCTGTTCCTGCAACGCGGCAATATGCCGACACCCACCGCCGAACAACAAACCAACACCACGAAGGAATAACGCATGACCATCCAGAAATGGGCCCACCCCGACACGCTCGACGGTGGCCCGGCTTCCCTGAAGAACAACACCAACCGCATCGTCTTGATCTCGGCCTACGCCAAAGGTGATAGCTACGCGACCGTCATGGGCAACAAGCTGGCCGAGGCTGCCATGACGCCGGCCGACTTCGCGTTGTCGACAGTCGGCGATGGCAACCGCCGTGTGACTAGTGCCGCCAAGAGCAGCACGGCCACCGCTACCGTTGTGGGTGCTGACCTCGGCTTCGCCTGGGTCGATACCACCACCCAGCGCGTCCTGTACGTGACCGACGAAAGTACCGACATGCCGGTTACGTCCGGTAACGGGATCAATTTCCCGCCGCTGAGCTACACCAGCAACCAGCCACAGTGATGGACATCCGCAGCCGAATCCTCGCACGCCCCGACCTGGTCGGGCTGCGCGCTGCGCGCGACATCACCGCGCTGGCCGTAGCGCTGAACGCCGAAGGTCTGCGAACGCCGCAGCCGCGGTTCGTGACCGCGCGCGCCATCATGGCCAACTGCGCCGATGGCGTGGCCATCCTGCAGGCACTGGACGGCGCCAGCAGTAACCCGGCCGTGGCCTGGGCCCTGCGTTTCCTTGGCCAAGAGGCCGGCCTGGACATCAATGATCCCTACACCCAGCGCATGATTGTGCAGCTGGTCGACGGCGAGGTGCTGACCAAAGCGCAGGGCGACACCCTCGCAGCGCTGGCCCTGCAGCCCGTCATCGTCACGCAGGAACAGGTAGCGCTTGCAATGTACAACCCTGACGGGACGGAAAAGTAGATGGCGCAGACCAAGGAAGTAAAGAGCCTGTTCCCACTGGCGCTGGTGGCGCCGGGCGGGACTAGGGCGGCCCCCGTAGCCGGTGGCGTCAGTGCATCGCTCGACGTCACTGGTATGTCGATCGGCAGTACTTTGTCCCTGCGCGTGAAGAATGGCGCCAGTGCACCAGGTGCGCCTGGCCGCCTGACGGTACAGCACTCGACCGATGGCGGCGTCACCTGGTTCGACATCTTCAGCATTGCCGGCACGACGACGGTTGATGATGAAGTCACCATGTCCACCGTCCTGCCGCGTGGTTACAAGACGTTGCGCGCGCTGGCGTATGACCACATCACCAATGGCGTCTACTTCGAGGCGGTCGTTGTTTCGGTGACGGATTAACCGATGGGTGTTCCGATGCTCCGACAGCCGCAGGGCATCGCTCGGCTGCGCCCTGAATTTGCCAGGTTCAAAGGCGTTGGCATCATCCTGGGCGCGTCGATAGACGACATTTTCGGCAGTAGTGCGCGAATCACTTACCAGAACGGGCCAGTGCAGGCGGTATCGGCGCACGGTGTCGGACGCCGCTTTGAAACCAGCAAATCAGCATACGCGCTTATCTCGCCACCGGCCGGCGTGGTCGACTTCTCGCTGACGCAGCCGTTTATGATTGTGTGTTCGTTCACGCTGGCCGTGACGAACGTTGCAACCCGCATCCTAAGCTACCGCCAGGCGGCAGCCAGCGGCTCGACTTCGACCGGGTTCCATCTCGGCTACACCACAAACGGGCGCCTTGGCTACTGGTTCGGCAATTCGACCGGACAGGCGGCACAGGCGGCCAGCAATGCGGCCATGGTGGCCCACAAGCCTTATACGGTGGTCTTCGGCTGGGATGGTTCTTCCCACTTCATGTTCCTGAATGGCGTGCGCCAGACGGGCAGCTCGCCGTCATCGTTCGTCACCTCGAACAACGGCACCACGACCGACATTAACATTGGCCGGCGCAACACCGGCAGCAGCTACCTGGACGGCACGGTGTCGCTGTTCGCGCACATGACTGGCGCCTTTGCGCTGGATGATGCGCGCCTGCTGTCAGCGAATCCGTGGTCCATGTTCGATGACGTCGATGCCGAAGACGAGAGGATCATAACGGCCGCGGCGCCAGTCGGGCCGCTGAACTTGGCCGGCGTCGCTGGCGTGCAGGGCAACCAGCCGGGGACTGGCGCGATCAACCAGGTGCAGAACGTTGTCGGCACCGCCGGCGCACAGGCGAACGCCGGCGGCGGCGGCGCAATCGGGCAAGTACAAAGCCTGAGCGGTGCTGCTGGCGCAGTGGCAAGCACCGGTGGGGGCGGTGCTATTGAGCAGACGCAGAACGTGGTGGGCGCTACAGGAACACAGCAAAACACGGGCGAGGTTGGCGAAATTGCCATGGAGGCACCAGGCCTGCTTCTCGGTGCCGAGGGCGAGCAGGGCAATGCTGGCGCGGGCGGCGCCATCGGGCAAGATCAGGTGTTCGCTGGCGGCAGCAGCGATCAGCTGAATATTGGCTCCACTGATACCGCGGGCCAGGTGCATAACCTGATCGGTGTCGCCGGTATTCAGCAAAACACAGGTGATGCCGCCGCTATCGCCATTGCCGTGCCCGACGCTTTGGAAGGTGCGGCGGGTGAGCAGATTAACGTCGGCGCCGACGGGGCAATTGGGCAATCGGCAGTGCTAGCCGCGGCGGAAGGGGTTCAACGGAACATTGGTGACGTCGGCGCTCTGGCCCACCTCGGCCCGGCCATCGTCTATGCCGACCCTGGCGAGATCAGAATCTACGCTGAGCGCGGCGAGCGCCGTGTCTGGCCCATTGCTGCCGAGCAGCGCATCCTGACCCTTCATTGAGAGAACGAACACAATGCGCACAGAAAGCTATTTTGTCATCGACGGAAAGCTCACCATTTTCAAAACGCCCGGAGCTCGTCTGCTGTACGGGATTGACCTCGCGGCGTGGCTTGCCATCGCCGGTACGCAGTTGCAAACGGTGACTGGGTCGGCAAGGGGAGTGACGTTGGACGGCGCGGCCTTTATCGATGGAACGGCCGTGTGCGCCTGGGTAGAAGGGCTGGACCCTGATGAGGGTGCTGAAAATTCGGTGACGTTCGCATTCGAGTGTGCTGACGGGAAGAGCCGCGATTTCAGGAAAATCTACTTCAAGCCAAGGCCGGGTTGACGTCTGGAAAAGTTGTCTCAGTTTTCCGAGAATTGAGACAGTGCAATCCGCAGAATGGTGGGCATGACGACGCCGACCATTTCGCAAAACCAAAGCCGATCCGCTAACGATCCGCGCACGATGCCTTCGGTAACGCGCGAGGCGACGCTGGTTCCTTCCACCTTCAACGAAGCCGACAACACTGTCGATGTGGTTTGGACGACCGGCTCGCGCGTGCGGCGGTACGACTGGTATTCCGATGCTCCCTACGAGGAAGAGCTGGCAGTCACGCCTGAAGCGGTCGACATGTCGCGCTTCGATGCCGGCACCGTCCAGGTGCTGGACGGCCACCGCGTGTATGGTGGCGTTGCTTCGATTATCGGCATCGCGATTCGTGCCAGCATCGAGAACGGGGAAGGGCGTGCAACGCTGCGACTGTCTACCCGCCCTGAGATGGCAGGCATCGTTGCCGACATCCGAGCCGGCATCATCCGTTCGATCAGCTTCGGCTACAACGTCACCAAGTACGAGATCACTCGCGCCATCGACCGCACCGACGGCGTGAACATGGCGCTGTACCGCGCAGTCAGCTGGCAGCCCTACGAGATCAGCTTTGTCACCGTCCCTGCTGACGCTGACGCCAGCACGCGCAGCCAGCCCGCCAACGGCGTGCACTGCGAGTTCACCACCCGGGCGCCCGCCCATTCGTTTGTTCCACCATCACAGGAAAACCCTATGCCTACTTCCCAGTCGGGCGCACCGAACCCAGCGCCTACCGATGCAACCCGAAACGCTGCACCGGCGGCTCCAGCGCCGGCGCCGGCCGGCGCTGCACCATCGGCCGCGCCAGCTGGTGACGATGCGGCAGCCCGCGCGGCCACCGAAGCCGCGACGCGTGCCGCTGACATTACCGAAATGTGCACCCGTCACGCTGTCGGCCACCTGGCCGCCGGCCTGATCCGCAGTGGCAACTCGGTCGACCAGGCGCGCGCTGCCGTGCTGGAAGAGCTGGCGCGCAACGATGCCGCCGCCGGCGGCCACCAGAATACCCGCATCCAGACCGTCACCGACGAGCACCAGGTGCGCATGGCTGGCATCGAAGAAGCGATGATGCACCGCATTCACGTCGGCACCACCCTGACCGACAACGGCCGGCAGTACCGCGGCATGAGCCTGCTCGAAATCGGCCGCGACTTCCTGGAAGCACGTGGCGTCAATACCCGCGGGCTGGACAAGATGCGCCTGGCTACGGACATCCTGCACTATCGCTCGGGCATGCACGGCACCAGCGACTTCGCCGCGATCTTCGCCAATGTGGCGAACAAGCGCATGCGTGGCGCCTACGAAGAAAACCAGGGCACCTACACCCAGTGGGCCCGCCGCGCGCCGAATGCGCCCGACTTCAAGAACATCAATATCGTCCAGCTGTCGGGCGCGCCTGAGCTGCTGCGCACCAACGAACACGGCGAGTTCCAGTACGGCACGATGAAGGATGCCGCGATGAACTACGCGCTGGTGACCTACGGCCGCATGATCTCGTTGACCCGCCAAGCGATCATCAACGACGATCTGCGCGCCTTCGAGCGCCTCGTGAGCGCATTCGGCGCGAGCTCCAGCCGCCTGGAAAACCGCCTGGTCTACAGCCAGCTGACCGGCAACCCGACCATGGGCGACGGCAAGGCGTTGTTCCACGCGGACCACAATAACCTGGCGACCGGCGGCAGCTCGGCGCTGCAGCTGTCGGCCCTGAAGGCGGCCCGCACTGCGATGCGCAAGCAGAAGGGCCTGGCGAACGAGGAGCTGAACCTGGCGCCGAACTTCCTGATCGTTCCAGCCGCGCTCGAGCAAGACGCTTACCAGCTGACCAGCGCGAACTACGTTCCGGCCAAGCAGGCCGATGTCAACGAGTTCCGTGCCGGCGGCCGCACCGCAGTGGAGCCGATCGTGGAACCGATCCTGGATGCTGCGAGCGAAGCGTCCTGGTATCTGGCCAGCAACAACAGCCAAGTCGACACCGTCGAGTACTGCTACCTGGACGGCGCCGAAGGTCCGGTTATCGAAAGCCAGGCTGGCTTCGAGATCGATGGCGTCACCTGGAAGTGCCGCCTCGACTTCGCTGCTGCGGCCATCGATTTCCGCGGCCTGCAGAAGGGCGCGGGCGCGTAAGCGCCTGTTCCTCAACCACCTGATTAAGGAAAGAACATGCGTAACAAAATTAAGAAAGGTAACGTCATCAGCGTTATCGCTCCCGCATTGGTCCTCAGCGGCCAGGGCGTGCTGGTTGGCGCGCTGTTCGGCGTGGCCACCGGCGACGCGCTGCAGGGCACGCCGGTCGAGATCGACCGTGAAGGCGAGTTCGAACTCAAAGCGCTCGGTACCGATACTGCCAACCAGGGCGCGAAAGCGTACTGGGACAACACCAACACCCGCATCACCACCACGGCAACCAACAACACCCTGGTTGGCGCCTTCACGGCTGCCAAGACCGCGTCGGACAGCATCGCTCGCGTGCTGCTGGACGGCGTCGTCCGCTAACCGTCGCCATGAATTTCGCTGCCCTTGAAGCCGCCGCGAACGTCGCCGTGCTGCGTCACCTGGCCAATGCCCAGGTGGTCGTCGCCGGCGCCGCCGTGCCCGGCATTTTCGATTGCCCATCCAGCGTGGTGGATATCGGTATCGGGGTGGCGGACGTGAGCCCGACCGTGAAGGTTGCCAGCTCGGTACTCCCGGCTGACCCGGTCGAGCAGGAGATCACCATCAACGGCGTGCCGTACATCGTGCTCACGGCCAGCCCGGATGGTACCGGCATGACGGTGCTGACCGTGGGCCGGACGCAATGAGGACCGCGTTCGCGACCATTGTCAGCGCTGTCATCGCGCAGCTGTCCGCCGCGCCTGCTGTGTGCGAAAAAATTTACCGAGCAACGGGCAGCGTCGTTCCCGACCAGGTCGACCTCGCGATCAACGTGGAGTTCGGGCGGGCGCTGCCGGCGGCTGGCGCAATTGCCGGCGCCCCAATCGATTGGCAGTCCACCATCAGCGTCGACTGTTTCGCGCGGAGCTTTACCGAGAGCGGCGACCTCGCGGTTGACCCGCTGCTGTTCGCGGTGTTCGAACGCTTGGCCCAGGACCCGACGCTGGGCGGCCTGATCGGCGATCTCGCTGTCGCCGGGGTCGAGGCCGAAAACTCGGTCGAAGGAAAAAAGACCGGATGGGTGCGGATCACGTACGTGGCCGACCATCGAACCAACAACTCAACCCTGAACTGACATGACCGACATCACCAAGCCGGAAAGCCGGCCGATTCCCCCGCTGCCTGGCGGCGGCTCCTGGAGCTTCGACGAAGCCGCCTGGGAATGGATCTCGAACGACGCTGCACCTGCTGAGCAGGTTGCTGTGACCCCATCCGAACTGCAGGAGTAACGATGCCCCGCAAGATTAAGAATTCAGTCGTCACGGCCAAGGTCCAGACCACCGCTGGCGTCGATGCCGCCCCGACCGGCGCGGCCAATGCGATCCTGATCAAGGACGTATCGATCACTGCGCTCGACGCCCAGAATATTCCGCGCGACGTGATCCGCGGTTCGTTCGGTGGCAGCGAGCAGCTGGTCGGCCCGGCGAGCGTCAAGCTCAGCTACTCCGTCGAGCTGGCCGGCTCCGGCGCCGCTGCCACGCCGCCAGCCTGGGGCGTGTTGATCCAGGGCTGCGCAGCTGGTGAAGGCGCACTGACCACACCGCCACGCGTCGAATATAGCCCAGTCTCGACTGGCCTGAAGGCGCTGACCCAGTACTACTACGATGACGGCGTGCTGCACAAGCTGATCGACTGCATGGGCAACTGCACGCTGTCGGCGAAGGTCGGCGAGATCCCAACGCTCGCGTTCGAATGGACCGGCGTGAACGGCGGCATCGTGACCGGCAACCCATCCGGCGTCACCTACACCGCTTGGAAGAAGCCGGTGCCGATGACCAAGGCCAACGTGATCGACATCACGCTGGGCGCTACCTACAGCGCCGGAGCGCTGTCAGGCGGCACGCAGTACTCGAGCACCGGCCTGGAGCTGAACTTCGGTAACGCGGTGAACTTCGACGCCATGCTGAGCAACGAGACGGTCGACATCACCGACCGCGATTCGTCCGGTTCCATCGAGCTCGAACTCGACGCCGCGCAGGAAGTCGCGATGATGGCCGACGTCGTGGCAAACGTCACGCGCAGCCTGGCCATCACCATCGGTACCGCGGCGGGTAATAAGGCAATCGTGTTTGCCCCGAACGTGCAGCTGGTGAATCCGAAGAAGGTCGACCGCAACGGCAAACGCCTGATCGGCTTCGATACGCGCTTCGTGCCGACCGCAGCTGGTAACGACGAGTGGAAGATCGTCACCCTGTAATTCAATCCATCTAAAAAGAAAGAAGCACCGTCATGGCATTCAAACTCGTAAAACGCGAAAAGCTCCCGGTCCAAGTCAAGGGCCATATCAGGGGCGAGGATGGCAAACCTGTCCCGTTCGATTTCACGTTGCATTGCATCCGCCTCAGCCAGGCTCAAGTCCAGGCCGTCTTGGAAGACAAAGACGAGTCGGTGACTGCGTTCATCCAGCGCGTTGCGATTGGCTGGGAAGGCGTTCTGGATGATCAAGGCAATCCGCTCGACTTTACCGGTGAAAGTCTCGCCGATGTGCTGGAGCAGCCTGGCCTGGCTTCGGTGTGTTCCAAAGCGTATCTCAGCAATATCGGTGCTGTCGCAAAAAACTGATTGAGGCCGCGCGCTTTTACGCGCGCGGCGACTTGTGTCTCAAGGAATTTTTGGGCCTTCCCGCGGATGAGCCTAAGTCAGAAATAGAAAACGGACTCGCCTTGATGGGCTTGTACATCGAAGGCAGTCTGGAACTCGGGGCGGATGAGTTCTGGCTATGGCCGGAAAACGAGGAGGCATTTCTCTTCTGGCTCGACTTGCAGACTCAGTGGAATGTTGGGAGTGCCGGCCCCGTCGGGCTCAATTATGCCGGTGTCGATGTTTGTCTTCGACGCGGTGATATACGCCCTCGTGACAGAAATCGAATCTTTAGGCTAATGCAGGCAATGGAACGCGCAGCCCTGGACGAATGGGCTCAGCGTCGCAACTCTTAGAACAGGCAAAACATGTCATTGGTAGGCGGATCGCGGGCCGAAATTATTATCGACGTAAACGGAACGCGCGAGGCGCGCCGTGACATCGAAAGTGTTGGTGATTCGATGGGCGGCATGGGCGCCAAGATCGGCGCACTCGCGAAGTCGGTCGGTGCGCTTGCCGTCCTGGCCGGCGTCGCCGCTTTCGGTTCTTGGATCAAGAGTGCGATCGACGCAACCGACGCTGCCAGTGACTTGTCCCAGAAGACCGGTATCGCGATTAAGGATCTCGCCGGCCTGGAGCTTGCGTACCAGATGGGCGGTCTGGAAGCTGATGCGTTGACCAGCACTCAATCCAAACTGTCGAAGGCCTTGGTCGACGGCAGCGAGGGCCTGGAAAAACTCGGAATCAAAGCGCGCAACCTGGACGGCAGTCTGAAAAGCAATAAGCAAGTGATGTACGAGCTGGCCGACCGCTTCGCCGGAATGGAGGATGGGGCTCAAAAAACAGCGCTGGCGATGTCGATATTTGGCAAGTCCGGCGCGGACATGATCCCGATGCTCAACGGCGGCTCTGAGGGAATGCGCGAGCTGGACGAGATGGCCAGCAAGCTCGGCCTCACCCTAAGTGATGAGGCGGTCGAGCAGGCCGGCGCCTTCAACGATACCCTCGACCTGCTGATGCTCGGTGGCCAGGGTGTGGCACGCGGTATCGCAGCTGAGCTGCTGCCGACCCTCAGCAGCCTCGCCGGCTCCTTTCTGACTGCGATGACCGAAGGCGATCGTCTCAAGACTGTCGGGCAGCTAATCGCAGGTGTGTTCAAGGGCATATACACGTTGGGGGTACCAGTTGTCCAGATGTTCTCGACGATTGGCAAGGTCATTGGCGGATTCGCTGCGATGGCCACTACCAATCTCACTGGCACGATTGAGGTGCTGAAGAAGGTAGCCGGCGGCGATTTCACAGGGGCGTGGGACACCATCAAGAAAACATCCGCCTCAACCTCGGCCATGGTGATCGATGTAGGAACCGACATCGGGAAAGGCTGGTCCGGAGCCTGGGACGGCGTCGTCAATGTTTGGGCCGATGGCGGTAACAAGATCGTAGACACCATGGTTGGTATCAAGCGTCATGCCACCGTCGTCGGGCAGAGCGCGGCTGATGTAGCAAAACAAGCCACGGCGGCTGCCAAGGAACAGGATGTCCAGGCAAAGATTCTTGCAGAACTTTCGGGGGTTACCTCGACTTATATGGAAGACCTCTCGCGCCTTGATGGTATGCGCCGTAAGGGGCTCGTCACCGAGGAGCAATATGTCGACCTGGTCACCCAGTTAATCGCGAAGCAGCCGGGCGCGAAGAAGTTGATGGATGAGACCGCGAAGGAAACCGAGGAATATGCAAAAGCGATTCTGACTGCAAACGATGCACTCGACAAAGACCTGAGCGCGATAGCAAAGCAGGTGCAAGCACAGAGAGAACAAAGCGCGGAGATCGGCTTGACTACTTCGGCGCTCGCCGAACTTGAAGCAGAGAGGATTGACAGCCTGGCGCTTCGCAAGGAGGAAGAGGCGGACATCGCAGAGGGACTCGATTTGACGGGTCGCATGGCTCAAGGCTACCGCGACCAGGCTGCTGCTTTACGCGAACTAGCGGCGGAAAAGCGATCGGGTGCTCAAAAACAAGTAGTGGCCGACAATGCAAAGACGGCTAGCGAAGAGTGGAAGCGCGCGGCCGATTCGATTGAGCAGTCGCTGACCGATGCGCTCCTGCGTGGTTTCGAATCCGGTAAGGGCTTCGGCAAAAACCTGGTCGACACGGTCAAGAACATGTTCAACACCCTGGTGCTGCGCCCGATCATTTCGGCAGTAGTTAATCCGGTTGCTGGAGCGGTGACTGGCGCGTTGGGCATGAGCGGCACTGCCTCGGCCGCGACTGGCGGGGGCGGGCTTGGTGGTACGGTCGGCACTCTGGGCGCGCTCGGGTCGCTGACATCCGGAGTTGGCCTGCTTGGTGCCGGCGGCCTCGGGCTGCAGGCTGGGTTTGGCGCATTGATGTCGAGTGGCCTGGCCGGTATCAGCGGAGCAGTGTCTGGTGGCGTTGCGGCAATTGGCGCCGGAACGGCTTCGAGCATCGCAGCAGGCATTGGGACCATCGCTGGTGCGCTTGGTCCGATCGCCCTTGGCATCGGTGCTGCAGTGGCGATCTGGAAAAAGTTCGACACGTCGGGCACGAGCCATACTGGTGGTGCATCGAGTGCATCGTCGGCCGGTATCAGCACGATCAAGGCTGAGTCGCTGGGCTTCCAGCACACGAAGGTCTCAAACGAGGTCAACGGCATGACCGCGCAGCTCGCATCGGGCATCGTGAGCATCCTCGATAGCACCGCGCTCGCTTTCGGCAAGACGGCTGGCTATTCGGCCGCGACAGCGTTTGCTGACGACACAAGTAAAGACGGGGCCTGGGGGGCGCTGTTGGTCCAGAAGATGGGGCAGACGGTCCTCGACTGGAACTCGACGCGTACCTCGAAATGGGCGCCAAAGGAGTTTGCCGACGGCGAGAAAGGCCAGGCACAATACTTGGCTGCGCTTGGCTCGTCTGTACGCACGGCGCTGAACTCGATCGGGCTGCCAGACTGGGCTCGTACCATGCTCAACGGGATCGCGTCCGACGCGTCGCTCGAAGACCTGGCCAAAGTGGTCGAGCAGATCAACGCAACGCAGTCGGCCCTGTCGGCGATGCGGGCGCAGTTGGTCGGCTTCTCCAGTCTGAGTGACACGGCCGTGAGCGCACTGATGGCGGCATCAGGCGGGATCGACAAGCTGTTCTCGAACGCGAGCGCGTACTACGACGCCTTCTACACCGAGGCCGAGAAGAATGCATCGGCCAGCCAGCAGATCGCCAAGGCCCTCGCCATGGTGAACCTGCAGATGCCCGCCAGTCGCGACGGGTTCCGCGCCTTGGTCGAGGCGCAAATGAAGCTTGGCACCCAAGGTGCTGAGGCGGTCTCCGTCCTGCTGGGCGTAGCCGGTGCGTTCGCACAAGTGACGCCGGAGGGGCAGGCGGCCATCGTCGACTTGGACTCGTACCGATCAGCACTGACCGAGGCCTACAACGCGGAATCTCAGGCGCTGCAGGCAACCATCACCCGCATGGGGTCCTTCGCTTCCAGCTTGCGCGAGCTGCGCAACAGCGCGCTACTGGGCAGCTTGTCGCCACTCACCCCTGCGCAGAAATACGCCGAGGCAAAGTCGCAGTACGAAGCGGTGCTCGCTGCAGCCCGAGGCGGCGACGAATCGGCGCAGGGGCGGTACCAGGATGCGTACACCGCCTTCTTGGAGGCGTCGCGAATCGTGAATGCCAGTAGCCTCGGCTATACGCGCGACTTCGAATACGCTCAGGCGGCTACCGAAGAGGCGGCTAAGTGGGCTGAGGCGCAAGTCGACGTCGGCCAGGCTCAACTCGATTCGCTCAAGGCGTCGGTCTCAGGCCTGATCGAGGTGAACAAGTCGGTGCTGTCGGTGCGCGAAGCGATTCAGCAGTTGAATGCGGCCATGGGCAAGAACACCGCCCCGCTGACCGCGGTGGCGCCGCCGGTGAACACGCCAATCCCGTACAGCTCATACGGCACCTCCAACACCGAAGCACTGGTGGCGGCAGTTAAGTCGCTGTCTTCGGAAAACGCGATGCTCAGGGCAGAACAGCGTCAGCAGACGGGTGACCTCATCCGGGCTGTGCAGGGTTCC
>Ga0265798_10007052_pt1 | contig 14632 bp, 20 predicted proteins | sample P3T30metagenome_FD_192430 | JGI IMG/M metagenome (GOLD analysis project Ga0265798, IMG submission 192430) | Plant litter microbial communities from East Loma Ridge, Irvine, California - P3 T30 | ecosystem: Environmental > Terrestrial > Plant litter > Unclassified | place: USA: California... | reverse complement strand
CCTCACTCCCTCACTTTCTCTCTCTCTCTCTCTCTCTCACACACACACACACACTTTACTCCCGACATACAACTACAACAGCAAACATACCATACGTGCAAGACAAGTCTTCATATCTCATAAGAATAAGTCCATCTACTTGCGCAAAACAAAAAAAAATTATATACCCGAACAACGCCCTAAACTCAACGCAAGTCGTTGTGTTTATGTCGTAACAAAAGATAAAAAAGGAGACAGGTTACAGCAGGGACAAAGATTGCCCAACAATAATAACAACAACAACATCATTGTCATCAACAAAAACAACAACAACGACAAAAGAGCCAACCTCCCAGCCTGATCGACACCGCTTTTCCACTATTCTTTGCAAAGAGTTTCCAGCCCACAACACCTTTCCAAGCTGCCCATCACCACCACGACCGCTGCCCGTTGGGCGGAAACGACATCGACATCACCTTTGAAAGCCACCATACCACACCACAACTCGTTGCTAGAGAGGCATCAGAGGGCGTAGAGATAGTCTTCATCATTGCTTCTTTCCAGGCTTCACATCAAAGCGGACCTCCAAGCCTACATATGCGGGGCCGGTCGTGCACGGAAAAAAATCAAAAAGCAAAGGCCTATCGCGTCTTCTTGATCTCTGTGGCCCAGCCCTCGATGCCTTCGCCCTTGCTGCCGACGGGAATACCCAAGTTGACATTTTCCATGCCCTTGGTATCCTTCAAAAACTCATGACCTGCCATTCCACCAGCATTGGCCCGATCGACCGGCAAAAGTTCCAGCATGGGCAACAAGAAATCGGCAATCTTCTTACTCTCCTCCGAGCTGAAATGATATTTCTCATGAAGGACGTCAGGAAGGGCCCAGTGTCGTAATCGATGGATGTTTCGAAGTTCGCCTTTGCGGTTGAATATCTCTTGCGACCACTTGCCCGACATGCAGAGGCCTTTGGGGAAGGTACCGAGAAGTTCGATAATTTGGGCAATGTGGTCGTCATCCTTGCCGTACTTTGTGCCAGACTGTGGGTCGAACAAGTAATCGCCAGTTATCAATTCAAATGTCTATTACAGAGTTAGTTGATTGATGTGATGGTTGCGTGACTTGAAGCGTACCATTGCAGCCATGCTCCAAACATCTGTACTGGCACCCCATTTGCTGCCCAAAATAACTTCTGGTGATCTATACTGTCTCGTTTGAATATCGTTTGTAAAATGATGCCCAACCCAGCACGCGTTTCCAAGATCGGCAATCTTGACTGAGATGGTCTCGAAAGCGTTCTCGGCTTGCTGTTCGGCTTCTGATTTACCGTGCGAACTGCTAGGCTTGTCGAGGCTAATACCGGATACCTCCTTAGTAAGTATATCACTACCGTGGGTCAGTCAACCAAAAATAAATGAATAAAGAGGCTCAGCACATGTGACTTACGCAGTCTTCTCTCGTTGCTTTTGTGCGTCGTCCTCGTTTCCGGACTTGATACCGAGTCGTTCTGCCATGGACAGGCTGGGTCCGGATGACGGAGTTGCTAAAGCACCACTCATTACGACACCGTCTGAAGAAGAAGGAGGACTCGGGACAGTCGTGGGGGAGTCTTTACCTGTACCCTCACTCATAACCTTGTTGAGGCTTTGTGTGCTTCCGGGGAAGCTGGAGAGCTCGGCATGGTTGAAGCTCGCGTTGAGCGGACTTGGTAGCGGCTGGCTGCCTGTGATGAGGGTCCTCCGCCTCCGCCTGCCGTTTCTAACGCTGTCCTCGCCATCTTTCTTCTTTGGCTCGTCTTTTACATATGTCCTCACAATCTGTTCGACGTCGCCAATCTCAATGAGGACATTTTCGGGCTTGAGGTCGGTGTGGATGATGCCGCACTCGCGGTGGAGGTAGTCGAGTCCCAGCAGGACCTGCTTGGTGATTTGCTTGACGAGCGGCATGGGTATGCCGCGGTGGTTCCATCTCTTGATCAGCCCCAGCAGGTTCTCTCCCAGCACTTCAAAGACCATGCAGACGTGCACGCCGTTGGGGCCCTTGTGGTTGAAGGAATCGAGCAGACTGACGACGTGTTTCCGGCCGGGGTGGTCCTTGTTTGCGTCGACGACCTTTTTGAGCAGTTTGATCTCGTCGAGGGCGGTCTCGGTGTAGTGGGCGGCGGAGCGCACGACCTTGAGGGCGACGTGCTTGCCGTTTGTGTTGTCTCGCGACAGCCAGACGGTGGAGAAATGGCCCCAGCCGAGCTTGCGCACAATGGTGTACTTGCCGTCCTTGTACTCCTCACCCACCTGGACCGGGTGGTAGCCGCCCTTGCAGTAGTCCTCCGAGTCTTCCTCGTCGGCAGTGTTTTCGGCCTCATCGACCGACGATGACGACGAGTCGGGTGAGTGGCTCATCTGGTTTCCGTACATCTTGTGTTGGGCGAGGGGCGAGTTTGTATTCTGCACACTGCGGGGTTGGGGTCAGTATAGGATGTGGACATGCAGGCAGAGCCTCTTGGGACAGAGCATGGGTGCGCGCAGGAAAATAAGTGCAGTGGGGGCGGGCAGCAGCGGGCGGGTGACGTGATGGGTGGTGGTGTGGTTTAGCGGACGTACTTGTAGTGAAAGGACGGCGTCGAGCCTGACGGCGAAGTGTTCTGGGCGCCTTGGTTCTCCGACGTGATGATGGGCTTCAGGTCCTGGCCCTTCCGTCGCTTCTTGCCTCCGTTGCTGTTTGCAGCGTTTGCGACCTGCTTGGCCTTGTTGATGGCCGCCTTCTTCATGTCGGTGCCATTCATGTTGGCTTCCCCCGCCACGCGGTGGGCTGGGCGGTGGGCGGGACTGAGGCCTCGAGGGGTGCTGGGTGCTGGGTGCTGGGATGCGGTGTGCGGTCAGGCGCTCCGGACGCGTTGGGCAGCGCTCATGGGCAGGAGGTCGGATACGGCTTCTAGCAGTGAAATCTGGCAGACGCTGGCGCCGTGTGGCTGTTGTCGCACTGCCCTGCGATTTCTTCAATTGCTGGAGATGGGCTTAGCGCTCCCCTCGCCAGCCTGTCGCTGTGCGGGCTGCTGATTGGTGGCTGCGTGGGGGTCTGATTGCACCGATGCGAATACCTGAGACGCGGGCGGGCGACGGGCAGAAGACAGCAAGTAGAAGAGTGAGAAGAAGAGAGAAGAAAAAACACGCACACACAGGACGTCAAGTTGTAGCTTGGGTAGATGCGCGATTTGTGCACCTGGTCTGGGGACGGCGGATGACGGAAAGCTGAAGGGCTGCCCTGATGTGTGCTGCGCGTCCAGAGCCCCCGGCAGGAAGCAAGCCAGACGGGTTTATGACATCAGACGACGGCTCCTTCAAGCTAGAAATAGTTGCCTGCTACCACTTTAGTCTCTGCCTCTAGCAAAGCCCGCGACCCAGAAAGGAGCGCCAACAGTCTGTGAGCCTGTGTGGTCTTTTGCCCGGCATTGCCTGTGGCCGAGGCGGTCGAGCAACAGACCGCAACACGTGCGCCTCGAATCACGCCCACAGGTACCGGCACCGTCACAGAGGGAGGAGGATACATGTTCATTCCAAGCTTCCTCAGCAGGCCCCCTGTTATGCTCACGCCATGCCCCCACGGTAGGAGCCGCTGCCAACGCCCCCCTCCAAACAGGAGCATCATCCCAGGTCTGAGAAAGAACGCCCCTCGATATAATACATGTAGACTACAATACCCCTACCCGTGACCGTACCCTCGCTATGCAAAAACTGTAAAACACCCAACGCAAGTCTGTGCCACCTGAGCTGCAACTCATGCCCAAATCAACCGCTTGCACGTCCGCAGTGGGCCCATTTACTTGGCCGAAACCGCCGCCATCCACTTTTGCTCGTCCTTTTTGTCAAAGTGCAACAGCATGCCCAGCACGGGTATGAGCTGCTGCTGGTACTTCTTGTCGCGCTGTTCAAGGAACTGCAGCAGCACGTTCTTCAGATACACATAGTCGACTGCCTCCGCAACAGCCCCGCCGCCCTTGGGCGTTGGAGACGCAAGTCGCGACCGCGTCGATTCGACCGACGATCTTGACGATTGAGCCATGGACTCTGGGCCCCGTGCTTTCATCGTTCGCAACTCGTCCGACATTGCCTAGGTGGATTAGTATAGGTCCCGAACAAGGAAAAACATCATACAAGTCCATACCTTGCTGGACTTCTGGAGCTTCTCCAACCTGCTCTGAGTCTCGTCGAATGCACGCCGCAGCTCGCCCTTCTCCTTCTCGAGTTCGTGTGCCTGCTTCTCGCTTTCGTCCAAGGCGTCCCGCAGCTGGCTCATGGCTAGTCTGACCTCAGAAGCCTCCTCGCTAGCTTGTGCCGCTCGTTTTTCAAGATCCTCGCTTTGCTTGCGCAGCTCCTTCTCTGCAGCCACAAGGTCTTCCTTGTCTTCTACAGCACGTGCCTGTGCACGCTCGGCATCACGCACCTTCTGCTTCAACTCTTCGAGCTCGCGAGCCCGACGGCGGCTGAATGTGCTGGCCTGCTCTTCAGCGCGCTCACGCTCTTCGATGGCGACATCGAGGCGCTCTTGCATCTCGCGTACACGCGCGTCCGCCCGCCCTTGTGCGTCATTCAGGAGCCTTCTCATCGTCTCAGCCTCGCGTCCGCGCTCGCTCAACAATCGATGTGCATCTGCGAGCTCTTCTTCCAAGCTCTCGCTCTTGGCCCGCACTTCCTTCATCTGCGTGCTGATTTCTTGCGTCTGGTCCTGCATGCTGTTCATGAGGTCTTGGGCGCTTGCATACTGAGCAGATTTTAGCTGTATGTCGTCACGCAGGCTTGCTGCTTCGCGTGTAACCTTGGCAACCTCTTCCTCGAGCTCGTGTATCTTCTTGCGCGATGTCTTGAGCTCGTCTTGCGCCTTTGCCAAGTCTTTCGTCAGCTTGTCCCGGCTTTCAATGACATCCTTTCGCTCCGTCTCGGCATTCTGGACGTCTCGCTGCATCTTCTTGTTGCTCTCTTCCAGCGCTAGCCTTTGGCTGGTCTCCTGCTTGATCTTCTCGTTGAGCGTCTTGATAGTATTCTCCTTGGTGGATAACTGGGAGCGGAAGTCGGCAACATCAGACTTGAGATCTTTTTCACGGCTTTCCAGTTTGCGAACCTCGGCCGTCTTAGTTGCGAGCTCGTCCTTGGTAGTGCGTAGCTCGGCAACCTCTTTGCGCAAGGAGCTCAGTTCAGGCTGTGCCTTTTGCAACACCTCCCTCATGTCAGTCAGATCTTTAAAGCGAGACGCGGCAAGCTTCTCAGCGATTGACAGATCGGTCTGGAGCGACTCGGCCTTGGACCTGAGTTCGCTGAACTCGGCAGTCAGTGCTTCCCGCTCTTGCTCAGAGGATTCGTTCGCTGCCTTGTTCGTCTTGAGCTCTGCAATTTCAGCTTCGAGTTTAGTTAGACTCTCCTGCAGCGCTGTCTTCTCGGTCTGCAGTTGCTTGACCTTGTCCTTGGCCTCGGTATGCTCAAGGCCGTAGTCGAGGAGATCTTGGCGCAAGGTATCAATCTCTTCTTGCAGGTCCTCTTGGTCCTTGGCCTTCTTTCGGAGTAGATCAATCGACGATGCCTTCTCAGCAACCTCGCTCTGCAGCGTCTCGATCTCTGTCACCTTTTCTTCCAAGTCGGATCTGAGCTGCGCCACGTTCTTCAGGGCTTCCTCCAGCTGGGATGGCGAGAATTCTGCATCACGGGGACTGAGCAGTCCTTCGGCGTCTCCTGCTTCGCTTGGAGTAGCTTCTGGAGTCAATGCCCCGCTGGCCTCGGCCCCCTTTCCGCCCTTCTTGTTCTTCTTGTTGCGGTTCCTCTTCTTCGCTGACGCACTCTGTGAAGCTTGGGTAGGGGTAGGTGGGGGTTGCAGGCTAGACTCGGCCTTGGCTGCCGGCTTCTCGGTGTTTGCTTTTGCCAAATCCTTCTTTGCTTGCTCGAGTTCGACCAGAGTGCTGTCACGTTTTGCCTCTGTAGTCTTGAGCTGTTCGCGGACTTTGCTGAGCAGCCCGTTCATGGTCTCGACCCGCTTTTCACTCTTTGCATGCGTGTCACGCAACTGTGAAAGTTCGGCGTGAAGCTCCTCGACGCGGCGCTTAAGAGCTTGAATCTGGTCGTCTTCGACAAGTCTCTCGCCCTTGTCGGCATGCAACTCGTCCAACTCCTTGGATGTAGTCCTCAGCTTCTCCTTGAGCTCCCCAATCGCAGTCTCGTTTTGTTTGTTGTTATCCTTGTGCTTGCGTAGCTCTTCCTCTGCCTTTTCGGCACGCGTTGTGAGATGTTCGATGATACTATTGAGTTCCTTTTCACGATCGTCGGCGTCTTTTTGTAGCCGTTGGTGGGTGTCCTTGAAAGAATTCAGATCGTTCGAAGCAGTCTCCAGGTTTTGCATAAAAGACTGAGCCGATTCTTGCGCAGTCGAAAGCTCTTCCTTGAGCGACCTGTTCTCTTCCTCCAGCTTTTCGACCTTCTCCACGCTCTCCTCGAGCTGTGATTGTAAGCGGGGTAGCTCGGTATCGTAGGAAAAGAAGTCTTCGGTTTCTTCGGTAGTGGCAGTCTCCTTGGACGCTTTGGACGCGGAGGAAGGTGCAATGGACTCGGTCTGTGTAGAGTCGTCCTGTGGAGTCTCGCTGCTGGCCGGGGCTTGCGACTTGAGAGTCTCCACCTCTTCCGAAGCCTCCTTTGCGCGCCTCTCCGCATCTTCCAGCTTCTTGTTGAGCTCGTCACGCTCCTTGGAGACACGCTTGAGTTCCTCCATGAGCATGTCGCTTTTGACGTTTAGTTGGCCCAAATATTCGACAAATGCGCCAGTGTCGGTGATGGAAGTAAGGGGCGTGTATTCGCGTAGCGAGCTTTCAAAGGCATCAATGGCGCCAACTCTGGCATGTGCGATGCGGTACGACCGAAGTAGTTCTACCAATGGGATTAGCTTGGCGCATTCACTTTGGGTACCGTGTGCCTTCAGATGGAAGCTACGCACCCGTGTATTTAGGTTCTAGTTTGTCCAGTCTGCGCAACCGTTGTTTGATCTCGGGCGGGATTTCTGGTGGCTGTTCTGGCTTCTCCTCTACTTTGGCTGGCACAGCCTCTTCGTCTTTCTTGCCATCGGCACTCTCGGCGGTGGCATCAGCAGGTGACGCCTCCTCCTTTGGTTGCGGTGTCGCTGCCGGACTCGGCTGGTCATCTTCCTCTCCTATGACAAACTCCGGGTCGAATTCGGACGGATCGGGGCCTTTGCCAGCTGGCGCAGCCTTGCTGGAGTCGGCATCTTTGGACCGCGCAGCTCGGGTCGCGGGCGAAAGGGTGCGTGAACTAGAGCGTCGCGCTGAAGAACTGGATCGCGACGGGGTAGTGGGTTGGGTGGCTTTCTGGCGGGCTTGCTCTTCTGCTATCCTCGCGTCTATGGCTCCCCGAAGGCGCTGTGTCCAAGATCAGCTTCACTATCATGCAACTTCAATGTGTGCCCTCGGTACCTGGAACATGGTGACGATATTCTATGAAATTACAAAAAGGAAGAAAAAGACATGGGGCCTGAGGACAGGTAATAATTTGTCCTAATTGTACATGTAAGACCGAAACGTTGGTTGGAAGTGAACACTATTCTGACACGTTCTGGGGTTTGAACGGGGGGGGGGCCTTTAGCACCGATGCATGTCACCCACCGATGGTCCCGCTAGGATCAGCCTTCGGTAAACTAGTCAAATCCCAACTTTTTCTCTCCCACCACCGTCTTCCCCACCACAACAACACAAGGCCAATCTTGCGCAATGGCAAACGTGGAGATTTCGCTGCCACTGCCCGTCCTGCCCGAGGGCTGGGCTGGTGAGAAGGACTTCAAAGCCATCGGCCAGCTGAGCGAGGCAAACGACCGCAATATTGAGCCTGTTGGCCCGCACTTCCTGGCCTATGCCCGCAGAGTACGTTTCTGAGTTGACGACATTGGTGTGCATCACTAACGATGGCTCTTTTTGTAGAAGCGACACAAGCGCACCTTCTCCGAAGACGACCGCATCCAGGCACAGGCCAATGTCAAGAGCGTCGAGGAGGACGACCCCGATGACGTTGACGAGCCCGAGGACCCGCTGCTGCTGCAACGTGAGGCTAAGGACTGGAAGGTGAGGCTGATGTCGCTTTGCCAACCATATGTCTCCTACTAATACCCCATCAGTCCCAAGATCACTACGCTGTGCTCGGCATAACCCGCTACCGATGGCGCGCTACGGATGACCAGATCAAGCGCGCACACCGCAGGAAGGTGCTCAAGCACCACCCCGACAAGAAGGCAGCCAAGGGCGGAACCGAAGACGACCAATTCTTCAAGTGCATCCAAAAGGCCCACGAGGTTCTGTCCGACCCAGTTCGCAGGAGGCAGTTCGACTCGGTCGACGAGGGCGCCGAGGTTGAGCCACCTTCCAAAAAGGAGACGCAAAAGGGCAACTTCTACAAGCTCTGGGGCAAGGTTTTCGAGGCCGAGGGACGCTTCTCCAACAAGCAACCTGTTCCCAAGCTTGGCAACGACAAGAGCACCAAGGAGGAGGTCGAGCACTTCTACAACTTCTGGTACAACTTTGACAGCTGGAGGACATTCGAGTACCTTGACGAGGATGTTCCCGACGATAACGAGAACCGCGACCAGAAACGTCACGTCGAGCGCAAGAACACGGCTGCCCGCCGCAAGAAGAAGACCGAGGACACTGCACGTCTGAGGAAGTTGGTCGACGACGCATTGGCCCTGGACGAGCGCATCAAGAAGTTCCGCCAGGCCGAGCACGCACAGAAGAACAAGCGCCGTCTCGAAAAGGAGGCCGCACTGAAGCGCGAGGCTGAAGAGGCTGAGGCGAGGAAGGCAGAGGAGGCCAAGGCTGCAGCTGAGAAGGAGGCAGCTGAAAAGGCCGCCAAAGCCGACAACAAAAAGGCAAAGGAGGCTGCGAAGAACGCGGCCAAGAAGAACAAGCGTGTTGTCCGTGGTGCTGCCAAAGACGCAAACTACTTCCACGGCGCTGGAGACGCACCTGCTTCTCAGGTCGATGCTGCTCTCCACGACGTCGACCTCCTCATCACAAAGATGGACCACGAGGAATTGGCCGAGTTGACCAGCAAGCTCAACAACGTCAAGGACGCTGGCAAGATCAAGGAAATCTTCACTGAGGAGGCCCAGCGTCTCATTGGCGCTGCAAAGCTCACGCAGGGTGAGCTTAAGGCCCTGGTTTAAAAAAAATGCTGCATCTCGCGCCCACTTCTTGATAGACATGTAGACTTGACGTTGATAACGACAATTGATGCTTGCGATGCCCCGTGCCCATTCTCTTCACTCTTTGTTCGTTCTCGCTCCCCCCCTTGCAAGGCCCCCACTTCTTCACATGTGTCCGACGCATCGCGCGGGTGCTTCCGCGCAAGGGCTGGTGATGGCGGGAAGCGCGACACACGACCAAGAAGCCAAGCACTGCCGTCACCGGAACAGGCTGTCCATGAACACCTACAAAGTCGGTCTCGATCCTTGAAATCCGCCTACGACACACGCACACCTTCTCCTCAGTCTTCTACCTCTCCCTCTTGCACACTCGACTACCCCGCAAGCCGTTCCCCCGCGCCAAGGGCAGTTTTGCGACGCACAGCAGCACCGATCGTACGCAAGCCCACGCTCCAGCAAGTTTCTCGTGGGCACCCTCACTTGCACCCGGCTCGTCTGCCATTGGGCTCACCGGCAGGCCTCGTGCCCGTAATCTCATCCCGACACCACTATGAGCGCCTCCCCCACGTCCAAAGTCGGCCGACATGCCTCTCCAGCCCCCAGGTCGCTTCCTGCGAGTCCACTGGCGAGTCCGCTAGGGAGTCCGCTGCAGCATCCAAACGGCGTGAAGATTGCACAGGACGAGGTGCGGCGGCCGTCAATCCAGTTCCTGGCACACCGAAATACATCCCTACCCAGAGGGACCCCAAGGCCCCGTGAGCGACGACGGCTGTCATCGCCGCCGCCTCCGCCGTAAGTACCGGCGCGCAGTGCGCGTACCTATAAGCTTTGCCTTTGAACACATCAGCTGACCTGTTCACAGCGTCTTCCAGCCTCGTGTATCGTTTGACACGTTCGACAAGCCCGCAGACTTCATCGAGGAGAGCTCCTTCACATTGATCGCCAAGCACAAGGACTATGAGTACACCAAACGCTCACGGACCTTCTTGTGCGGCTTCGACGAGAATGAGTATTCCATATTCGCGCTGCAGTGGCTCATCAGCGAGCTAGTCGATGACGGCGACGAGATTGTCTGTCTTAGAGTAGTTGAAAAAGAAGATGCAATAGCCGGCGACCGCAGCGTAGAGACGGGACGATATCGCGTCGAGGCTGATAGGACCATGGCCGACATACAGAGCAAAAACCACGACAACAAGGCAATCAACTTGATATTGGAGTTTTCAATCGGCAAGGTCAACAAGGTCATTGACGATATGGTACGTTTTGGCTGACCACATGTACTAGGCCGCGGCTAACAGCGGACGTAGATTAACCTCTATGAACCCGCAATTCTAGTGGTCGGGACACGAGGCAAGAGTCTTGGGGGCTTCCAAGGTCTTCTTCCCGGTAGCGTCTCCAAGTACTGTTTACAACATTCGCCTGTTCCAGTCATTGTTGTCCGCCCGACATCTAAGCGTGACAAGGCAAAGAGCAAGCGCTCAAATGACCCTGACCGACAGACGTACAGGGACATCATCGCGAAGAGCGAAGGACTCCCAGATTACAACAGCCCACGCAACAGCTACTTTGCAAACGAGGACGAGGCAGCGACGCTTGCAACTGCTGCTGCTGCTGCTACTACTACTGCTGCACCTACACCCAAGCTTGTTGTAGAAACACATCCTTTGGCACAGGTCGAACATGCGCAAGACAGCGACGACGACGCAGGCACGGGAAATAGCACGCTGATTGGGGATGACCCGCGGAGTCCGGGCCCGATGATGAAGAGCCCACATTTGCAGAATCTCGACAGCCCGGAACTGAGTAGCCAGTCGAGCAGCGAGGACGAAGATGAGCAAGGCGCGCCATCAACAAAATCTGGAACAACTGCTGTAGATGAAGACGTGGGTGCGAGCGAGAAGCCGAGCGCAGGGGATGCGGATGCAGAGGCCCGAAAGAGCTCCATGTCGTATGTAGATAGTCTCACAAATGAGGCTCAGCAAAAGGCCGACGAGGCGTCTGTAGGGCCAAGGGAGTAAAGGAGGCGCATAGTCTTGTATAATACCCATTTGATATGTCTGAGATTACTGCTTGACACTTGGTGCACGGCAGCATGTGGGGAGTTTCTGGTAGACCCCAGTGATCGCCGTAATGACGTTTCGTGTGGCGGCAGCGCCCCAAGGTGCATGCGCGTTCCTGGCTGCCGAGTCTGTCCCTCAGTTGCGTAACCTTGGAATCTTACACGATCACAGAACCGTCAATGTGTCAACGTATCCTTGCCGGCTGCCGAGTCAATGGAAGCACGAATGTCTGCCACAATAACCAGGACGAACTGGCAGTAGCAATCACCAACACATAGCCACCAAACCACCACCGCCTCCCTCGCACCCGATGATTCCACCGTCCGAAGACGATTGCGACGAGTGCATGCCGGACTATGTCTTGCACCGTAGTCCCATGGCTGTCGCCATATCGGCGCTCCCTTTCATCCTTACCTTCTTCCTCGTCGCCTTTGTCGTATCTCACAAGCTGTTCCCCATCCTTTCAGGCCACGCGCATCGCAAAGCGCATCATGACGGCGCCCGGTTGCCCGGCGTGGCCTCGCGGGAGAGAGCCCCAGTCTTGAAGCAGCTCCGACCGAATGCCCGGGTCATTGCAAACATCATCTTCGCGACCAACTTCGCCCTCTCCGCCGTCTTGGCCGAGCTCATCCTGTGTGAGATTTCCAATACCGTGAACCGCGCCACCCGAACGCTCGCCCTCAAGATCACCCTGCCGTCGCTGCTGTTCCTCTTGGTCGTCGCAACCCCCGCTGTCATATTGCACTCGGTGATTTCAGGGACTGGCCTGGACATTGCCGGCGAACAAAAGGGTCGGCGTAGGGCAGCATGGGTTTTGGAGCTGTGTGGGCTGGCAGCATGGCTTGCGGGCTTCTGGTATATCGGCAGAGGGATGCTAGGCTCGTACCTGCATCAAGAGGACCAGGAGCATGATCATTCATTTAGCGAGGGCTGTCTGGAGAGGATAGGCATCATTGGCATTAGCCTGATGGCCTCGCTCGCAGGTTTCGCGGCCATATCAGCCATGTGGCACACCTTTGGCGTCAAATACCGCCCAGTAAGCTTCTTCTCCTTTTTGATCGCACACTTTCCGGGTACTAAACATTGCAGGTTTCCGAGTCAGACATTGCCCGGAAGCAAGCTGGCATACAAGCAACAAATGACATGCTCTTAGCCAAGGAGAGTCGACTTCGAGCTGTCGAACGCAAGCTTGCTGATAACCCTAGCCAAGGCTTCATGGGCCGCGTAGTAGGGTCGATTCGAGGCAACCCGGACATGCAAGAACGGAGCACGCTGCAGCTGGAGATTCAAGGCCTCGAAACTATGCGCCAGACTCTCCAGAACTCGTTGACCGTTCTGCGAGCCAGGCGCCAGTCGCAGCTTCGCTCGCATACCGCCCATGGACGCGTATGCAACATGATCTCCTACGGTTTCGCTGTGTACTGCGCGTACCGCATCGCTGCTACCACCGTCTCGACGCTGCGTCGGTTTTCCTCGCCCAACGCGAGCTTCTCTAGCAGTGATCCGATCAACAATTTCCTTGCGTTATTAGCCAAGCACTGGGACCCGACCATCGATCGAGTAGCCTGGAGCCGCACAATCTCCTTCTTGCTCTCTGGCGTCATGCTCCTCTTGTCATTCAATAGTGTCCTACAGACATTTTTCCTCTTTGCCAGGATCGTGCCTGGTCTTTTGCATCACACAAAGACGAATTTCGCTCTCATCATTTCACAGATTGCGGCAACATATGTCATCAGCTCTACATTGCTCCTCCGAAGTAATTTACCGCCCGAGATGAAGAGCAAGATTGGAGACGCATTGGGTGCACCACTGGAGCCAGGTTTCACTGAGAGATGGTTCGAAGGCTGGTTCTTGGCTGCTAGTGCAGCGACAATCATAGGACTCTGGCTTGGGAAAAGGCTAAAGGGAGGGGAATGGGACGACGATGGGGATGCAGGGGATGCAGATGTCGAAATGGGAAAGCGGAGCACGTAGTTTGTCATCTGGGTAGTGCTGCCAGCAAATCCAACATTTCCAGTATCGGGAAACCTGCAATGCCGTAATCTTTCAACATGGAGATTAGGAGACACGCTGAGCCCGATATGTTGAATGATAACAACCACCGGGCAGCTGTGCATGCGCACATATACCCGCTCCCGCTAAAGCACCCAACACCTGCGCTTGCTAAGCTACCCACATGAACCGCGTCTGGCTAAGCACGCGCCATGTGCAACATTTGATGAGGTTGACGTCGACGTTGCCCGATCCAGTGTGTTTCGCGCCGTGACGTCAGATGCAAGTGGGGCAGCTTTGGCCGATGAAAAGAGACGAGGGAGCTGCAGTCTGCTTGCGAGTACCACTACACCTACATCTAACAAATACTCGAGGTATGTAAAGACGTGAAAGGCCAAGAGCTTCGGTGGCTAATCAATGAATAGGCCTCTACCAACCGCAACGTACGCAACCCATCCATCTCCCTCACCAACCACATTGCCATCGCCAACTTCCTCCTTTGCAAACATCATACTAACAAAACCGCCCACAGTCTCCAATTCAAGTCAATCAGATCAAGTCAAACCAACCCAAACACACTACCCACACAACCAACATGTCTGCTCCCAACGCCGGCCGTCAGTCCCCCGACCCAGAGCGCCAGTCCGGTGCGCAAGCAGGTCAGACCTCCGACAACGTCAACGCACAGGGCGCTGGTCCCAAGGAGGGCGCTGAGAAGGCGAGCGACAATACAAAGGAGAGCTTGAGCTCCAACCCTGAGCACCCGCTCAAGGAGCACAGCGAAGAGACTACATCGAAGAAGGTTTAGATGGAGGGAGATGCCGTGTGTTGAGAGACGGATGGACGACGGATGACGGATGTTAAGACCTAGCTAGAGGGATGGTTAGACTAGGCAGTCTGAAGGATGATGCAAACCGAATCAAATCATAATCTTCAATCTTCAATCTTCAATCGTCGGTGTCTAGGGGCGCCTTGTGTATGCTCGATACTTGCCTCTGCAAAGGAGTGATGATATCATACCCCTCTCGTATCCCTCGCGCTTGTTCTTCACAATGTGATGTTATGGCCATGAGTATAAGTCTTTGCGCAAAATTACAGTGGCGATTGCGCAAACATGTATTGGGCAATCCGTAGTGTCGGCATCTTTGCCCTTTGACACGCACATGGCTCCTCACGCTTACGCAACCATCAAATGCCACGATCCTTGCTTCTCTGCAGCCTAGAAAAGATGCTGGTTGATACGCCCCACCAACCCCACCAAGATATTGAACATTTCCCCCCCACCACGTCCCTTGCCAACCCGCATGCTAAATCCTCGACAGCACTTTGCCAGACCATTACTGATATATTGTTTATTGTTGAACATCTTTCCATCTTCCGCTACGGGCGCTTGGGTAAGTCACAGTCGTCCATTCCTCGTA
>Ga0265798_10007051_pt1 | contig 14636 bp, 14 predicted proteins | sample P3T30metagenome_FD_192430 | JGI IMG/M metagenome (GOLD analysis project Ga0265798, IMG submission 192430) | Plant litter microbial communities from East Loma Ridge, Irvine, California - P3 T30 | ecosystem: Environmental > Terrestrial > Plant litter > Unclassified | place: USA: California... | reverse complement strand
GCGGCGGCTGGGACGTCCGCGCCCTGCCGAGCGATGCCGAACTGAAGGGTCCGACCCTGCCGATCGACCGGGGCGGCCAGGCCGTCCGCCCGGACGAGTGAGGCGCACGATCCCGGACCCTGATGTCGGGCTTTGCCCAGGTATCTGGGGCTCCGCGCCCGTGCACCGCCGAAGGGCTGAGCCCTTCGGGATCCCGGATCAGCCGTGTTCCGCGTGTCCCGGGCAGGGCTGCACCTCCACCGTGACGTGGCTCAAACCGCGCACCCCGGCGAGCCGGGCCTTGTAGTGCGCGGGCGGCTGCGGGTTGTCGCTGACGAGCGCGATCACCGCGGCGCGGTGGCCCGGACCGACCTGCCAGAGGTGCAGGTCGCTCACCCGGTCGCCCTCCGTCTCCAGGCGGGCGCGGATGTCGGCCGTTGCGGCCGGGGACGGCCGGGCATCGAGCAGCACGAGGCCCGCCGTGCGCAGGAGGGTCCAGGACCAGGCCAGGATCACCACCGTGCCGACCAGGCCCATGGCCGGATCGAGCCAGGCGAGGCCGAGATAGCGCCCGCCCAGCAGGGCGGCGATCGCCAGGACCGAGGTCAGCGCATCGGCCATCACGTGGATGTAGGCGGCACGGAAGTTGGTGTCGTGGCCGCCATGACCATGACCGCCATGACCATGACCGCCCTGGCTGTGGCCGCCCTGGGCGTGGCCGTGATCCCCGTGATCGTCGTGGTCGTCGTGCAGGAGCCAGACGCTGGCGAGGTTCACCACGAGGCCGAGGACGGCGATCGGGATGGCCGACCCGAAGCCGATCGGCGCCGGGTGGAGCAGCCGGACGAGGCTCTCGGCGCCGATCAGCAGGGCGATCAGGCCCAGGATGACCGCGCTGGCGAAGGCCGCCAGATCCCCGAACTTGCCGGTGCCGAAGCTGAATCGCGGATCCTCTGCGTGGCGCCGGGCGAAGCGGTAGGCCAGGGCCGCGATGCCGAGCGCCGCCGCATGGGTCGACATGTGCCAGCCGTCGGCGACCAGCGCCATCGAGCCGTACCAGGTGCCGCCGACGATCTCGACCACCATCGTGGCCGCGGTCAGCGCCACCACCGCCCAGGTCCGGCGCGCGTGCCGGTCATGACGGTCTCCCAGGAACACGTGGCCGTGGCTCCAGGGTTCGAGGGAGTGGGTATGCATGCGCGATTCTCCACCGCTGTCCGATCGCAGCAGCATAGAGAGACGCTGCCGGAACGGGCATTGCTACCGGTGGGTTGTCACGCCGATTTGCTGCAGCGCAGCCCGAAAGGAGCCAGGCATGGCCGAGCAGACGATAGCCCTCAAGGACGATGCGGCCAGCGGCACCAAGCCGGCGCCGCCCTGCACGCTGGTGATCTTCGGGGCCGGCGGCGACCTGACCAAGCGCCTCCTGATGCCCTCGCTCTACAACCTCGCCGGGGCCGGGCTCCTGCCGGAGGGTTTCTCCATCCTGGGCGTCGATCATTCCGACGGCACCGACGAGTCCCTCCGGGACAATCTCACCCAGACCCTGGAGGCGTTCAGCAAGGATCCGACCTCGGAGTTCCACGCCGACCACATCGACCCCAAGAGCTGGGGCTTCATCCGCGACCGGCTGCACTACCTGAAGGGCGATTTCGAGAAGCCCGAGACCTTCGCGGCGGTCAAAGACAAGGTGAAGGGCAGCGCGGTGTTCTACTGCGCGGTGGCGGCCCGGTTCTTCGGCACGATCGTGGACGGCCTCGGCCAGGCCGGCCTGCTCAAGCAGGAGGACGGCGACTTCCGCCGGGTGGTGATCGAGAAGCCGTTCGGCTCGGATCTCGCCTCGGCCCGGGAACTCAACGCCCGGATCCTGAAGCAGGCCGACGAGAGCCAGTTCTACCGCATCGACCACTTCCTGGGTAAGGAGACGGTCCAGTCGATCATGGCGTTCCGCTTCGCCAACGGCCTCCTCGAGCCGGTCTGGCGGCGGGAATACATCGACAGCATCCAGATCACCGCGGCCGAGACCGTGGGCGTCGAGGAGCGCGGCGGCTTCTACGAGCCGACCGGGGCGCTCCGGGACATGGTGCCCAACCACATGTTCCAGCTGCTCTGCATGGTCGCCATGGAGCCGCCGAACTCGTTCGGCGCCGAGGCGGTGCGCTCGGAGAAAGCCAAGCTCGCCCAGGCCGTCCAGCCGATCCCCCCGGAGGACGCGGTGCGCGGCCAGTACACGGCGGGCACCTCCGAGGGGCGCGACGTGCCGGGCTACCGCGACGAGCCGCACGTCGCCAAGGACTCGGTCACCGAGACCTACATCGCCCTCAAGCTCAACATCGAGAACTGGCGCTGGGCCGGCGTGCCGTTCTACGTCCGCACCGGAAAGCGCATGACCGGGCGGCGCACCGAGATCGCCGTGTTGTTCAAGCCGGCCCCGTTCAAGATGTTCGAGGACACCCCGAACGCCGACCTCGGACCCACGGTGATGCGGATCATGATCGACCCGGACCATGGGGTCGGCACCGAGTTCAACGTGAAGGTCCCGGGCCCGGAGATGAAGATCGGCCGGGTGAGCGCCGCGTTCCGCTACAAGGACTTCTTCGCCGACCAGCCGAATGTCGGCTACGAGACCCTGCTGTACGATTGCATGATCGGCGACGCGACCCTGTTCCAGCGGGCCGACAACATCGAGGCCGGCTGGTCGGCGGTGGATCCGCTGCTCCAGGGCTGGCCGCAGGCGGACGTGAAGCCCTATCCGGCCGGCAGCACCGGGCCCAAGGAGGCGGACGACCTCCTGGCCCGGGACGGCCGCCACTGGCTGGGTCTCGACGGCAAGACGGATTGAGGACCGCACAGCCATGCCGGATCCGACGGCCACGTCATCGGATCCGGTCGTTTTCGAGTTGGCCGCGACGTGTCGCCCTCCGACCGTCATGGAGATGTTCCGTCGAACAAAGGGGCGGCGACTTTGGGCGCGGCGACATTCACCTTTCCGGTCGATAAACCCTGACGAATGAATTCTCCCAGGTCGCACAGATCGCGACCATAATGGCGCGAAGCTCCTGCGTGACGTCATGCAGGCATACGTCAGGCCGCAGCGGGACGAGATCGAGCATGACGCTTGGTTGCGCCGGCAGGTTCAGATTGGACTGGATTCTGCCAATAGGGGCCGTGTGATCCCCGCCGAGGGCGTGGAAGCGCGGTTAGCTGCCGGGCGGGCAGCCACACGGCAACGGCTCGATTCCAAGACCAGCGGCTGCCATCGCGCCCGATGAGCGGTTCGCCGAGACGACCGCCCGCTTGGTGGATCGTCCCGCTCTCGGGCGTCCGGGCCGTGTCGCCGGCACACGCGATCTGATCGTCATCGCCGGTACATCATCGTCTACGACGTCGAAGATGTTTCCGTTCGAATGCTCCGGGTCTTGCACGCCGCTCTGCAAGGGCCGCCTCGGTCGCGTTGAGCGTCCGAGACCGAAGCCGATATCCGAAGCGATCTCAGCGTCGCTTGAACGGCAGCATCGCGGCCACGGCGAGCGCGTCGACCCGGTTGTTCAGCGGGTCGCTGGCATGGCCCTTGACCCAATGCCACGCCACCTCGTGGCGGGCGTTGGCCGTGTCGATCCGGCGCCAGAGATCCTCGTTCTTCACCGGCTTCTTGTCGGCGGTGCGCCAGCCCCGGGCCTTCCAGTTGTGGATCCAGCTGGTGATGCCCTGGCGCAGGTACTGCGAGTCCGTGAACAGGTCGACCCGGCAGGGGCGCTTGAGCGCCTCCAGGGACTCGATCGCCGCCAGGATCTCCATGCGGTTGTTGGTGGTGTGCGCCTCGCCGCCCGAGAGCTCCTTCTGGGTATCGCCGAAGATCAGGATCGCGCCCCAGCCGCCCGGGCCTGGATTCCCCGAGCAGGCGCCGTCCGTGTAGATCTTCACCCGCATGGGCTCGGTTGCGGTCTCGGTCGTCTCGGTGCTCATCCGTCCCTCAGGCCTGCCGCCCGTAATCCCGCGCGTCCCGCGCCTGGCGATGGAAGGTGAGCCGACGATCGAACTCCCGCGGGTCCTTGGGCTTCACCAGGGCGCCGGGCGGCACGTTCAGCCAATCGACCAGACGGGTCAGCATGAAGCGGAGCGCGGCGCCCCGGCACAGGATCGGCAGCGCCGCGACCTCGGCGGATTCCAGCGGCCGCACCGCTTCGTAGCCGGCAATCAACGCCGCGGCCATGTCCCGGTGGAAGGTACCGTCGGCCTCGAAGCACCAGGCGTTGAGGCAGACCGCGAGGTCGTACGCGAACGCGTCCGTGCAGGCGAAGTAGAAGTCGATCAGCCCGGAGAGGCTGTCGCCGATGAAGAATACGTTGTCGGTGAACAGATCCGCGTGGATCACCCCGCCCGGCAGGTTCTGGGGCCAGGCGGCTTCCAGCCGTGCGAGGTCGGCGCGGGTGCGCTCCGCCAGGCCCGGCGCCACCGAATCGGCCTGGGCCTCGGCCTGCGCGAAGAGCGGACGCCAGGACGCCACCGACAGGCTGTTCTCGCGCACCATCGCGAAATCGGCGCCGGCCGCGTGCAGCTCGGCGAGGGCCCGGCCGAGTTCCCGGCAATGCCCGACGCCGGGTGTCTTGACCGAGACACCCTCGAGGAAGCTGACGATGGCGGCCGGCCGACCGCAGAGCTCCCCGAGCGCCGTGCCGGCTCGGTCCCGCACAGGCTGCGGACAGGCGAGGCCGCGCGCGGAGAGGTGCTCCATCAGCCCGATGAAGAACGGCAGGTCCCCCGCCCGCACCCGCTTCTCGTAGAGGGTCAGGATGTAGCAGCCCTGGGTGGTCTGCAGGAAGAAATTGGAATTCTCGACACCCTCGGCGATGCCCTTGAAGGAGAGCAGGCTGCCGATGGAATAGGCGGACAGGAACTCGGAGAGCGCCGCGTCGGATACCTCGGTGTAGACGGCCACGTGTTCGCGCTCGGGTTTCTTCTTGGGCGTTTCAGGATCGTCGAAGGATCGCACAGCGACCCGACGGACCCGGTTTTCCGACCCGCTGCCTCATCCTGAGGTGCTGCGGAGCGGCTTCGAAGGAGCGCTCCAGACGGCCGCACGATCCCTGGAGGTCTCCTTCGAGCCCTCCGGTACACCCCATCACCTCGGGATGAAGGGGTTGGACGGGATAGGCCCCCTCCTGGGTCGGGGGCGGGATCCTGGCGCGGCCTACTCGGCCGCTTCGCTGCGCAGCTCGCGCGGCAGCGGGAAGACCATGTCCTCGACCACGGTCGAGACGGTGTCGACGATCACGTCGTAGCGCGCGGCGAAGGCCTCGATGATCTCCTCGACCAGCACCTCGGGGGCCGAGGCGCCGGCGGTGAGGCCGAGCTTGCGGATGCCCTCGAAGGCCGGCCAGTCGATCTCCTCGGCGCGCAGCACGAGGCGGGTGATCGGGCAGCCGACGCGCTCGGCGACCTCGCGCAGGCGCTGGGAGTTCGAGGAGTTCGAGGAGCCGACCACGATCAGGGCGTCCACCAGCGGGGCCACCTGCTTCACCGCCTCCTGGCGGTTGGTGGTGGCGTAGCAGATGTCGTCCTTGTGCGGCCCGGTGATGTTCGGGAACTTCTTCTTGAGCGCTTCGACGATGTGGCGGGTGTCGTCGACCGACAGGGTCGTCTGGGTGACCCAGGCGAGGTTGTTGGGATTCTCGGGCGTCAGGGCCTGGATCTGGTCCAGATCCTCCACCAGGGTGATCGAGCCCTTGGGCAGCTGGCCCATGGTGCCCACCACCTCGGGATGGCCGGAATGGCCGACCAGCAGCACGTGGCGGCCGCGCTTGTGGTGGATCTCGGCCTCGCGGTGGACCTTGGTGACCAGCGGACAGGTGGCGTCGATGGTCGTGAGCCCGCGGGAATCGGCGTTGGCCGGCACGGTCTTGGCCACGCCGTGGGCGGAGAAGATCACCGGGGCGCCGCTGTCGGGTACCTCGTCGAGTTCGCGGACGAACACCGCGCCCTTCCGCTTCAGGCTCTCGACCACGTACTTGTTGTGGACGATCTCATGGCGGACGTAGACGGGCGGCCCGTAGAGGGCGAGAGCCCGCTCGACCACGTCGATGGCCCGCACCACGCCGGCGCAGAAGCCGCGTGGGGCACAGAGCAGGATCTCCAGCGGCGGCTTGCCGGTGGTGCCCTGAGCGGGCGCGAGGGACGCGAGGTCTGCGGTCATGGTGTCGATGTGGCGAGGGCGGGGCTGTCCTGTCAACGGTCCTGGACTGCGAACCGGGCAGGAAGACGACCGCGGAGCGTCCCTGTAGCACGTTTGCCGCGCGTTTTGGACCCGGGGTGCCCGGATCCTCGACCTAGAGCCGGCGGATCCCGGTCACCGCCCCGAAACTGTTCTCCCGGATCCGGGCCACCGCGCCGGCCAGCGGCTCCGCCGCCACCGCCATGTGGTGGCCGTTGGCGTGGATCAGCGTCTCGGAGTCGCGCATCAGCCCGACATGGCCGCGCCAGAACACGAAGTCGCCCCGGCGCAATCCGTCGAGGGCGAGCGGCAGCGCCCGGCCCAGGGCCCGCTCCTGCATGTCGGCGTCGCGCGGGCAGGGGAGGCCGGCGGCGTCGAGGCAGAACTGCACGAGACCCGAGCAATCGAGCCCCAGGCTGGTACGGCCGCCCCAGAGATAGGGAATCCCTGCGAGCCGCTCGGCCGTGGCCGCGTAGTCGGGCTCGTGCTGCGCCAGCGGGGCGCAGTGGCGCGCGAAGACGTAGCCGCCGGGGGTCTCGAAATAGGCCCCGGCCTCGCCGGTGACGACGAGGCGCGCGCCGAGGCTGAGATGGGCGCGCACCGGCCGCTTCAGGTCGGGCTCGGGATACAGGAAGGTGCGCACCGCCGTGACCCTGTGGGTCGGCTCGGGTGCGGCGGGGCCGAGGCAATCGGCCGGCAGGTAGCCGACATAGCCGTCCCGGACGAGTTGCACGAAGGCGAACCCATCCTGTTCGGCGTAGAGGTCCACGGCGTCGCCGAGCAGCGCCTCGGTGTCGAGCCCGGCCTCCGCCGACGGCGCCCGGCGCAACGGCGCCGCCGGCGCCACGACCCGCCGCGGGGCGGCGGCGACGAAGCGCTCCGCCGTGACCAGGCCGCGCAACCGGATGTCGGCGATGTCCGGACGGGCCGGGGTGAGGCGGGGATCGAGTGATTCGGCCATGGCGCGCGAGCCTAGCGCATCGCCCGGGGGACCGGATCCCGGCCGATGCGCGCGGCCTCGGGTTTCCGCTCATCCCGGAGGTTCGGCCCACCCGTCGGCACGAGGCTCCGGACGGTCTCCGCCCGGTCCGGGACGGGGATCGCGATCCCCGCTTGGCACCCCGCGCGGGCCCGCGTTATTATGCCGCAGCGCAGCGCCGACCGGCGCGCGGATGATGTTCGCCCTGTGGAGCGGGGGTTAACGGCGTGCCGTATGCGGTATTCCAGCCCAAGACATGTTCCCCGGACGGGCAGCCGCCGATTATGATGCACTGCACAACCGGCGCGGAAGGCGCTATGTCTGTTCGATGATGACCGCGAGTCGCCCCGTGAAGAAGACGCAGAAGAGCTTCGCCGACCTGCCGCCGATCCGCGTGCGCCGCGAGCCGCCCACGGTGAACGAGGCGGTCGCCGCCGCCCAGGACCTGGCCGACGATGTCGAGCAGCAGGTCGAGATCGCCGCGGGCCTGATCGGGCTTCCGGTCGACGAGGTCCGCCCGCACGTCCTGGCGGCCAAGAAGGCCAAGCCGGAGCGGATGCCGGAGCGGATCCTGACCCATGCCAGCCCCAGCCGGGCGCCCCGCACCGTGGTGGTCGAGCGTCGCACCCGCCCGACCGTGGTGATCGAGCGCCGCACCCGTCCGCTTGCCCCGCCGCGCTGACAGGGCCGGGGCCACCCCACCGTGCGGGCGTCGGCGCGGCGGCTTCAGCCCCGCGCGACGCAAAGTCCCCGACCATCAATCGGCGGTCTGGACCGACCAGGTGGCGTGGCGGATGCCCGGCGCCTTGGCGAGATCGGCCGTGACCGCATCCAGCTCGCTCGCCTTGACGGCGCTGGCCGTCAGCGTCGCGACCACGTCGACCGCGCCCCCGCCGCGCTCCTCGACCTCGACGTTGCTGACCGGATAGTTCGCCGCCTCCAGGCGCTCGACCAGCAGGTCCTGGGCGGGACCGGCCTCGCCGGGCGCGGTGGTCACCTGGACCTCGTAGGTCGCCTCGGTGGAGGATTCGCGGATCGGGGCGCGGTTGATGGCGTTCACCAGGGGCCGGAGCGCCGTGTTGCAGGTCAGCACCGTGACGGTGACGAACACCGCCTCCAGCGGCAGGTCGGCGCCGCAGAACGCCCCCACGGCGGCGGAGCACCACAGGGTGGCGGCCGTGTTGAGGCCGCGCACGTTCATCCCCTCCTTCATGATCACGCCGGCGCCCAGGAAGCCGATGCCGGAGATCACGTAGGCCACCGTGCGGACCCCGCCGTCCGGGCCGGTCAGCCGCATGCCGAGATCGACGAAGGCCGAGGCGCCGATCGCCACCAGCACCGCGGTGCGCAGGCCGGCGGTGCGCTGCCGGTACTGCCGCTCGGCCCCGATCGCCGTGCCGAGCACGAAGGCGACGATCAGGCCGATGGCGGATTTGAATTCCTCGGGGATGGCGGCGTAGCTGGTCATGGCGGTCTCTTGCGAGGCGAGAGGTGACGAAACCGTGACATCATGGCCGGCTCGGCGCGCCGTCCGGGATAGCGGATCCGGGACGGCGCACCAGGCCCTTGGTTTTGCATCACCTTTTCCCGGAATCCGGCAACCGGCCCCCGGGATGACGCTCGGCACGGACCGAAGGCCAAACCGGCCGGGATTGACGGCCCCACCGGGCAGCGGGCACACCGGCCTCAACCTGAGGATCCCTCATGAATACGGGACCCGGGCCGAGGAGACGTGCAGGATGCAGGACACGGCCCCCGTGGCGGGTGTATTTCTCCGCGCCCGAGCGTTCTTCGCATGAGTGACGCCCTCGCCGAACGCCGTCCCGGGGCCGAACCGGACGCGGCCCTGCACGGGCGGGTCCTGGCCCTGCGCGACGGGTTGGAACGCGGCCTGATCGGCAGCGCCGGCCTGGTCGAGCGCCTGCTGATCGGTCTGCTCACCGGCGGCCACCTCCTGATCGAGGGCGCGCCGGGCCTCGCCAAGACCCGCGCGGTCAAGCGGCTGGCCGACGGGCTCGACGGCTCGTTCGCACGCATCCAGTGCACCCCGGACCTGATGCCGGCCGACCTCACCGGCACCACCGTCTGGCGCCAGGACAGCAGCAGCTTCGAGTTCCTGCAGGGACCCCTGTTCCACGCCCTCGTGCTGGTGGACGAGGTCAACCGGGCGCCGCCCAAGGTGCAGTCGGCCCTGCTCGAGGCGATGGCCGAGGGGCAGATCACGGTCTCCGGGCAGACCCACCCGCTCGCCGACCCGTTCATGGTCGTGGCGACCCAGAACCCGATCGAGCATGCCGGCACCTTCCCGCTTCCGGAGGCGCAGCTCGACCGCTTCCTGCTGCACGTCGTGGTCGAGATGCCCGACGAGGCCACCGAGCGGGCGATCCTCGACCTCGTGGAGGGCGAGATGACCCACCATGTCGAGGCCATGCCGGTGCGCCTGTCGCTGGCCGACGTGCGCGCCGCCCGGGAGGCGGCTCTGGCCACCTACGTGTCGCCGGCGCTCAAGGATTACCTGGTCCGCCTGGTGGCGGCGACCCGCACCGATGCGGCGGCGCCGGACCTGCGGGCGATGATCGAGCACCCGGCCTCGCCGCGCGGCACGCTCGCGCTGATGATGGCGGGCAAGGCCCGGGCCTGGCTGCGCGGCCGGGACCACGTCACCCCGGAGGACGTCACCGAACTCGCCCGGGACGCGCTCTCCCACCGCATCGGCCTGACCTGGCGCGCGGCCGCCGAAGGCAAGACCGCCCGCGGCCTGGTCGGCGAGCTGGTGCAGCGGGTCCGGGCGCTCTGAGGGTGTTCGGGTTTCTGAACGCGCGGCGCCCGAGCCCGTCCCCCGCAAGCGGGGACGGGACAGGTGTGGGTTCCGTCCGCATGGCCGAGTCCCGAGAAAACGGCGTCCATCTCTCGGGTGAGGCCCTGATGGGCCTGCGCCACTTGGCCCGGCGGGGCGCGGCGCCGGCGACCCGGACGCTCGCCGGCCTGCCCGGCGGCATCGTCACCAAGCGGCGCGGGCGCGGTTCCGAGCCGGAGGACGTGCGGCTCTGGTCCGAGGGCGACGACCGCCGGTTCATCGACCGCAACGCCACCGCGCGCACCGGGCAGCTGCACGTGCGCACCCATCACGACGAGCGCGACCGCGCCGTGGTGCTGCTCGCCGATTTCCGGCCCTCGATGCTGTTCGGCACCCGCCGGGCCCTGCGCTCGGTGGCCGCCGCCGAGGCCCTGGCGCTGCTCGGCTGGCGGGTGGCGGCCGATGGCGGCCGGGTCGGCCTCGCGGTGGCGGCCTCGGGGGGGCAGACGGTGCTGCGCCCGGCCGGCGGCGAGCGCGCCATGATCGCGGTGACCGGCGCCCTGGCCCAGGCGCATGCGGACGCCCTCGCGGCGGCCGGCGCCGCCGGGTCCGACGCACCCCTGGAGCCGACCCTCGGGCTCGCCCGCAGCCTGCTGCCCGCCGGCGGACACCTGGTCGTCGCCAGCGCCCTCGACGCCCCCGGCCCGGGCTTCGACGAGACGCTGACCCTGCTGGCCGAGCGGGTCGCGATCCGGCTGATCCTGGTGAGCGACGCCTTCGAGCGCGCCCGCCCGCCGGGCTTCTATCCCTTCGCGTTGGCGGATGGCCGGCGCGGCACCGCGCTCCCGACGGCGCTGCCGGGTGAGACCGCCGAGGCGCGGCTGGCCGATTATGCCCGCCGGGGCATCGCGGGGGTGCGCCTCGACGTCGAGGCCGGCCCGGAGGCCTACGCGCCGCTGATGGAGCGCCTCGATGCGGTGCTGTGAGGCTCGGGGCTCGTCCCGACAGATGGGTGCCGGCTTGCGGACCGAGACGAGGCGCAGACGAAACCCTGCCGCGTCGCCGCGTCTCCCACATCCGGGCCCGGCGCGATGAACCCCGTCGAGATCGCCCCGAGCCTCGACCAGCTCCGCGGCCTGCACCTGCCGGGGGGCGCCGCCGGGGCGGTGCAGGGGGAGGTCGTCGCGGCGGCGGCCTTGGGCTTCCTCGCCGCCCTGCTGGTCGGGCTCGTCCGCTACCTGCGCGGACGGGCCCGGGCGAGCCTGCGCCGGGCGGCGCTCGCCGAGCTCGCCGGCACCCGCGGCCTCGATCCGGCTTCCCGTCTCGTGGCGCAGGCGCGCCTGCTGCGCCGCCTCGCCCGGACGCTCGCGGGGGACGCCGCCGCCCGGGAGACCGGCGCGGCCTGGGCCGCCCGCCTCGACACGCTCCTGGCCACCGACTTCTTCACGCGCGGATCCGGCCGGGTCCTGGCCGACGGGCTGTACCGGCGCCAGGAACCCGACCTCGACGGGCTCGACGCCGAGCTGGGACGCCTGATCGGACGGTTGCGGACATGAGCGGCCTCCTCCCCGCCTGGCTCACGGCGCAGCTCTCGGCCTTCGACCTCGCGGCGCCCTGGATCCTGTTCGCCTTGCCGCTACCGCTGCTGGCCGCCCGCCTGCTCCCGGCCGAGACGGAGGGCGGCAGCGGCGCCCTGCTGGTGCCCGGGACCCTGGTCGGCACCGCCCGCTCCGGCGCCGACCTCGCCGCCCGCGGCCGCCGCCGGGCCGCCCTGGTCTGGACCCTCTGGGCCGCCCTGGTGGTGGCGCTCTCCGGGCCCCGCCTGGTGATGCCGGCCGCGGCCCTGCCGGCTTCCGGCCGTGAGATCATGATCGCCATGGACCTGTCCGGCTCGATGGAGCGCCGCGATTTCACGCTGGACGGCGAGACCGTGAACCGGCTCACCGCGGTCAAGCGCGTCGGCACCGACTTCATCCGGCGCCGGGCCGGGGACCGGATCGGCCTCGTGATCTTCGCCGACCAGGCCTACGTCGCCGCCGCCCCGAGCTTCGACACCGCGGCGGTCGCCCGCGCCCTCGACGAGGCGACCATCGGCATCAGCGGCCGTTCCACCGGCATCGGCGACGGCCTCGGACTGGCCCTGCGCCGGCTCGACCCGAAGGACCCCGGGCCGCGTGCCGACGGCCTGGCGGCGCCCTCCGCGGCGCCCTCCGCGAAGGCCGTGATCCTGCTCTCGGACGGCGCCAACAATGCCGGCCAGACCGCCCCCAAGGACGTGGCCGCCCTGGCCAAGGAGCTGGGCATCAGGGTCTACACGATCGCGCTCGGCCCCCGGGACATGGCCGATGCCGACGGCGAGCAGGACGTGGTCGACACCGAGACCCTGCGCGACATGGCCCAGGCCAGCGGCGGCGAAGCGTTCCGGGTCCGCACCACCGAGGATCTCGTCCGGGTCGCCGACGCGATCGACAGGCTGGAGGGCGGCCGCGCCCTCGCGCCCCCCCTGCCGCTGCGCCGGGATTTTTGGCCCTGGCCGGCGGCCCTGGCGCTCGCCGCCGCCGCGGCCCTGCTGGCGACCCGGAGGGGCGTATGATGCGTCCGAATACGGCCTCCCCAACCCACACCCTCTTCCTGAGGTGCCGCGTCGGCGGCCTCGAAGGAGGGCTCCAGCCAGCCGCACGATCCCTGGAAACCTCCTTCGAGGCCTCCGCTGCGCTTCGGCACCTCAGGATGAGGATGTGGGCGGCAGGACAGCCCGCATGAGCGCCCTCGGCGCCTTCGCGTTCCTGCGCCCCTGGTGGTTCCTGGCGATCCCGGTCGTGGCGCTGCTGGCGCTCCGCGCCGCCTGGCGGGCGGCGCCGCTCGGCGATTGGGGGCGGGCGGTCGATCCGGCCCTCATGGCCCATCTCGCCCGCGCCGGAGCCGTGATCGGCGGACGGCGGCAGGCGAACCGGGCCGCCGCCCTGGCCGCCGGGGCGATCGCGCTGGCGCTGACCGGCCCCGCGGTGGAGCGCGCCGATACGGCGACCTTCCGCAATCTCGACGCGACCGTGATCGTCCTGGACCTCTCCCGCTCGGTCACCGAGGGTGGGAACCTCCAGGGCGTCCGCCAGGCCGCCGCCGCGATCGCCGAGGCCGCCGGCACCCGGGCCGTGTCGCTCGTCGTCTATGCCGGCGACGCCTATCTCGCCGCCTCGCCGACCACCGATCGGGACAGCTTCGGCACGACCCTGTTCGCCCTCGATGCCGACACCGTGCCGGACCGCGGCAGCCATCCCGAGCGCGGGCTGGCGCTGGCCCGCCGGACGCTGGCGGAGGCCGACGTCGTCGCGGCGGACGTGGTGCTGATCAGCGACGGCGACGGCATCGGCGAGGCCGCCAACCGGGAAGCCCGCGCTCTGGCCGATCGCGGCTGGCGCCTCCAGGCCCTGTTCGTCCCCGCCGACAAGCCGCTGCCGCCGGGTGCCCCGAAGCCCGACCGGGCCGCCCTCGACGCGCTGGTCCGGGCCGGCGGCGGGGGCGTCGCCGACATCACCGAGCCCGGCCCGGTGCTCGACGCGGTCGGGGCGGGGACCGCCCAGCACCTCGCGGCCGGTGGCTACGGCGTGCTCGCCTACGCGGATCTCGGCCGCTGGCTGCTGCTGCTCGCAGCCCTGCCGGCCCTGGTCCTGTTCCGCAGGAGCGCGTGATGGAGCGGTTCTTGTCCAGGACCGGTCTCGCAGTCCCGATCCGCGCCGGCCTTCCCCCGGGCTGGCGGCGGTTCGCCCGGATGGCCGGGCTGGCGCTGGCCGGCCTCGGGCTCGTGGCTCTGCTCGCCGTCTCGCAGCCCCGCACCGGGTTCGGGCGGCTGCTGATGGCGCTCGGCCTGCCCGGGCTCGCCGCCGACCTGATCGTCGATCCGGCCTGGCGCGCCGCCGCCCTGTACCAGGCCGGCCGCTACGGCGAGGCGATCGCGCTGTTCCGCAACGGCGGAAAACGGGCCCGCTACAACCTCGGCAACGCCCTGGCGCGAGCGGGCGATTTCGAGGGCGCGCTCGCCGCCTACGACGAGGCCCTGCGCTTCGACCCGCGCGACGCCGACGCGCAGGCCAACCGCTCCCTGGTCGCCCGGATGGTCGCCGAGGTGATCGACCGCGGCCCCGGCGGCGGCATCGCCAACGGCACCGCGCAATACGGCGCCCGCTACAACAACACCGCCAACCAGGACCAGAACAACGACATCAACGCCGCCTCCAGCGGCGAGGGCCTGGCCGGCAACAAGGAGTCAAACGCCAGCGCGTCCCTGCCCGGCAACAGCAAGGTCGCCCGCCGCGGCAAGGCCGAGCAGCAATCGATCGACGCCGGCAAGGGCCAGGCCCGGGGCTCGGCCGGCGACGCGGCCGGGCGCGGCCGCACCGGCGGCGGTGCGGCCATGGTCGCGGAGGCGCCCGAGCGCGAGGTCCGCCGGGTGACCAAGAGCTTCGAGGCCCACGAGATCCGCCCCGACCGGCTCTGGCTCCAGACCCTGCCGGACGATCCCGGCCGCTTCCTCAAGCTGCGCCTGCGCGCCGAGCAGACCCGCCGGGTCGAAGCCGGCACCGCCATCCCGGCCGGGAGCAATCCGTGGTAGTGTTTTGGGACTTTTTCCGCCCGCGTCTGACTCCCCTGGCGCGCTGCCGGATGGCCACGTT